>PVMK01119322.1_pt1 | contig 52078 bp, 50 predicted proteins | sample 1853481 | NCBI WGS metagenome assembly PVMK01 (sample SAMN08533507, study PRJNA380276) | Marine sediment metagenome, whole genome shotgun sequencing project.
GGAAGTGGCCAGCGGCTTCAGAATGCAGGTCCGGGAAGAGGCTAACCCCTGGGTTGCACGCCTGTGGGAGGAGCGGCCGCAACGCTATTCCCGGGCGCTGCTGGAGACGCTGGCCCTGATCGCCTACCGCCAGCCCATCACGAGGGGAGACATAGAAGAGGTACGCGGTGTATCAGTGCGGACCAACATCATCAGGACGCTGCAGGAACGCGAATGGATCCGCGTTGTCGGCCACCGTGACGTACCGGGTAAGCCAGCCCTTTTCGGCACCACCAAAGTGTTCCTGGATTATTTCAACCTCAGCAGCCTCGATGACCTGCCTTCCCTGGCCGAGATCAAGGACATGGAAAGCATCGAACCGGAGTTGGAACTTGAAACCGCAGCCGGCGACTGAACGGCTGCAGAAAGTGATGGCCGCAGCCGGACTGGGGTCGCGCCGTGCACTGGAAAAACAGATCGCCGGGGACAAAGTCCTGGTCAACGGTGAAACTGCTCAATTGGGAAGAAACGTAGCGGCTGGCGACACCATCAGTTTCGACGAAAAGAGCTGGAAAGTTGTCTCGATACCCGTCAAGCACCGCACCCTGATTTATAACAAGCCCGAGGGGGAAGTCACTTCGCGTTCCGACCCGCAAGGGCGGCCGACTGTTTTCGACCGCCTTCCCCGGGTAAAAGACGGTCGCTGGGTCGCCATCGGTCGGCTGGACATCAATACAACCGGACTGCTGCTGCTGACCACCGATGGTGAGTTCGCCCACTCCATGATGCACCCATCCAGCAACGTGGATCGTGAATACGCCTGCCGGATACGCGGACAGGCCAGCGCAGAGCAAATCCAGCGGCTCAAGGACGGCGTGGAACTGAACGACGGGCCTGCCAGCTTCAGCGACATCCAGGAAGCCGGCGGCAGCGGCGAAAACAACTGGTACCACGTGACCATCATGGAAGGGCGTAACCGGGAAGTCCGGCGCTTGTGGAAGGCCGTGGGCTTGATCGTCAGCCGGCTGAAACGCGTGCGTTACGGCGCTGCCTTCCTGCCTAAACGACTGCGGGTGGGGCAATGGGCGGAAATCAGCTCCGCGGATCACGTGGTTCTGCGCGAAGACATTGGCCTCGCTGCGGCTGGCTCCGGCCTGTCATTGAAGCAATCCCGGGGGGCCAGGCGGAAGAAAACGGTTAGCCGAAGAAGGCCACGGAATCAACGCCGACGATGAACCTGGAACAATTGCAACGGGATTGCCTCGCATTCATTGGAAAATCAACGCCAGCCGATGCCGCTCACGACCTGAGTCATATAAAGCGTGTTGTTAAAAATACACTGTATCTTACTGATATAACTGAAGCTGATTCCTTAATAACTGTTCCATCAGCCTGGTTGCACGACTGCGTGGCTGTGGCCAAGGACAGCCCCCTTCGGTCCCAGGGTTCAAAGCTGGCCGCCGATGCTGCCACTCAATTTCTGTCGGAAATCGATTACCCGCAAGAGAGGATTGCTGAGGTCTATCACGCCATCGAAGCGCACAGCTTCACCGCCGATATTCCACCCCGCAGCCTGGAGGCACAGGTCGTCCAGGATGCAGACCGTCTGGATTCACTGGGCGCCATTGGCATCGCCCGCTGCCTGCTGGTCGGCGGCCGTCTCAACAGCCCCCTGTGCGATTCGGAAGACCCGTTTTGCGACCGTCGCGAACCTGACGATTCACTCTATACCATCGACCATTTCTACACCAAGCTGTTCAAATTACCAGACACCATGCAAACAGAGGCAGGCCGCATTGAAGCCCACCGCCGGGCAGCGTTGATGCAGGATTACCTTGACAAGCTCCGCTCCGAGATATTGTAGGAGCGGATTAGCGCAGGCAATGGAGCGATTACGGTTTCGCCGTAGGCGAAGAAGTGATCGTGAAATGCCGTTGCGCGTCCGCGATTGAATGATCTGCCAAAAAGGCTTCGCGGATAAGCTCCGCTCCTACGAATCTATAAACTCTACAGTCTTTTGGCGTTTCCGGTTGACTTTGAGCCGGGTTACATCGGGGCGCGAGTAGTGGCCGGCCGGATCGAAGTTCTGGCGCTCACGGGCCACTGTGTCGATTGAGGCATCGACGAAGAACAGCCCTTCCTCTCCCACTTGAGGCTCCAGCACCCAATTACCATCAGGGCCTGCAACGCAGGAACCGCCATCGGCCAGCCAGTCACCCGACAGGTCTTGTTCAAGTCCGGTACGGATCAGGTCCGCGTGCGGAACTTCATCCGGAATCCGGTCGCGATGCATCATGCCACTGACCGATACCACGTAGGAACGGGACTCGCGCGCGATGAAACGCGTGATGTCTTCAGTGTTCCGGCGGCTACCAGGCCACACGGCCACGTGGAGGTTTTCGCCCTGCCCGTACAATGCAGCGCGCGGTAATGGCATCCAGTTTTCCCAACAATTCAATCCGCCAACGGTGAAGTCACCGAGTTGGTGTACCCGTAAGCCGTTACCATCGCCAGGCGACCAGACCAGGCGTTCATCGTAGGTTGGCATCAATTTACGGTGGGTAGAGCCTATGCGGCCATCGGCCGCGATGTAGACGAGTGTGGCGTACAAACTAAAACCACCCCGTGCAGCAGAACGTTCGATTGTTCCCAGGTAAACGGCCACGCCCAGTTCCCTGGCCCGATTGCAGAGTGAATCGAGCTGACCGTTTTCAATATCCACTGCGTTGCCTGCGTAGTGGGCGAAAAGGTCTTTTTGAATCTCACTTTCGAAGCGGGCGCCGTTGGTGAGTTCCGGCCAAAAAGGATAGCCGGGCAGCAAGGCTTCACCGAATACGACCAGTTTCGCGCCTGCAGCTGCCGCCTTTGCAAGCTGTTCTTCGATCTTCTCGAGGGTCGCTTCCCGATTTAGCCAAACCGGGGCCATTTGTGCCAGTGCAATTTTCAGCGCCATGGTTCTCAGTTTTTCCCGGGATGATAAATTGCACCGTCTTTTTTCACATAGTGTGCCAACACGGCCGCAGCCTCTTCGCGAAGGACACCACCCCGTGTGCTGATGCCCCTGCGCTCTAGCGACTCGACCCAGTCAGGTAGTTTGTCGCCCTCGTCGAATCCTGCTGCTTCGGCGTCTTCCTTACCGGCGCCCCAAATCATGCTGCCGACCCCGGACCAGGGCACGGCGCCAAAGCACATGGCGCAAGGTTCACAGGAAGTCACCAGTTGAACCTTGCCAGCAGAACCCAGGTTCCAGTTGCCGGCCGCGCTCTGTGCCAGGCTGATGGCCACCATTTCAGCGTGCGCCATTGAGAGTTCCACTGCCGTCACGAGATTGACCCCAACCCCCAGTAAAGTCCCGCCTTGCTGCTCGACCACAATGGCGCCGAACGGCCCGCCCGTGTGGTGCTTCACGTTCTCAGCCGACAGGGACACCGCAAGGTGCATTCTTTTCTCGTCGCTATCGAGAGGTTCTTTCCATTGGCTGACGAATTCATCCAGCCAGTCGGGGAGCGACATCTGGCATGTCATGTGCAGGCTCATAAGCTCATCCTTTGTCTCACAACTTCGTAAAGGCAGACCGCGGTGGCGACCGAAACGTTCAGGCTGCCTACAGAGCCCTGCATGGGAATCCGCAGGTGGTAGTCGCACAAATCCGCAGTCAGGCGCCGCATGCCTTTACCCTCGCCGCCCATCACCAGGCCAATTGGGCCGGACAAATCCGTTTCATACAGGCCCTGCCCCGCACTGTCTGTCGTGCCGGCCAACCAGATTCCGCGCTCTTTCAAATGCCGCAGAACCCGGGCCAGATTGGTGATGATGAGAATTGGCAGCACTTCCGCTGCACCCGAGGCGGAGCGCCTTGCCACCGGCGTCAGCCCGGAACAGCGGTCTTTGGGCAGGATAACCAGGTCCACGCCGGCTGCCTCGGCCGTTCGCAGGCAGGCACCCAGGTTGTGCGGATCCTGTACGCCATCAAGCACCAGCACCAGGGGCGTGCCGGCTATCGATTCAAGTACTCGGTCCAGGTCTTTCTCGGTACCAATGTTATCGGCTTCGAATTCCGCGATGATGTCCTGGTGGCGCTGGCCATCGCTTTTGCGGTCCAGCAGGACGCGCGTCTCGATCACGGTCGGGATGCCTGCTTTACGCGCACGCTCAACGATTTCCTGAACGCGGGGGTTGCGGCATTCATCCGCCACAGCGATTAGTCTCAGCTGGCGCGGTGCTGTTGAAAGGGCAGAGTCAATCGAGTGAATTCCGATCAACTGGCTGACTGTAGTTTTCGGGCTCATCTCACCATTTCGAAATCTATCTTGCGCTCATCCACGTTTACAGCCATTACTTTAACCGATACCTTCTGCGCCAGTTGATACACCTTGCCGGTCCGGTCACCTGTCAGGCGGTGCACAACCGGGTCAAAATGATAATAGTCGTTTGGCAATGAGGTGATATGCACCAGCCCGCTGACATGGTTCTGCGCCAATTCCACGAACAAACCGAACGAGGTGACACCCGTCACCTGGCCTTTGAATACATCGCCGATGTGCTGCTCCATGAAATAGGCCTTGAGCCTTCCATTGACGTCCCGCTCCGCCTCCTCGGCACGCCTTGACCGGTGCGAGCACTGCTCACAAATTCTTTCCATGTCTTCCTTTGACCACGCATAGCCTTTTGTCCCGTGGTTTTCGATGACGTGGTGGATCGCCCGGTGCAGCAACAGGTCCGGATAGCGACGGATGGGTGATGTGAAATGTGCATACGCCTTCAGAGCCAAACCAAAATGCCCGCTATTGCCTGCCTGGTAACTGGCGAGGCTCTGGGCACGCAGCAACACGGCCATGATCAATGGCTGGTCCTCTCTTCCCTTGACCTGCTGGACAATATTTTCAAAATCACGCGGCTCCGGGCGGCTCTTCCAGGGCACACGGATACCGAGTCCGCGCAAAAACAGTTCCAGTGACTCGAGCCGGTCCGGCTGCGGCGGCTCATGCGCCCGGAACGGCGCGGGCAACTGGTGGCGCAGGAGGAAATTGGCAGCCTCGACGTTCGCGGTAACCATGCATTCCTCGATCAGCATATGTGCGTCGTTACGCTCGTAAGGCACGATATCCGCCACAGCCCCGCGCTCATCGAACTGGAACTGCACCTCGGTACCTTCGAAATCGATCGCTCCGCGCTTTGTCCGGGCACGGCGTAACGCCTTGTACAGCCCATAAAGATCTTTGAGCGACGCAGACACAGCATCAGCGCCGGGCCGAATTTCCGTTTGCCCGTCGACCAGCCAGTCCCATACCTGGTGGTAGGTTAAGCGCGCATGGGAGCAAATCACCGCCGTATCGAAACGCGAGCGAGTGACCACCCCCGAGTCATTGATGGACATGTCACAAACCACGCACAAGCGGTTCACGTCCGGCTTCAGCGAGCACAATCCGTTTGACAGGGTCTCGGGTAACATGGGAATAACCCGGCCTGGAAAATAGACGGAAGTTGCGCGTTTTTGGGCTTCCGCGTCCAGCAGGCCGCCTGGTTTTACATAGGACGATACGTCGGCGATGGCCACCACCAGCCGCCAGCCGTTTTTGTGGCGTTTGGCGTAAACAGCGTCATCGAAATCACGGGCATCCGCCCCGTCTATTGTTACCAGAGGCAGATCCCGCAAATCACGTCTGCCCTGGTGCATATCCGCGGTCACCGCGTCTCCAAAGGCCGTGGCCTCCGCTTCGACACCGTCCGGCCACTCATAGGGCAGATCAAAGTTGCGGATTGCAATCTCTGTCGCCATCCCCGGCGCGCCGCTTTTACCCAGTATTTCGATGACCCGGCCCACAGGCGGTTGCCGCTCGCCGGGTTGCTGCAGAATCTCGGCCACCACGATCTGTCCGGGGCGGGCCCCGTTGGTGTCCTGCATTGAAATCAGAATATCCTGGTTGATGCGGGGATCGTCAGGAACTACCAGTGCGATACCGCTTTCTTCAACGAAGCTGCCCACGATACGCTCATGCGCCCTTTCCAGGATTTCGCGTACCGCACCTTCGCGCCGCCCCCTGGCGTCCAGCCCGATAACCGATGCAAGCACGCGGTCACCGTGCAACACGTTACGCATTTGCCGGGGTGATAGATAAAGATCTGATTCACCGTCATCCGGCAAGACGAAACCATAACCATCGCGGTGTGCGCTGATGCGGCCGGCGACGAGGTCCATTTTCGCCGGCAAGCCGTAAGCATTACGACGGTTTTTCACCATTTGGCCATCACGCATCATTGCCTGCAAGCGGCGGCGCAGAATTTCGCGGCTATCGTCAGATACAACGTTCAGGCGCTCAACAATGTGTTTTCGCTGCAAAGGTTTGCCGTGGTCTTCGAGCAAATTCAGTATGTCCTGCCTGGAAGGGGCCTTCGCCTTTATTCGCCGCCCTTTCCCGGGGTTTGCTGTTTTTTTCTTCATTTGTACATTGTAGCCCCAAATGATCGCCGCAATGCCTATTAAAACAAGGCATTGATCCGGTCAAAATGCGCTGACATTTTTGTTGACTTCAGGCACCTTAATCACTAAAGTACGCTCCGGTTCAAGGGTTCCCCTTTTCCTGCGAACCGACCCTAAGGTGGAGGAACCCCCCTTTTCCTCCACCTTTCTAATGCCCAGGTGGCGGAATTGGTAGACGCGCTGGCTTCAGGTGCCAGTGAGCAATTTGCTCGTGGAGGTTCAAGTCCTCTCCTGGGCACCAGATTTATAACTATAATAATGATCAACAATTAATAAATGAACAGCCCCGCTTGCGGGGCCTTTTTTTTGCATTGGCACTTGCCCTGAAGTTGCGCCGGGGTGAAAATCCAGTATCAGAAACCTAGCGGAATGTATCCCCATGCTCGATCGACTCAATGCAGTGCCCCCGGATCCTATTTTGGGCATACTTTCTGCCCACGCCGCAGACCCAAACCCAAAGAAGATTGATCTGGGCATCGGTGTTTATCGCGACGAACATGGCAACACCCCCATCCTCGCGTGCGTGAAGAAAGCGGAACAGGTTCTGGACAGTACGCAAACCACCAAGTCATACCTGGGCCCCCCCGGGGTGGCTGGTTTCAACAGCGCAATAACCCGGCAGATTTTTGGCAAAAATAGTAGGGTGTTGAACGACGACCGTGTTCGTACTATCCAGACACCGGGAGGTACAGGAGCATTGCGCTTGGGGGCGGACCTGATCAAGGAGGCATCAGCGCAAGCGACACTCTGGGCCAGCGACCCGACCTGGGCCAACCACCACGCGATCTTCCCGGCTGCGGGACTGCGAATGGACAGCTACACCTATTTTGACGGAGAGCAGAATAACCTGAGGTTTGATGACATGATGGACGCGCTGCAGGCCAGGGGACCGGGCGATGTGGTGTTGTTTCATGCCTGTTGCCATAATCCGTGTGGCGTCAGCCCCAGCCCTGAGCAATGGGAAGCCATCACCGACTTGACGGCCGAACGCGGATTCATGCCAATGATCGATATGGCCTACATGGGATTCGAGCGCGGCATCGAGGAAGACACACTGGCTGTGCGCCTGTTCGCCGACAAGTGCCCGGAGGTACTGGTAGCCAGTTCCTGCTCCAAAAATTTCGCCGTCTATCGCGAACGCGTCGGCGCTCTTTCTGTGGTCTGTGAAACAGCCGGGAAAGCATCGGACGTGGTGACCGTAATCAATTCACTCACACGCAAAAATTATTCCATGCCACCTTCCCATGGCACCGGAATCATCGATATCATTCTACATTCCGATGAGTTGACCGAACTGTGGTATGAAGAAGTTGCCGGCATGCGCAACCGCATTTACGGGCTGCGCAAATCACTTTCCGAGAAAATCACCGCAGCCGGCATCGAGAAGGATTTTTCCTTCCTGCAACACCAGTCCGGGATGTTTTCCTTCCTCGGTCTCTCAGTAGACCAGGTCAGGCGGCTGCGCGAGGAATTTTCGATCTACGCGGTGGATTCCGCACGCGTCAACGTGGCATCGTTCAATGACAGCAACATGGATTACTTCGTCGAAGCACTAAAAACCGTCCTGTAGAAGCAGATCCACCCACAACCTTTAGGGGCTACAGCAGGTGGTAGATAGTTTGGTTCGCTGGCTCAATGGTCCCTGCGGGACTTCCCTCGCAATCCGGATGCCCTGACGGGCCGGCCTTACAGCACATCCTGTGCTGGGCGGCCTCGATCGGGCATCCCGCCCGATCGTCCCTGGGCCTCCAAATTACTCGGCACGCGCAACGGCTTCACTCCTGCACTTCTTGCCTTTCAGGCAAACCGTACAGTCGTTCTCGCCTGCGCTTCGAAGCGCTCCAAACTATCTACCACCTACTGTAGCGGACCGACTGATTGCGTAGGCATTGGGAGTGTAAAGGCATGCGGGGTGTTGCTCTTTGAGCATTTATCAGCCGAGTGAAGGGTTCCGCCCGGGGCGATTTTCAGGGATGAAAATCGAGAGCCGATTGGGCAGGAGCCCAACCGGCGCGGTCCCGATCAGGCGGGTTCCTGATTGAGGGGAGCCCGAAGGGCCGGATAAGAAAGCTCACAGAGTAATACCCCGTATGCCTGACCCCAGTTATGATCGCGGGCCCGCAACGGTATTGCTATCTGTAAGTGTTAACGCTGCCGTATTTGAAGGATGTAGGAGCGGATTTAACCACTCCTGAATCTAGAGGTCGAACGGGTACTTGATAATGATGCTCTCGGTCCGGTCCGGGCCTGTGGATACAATGTGCACCGGTGCACCACATAGCTCTTCCATTGCCTGCAGGTAGCCGCGTGCGTTGGCCGGCAGAGCGTCCATCGAAGTTGCACTCCGTGTGGATTCTGTCCAGCCCGGGAAACTCTCATAAACCGGCTCCAGGTTGGCCCAGCTATGGGAATCCAATGGCGGCGCATCCAGCAATTCCCCGTTGAGCCGGTAGGCCGTGCAAATTTTGATTTCCTCGAAGCTGTCCAGTACGTCCAGCTTGGTGACACACAAACCACTGATGCCATTGAGGCTGACCACCCGGCGCAGTGCAACGGCATCCAGCCAGCCGCAACGCCGGGCACGCCCGGTAGTGGCGCCGAACTCATCGCCGCGACGGGCCAGGCGTTCGCCGTTTTCGTCGAACAACTCGGTGGGGAACGGGCCGCCACCCACGCGGGTTACATATGCCTTGGTAATCCCGAGGACGTAATCAATCGCGTTGGGTCCAATCCCGGCCCCGGTGCATACGCCACCCACGGTGGTGTTTGACGAAGTCACATAGGGATAAGTGCCGTGGTCTATATCCAGCAGGCTGCCCTGGGCGCCTTCAAACATCACGCGCTTACCTGATTTACGCAGCTCGTACAGCCGTCCGCTGACATCAGCTACCTGGTCGGCGAAATATTCCCCCAATTCCAGCGCCTCCTCGACCATAGCCTGCACCGACAACGCCTCCATGCCGAACCGTTCAGTGAGCACGAAGTTATGGAAATCCAGTATGAATTCGATCTTTTCCGCAAGGGTTTCGGGGTCGAGCAGATCGGATGTACGCAGGCCGCGGCGTGCGACCTTGTCTTCATAGGCGGGACCGATGCCACGGCAGGTGGTTCCTATGGCCCGATCGCCCCGGGCCTGCTCGCGGGCGCGATCCAGCATTTCATGCCAGGGCATGATGATGGCGCAGGCGGGTGAAATCCGGATACGTGGACGTACATTGAGTCCCTTTGCCTCCAGTTCCTCGATTTCCTGGCGTAACGCCTGCAACGACAACACAACCCCGTTGCCGATCAAACACTGTACATTTGGCTGGAGAATGCCGGACGGGATCAGGTGAAGAACGGTTTTTTGCCCATCGATCACGAGCGTATGGCCGGCGTTATGGCCACCCTGGAAGCGAACCACAGCGTCGGCATCACGGCTCAGAAGGTCAACAATTTTTCCTTTTCCCTCGTCCCCCCACTGCGTGCCGAGAACTACGATGCTCTTATTCATCTGTATTCAATTCAAAAATTGCAACAAAAAAGCACCGGCAAGCATGCTGATGATGCCGCCGATGCGGATGGTTCTGGGATTAAATCGTGACAGGTCCTGCATGATTTTCTGCCAAAATTGGGGCGAAATGACAGGCAGCAGCCCCTCGATGATTAACACCAGGGCAAACGCTGTCACCAGGTCCCGTATCAGCACGGCGCTGCTGTACTATTTCTCGCCCTCTACAGAGCTCCCGAAGTAATCGAAGAAACTCGAGGTCGGGTTCAATACCATCACGTCGTTGGTGTTGCCAAATGCATTCCCATAGGCCTGCAGGCTGCGTGTGAACGCGTAAAATTCCTGATCCTGCCCATAAGCTTCGGCATAGATTTCCGTTGACCTGGCATCACCTTCACCACGCAAAACCTGTCCATCGCGTTCTGCTTCCGCCAGGATTACCTGGACTTCGCGGTCAGCGTTGGCGCGGATTCTCTCAGCAGATTCACGGCCCTCGAAGCGGTACAGATTGGCTTCTTTCTGACGGTCGGCGGCCATCCGGCGAAAGATCGAATCACGAACATCGTCCGGTAACTCGATGGCCTTGATGCGCACATCGACAACCTCGATGCCGAATTCCACAGCCGCTGCGTTCGCGGTTGTGGTGATATCTGCCATGGTTGACACCCGTTGCTCAGATATCAACTGCACCAGGGTCCGGCTGGCAATCTGGTTACGAATACGATCCTTGATGATACTGTCCAGGCGACTCAATGCGACCCGTTCATTACCCTGGGTCGAGGTGTAAAACTTGGCTACATCAACGATTCGCCATTTAACGAAGGAATCCACGGCGACGAATTTCTGCTCGGACGTCAGCATCTGTTCCGGGTTCGTATCCAGTGTCAGCAGCCGGTTATCGAACTTGCGCACGTTGTTGACGAAGGGAAGCTTGAGGTGAAGCCCCGGCAGGTAATCCGTCCTCACGATACGGCCCAGTTGGAACTTGATGGCATATTCCGTCTCGGTGACGATGAAGAGGCTGGAAACGCCCAGCACTGCAAGAGCCACGATGAAAACCAATAAAATAGGACGGTTCATTGCCTGCCCTCCCTGCGTGCTGTACGGCTGGTCGCAGCGTTTTCACCCTGTAACCCACTGTCCGGAGTAACGATTGGCGGCATCAATGCGCGCCCGCTGCTGCTGCCGCCACCTAGCTGATCGAGCGGCAGATACAGGACGTTGCCATTGCTATCAGCGTCCAGTAACACCTTTTGGGAACGTGAAAATACGTTTTCCATGGTTTGCAGATACAGACGCTTACGGGTTATTTCCGGCGCCTTTTGATATTCCCCAAGCACCAGCAGGAACCGCCGTGCTTCACCCGTGGCAATGGCCACAGTGGATTGCTTGTAACCCTCGGCTTCCTGCATGACGCGGGCGGCCTGGCCACGGGCCTCGGGTACCACGCTGTTTACGTGGACACGGGCTTCCTCGACATAACGTTCCCGGTCTTCGCGGGCACGGATCACGTCTGAATAGGCTTCGCGTACCTGGGCCGGGACGTTAACGTCCTCCAGGTTGAATTCGGTGATCTGAATACCCGCCTGGTAGCGGTCGAGGGTCTCCTGCAACATGCGCCGGGTTTCAATGCGGATGGTTTCGCGCTGCGTACCTTCCAGGATTGCGTCCAGACTGTTGGTACCCACCGATTCACGCAGGGCGCTTTCGGCAGCCTGTTTGACCGTGAGTTCCGGATCACGAACTTCGAACAGGAAGTCCTGCGCAACGGCAACGCGGTACTGGACCTTGTATATGAACTCGATCAGGTTTTCATCTTCGGTCAGCATGTGGCCACGGTCTTCCAGCGAGCGCACACTGCTGACATTGACCGCGGTCATCGTTTCAATCGGACGCGGCAGTGTCAGGTTGATGCCGGGTGAAAGCGTTCGATTGTATTCGCCGAATCGCAACACAATACCCAGCTCTGCCTCGTCGACGATGTGCACGGCATCCCAGCCGACCCACAGCAAAAACGCGACCAGCAATATACCGATCATTCCGCCCACACCACTGGAATCAGATTTTCGATTTCCGCTACCGTTGCCACCACCGCTACCGCCGAATATGGACCGCAAGCGATTGTTCAGGTTGCGAAACACTTCTTCCAGGTCGGGGGGTTGCTGATTGCCTGAACTCCAGGGGTCTTTGTCACCCTTACCGGGTTCTTTCCAGGGCATATGTGTCTCCTGATGGGGGTATACCCAGTCAATTTGGGCTGTCGCCCAAGTTAATCAAGGTCATAGTTTAAGTATAGCCGTCCGCTACGCCAGATGATTGGTACGTGTAATGGCATTCGTGCAGCGCTTCTTTGCTTTCAGCAAACCCGCTCGACTCCTCTGTCTTCGCTACTGCTGGGTTCATGGTGAGCCAAAAGCTGGGCTTTTGCTACTTTTCCTTCTGCTCCGGGCAGGCGGGCCAGGCGTTCTGCAGTTTCCTTCGGCACGTCGACGTGAAGCATCCAGGAACCATTTTCCGCTATTCGCTCTTCGCTGACCACACCCAATTCAAATAATTGTGCGCGCAGCTTGGCGTCTTGCCCTTTCAGCTCGATCCAACGGCTGATCCGCTCACTGCCGAGGCGTTCACTGATGGCCTCGCGCAACTCATCGATACCGTCGCCGTTACGGGCGGAGATACTAACACCGTGGGGCTTTCCCTGCTCGCCCCGGTGTACAGCGACCTGCTGTCCGCTACGGTCTATTTTATTGAACACACGGATCACGGGAATTTGGTCGGCGCCGATGGAAGCAAGCACATCCTCCACATCGCGCTGCCGCTCAATGTGGTAGGGATCTGAATTATCGGTGACGTGCAGCAGGAGGTCCGCCTCCCTGGTTTCCTGCAGCGTTGCGCGAAAAGCGGCGATCAGCTCATGCGGCAAATCACTCACAAATCCAACCGTGTCGGCCAGTAAAACTTCCCCGCAATGCATTCCCAGCATACGCCGGACGGTTGGATCAAGCGTGGCGAAGAGCATATCCTCCACCCCCACCGCTGCACCGGTTAGCATGTTGAAGAGGGTGGATTTTCCGGCATTGGTGTAACCAACCAACGCGACCAGCGGGGCACGCGAGCGCACGCGCTGACGGCGGCTCTGATCCCGTTGTTTGGAGACTTTTTCGAGCCGGTTCTTCAATTGACGAATGCGAACGCCGATCAAGCGGCGGTCGGTTTCCAACTGGGTTTCACCGGGGCCTCTCAGGCCGATACCGCCCTTTTGCCGCTCCAGGTGAGTCCAGCCACGAACCAGACGCGTGGACAGATGGCGCAGTTGCGCCAACTCCACCTGTAACTTTCCTTCATAGGACTGGGCTCGTTGCGCGAAGATATCAAGGATCAGGGTAGCCCGGTCCAGAACACGGCAATTGCAGAGCTTTTCAATGTTTCTTTCCTGCACGGCGCTCAGGGTCTGGCTGACCAGGATAAGGTTAGCGCCAACTTCTTCGACCCGTTCGGCCAGTTCTTCGATTTTGCCGCTACCCACAAAATAGCGGGCATCAGAGCGGTCGCGCGGCGCTGTGATGATAGCGGCAATTTCAGCACCTGCTGATCGTGCCAGTTCCTGAAATTCATCCAGGGCATCAGGCCCGGTCAGCCTGAATTGAGGATGGAGGATAACAGCGCGATCACCGCGCTCGGCGCGATCAAACAAGAGAACGCCTCAGAATCCTCTCAATCATCTTCCTCTTCGAACACACGCACGTTCCGTGCCGGGACCACGGTAGAAATCGCATGTTTGTAGATCATCTGGCTGACTGAATTTTTAAGCAGCACGACGAACTGATCGAAGGATTCGACCTGGCCCTGCAGCTTGATGCCATTAACCAGATAAATTGACACGGGCACGCGTTCTCTGCGCAGTGCATTGAGGAATGGTTCTTGTAAAGACTGACCTTTTGACATGTCCGTTCTCCTTTTTTATTGCTCTACCCGCATTTTCCAGCCAAAGAATTGCGGTCTTTCTTTTACGTTGGTTCAGCGGAATCACTTTTCAAGAATTTTTCGACTTGTCTGAAGACGGATTCTTGTGTCGATTCCACGGTTGGATCATACCACAGGGCGCCTGTTTCCCGCCTCAACCAGGTCAGTTGCCGCTTGGCCAGTTGGCGTGTCGCCGCAACAGATTTCAGGCACATTTCACCGAAACTGTCTTTGCCCTCCAGAAAGCCCCAGGCCTGGCGGTATCCCACGCATTTCATTGATGGCATTTCAAGCCTCAGATCACCCCTGCTCCGCAGGTTTTCCATCTCACCCATGAATCCATCTTCCAGCATCTGTTGGAAGCGCGCTTCGATACGCGCGTGCAGCGTTGAACGTGGCTCCGGGCAGGCAATAATTTTGAGCACCCGGTAATCCAAATCCTGGTGTTCCTGCTCCTGCTGAAGATCGCTCATTTTTCTGCCGGTGATTTCGATGACCTCAAGGGCGCGGGATATTCGCTGCGGGTCATTGGGATGAATCCGATCGGCGATGACCGGATCGCAAACGGCCAGCTGCGCATGCATCGCAGGCCACCCGGCTTTGCGGGCCTGAGCCTCAATCGCCTGACGAATGGTGGGGTTGGCCGCAGGAAGGTCGGCGAGTCCACCGGAAAGCGCCTTGAAATAGAGCATGGTCCCCCCGACCAGCAAGGGCACCCTGCCCCGGCCGGTAATTTTTGACATCTCCTCAAGCGCATCTTCTCTGAACTCTGCAGCTGAGTAAGTTTCAGCGGGATCACGAATATCGATCAACGCGTGCGGTGCCCGGCGCAGCGTAGCGGCATCGGGCTTGGCCGTTCCCACGTCCATGCCGCGGTACACAAGCGCCGAATCCACGCTGATGATATCCAGCGCAAAACGCTTGCGCATTTCGATGGCCAGCCCGGTTTTTCCTGATGCCGTCGGCCCCATCAGAAAAATGGCAGGGGATTGCTTCTCCGGGCCAGGCATCAGCGTCCGCGCAGGAACAAGCGGTCAAGCGTGGGCATGTCCAGTTGAATCCAGGTGGGGCGGCCGTGGTTACAATGATCTGAGCGTTCAGTACGCTCCATGTCCCGCAGCAAGGCATTCATTTCCGGCACAGTCAAAATCCGGTTGGCACGCACGGAGCCATGACAGGCCATGGTGGACAGGATTTCATTGCTCTGGGTTTCCACCCTTTCGCTCTGACCCAAAGTGGCCAGGTCAGAAAGCACATCCTTCAGCAGCAGGGCCGCGTTGGAGCGGGCCAGCAACGCGGGCACCTCCCGCAACACCAGGCTTTCCGGGCCAGAGCGGTCAGCCACCAGGCCAAGGCCGGCAAGTTCACCAGTTCGATCTTCGACCAGATCGGCTTCGGCTTCGCTGACCTGCACATCCACCGGCACCAAAAGCCTCTGACCCTTGATGCCATTACCCGTATACCGGGTCTTCAAATGCTCATACGTGATGCGCTCGTGTGCCGCATGCATGTCCGTGAGGACCAGGCCTTTGTCGTTCTGCGAAAGGATATAAACCCCGTGAAGTTGGGCCAGGGCATAACCCAGCGGGGGAATGTCTTCATCGCCCCCATGATCAGCCTCATTATCCCCTTGTGTCTGGGCATCAGGTAAAGCGCCGGTGCCAAGTACCGCCGCGTAAGCGCCGATCTGTTCCCGGACCGGCAAAGAAAATCCGGACTGTCGACCCCCCCCTTGCGACCACCCCGGCCCGGTTTGCAGACTGCCTTCGAGTCCGGAGCCGGGCCGGAGCGCGCCCGACCCGGATTCTGCCAGCGCCCGGTGCAGCGACGAAAACAGGAAATCGTGAACCATTCTTGCATCCCTGAACCGAACCTCATGCTTCTGTGGATGAACATTGACGTCCACAGCCTCAGGGGGAACCTGGAGATACAGTACGAAAGCCGGGTGACGACCGTGAAACAGCACATCCTGAAAAGCGGAGCGCACGGCGTGAGCAATCACCCGGTCGCGTATTGCCCTGCCATTGACGAAAAAAAACTGCCGGTCGGCCTGCGCCCGGTTATAGCGCGGCTCCGCCACCCAGCCCCGTAATGAAATGCCGCCTCGTTCCTCATCGATGTTTATAACGTGGTCGAGAAATTCCTTGCCCATAACCCGCTGTAGCCGTCTGTTCTGCTCCGCTTCCTCCAGTGCAGGCGGCAAAGCGCTGACAGTTTTACCGTTGTGCTCCAGCTCAAAACCAACATCAAAGCGCGCCAGTGCAAAGCGCCGGAGCAGCAGGTCCACGTGCTTGAATTCCGTGCGATCAGCGCGCAGGAACTTGCGCCGGGCGGGCACGTTGTAAAACAGGTCTTCTACCTGTACACGTGTCCCGGCCTGGACTGCGGCCGGCTCCGGCTCCGCTATTTCCCCGCGGCGAACCCTGACCGACCAGCCGTGGTCGCCTGAGACGTGCCTGGATGAAAGGTCGAGTCGCGCTACCGAGGCAATGCTGGGCAGTGCCTCTCCCCGGAATCCCATGGTGGCCAAGCGTTCAAGGTCATCCAGGCTGGCGATTTTGCTGGTGGCATGACGTTGCAGGGCAAGCGCCAACTCCTTCTGCGTCATGCCTTGCCCGTCGTCTGTAATCCGGATCGCGCGTTTGCCGCCTTGCTCCAGCTGCACCTTGATGCTGCGGGCGCCGGCATCAAGGCTATTCTCCACCAATTCCTTTACCACCGACGACGGCCGGTCCACGACCTCGCCGGCGGCAATCTGGTTTATCAGGTGATCAGGCAATAAATGGATGGGCATAACGATAGCTTATCCAAATCTGAAGGAACGGGCCACGCCCGTGAATTAATAAGCCGTGCCACGAGAGGTGTCGGTTACCTGTATTCAAGACACGCTCGAGACACGCCGGGAGCGTACGCACTGCGGCATTCCGCGAGTGCTTCTTCGCCTTAGGCGAAACCGCACTCTCTTCATTGCCTGCGCTACGAGTGAACAGGGATGTCTTGAACGTGTCCTGGAAAGGGTTAACTAACTCCTCTCATGGCACGGCATTCGAATAACTATGGGCAGGGGCCATTCACGCATTAAGTGGTGGGGATTAAAAGTTCGGCGCCGATGCGGATGTTGTCGGTTTTGAGGCCATTTACCCGGCGCAAGCTGTATAGGCTTACGCGGTAACGGCTGGCGATTTCTCCGAGGGTGTCGCCACTTACAACCCGGTAACGAACCGGCTGGCGGTTGGAAGCAATCCAGGTGCCGGGAGGCGGGCTCATGTAGAAGTAGTTCTGAATGCCGTCGGTGATGGCCCGGGCAGTCCGGCGCTGCCAGGCCGGATCCTTGAGCCGTTTTTCTTCTGAAGGATTGCTGATGAATGCGGTCTCTACCAGGATGGAGGGAACATCGGGAGACTTCAGCACCATGAAATTGGCGCGCTCAACATGATTCTTGTGGGTGTTGCCGAGTACCCGTATCGAACCAAACACACTGTCTGCCACAGCGTTACTGGCCTCCATCGTCGCGCTCTGGGACAAGTCCAGCAACACTGAAGCCAGCATGTCATCCTTGTCGTTGAGCGTTACCCCGCCGATCAGGTCGGAGCTGTTTTCGCTGGCTGCCAGCCGGCGCGCAAATTCACTACTCGCACCCTTGCGTGACAACACAAAAACGGAACTGCCGGAAACTTTCCGGTTTTTGAACGCATCTGCATGAATCGACACAAACAGGTCTGCCCGGTGTGTGCGGGCTTTTTCAAACCGGTCGCGAAGTGGAATGTAGTAGTCGCCGTTGCGCGTCAACACGGCAGTCATACCCGGCTGTGCGTCAAGGGTCTTTTTCAGTTCCCGCGCGATCGCCAGGACCACGTCTTTTTCCCGAGTTCCCTTCTTACCGCTTGCACCCGGGTCTTCTCCACCGTGTCCTGCATCAATAGCGACAACAACGTCACGATTCGGCATTTGCATGGAAGAGACTTCTTTGAGCGTTGTCTTGCTGATTTTCCTGTTTTGTGGAAACAGGTCGATGACAAGCCGATAGCCGTAATCACCGGTCGGGTCGAGCAGAAAACTCCTGACATCGCTTTTGCTTTCCAGGTCCAGCACGACCCGCAGTGTGCCGCGGTCAGGCCTACCGTGCCGCACACCGTTGATAACGCCGGCATGTTCTGCAACAAATTCCAGTGAATCATCAAGGTTGGATTTCTTTAAATCGATAACAACGCGGGGTGGGTTATCAAGCGTGAACAGCTGATAGTCCGCGGGTGCGTCCAAATCAAGTACAGCGCGTGTTTTATCGGGATCGGTCCAGACACGAAAGCCATCTATATCCGCGGCAAAAAGCGGAGTGACAACCAGCGCAAGTATCCAAGCCAGAACGAATCGCGTTGCCATTGAAGTGATCAACCTCCGTTGTCGATGCGCTAATAATGAAGTGCAAATCGCGAAATTGCAAGAGTTTTCGTTATAAAACCGTGAGATAGAGATTCAAACTAGAAACGACTTAGCAAGCTGGCCCGAAGAGTTTTTCCACCACCTTTTGGCCCCGGTCTGAATGGGCCCGGCATTCAACGAAACGAACTTCGTTATTTTCGCCAAATTCCAGTACCAGGTCTGGCTCTGGCAGATGATTTTTACCCCGATCAGGCCATTCCACCAGCAGTACTGATTCATGGTCGTAAAGATCGCGTATCGCCAGGTATTCGAGTTCCTCCGGATCCTCGATACGGTAGAGATCAAGATGCAGAATTTTCTGACCGCCGGCGTCGTAGGTTTCCAGCAGGCCGTAACTTGGGCTTTTTACATACCCGGAGAAGCCCAGGGAGTGAACATAAGCGCGGGCGAAAGTGGTTTTACCCGCTCCGAGCTCGCCACGAAGATAGATCACGGCCGGCGTTTCCAGGGATCCTGAGAACTTCGCTGCCAGTTTGGCAACCGCCGCTTCATCCTTGACTACCTGGACCCGGGCCGGTTGATCTTGCAAGCGTGTCATTGGCAGGGATTCAACACGGCCGGCAGGTGGGCCGTAATATCGGACGCCAACATACCCCTTTCGCCCCATTGAGCGGCCGCGAGGTCACCTGCCAGGGCATGCGCGAGCACACCCGCCAGGGTCGCATGCCAGAGATCAAGGCCTTGTGCAACCATCGCGCCAATGATGCCGGCCAATATATCACCAGTACCTGCAGACGCCATGCCGGGATTACCGTATGGGCAAATTGCGTAGCGCCCGTTTGGCTCAGCAACAATGGTTCCGCATCCCTTAAGTGCGATAACGGCCCCGAAGCGTTCAGCCAGGCGCAGTGCGGCGCCCACACGATCCGATTGTATTTCCCGGGAACTGCAAGCGAGCAACCTTGCCGCTTCCGCCGGGTGCGGTGTCATTATCCAGTTCCGCCCCCTTGTTTGTGTCGGCTCCGACGATATCCGGGTCAGCAGGTTCAGGCCATCAGCATCGATTACGACCGGAGCTGCAGATTTCAGGCAGACCCGCAACATTTCTTCCGACCAGGCTGTTTGGCCCAGCCCGGTTCCCGTGACCACAACATCGATGGGTTCAATAAGCGCCTGCAGCTGTCCAGCCTGCTCGACAGCACTGACCATCAATTCGGGACAACCCAGGTTGATCAGCCCCGCATGTCCAGACCGGGTGGCGAGCGTCACTTTACCCGCACCACTTCTGAGCGCCGCTTCTCCGGCGAGACGGATTGCCCCGCTCATTCCGTCGTTTCCACCCACGCCCAGCATCCAGCCATAGCTGCCTTTGTGTGAATTCCGGCGCCGTTTGGGAAGCAATTGATTGAGCAATGATTGCTGAATCAATATTCCGTAATCTGGCTCTGAATCCCTGACCGACTGCGGAGTTTCGAGGTCGTGAAAACTGACCACACCTGCGTAATCCGGGCCATCCGCGGTGAATAGCCCACGCTTACTGCCGATAAACGTCACAGTGATGTCTGCTTCAACGGCCCGGCCCATTGCAACGCCGGTATCGGCATTCAGCCCGGAGGGGATATCCACCGACACAACGGGGCTCCCCGACCGGTTGATGAGATCTACCGCCGCAGCGTAGTCACCCGCCGGTTCGCGGTCCAGTCCGGTGCCCAGCAGCGCGTCGAAAACGAGATCACAGGCATCCGGTTTATCCAGCGGCAAGAACTGTACATCGCCCCCCGCCTGTTGCCAGCGTGTCGCGGCGATTGCCGCATCTCCCAGCAAATTGCCGGGGTCTTTCAGCGCACAGACCTCTACATCCAGACCGGCCTCCTTAGCCAGCCTGGCGACAACATAACCATCACCGCCGTTGTTACCACCACCGCAGAACACCCGGTAGTTCCGGGCCGTGGGGAAAGCCGCCCGTGCGGTTTCCAAAGCGCTGGTTCCGGCCCGTTCCATCAAGTCGATGCCGGGAATGGCATGGTCGTCGATAGCGCACTTATCCAGGCGCCGAACCTGCTCTGCGGTATACAATCTGTTTGCCCGATCAGTCATGTATGAATTATAGCTGTGAAGAACAAACCCGGTACACATCCCTTTGCCCCCCAGGGCAGCGCAACACGAGAGGCGCTTTGCGAAAGCGAGTTGGCTGAACTCGCAACCCAAATCAAGGCATGGGGCATAGAGCTTGGCTTTCAGCAACTCGGCATCACTGACACGGAGTTAGGCAGCCATGAGAAACTACTGCAAAACTGGCTGAAAAATGGATACCACGGCTCAATGGGCTACATGGAGCGCCATGGCATACGCCGCAGCCAGCCGGCAGAACTGGTGCCGGGTACGGTACGGGTTATTTCCGCCCGAATGGACTACATGACCGCGGCGGCAAAACCTGCGTCAGAATTAATGGATGACCCGGAAAGCGCACTGGTGTCTCGATACGCACTGGGGCGGGATTATCACAAGGTGCTGCGAAAGCGATTGCAGAAGCTGGCCGACAGGATCAGCGAAAGCACCGGCCCGTTTGGATACCGGGTGTTCGTTGATTCCGCTCCGGTGTTGGAGAAAGCCCTTGCTGAAAAAGCCGGCCTGGGATGGATAGGCAAGCACAGCAACCTTTTGAACCTGCAGGCAGGCAGCTGGTTTTTCCTTGGTGAAATTTATACCGACCTGCCCCTGCCGCTAGATTTACCTGCTGAAAACCACTGTGGAGATTGTGTCCGCTGCATTGAGGCTTGCCCCACCGGCGCCATAATCGGCCCTTACCAGGTCGATGCCCGCAAATGCATTTCCTATCTCACCATAGAACTGAAAGAGGCGATTCCCGAAGAACTCCGCCCCTTAATGGGAAACCGGATTTTCGGATGCGATGATTGTCAACTGGTCTGCCCCTGGAATCGCTTTGCCCAACCGAGCGAAGAAGTGGACTTTCTCCCACGCCAGGGACTGGATGACGAAACGCTGGTTCGCCTGTTCAACTGGTCCGAAGGAGAATTCCTGCAACGAACCGAAGGCAGCGCGATTCGCCGAACGGGCTATTCTGGCTGGCTGCGCAATATTGCCGTTGCGCTGGGCAACGTGGACTTGCAACAGGCGAATAATCCACAAGACGTGATCGAAGCGCTGAAGCAACGCATTGACCACCCATCAGCCCTGGTCAGGGAACACGTCGAATGGGCTCTGAAACGTCATAATATAATAGCTTCGGGGTTCTAAACTTTATACCTCCTGTGATATTCTGGCCCAACGGATTTACCGGCTCCCAAGAGATCAATCTGCGCTCTCGAGCCACTAAACCTAGGAGCGCTTGATGTCCATGATCGAACTCTTGAATGAAATGCGAAACCACGGCGGCACAGCCCTTACTACTGGTCTGTCCGACGATGTTCTTACCCGGTTTGCAGAGCAGGACGAACGGCTCACTGAAGCCGTCCGGGACGCACATTCCTCGTTCAAAAAGCTGCTCGATGATGAGCCGATCCTGCTGGCCATGGACGAGCAGAGCCAGGTTCGCGAGATCCAGAATGGGTATATCAACTTTTATCCTGACGACGCGATCAGCCCCTACGTTTCACTGGCTGGAAACGGCCCCTGGATCGTTTCTTTGAAGGGTGCCGTTCTATATGACACCGGTGGCTATGGAATGCTGGGCTTTGGACATGCTCCGGAAAAAGTTCTCAAGAGCATGAACCGGCGGCACGTCATGGCAAACATCATGACGCCAAATCTGAGCCAGAAACAGCTGGTTGAATTACTGCGTAAGGAAATCGGCCACACTCGCGGTGGCTGCCCATTCGACCGCTTCATTTGCGTGAACAGCGGGTCAGAGGCGGTTACCGTCGGAACGCGCCTTTCAGATATCAACGCCAAGTTGATGACCGATCCGGGCGGACGCCACGCCAACAAAAGCACCCGGATATTAAGCCTGAAGGGCAGTTTCCATGGCCGCACACAAAGGCCGGCACAATTTTCGGACTCCACGCGTCTTAACTACTGCAAGCACCTGGCTAGTTTCCGCGATAACGACAACCTGATTACCGTTGAGCCCAATGACATAGAACAATTGAAACAGGTTTTCAGTTGGGCGAATTCCAACAACATCTTTTTCGAGGCCTTTTTCCTGGAGCCCGTCATGGGTGAAGGGAATCCCGGCCTGGCCATTACACCGGAGTTCTACGCAGAGGCCCGGCGACTGACCAATGAACATGGCGCCCTGCTGCTGGTGGATTCGATCCAGGCTGGCCTGCGCGCTCATGGGGTATTGTCCATAGTCGACTACCCCGGCTTCGAATCACAGGAGGCGCCGGATATGGAAACCTATTCCAAGGCGCTTAACGCCGGCCAATATCCCCTGAGTGTCCTGGCCATGAACGAGCGAGCTTCCAGCCTGTATCGCAAGGGCGTTTACGGAAATACAATGACCTCTAATCCGAGGGCGCTGGACGTCGCTTGCGCCGTGTTGGAGGGGATTACCCCGGAATTACGGCAGAATATCAGGGACCGCGGCGCCGAGTTGCTGGCCGGCCTGCGCGCCGTCCAGGATGAACTGGATGGGCGAATCACCGGGGTTCAGGGCACTGGCCTGTTATTCAGCGCAGAACTCGATGGCAGCCGCTACAAGGGCTACGGAGCCGATTCAATAGAGGAGTTCATGCGCTTCAACGGCCTGAACGTGATCCACGGCGGAGAAAATTCTCTGCGTTTCACTCCCAACTTCGATATCAGCAGGGAGGAAGTCAAACTTATCATCGAGGCGACGCGACACGGCTTGCTGAACGGCCCGGTGAAGGCGTCAACGGATAAGGCCGAAGCTGCCTGACGGCCACAACATGGGGGTTTCATTGCCCTTAGCATGGAGATTAACATGGCGCACCTTGAACCCCTGCCCGCTGAAACCACGCCGGAATTGCAGGAAGACTTCGCAATTTTCGAACGCATTCTCGGCTTCGTTCCAAACAGCCTGCTCACCATGCAGAGAATGCCGGCGATGGTGCGGGGATTTGGAGAACTTACCAAGTCCGTGATGGACCCCGATGGTGCTGTCGACCTGGGTTTCATGAGACTAATTGCCCATTTCTCCAGCCGGGCGGCCGGTTGCCAGTATTGCGAAGCACACTCGCTGGTGGCCGCGAAAATTCACGGCATCAGCCAGGAGAAACTGGATGCCATCTGGGAATTCAGGGAAAGCCCGCATTATTCGGAGGCTGAACGCGTTGCCCTGGATTTTGCCCTGGCAGCAGGCTCCGTGCCCAACGCTGTAGACGCCGGGCTTATGCAACAAATGAAGGAACACTGGAGCGAGGATCAGATAGTGCAAATCCTTGGTGCAGTCTGCCTGTACGGTTTCCTGAACCGGTGGAATGATTCCATGGCCACCGAGCTGGAAGATTCCCCGGCGGCGATGGGTGAACGGGTGCTGGCGCGCGGCGGATGGTCCGGCGGCAAGCACGTCAGCTAATATACGCTTGCATCAACTGGATGGAGAACCAGCAGCCGGTGAGAATTGCACCGAAGCCGATTGTATTTCCGAGCACACTGGCGCCGAATTTCAGGTCTTTCCGGCATTTCACGAGTGGGTTCACAGGCTGTGCAGCGGCAGGTGGCGAGGTTGGCGTGGCCTGTGAAGCGTGTTCAGGTGCCAGAAATAACAAAAAGCTTTGAATCATGGCTGGTTCTCCTTCCAGTGACGACTACAGGAGAACACGGGACGTTCTCAAATCGTGAGAAGCGGGTAGCCTATCAGCTGTAGATTTCTGTAGTCCTTGCAGCTTCTGTAGAGACGGCTTCGCGCAGGAAATCGGGGGCCAGGACTTCAACCTCAGCCCCGTAGCGGAGTACATCCATGATCAGTTCGCGCGAATTACCGAAGGGAACTTTGAGCAACCAGGAACCGTCGGCTTCGAAAGCGCCCTGCTGATCCGGGTGCCAGCTTTCCTCGGAAATCCAGCGTGCCATTTCCGGTGTGAAACGCAGTTCCGCGACGTATTCGGCCGGGCCGGAGAAAATTCCGTAGGATTGATCGAAATGGGCCGAGAGCACCGAGGGGCTAACTTCAAGGGCCTCTTCGTCTACCAGGTCCTGTTCACGGACCCGTTCCAGTGCAAAACTGCGCAGCCCTTCCGCCTGGTGGCACCAGGCATCCAGATACCAGGAGTTTCGATACTGCGTCAGCCGCTGCGGTGAGATGATGCGCTCGCTTTCCTGGTCCTTGCGCCGGCCGTGATAGCGAATATTAAGGCGTTGCCGGCGAATCAGGGCAGCAAGCACGTCCTGGAACATGCGTGAGGGAACCGCCCTCCCCGCCACGTGCTGGATCTGAATCCGGGATTCACCCCTATCGGGCTCAACACCCTTTTTCTGCAACAGCGAAGTAATCCTTCCCTGCAGCGATTCCAGTTCCCCCTCGAGCAGGCCGGGTTGCACGTTGGCCAACACCTGGCGTGCCGTCAACAGCGCCTGAAGCTCACCCGGACTTATCCAGATGCCCGGCAGATCGAAGGGCTGTTCATAACTCCGGTCGTAATAAAACCCGCGCGTGTCCGGGTCCTGCTCAATAGGTGCGCCCAAATAATCCCTCAATTCGCCCACCAGCCGGTAGAGCGTCGCTTGCGAGCACTCCAGGCGTTCTATCAGCTCCTGGCGGGATATCGGTGTCCTCCGCTGGTCCAGGATGTTGTGGAGATGATAGAGGCGTTCTATTTTTGACATGCTGGTTTTATCGCGATTGAAATCGCTCCTACATTGCGGCGGCTCGGGCTCTGACGAATTCCAGGGCTCGCTGGATACGGGCGAGGCTGCGCTGGCGGCCGGTTAGCCACAGGGTTTTGTCGATGGACGGCGATACAGCGGTTGCGGTAAGGGCGACACGCAGGGGTTGGGCGATTTTACCCATCCCGATTTCGAGCTCTTCAGCGGTTTCCCGCACCGCCTGATCCAGTGGCTCCGGTTCCCAGATATCAAGTCCGGCCAGGCGGCCGGCGATGGCTGTGAGGGGTTTCTCAGCCACGGGACGCAAGTGTTTTTTTCGCCGCGCCGGCGTCGAATTCATCGAAATCCTGGTAAAAAACCCGGCTCTGTTCGGTCATTTCCCGGAGTGTTTTGACCCGGTCTGCCTGCACGGTTACCAGGTCTGCCAGCGCAGGGCCGTTGGCCGGATTGATACCGGCTTTCTCGAAGTACCAGCACAGCTGTCCGGCGACTTCATCAGCCGGCGAATTCTTCATGTAGTGCTGGTTCAGCCAGTCCAGTTTTTCGGTGTTGAAGGCCGAGGCCTTGCGGTTGACATCGCGGATATTGAAGGTATCGATCATTTCCTGCAGGCTGAAAATTTCCTGGTCACCGTGTGACCAGCCCAGGCGGACCAGGTAATTCAACAACGCCTGCGGCAGGTAGCCGTCTTCACGGTATTGCAGCACGCCGACCGCGCCGTGGCGCTTACTCAGACGGGCGCCATCGTCGCCCAGGATCATCGGTACATGGGCGAACTGGGGAGGTTCAGCGTCAAGAGCGCGATAAATATTGATCTGGCGGGGTGTATTGTTGATGTGGTCGTCGCCGCGAATGACGATGGATATTTCCATGTCTATGTCATCGACGACCACAGTGAAGTTGTAGGTCGGCGAACCATCCGGGCGAGCGATGACCAAATCGTCCAGTTCCGTGTTCGAAATGCTGATCGGCCCTCGAACCAGGTCGTCAAACACCACCTCTCCGGCCAGCGGATTACGAAATCGCACCACCGGTTTGACACCGTGCACCGGCTCGGCGTCATCCCGGCAATGACCGTCATAGCGCGGCTTAATGCCAGCCTTCATTTGCTCTTCGCGCAGCGCTTCGGTGCGCTCCTTGCTGCAGTAGCAATGATAGGCCTTGCCTTGTTTCAGCAGCTGCTGCACCACTTGAGCGTAACGGTCGAAGCGCCGGGTCTGGTAATAAGGCCCCTCGTCGTAGTCCAGGCCCAGCCATGCCATTCCGTCCAGGATGGCCTGAACCGACTCGGGCGTGGACCGCTCCAGGTCAGTGTCCTCAATTCGCAGAACGAATACACCGTCAGTGGCCCGCGCCTGCAGATAGCAAAAAAGCGCCGTGCGGGCACCACCTACATGAAGGTAGCCCGTGGGGCTGGGGGCAAATCGCGTTCTCACAAGAATTTATCCAAAAAAATGCCGCCTCGGCAAGAGACGGCATTTTATCAGAACTGGCCGCGTTAACACGACCATCGCGGGTAATAAAAATCGATCAGCCGCAAGAGTTTTCTTTGATCACGATATCCACAGTGATAATGGTTTCCGCCGGCAGGTTAAAGCGGGTCCAGTTTCCGGTACCGTTGGTTGCGATGTGTTCCTGGCCATGGATTTCCAGTTGAGCGCTGCAAGCGAACAGCGTCATGTTGGCCTTGCCGTAATTACTCACCGTCAGGCGCGGATTAGCGGCTCCGATCTCAATTACACACTCAAAGCCCGTATTGGTGCGGTCACATTGCGCGCCCGTGGCTTCGATCTCTACATCGGTCGCCTTCACGCCACCCACAGATGACTGGATGTCGCCTGAAACGATAATGCCGCTCAGCGGAGGCGGTGAACTGTAGTCGATTGCGAGAGCATACAGGTTGTAGCTTTCCTCGTCGGAGTTGTACCAGGGATCAACGGGGTCAGTTCCTGTCAGGCCCAGGTTGCCGGTATGAACCGCCGAGTTGATGGTCGAATAACCAAAACCTGATTCCAGACTGGCGATTCCCCGATCGTGCGCATTGTCATCCGCTATCGCTTCGTTGGTGACGTCAATGGGGTTATTGTTGGGCGTTTCGTTCCAACGTGCCAGCCAGGTCAACTGGACGTCATAGAACGGAATAATCTCCAGGGCCGAAGTGACGTCCGGAACATCGCAATCCTCGCCTGAGCCACCGCGGTCCAGGCAGTTGATCCGGGCGCGCAAATCATCACTCAGGTAATCAACGTAAATACCGCGCGCGCGCAGTTGTTGCTCAGTGCCCCCACCTTCAGTGGGAAAGGTCGTTGGATTCCCAAGAGTACTGGCAGGAAACACGACGGAAGGCGTCATGTTTTTTGGCTGGGTCAGGGTCGGCGGGTTCGACTCGTAGGCATTTGTTGGCTGTGAGCTGTTCGATGGATCCGTGGCGTGCTCGTAGGCGGACACAGAACCGGTCACGTAACTCGAATACTTGCTGACCTCACTGGAATCATCCAGGTAGTCGGCCGGGAACGCGTTCAGGCCCTCCTGTCTCAGATCCTGGCCAATCCGCCAGAAACCGTCCTTTCTGATCATGCGGCAGGCCTCGACATAAGTGTCGCCATCGTCGTTTGCCAAAGCCATTTCTCCGTTCCGGTCGCGGTTGTAATGTTCGTGATCACCGGACATGGCGCCCTCGGCTTCGTAATCACCGCCGGAACGAAAGGCATTGTAGCGTGAACGCCCCGGGTCAGCGCCAACGTCTTCACTACCTGTGCCACCGTCATGGTGGTCCCGGCAGCACAGGCTGCAAAACTGACTTTGCTGGTTATTGGCGCTCTCACCATAAGGTTTGGAGACGTACTCGGCTTCCGTGTACTCGTAACCTTCCCAAATTGTGGGTCTCAAACCACCCTCGGTGCTTTGATTCGGCGATCGCAGCGTGCATTCGCAACTGACTGCGCGGAATTCTTCGCGGCGCAGAAAGGTAGCACCGGCACCGTCCTGGGAGTAAGTCACGACATCAAAGGTCGTCTCCACCAATTCATCGGCGCGGATCACATCCGGCAGTGGCGTGGTGGATTCCTTGAACTTGTTGGCGCCCAGTTGGATCGAAATGATGTCCGGATTCTGGCCTGGATTGTAACTGACCGGGGGGGGCATACAGAGTGTCCCCTGCACTGTTCAGAACAACCTTGGCGCCTGTTGAAGTGGTGAACGAGGAAATGAGATCAACCATGGTCACGCTGCCGGTACCCATTCCCGAGGTGGAATTGCTTGCGTCGATCTGGAAGGTTTGTGCGGCATCACCCACACCCCAGGTAACCGTCAATTGCAGACGTTTCAAATCGGGATTGACGATTTCGGAATGGGGCTTGGCGGTCTGGAACTCGCCGGTGGCCGGGTTGTGGTAATAATCGGTGACGGTCGAGGTCACAGCATAATCGATATTTCCGCGCCGTATGGTTTCGGTGCCGCTGACAATGTTGTTGAACGCATCAACGGTGTTACTGGCCGTTAACTGGCTGAACGCCCTGACCGATTCGACCTCTTCCTCGGCAATGTTGATCGCCACTGTGCGGGCATTCGATTCCGCACTGGACTTGCTGAGATTTCCCTGTAACTGGGCCAAAGCCAATATGCCCAGTGAAAAAATCAGAATTCCCACCAAAACCTCAATCAAGGTGTAGCCGGACTGCAAACGTATCCCTGTTTTCATGATCATGTTCCTGTGTCCTTTATTGCCAGTCCGGCTGAAAATCGGTCCAGCCGCCCACGACGTTTCCGAGGGCGCCGGTTGCTGCGACCCTCTTAAGCAGGTCCTCGTTGTAAACCACCTGGAACGTGCCGTTATAGCTGCCAAATTCCGCATCCAGGATCACTTGCCCGTAGACGATGTTATTGCCCTGGGATTCGAAGGTAGCGGTGCTGTCCTCAACATCCGCAACGTACAACACTCCAAAAATCGTGGCCCCACCGGCCATACGCGTAGTAGTTGCTGCCGAGATCAGCAAAACCGGTCCGTATGGCGAACCAATCTTGGCGTTGGCGTTGATATCGCATTCATCACCGGAGATCCAGTAGATTCCCGAAGATCCCGAGCCCAGAGTCGAACAGTCGCTGAGGACTTCCGCAAACCCCTTCACCGACTCGTAGTTATCACGTGGAGTGCCGAAATAGAACTGGAAAAGGTCACATGGAAACTCCTCGTCCTGAACCAGGTCGATACCAAGGATGTCCTCCGACCCATGTGTGTAGCTCAAGGACTCCTGGAATGCGCAACTGCATGAACCCGGGCACTGAGCATCGTCCGGAAGGCTATCGAGTTCATACCATTCGTGTGCCTCACAAGTCGCCCAGGAACCCTGGCTGGGGCTGATTGCCGAGCCGTCGGGTGTGCACGCCGGGTTACGATTCATCCAGACTGAAATGGGCACGCCTATCCCGCCACCGTTGGGATTTGCCACGATTTCGGCAGCCCCTGAGGGTGGGAACATGTTTTTTGTGGTCAGTGGAACCGCCGGGGCCTGTCCGCCGGCTGAACCGCCAAAATCAGAGATCTGCTCGCGAATCAAGACTTCCGCACCGCAATTCGCCCGGTTAGTGCAGTCGGCCTCGCCTCGCGACAGCAGGGTGATCAGGTAACGGCCACCCTCGGCCGCCGAGGGATCCTGACTGCAGCCGCGCACCGGGGGTCTCTGCTCCGCATCAATGATCATTACGCACAACAGCGCCTGAACATCGACGGTTTCGGTGGTGGTGTTCAGAAGCGTGTCGGTCGTAGCCGAAGGATCGGACTCATCAGTAATCGGAAGGCTGGTAGTGCCGTTGTACGACCAGTAGTAAGAGCCGGCGCGCCAGTCTGCATTGAGCTCTGTGCTGCAAACATCGTCATCCGTGCTGGAGGTGGCACTCGAGTCTGCAGGACAGGGCTGCCAGCGCTCACCACCTGATACCAGCCAGCCATCAGTTCCGTCGCCAAGCGTGCCGGCGATGCTTGAAGCTGCAATTGTACGGTTCGCCTTGAAATACTCCTTGGCGTGCTGGATGCCGGATTCGGCCGTGTGGAAAGCGTGTTTCTGGCGCATTACGTTGGAAGAAACACGCTGCTCAAACACACCTACCCGTATGGCGAAGAACATCATCAGCGTCAGCAACAACAGGATCATTACACCGGTGAAGGTGGTGATCACTCCCGACTGGTGACATGCTGTATATATCTGGTGACGGATTGCGTTTTTCATTTCTTTGCCCTTCCCTGTGCAAATTAGTCTTGAATGAACCGGCCGGTCAGAGCAGCAGGTCGTTGCGAATTGAGATGGTGTCTTCCATCTGTCGTTTGATCGTTTCGTTCGTCACCAGATGGCCCCGCAGGTTCAGGTGGATTTTGCGAACTCTCAGGGACAGCGTATCGCCGAACCCGTTGTCCTGGATCACCTCCGTGTAGGACAGGTCGTCATCAATTGCAAATTCGGATATGTCCATGTTTTCCGGATCGGTAATCTGCACCCAGCCTGCCGCACCCGCGTCAGACATGCAGTCCGGAGTGGCGTCGCCTATCCACATTTCGAGGACTCCGACATTGCCATCCGTCACGCGGCGAAACCCGCCTGGATCATCGTCAGTGGAGTCCCCGTTCCGGTCACGGTCTAACAGGAAGGTTAAGCAGTCGCCACTGTCACTGATTGTGATATCGCCCGCCAACGTGATGTTATCTTCGGACGCACATTCGTCATAGCCATAGCACAATGCGGCGTTGGCGTTGTAAGCGCTGCGGCGCACATCGCGGCTCACCATTTGCAGCGCGACACGCATGTCATCAGAGAGCTTGGTCATGTGGATGATGCGCGCGGTGCTGCTGAGTGAATTTGCCATCAGCGCGACCATGGATGCCGTTACCACCAGGCTGATACTCATCGCCACCAGCACTTCCATCAGACCTGCGCCGGTTTGTTTACTGTTGATTGAGCGGATTTTCATGATTCGGGCTCCTCTTGTGCCGGACAGGTTTGATAGCCGGGAACGCTGAGCAAACTCTGGTCACTGCACAATTTCATCCGCCCTGCGCTGCTAACCACCAGGTTTAACCTGAAATCCGTGCTTGGCGAACGCTGTTCGGATGCCACCTGTTCGGCCACATTGGGAACCTGCCGCTTATCCACCATCCCCTGGTATGACGGAATCGCCAGTACAGTCCCGATGGCAAGCAGAACAACAGACAGCATGACTTCAACCAGTGAGAAGCCCCGGTGGGGAGAACAGTTTGGGAGTGTGCTCGTTGAGCGAGTGCTCAGAGTCCTTCTAACCATAATTTCATCCTTGAAAATAAATCGTCTCTTCCTGAGACAGCCCTAATTCTGACAGAAATTGTCAACAATTACCGGAGGGCGTCTACCTTTCAGCCGGGATAATTGACCGTTTATCGACCGGCACGGGAAAACCGCCCCCCTGGGAATCAATTTTGTGGCCGGATTGGCATATCGCCGTTCAGGAGAATATGATTGTTTTTCGAGAAAAGGGAAATTCGGGAGCGTCATGAAGACACTGCAAAGAAAAGGAATTTCGGGATTTACTGTCATTGAACTGATGATCGCGTTGGTGATTGTCGGCATTTTACTGGCATTGGCCTACCCCTCGTACGTGGACTATGTAAGGAAGGCCAAAAGAGGCGAGGCACAGCAATTACTGATGAACTGGGCGATCAACCAGGAAATTTTCAGATCGAATAATGCTGCTTATGCAGCGGACACCAGCCTGGTGCTTCCAAAGCCAACCCACCAGGATGGGCTTTACGTTTTCGAAGCCCATGCGACCATGGGTACTGAAACCAGTTGTACTGGCGGAACAGGAAACCCAGGCGCTTCTGCTTACTGGCTGGAAGCAACGGCCCAGGCCGACCAAGTCAACGACACTGCCCGCGACGGTGGATCCTGCGCAACGTTGTGTTTGAGCAGTTCAGGTGCAAAACAACCAGTAGCCTGTTGGGACTAATTGCAAAAATTTTATTTTAAAGAATTTACCAAAAGACTTCTAACCGTGCTGGGCAGCGCTGTTCTGCTGCTGTTCCTCTACTCTGGTAACGACGGGTCCAGTCAACTCGAACAGGCCTTACAGCGAGGCAGCCTGACCATGCTTACGCGTAATGGCGCAAGCAGTTACTACCTGGGCGCAGACGGTCCGACCGGTCCTGAATACGCCCTGGTCCGGGAGTTTACCGACTACCTGGGGGTTGAACTGAAGGTCACAGTGGCCGTCGCTTTCAACCAGTTAGCCAGTCTCCTGGAACAGCGTCAGGGTGAACTCATCGCAGCTAACCTGGCGCGAACGCCTGAGCGCGAACTGCTTTTTAACTTTGGCCCTGATTACCTGGAGACAGCGACACTGGTTGTATACCGCAGAGGCCAGCCGCGGCCCCGCTCAATGAAAGATCTGGCGGGTTTGAAGATCATGGTAATCGCCGGCAGCAGCTACGAAGAAGCCCTGGCAGATGCCGCAACAAGCAATCCTGGCCTGGAGTGGGAGCCGCGCAGCGACGTGGGTATGGAAGCACTATTACTGGCGGTGTCCGACGGAGCAATTGACGCCACGCTGGTGGATTCGACGATCTTCAAGCTGAACGGGCACTACTATCCCGGGGTTGCCACCGGCTTCGCCCTGCCCGGTACCCTGCCACTTGCCTGGGCATTTCCCCGCGGGCCGGACAACAGCCTGGTTAGGAAAGCCACGCAATTCATGCTGCAGGCTGAGCACGACGAACGCCTGCGGGCTATAAATAACGCGTTTTACATGCCAGAAAATCGTCTCGACCGGGTGGGGATGTTCCAGTTCCTGCAACAGGTTCGAGAACGCCTGCCGGACTTGCTGCCACTGTTCCAGAGCGTGGCCAGTCTCCACGCAATGGACTGGCGCCTGCTGGCGGCAATCGGCTACCAGGAATCTCACTGGAATCCGGATGCTTCGTCGTACACCGGGGTTCGGGGCGTGATGATGTTGACGCAACGTACGGCGAACCAGTTGGGAGTCAGCGATCGTCTGAATCCTGAACAGAGCATTGAGGGCGGCGCGCGATATTTCCTACGGCTACGTGGGCGTATTCCAAACCAAATCAGGGAGCCGGACCGCAGTTGGATGGCCCTTGCGGCCTACAACCTGGGCATGGGGCACCTGGAAGACGCGCGCGTCCTGACAAAGAAGCAAGGTGGCGACCCGGACAGATGGGAAGACGTCAGCCAACGACTGGAGTTGCTGAGCCAGCAACAATGGCACCAGCAAACCCGCTACGGCTATGCGCGTGGGTTTGAGGCAAAACAGTACGTGGAAAATATCCGCAGCTACTACGAGATTCTGATCTGGATGGACACACAAAACCATCCATTGCTGGTTGCTAGTGGGTAGGAGCGGATTCATCCGCGATATAAGGAACAGACTGACGTAAGGGTATAGTTATTCGCGGATGAATCCGCTCCTACAGATCGTTCCAGAGGCAGTGACCGGAATTGGTTTTAATCGCCTTGAGGCGGGCTTCGTGGGCTGCAACTTCCCGCTCGTTCGCCGCCAGAACCTGCAGCGGAGGGCGTTCTTTAGCCGCGATGTCACCGGGCTCATGGCTTGTTGGTTCGGGCGCTTGAAAACTCAAACCGAGGTCAGTTTGCCCACCCGTCATGGCCAGGTAGACATCGGCCAGAATTTCTGCGTCGAGCAGCGCGCCATGCAGTGTCCGGCTGGCGTTGTCCACTTCGTAGCGCTTGCACAGGGCGTCCAGGCTGTTGCGTTGCCCCGGGTGCAGGTCACGAGCAAGTTCAAGCGTGTCCAGCACCGAAACGTGATCGCTCATGCGGTCCGGGCGCTCGAGCAGCGATAGCTCCAGGTCCAGAAAGCCGATATCAAAAGGGGCATTGTGAATGATCAGTTCAGCGCCCTCGATGAAATCAAACAGGTCTTGCGCTATATCCGCGAACAGGGGTTTGTCCTGCAGAAACTCGCGGCTGATTCCGTGAACTTCCAGCGCGCCATCCTCAATTTCACGCTCGGGATTCAAATATTGGTGAAAGCGTTGGCCGCTGGGCCGCCGGTCAATCAGTTCCACACAGCCGATTTCGATCACGCGGTGCCCTTTTGCGGGCTCCAGACCGGTAGTTTCCGTATCCAGGATGACTTGTCTCATGATTTTACAATTTATCGCGGACTAATCCGCTCCTGCCTTGGAATTGCCATCGTCGCCAGTTCATCAGCGCGTTCGTTTTCCGGCACGCCGCTGTGGCCCTTGACCCACTGCCACTTGATATCGTGCCGGCTGGTTGCCTGTTCGAGCCGTTGCCACAGCTCCACGTTCTTTACCGGCTTTTTGGCCGCTGTCTTCCAATTACGCTTTTTCCACTGCTCGATCCATTCCATCATGCCTTTCATTACGTAGACGGAATCGGTGTAAATCTTCACGTGGCAGGGTCGCTTAAGTGTTTCCAGTGCCTGAATCACGGCCATCATTTCCATCCGGTTATTTGTTGTTTCGGCGTCACCGCCGGACATCTCGCGACGGTGGCCGTTATACAACAACACGCTGCCCCAGCCACCGGGGCCCGGGTTTCCGCTGCAGGCGCCATCTGTATAAATGATGATCGTGTTTTCTTCTGTCATTAAAGGTAAATTCTGTTCAGCCGCGCATGGCCGCTGATTGTACAACGCCTGAGCGTGTTTTTCTGAATCGCAGAGGAGTGACTTCAGGGCTGTTTATGTGCCTGGCCTGTAACAGCACGAGATCGGCGACCGGCGCGCCCAGACTACTCAAACCGCTGTGCATCCAGGCCGGACTTTTCATTCCCGCCAGGCCGGCGCCGGCAAATCCCTGCATCATCATCTGCAATTCTTGCAGGCGCGTTTTTACTTTGAGTGGCGCAATCCCGGGCAAACGACGAATCCGGCCCTGCGCTCTGTACCTCCAGCCCATGCGATTGAGGCCCAGCAGGATCAGCACACCGTCTCTGGCAAGCACCCTCACCGCTTCAGCCAACTCCACTTCACTGCCGTCGCTGACCACGTGATGTAACACAACCATTTGGAATACGCCGTTCTGAAAAGGCAGTTGAGCGGACTCACAACGAAGCTTTTGCCCACGACCGGCACACTCGTCCTGGCTGAGGCTTATCGATACTCCGTAAATTTCAGACGGGGAATGAAGGAAAACCGGATCGAACTCAGGTGCATGGGAATGGTGGATTTCCAGCAGGTTGTCCTTCACCCCGGTCTGGCCGGCACTTCTGAGCAATCCCTCAGAGAGCGATTTCAACACAGCAAGGTCCGTGTCATTTTTGCTAAAATAACCCTCCCATTTCCCGGGAAAGTTAATTGGAAAAATAATTATGGAGTCAGACTTGCCTGAAGTTACCATCACAGCGATACCTGCTTTTACCGACAATTATATCTGGCTCCTTGCAACCAGTGGGAATCATTGTGCCATTGTTGACCCTGGTGAAGCTGGGCCGGTTTTGGAAGCGCTCGAGCGAACCGGCCTGAAGCTTGCCTACATCCTGATCACACACCACCACCCGGACCATATGGGTGGTGTTGCAGAACTCGTCAATGCCTGCGGCGCAAAAGTTTATGGCCCTCACGACAGGCGAATTCCCGGCCAGGATGAGAGCTTCGGCGAAGGTGAAACGGTCCGTTTGCCGCTGCTTGAACTGGAATTCCGGGTGATTGAAGTACCAGGGCACACCGCCAGTCACATAGCTTTTTTCGGACATGGCTGCCTTTTTTGCGGCGACACTCTGTTCAGCATCGGTTGTGGGCGCCTGTTTGAAGGAACGCCCGAGCAGATGCAATCCTCACTCGACAAATTGGCTGCTCTACCCGCGGACACCCGGGTGTTCTGTGGCCACGAGTACACCCTGGCTAACTGCAATTTTGCATTGGCTGTCGAACCGGACAACGAAAAACTGGCCAGGCGAAAAAACCAGGCCGAGGCATCCAGAGCCCTTGGACACAGCACGGTTCCCAGCCTGCTGGGTGAAGAGCTTGCCTGCAATCCTTTCCTCAGGTGCAGGCAACCGGCGGTTGTCGCCGCCGCGCAGAAAAGGAACCCGAATGCCGAACCCGGAGCCTCTACCCTGGCAACAATTCGCGCCTGGAAGGATTCTTTCTAAGCGGTAACGACTTGACCCGATTGAACTATTAGGGATAATAGCTTGCTAAACAACGAACTCGGGAGTCAATGTGCCATTACGCATGATATCAGCGCTGCTGCTGTTTCTGCTTGCCGGTTGTGCTACAACCGGCACGGGAACTGTTGATACGGCGCAAGTTACTCCCGAACCCGCCGCCGAGGCAGAGCCGATTCACAGTTCCACTGCGACGATCGATGAGCACCTGTTCGTGCCTGACCCCGAACTTGCTTCCTTCGATGTCGTGGAGTTACATGAGTTTGATAATGTTTGGGACCGGCTGGTGCACAACTTCTCACTGCCTGAATGTTCAAGTAATGAGCAAAGCGTAAAGTGGGCTCAATGGTATTCAGACCGGCCGGAATACATGGCGCGCATATTTAAGCGCGCCCAGCCATGGATTTATTACATCGCCAACGAGATCGAGAAACGGGACGTGCCGGGCGAAATGGCTCTGCTGCCCATTGTTGAGTCGGCCTACGACCCCTTCGCCTACTCCAGCGGCCAGGCGCTGGGCGCCTGGCAGTTCATTGCCAGCACCGGCAGAAATTACGGCTTGAACCAGAATTGGTGGTACGACGGCCGGCGTGATGTGTGGGCTTCCACCGACGCTGCACTCCACTACCTCAGCACCATGGCCGATATGTTCGAAGGCGACTGGCTGCTGGCCCTGGCCGGTTACAACGCCGGTGAAAACGGGGTCTTGCGCCAGGTCAATAAAAACCGGGCAGCCGGCAAACCCGCGGATTTCTGGAACCTCAAACTGCCGCGCGAAACCCGCGGTTACGTACCTAAACTGCTTGGTCTGGCTTGCCTGTTCAAATATCCCGAGCATTATGATTTCCAAATACCCCAAACCCCGAACCGGCAAGTTATTGCCGCTGTCGACCTGGGCCAGCAGGCCGATCTTGTCCTGGTCGCTCAAATGGCGGCTGTGCCCATCGATGTTCTGTTTACGCTGAACCCGGGTTACAACCGCTGGGCCACCTCGCCCGATGGGCCATACAAGGTGGTACTTCCAGTGCAGGGCGCGGAGTTACTGGAAGCCAGCCTGGAAAAAATTGATGTCTCAGTGTTGATGCGATGGGACCAGGTCGTGGTTCAAAACGGCGACAATCTGTCAGAAATCTCCGCGCGTCACCATGTGCCGGTCTCGGTATTGCGCAGCAGCAATGACCTGAACGGTGACCTGATACACGTGGGCCAGAAACTGCGCCTGCCCAGGGATGATCAACTGATGGTAGATCCGCTTTACGCGCAGGCCGCCATGGAACTGCAAAACCTGCAGGCTGGCTTGATTGCGTCTGAACGCGTTACGCACCGGGTTCGCAGTGGCGAAAGCCTCTCGGTTATTGCCCGCCGCTATCGTGTTTCCGTGAAAGACCTGCAGCGCTGGAACAACATTTCCGATCCCCGGAAACTCAGGGCCGGAGCCACCATCACGGTTTTCCACAGCCCGGCGGAACAACGCCCGGCAAGCAGCGGCACGGTCAAGTACGTAGTTCAGCGTGGAGATTCACTATGGAGTATCGCCCGCAAATACAATGTAAAAGTAGCTGAACTCCAGACCTGGAACAGCCTTGGCAGTAATTCCATGATTCGACCCGGGCAGTCCATCAGAATCGAACTCTGATCCATGCGCCAGTCACTGTTTTTCACATACTGCGGTGCTGTGCTGAGCGCCCTGATTTTCCAGTCAACAGTCCTGGCTGTTGAACTCAACGGCGAAGCCGTCCAGGGTGGATTGATCTTTGGCAAGGCCAAGCCGGGTACCCGGGTTCAACTTGATGAAACCGAGGTGATGGTATCGCCGGACGGTGATTTCGTGATTGGCTTCGGCCGCGACGAAACGGGGGACCGGACCCTGCTCATCATTCAGCCCACAGGCGAGAAAGATTCCCTGACCCTGCCCATCGCGCTGCGTGAATACGCCATCGAACGCGTGGACGGCCTGCCACCACAAACCGTGACGCCAGACCCGGAGGCTGCACAGAGAATCCGCGAGGAAATAGCCCTGGTCACAACCGCGCGCGCCAGGCGTGATCAGAGAGCAGATTATGAAGAAGGTTTTGGCTGGCCGGCAAGCGGCCGTATTAGCGGCGTCTATGGCAGCCAGCGGGTCCTGAACGGTGAACCGCGCCGCCCCCATTATGGCCTGGACATCGCGGCACCAAACGGCAGCCCGGTTTTTGCCCCGGCTGATGGCATCATCACCATGACCCACCCCGACATGTACTTTTCAGGCGGAACCATTATCCTGGATCACGGGCAAGGTCTTTCGTCGAGCTTCCTGCACCTGAGCAAGATACTGGTAGAAACCGGAACCACGGTAAAAAAAGGCGAGCTGATTGCCGAGATAGGAGCCACCGGCCGGGCCTCCGGCCCGCACCTGGACTGGCGCATGAACTGGCTTAACCGGCGGGTTGATCCGCAACTGTTGCTAGAAGGCGAGGTTCCAACCGGGAACTAGACTCTTCAGGTCTTTGTCTTTGACAACTCCAATCGTACAGGTGCACCCGCGCCGGCAACATACCCCCCTTCAACACCCTTGGTAACAACCGAGACCGCATTGTGCGGGTGCAGGCTCTCGTAATGGGTACAACGGGCCCAGAAGTCGAGAATACGTTCGTCACTGTTCAGCTCGGTCTGAATGCGGCGCCCGGCATCCTCGCAGAACATCAGGTTCTGGCCATTGAGCCTGGCAAAGGCTTGTTCGTCTTCTCGCTTGACGGTTGCCTGGACGGGTGTTTTCAGGGAGCTTTCGATTTCATCGATCAACTCAACGATCGGAAACATATCAAAAGAAGGTGTCAGCCTGACACGAACTTCGGCCGCACTTCGCTGGCTGTGTGGCGTCGCCATGATCCCTTCTTCAGAACCCAACCATTGGTGGATTATATCGAAACCGATCTGTTCGTTTCTGTCGAAGTCCTGGCGAAATTTTTCCTGGATCAACTGTCGGGCCAGGGCCGCCGAGCAGGGACAGGTGCTGGAATATAAAATCTCCAGGCCCATTTCAAGGCTGAATTCGCTACCCTCCAGGATTCCGATCATGGACACCGGGTAGCGGCGCCAGCCAAAGTTGTCGCTCTCGAGCGCGGGTCGGCGGGTTACGTAATCGAAGTCAACGCGGATCAATGCCCGGTCGCTGAGCCCTTCGTGTGAATCGAGGAAAGAGCGGAGCAGTTGCCTCAGCGTGCAGGGATTGAGCGGACGTTCAGCAAAGCCCTGGTCGAGGTGCAGGTACAGGCGCGACATATGAATGCCGCGAACGTCCGGATCAACCAGGTTGACGTAGGCGGTGACCAGCGCGCTGGACTGGATCAGGCCACCGGCGTCATCTTCAATGCGCACGGGCATTTCAATTTCGTTCATACCCACCCACGCCAACTGGCCGGCAACTTCTGCCTGGTCCTCATTGGCAATGTCGGGCATCTCCCGCAATACGCTTTCTAATGGGGTCATTTAGTCATCTCCACTACTGAAACCAGGATATTTGAGTCAGCTGACCCTGATTCAAGGGGTTTCATCGCACCAAAGTCCGAATTATCCGTGAAAACGGAAACAGATACAAAAATTGTGACAAATCTAGTGTGGTGGCGCGAAGGTACTCTCAGCCATCGCTATAGTACGGTAGTTTTGATTCGACTGGTATGCAAATTCAGTCGCATCCCAACGACCCGTAAATTTGAGCGTCTGCCTGGCCTTGGCTTTTAAGGCGGGACGGGCATATATTTTTCTCAAGCACTCACGCATTATTTTCGACAACTGCTCGGCCGTCATTTGCCTGGGTCTATAAACAACCTCCGTCAGGTCATAGCGATCCCAGTCTTTAGGGAAATTGGTGTAAAGAAGCCGGTCCTCTTCTTCCAATCGAGCAAAAAGCCGCGTACCCGGAAGGGGCGTCAATGCAGTTGCCTGCATAACATCGATATCGCTATCAATCATATATTGGGCGCGCTTGAACAGTTTTTCGGGAGTATCCTGATCCATTCCAAAAATGAAAGCACCAAGCACTGCAATTCCCGCATTGTGAATACGCTCGAAAATCTGCTCATAGGCATCAGAGGCGCCACGCTTGATATTCAATTTCTTATTAATTTCTGATAACGCATCGACGTCTTCAGCTTCAATTCCAAGGAAAATCATGCGGCAACCTGACTTGGCCGCCCAGTGAAGGACCTCTTCGTCATCTGCAACATTGATTGAGGCCTGGCAAAACCAATGCTTGTTAATTCCACGGTCAACCATCCCCTTAAATAACTCAAGCGCCGATCGTCGACTTCGCTTGCCGTATCCGATGATGTTGTCATCCACAAAAAAAATAAGTTTCTGGGGTATCGTTTCCAATTCGTCGAGGACATCAGACGGGGGCCGGCGCCGGTACCTCAAGCCATTAAACGTTGAAACAGAGCAAAAATCACAATCCATCGGACATCCCCTGGAAGTCTGTACCGATGCAAATAAATACTGCTCTGAATAAATATCACGGCGTGGTTTTTTAAGCTGTTCGAGACCGCTCCAAAGCCCTTTGTAAATTGACTTTAAATTACCGGCAAGGGCGTCTGCAATGACCTCGTCCCATACAGATTCCACTTCACCGACAACCACGGCGTCGACAAACTGCGATGCCTCTTCAGAACACATGGAAGCATGTATTCCCCCCATCACCACCGGAATGTTTTTTTCGCGATAAATCGCGGCAATTTCATAAGCCCTGTTGGCCGCAGAAGTAAAAGCTGTGATTCCTACCAGGTCGGCATCTCGAAAAGAAAACACGTCGAAATTTTCATCGATTACTTCCACATCCCAATCCCCGGGTGTGAGCGCAGCAACGACACCCAAATTCAATGGAGGGAACCGGGAACTATGACTGGCGGAAAAACCTGATCGCTCAAGGTTTACGGGATTTATCAAGACTAATTTTTTTTGTTCTCTGCAGGCCATTCGGCTTTTATAACAGTTCGTATGTCGTTAACATACCGGAAACATGAAGAAAACCAAGCCCGGGGTCCTTAACTTCACTTTCACTGATGTACGTCAAACCAAAGCTGTGCAGTCAATGCTGAAATGATTCTTTTACGTGGATCATTTAAGAATGAATTCAGTTGCCGAACTAACCCCCCGAGAGTATTACCGCCTGCCCTGGTCACTGACCGACAACGCTATTTCCTGGCTGGAAGTGACCGACGACTGCAACCTGGATTGTGCAGGCTGTTACCGCCCACACATTAAAAACCACAAGTCTTTGGCACAGATTGCCGAAGAGCTGAAGGTATTCAAACAGCGGCGCAAAAGTGACTGCATGAGCCTTGCCGGCGGTGACCCCCTAGTTCACCCTCAAATTGTCGAAATTGTGAAAATGGTGAAGGCTGCGGGCTGGAAACCCATCATCAACACCAACGGGCTGGCTCTAGGCAAGAAACTGCTGCATAAATTGAAAGAAGCCGGTGCTTACGGTTTTACGTTTCACATCGACACCACACAGGTTCGCAGTGATTCCAAGGCTGACAACGAGAATGACCACAACGCGCTGCGACTCAAATTTGCCGAAATGCTTGCTGCAGAAGGCGGGCTGGCCTGCTCCTTCAACCAGACCGTGTCGGTTGATACGCTGGACCAGGTAAAGGACAGCATGGCCTGGGCCCAGCAACATCCGGACATTGTCCACACCATGGTATTCATCCTTTTTAGAACACCCGAGCTTTTCGGAGATTTTGAGGTCTACGCCAACGGCAAGCCGGTCGATATCAGCAACACTTATGAAAAACCTGAATGGGGGGGCGACTCCATGGTCAAGGCAAAACACGTGGTTGCCAAGATTAAGGAACTGGACCCGGATTATCAACCCTGCGCGTACTTGAGCGGTGATCAGGACCCCAATGCAACCAAGTGGCTGCTGGCCTCGCGCCTCGCCAGTAAAAAACGTGGATTCGGTTACGTGGGGCCCAGGTTCATGGAGGCCATCCAGGCTGGCAACCATTTTTTCAAAGGCACCTGGCTGAGCTACACAAACCCCAAAAGCAACCGCATGGGGCGCCTGACGATGTCGTTTTTCTCACTGATAGATCGACAGGTCCGGACTATTTTCAAGCGCTACCTCTTGAGCTTGCTGAAAAGTCCGCTGTCCTTGTTTGAACGTGTCCACCTGCAGACTTTCATGATCATTCAACCAATTGATGTTCTGCCTGATGGACGTGCGAGCATGTGTGACGGTTGCCCGGATATGACCGTGTACGAGGGCGAGTTGTATTGGAGTTGCCGCCTCGAAGAGATCAAGGAATACGGTTGTTATTTACAGGGCGTAAAACCAGCAGGCTGCCCACCACAGGCGCACTAAGAACTGCACCGGCCTACTGCCCTACTCCTCTTCTTACCCTCACTTTGAAGATACTAAAAAGCCGCCAACAGGCGGCTTTCAACTGATCGGTATTGCGAATACAATTCATTGACATTCAGCGTATCGCGATGAGAATCTTGCGTGCGGCAGCCCGATTCCAGATTACCCGGATGAAGTCGCCCCAGGTAGTGATATCGTTGAAATGCGTACTATATAGTATCTGGTTCCGGGAACTTTCCCAGCGGATCAAAGGTAAGGAGAAAGAAAAATCATAGATCGAAAAGTTGGCTTGATCATTGCAATCCTTGTCTTTGGCGGCTGCGCTACCTATACCGGTGCCAAGCTTGAACAGAGTTACGGCGCGCCAGTACCACATGATCGGGTGGTTGAAGCGGTAGCAAAGGGAGATGTTGATTACTGGAACGACGTCAAACCCGTGATCGAACAACGCTGCGTCGTGTGCCACGGCTGTTACGATGCATCGTGCCAGCTGAAGATGAGTTCAATAGAGGGCATCGAACGCGGCGCTTCCGCAGAGACTGTATACCAGCAATCCCGGCTAAATATGGCTCAACCGACACGTCTGTTTACAGATGCACAATCCGTTCCCGAGTGGCGTCAACTGGGATTCCACCCGGTGCTAAGTGAGCACGGAAATACTGTTGCGGCCAATCGGGAAGCCGGCGTCATGTATCGGATTCTCAAACTCAAGCAAGAAAACCCGCTGCCGGAAACGAAGTTGCTGCCAGACAGTTATGATCTGCGCCTCAATCGCAAGCAGTTCTGCGCTCAAGCCGGGACCTTCGACGAGTACGCTCATAAAAACCCACTCTGGGGCATGCCATACGCGTTACCGGGAATTGAGAGCGAAAAGCAGGAGATACTGCTGCAATGGTTGGAACAGGGCGCAAAATACACAGCACGCGCGCCGCTGCCTGCTGAGTTTCACCAACAGGTGCAAGCCTGGGAGAGATTCCTCAACGATGACGCTTTGAAGGTTCAACTCGCGGCACGCTATATTTACGAGCACCTGTTCCTGACCCACCTGTACTTCCCCGATCTTGACGACCGCAGATTCTTCAAGATCGTACGCTCGGCAACACCGCCCGGCGAGCCGATCGACCTGATCGCAACGCGCCGCCCGTATGGCGATCCAGGCGTTGATCGCGTCTACTACCGGATCACCGAGAAGCTTGGCACGATCGTTGCGAAGACCCACATGCCATACGCGCTGACAACATCACGAATGGATCACTGGCAGGAGTGGTTTATCGATGCAGATTATGTGGTCAGTGAGCTGCCATCTTACTCCGCCCAATATGCATCGAATCCGTTCAAGACGTTTACCGATATGCCTGTGAAATCACGTTATCGATTCATGCTCGACGAGGCACAAAACACGATCATGTCATTCATCAAGGGACCCGTCTGCCGCGGACAGGTTGCCCTTAACGTCATAAACGACCATTTCTGGGCTTTCTTCATCAATCCCGACGACCTCAAAATCGATATTCTCGAAGACTTCTTCGCCGATCAGATGGAAAACCTGGAATTACCCGCAAGCACGGAGAACATCTACACGCCCATCGCGCATTGGCGCAGGTATGCAAAGCAACAAACAGCAATGCTTACCGCAGTAGACAAACACCTGAGTGAACACTATGCAGAGCCGGACTCGATATCCCTGGATCTGGTCTGGGACGGTGACGGTACCAATGACAACGCTGCACTCACGATTTTCCGCCATTTCGACAGCGCCACGGTCGAGAAAGGCCTGGTCGGCAAGCCGCCGAAAACGGCATGGCTGGTAGGCTACTCCTTACTGGAAAGAATTCATTACCTGCTGGTAGCAGGCTACGACGTGTTTGGCAATGTTGGTCATCAGCTGCTGACCCGCGTTTACATGGACTTTCTGCGCATGGAAGGCGAGACAGCGTTCCTGATGCTGTTGCCGCAGAAAGCACGCGACCGTGAACGAGCGTACTGGTATCGTGAAGCGGACAAGAAGGTCGTTCAATACATGACGCTACCACGTTTTGAGAGCCGCATGGTTCCGGCTATCGAATACACCACCAACGATGAGAAAACTGAGTTATTCGGGTTTCTGCAGGAACGGCTCAAGCCGGTGTTACCAACAAAACATGACCTGGATTCGCTTCCTGACGCGACCATCAGCGATGCGCTGAGCCCGCTGGAAAACCTTAAGGGACATTCGGTAACGCAGTTGCCGCAGATAGCGTTCGTCGAAATCCGTGGCCGCTCGGGTAATAGCTACGTTTCGCTGATTCGCAATAACGCGCATCTGAATATTACTTCGTTGTTTGGTGAGAAAAAATTCCGGGCTCCGGAAGAAGACACGGTTACAGTGGTTCCAGGTTTCCTTGGCACCTACCCTAACGTATTCCTGACCGTTAATGATTCAGACCTGGATCGTTTCGTAGGCTTGATCTCCACAATGCGCAATGAGGACGATTACTCAAGCCTGCTCGACACCTACGGGGTTCGGCGGACCAGTTCAGAATTCTGGCAGCAGAGTGATGCGTTCCACGCTGCGTATCAACAGGATGAACCGGTCGAGTATGGACTCTTTGACTACAGCCGTCTCGAGAATCGCTAGAACTACAACCCATTAAGGAGAAGCTTGCGGTCTGAGCTGCTGATTTGGTGATTTAATCCTGCAAATTTCCCAATTTCTCCTAAACTTGAGAAAAGGCACTCTAAACCGGATAGCGCTTCGAGGGTTGCCATTTTTCATCATTTTGCTTGCAGACAGGAGAACATCAATGAGTAACTTGTTCGATATGGAAATAGTAGGGAGGAAGGTGAAGCGTGGAATAATTGTTATATGTCTTTTGCTTTTTCATTTTCCCGCTTGGGCACAGTCAACAATAGCGGAAGTTTATCTGAACCGCGCATGGGTTGACGGGAGTGTATTGGGAATCAGGGCGTACTTCCGGGCTGGGGTTTCTTCGTTGACGTTCAGGAAGAAACATATGTTCGCGCAGTTTACGGGTATACCACAACGGCGAACCAACGTTTATCACTTTGCAGGGCACTCTCATTTCTGACAACCCAATGCGTTTTAGTGGCGATGTGTTTTCAGTCACCAATAATGGTTCCATGGCTACCATCGTTGGCAGCTTCACGTGGGAAGTTACCCTCTTTGAGGCTTCTCCCGCAGCGACACTCACCATTTCCTCGAACATTCTCAACATGAGCAATTTAAGCCTGGTTCGATTCGCATATGTCGAAGTTGACAAAGTTGACATGTTCACTGCGGCGAGCTGGGACATGGTAACAAGGCTTACTTATTCTTATGCTGACAATTTCGGCATATCTGATGAAAGATTTGTTGACGATGGCATTACATACGCAGAAGTGATTAACAATAATGAACCTGATTTAATGGGCTTGGTTGGATACTTCCCCCCCAGCCGAGGCGATCTTTACTCGATCCTGATTGAGTTTGATACAGAAACCGATGAGTTTTTCGTGTTCCAAGCCAGCGACACGGAGATGTATGGGCGTGGTTGGCTGTTAGATGAGGGAGAGTCACCGACTGGCAATGGTTACTATTTCCATGGTGCCGTCGATACCTTCCAAAGATCAGATCAAGATCAACTCAATAAACAAGACGACAGCTCCGTTCAATCAACGGACGAGACGGAATTGGACTCTTTGGGTTTAGTCGAATTCAATAAACTTCATAAGTCGAAGAACAGCAACTTGAGGATGGAGCCAACCGCAATGTTCTCCGAAGCAACAGTTCAAACTGCGTTCAAGAAATTGACTGAGGTCTTTGAGTCAAGAATCAAGAATGGGGGCACGGGAATGACTGCTGAATAACCGCGCAGGCAACTCCTAATCGGAATACATTTCTTCGCGGATAAGAAGAACAAACTATATGTCGTTTGATTTCAGCAGGTATGGTCGAGCGGGTGCAGGGAGTTAACGGTCCCATCAAGACCTGGTTGTTGCCCGGAATGCGACTGAACCATCGATGCGGAGGTACATACCGGCCCCTGAACCACCGACCCGGTCATCGACCGAACGCCACCCTGAGTGTGTCACTCATTCAGTCAGGGTCAGATTCAATCCCCGCTTGAGACTTTGCACCCACGACATCAGGTTCGGCGATCGAGGGCTGCTTAGGGTCGAAAGCGACCTTCAGCGGTCCAACCAGCCTGGGTTCCGCTTTCCGCTCCAAAGCAGAAGTCATTGGCTATACAGGCTCAAAGGACGCTTCCGACCCAAAGCGGAACAAAGCATCTAATCAATGCCAAATTCTGGAAGCGCCTCTCACATATCAATGAAGGCCACTCTTACTTACGCGTCGTTGGAATTCCTGATCAATGGTATAAAGGAAAAGTAAGTGAAGCACCGCCACAACCATTCTAGTGGTCCCATCCTGAAATACTTCAACCAAACCGAAGCAAGCGTGACCAGGCCAGCAAAGACGATACAGGCCAACACGAAGCCCTGCCAATGGCTGATCATACCGAACTGTGCCATACCCCAGTGACCCGCAATTGTTGCCATCACCGCTGATTGACCTATGTATATGCTCAACGCAGTTTTGCCACCATCAGCCAACCATCTTTTGAAGACATTTGACCGGTCCCTGGAAATATAGAAATGGGATACAACACCAGCCAGCAGTAATAATGACGCCAGGTTCTGCATGGGTGCCACTGCTATATGCCACGACGTCATATTCTGTTGTGCCCACAGGTTCAGACCGCTACCAACGAATGCCAACAAGACACCCAGGGTCAGCCCGATGACTCTGGTTTTTTGCCATTGCTTACTGGAAATTTTGTCAAAACCCCATTTCACCAACGCTGCAGCAATGATGAAAAGTGCCAATGTCCGCCAGAAGAAATAAAGAACCAGGCCGAACAAACTGTAAAAAGCAAACAACCCGGACTGAAACTCTACCCGGTTTTCCAATGAACCAGCCCGGTAAATGAGTTTCTCCATTTTTATTTCTTCCGCCTTGCTGGCAGAGCGCCATAATTCCTGATGTTGTTGCAAAGGTAACGGCCAATCCACGGCCTGACCCATAATTATTGGTTTATCATTTTCATATTCTATTTCTATTTGTGCCTGGCTTTGTTTATTCAAAAGGTTTTCCGGGTTCGACGAAGTCACACCGTATTTCAGCAGTGCAAAACTCATACCTACGAACAAAAAACCGATCAGACACGAGAGCAGAATTCCAATCGACCTGGCCCTTAATAGATATGCAACCAACCCAAAACTTACGAGAAAGCCCAATACTGTGAGTACAGGAAAGGTATCCAGAGATTCATGAAAAAAGTCCAGGAACATGGAAAATATCAGCAAAACCAGGCCTGTTCTGAACAATCTGTTGGCAGACCAGTTATGCACAAAAAGCAGCGGGATTGCTGACATGGCATAAATAAACAAGACATCGGCGTAGTAAAGGTAAAACCCGTGCAATATGCCAAAAATCGCCAGCGCCAGTAATCTGCGGCCGTACAGACGCCTGAATTTATCGGTTTTTGCCAGAATGCTGTTTCTTTGCAAAACAAAACTGATGCCGAACAGGAAGCTGAAAAGGGTGAAAAACTTGTTGGTGACAAGGCTGTCAACCAACAACCAGTGCAACAGGGCGCCACTTTCATTGGCAACAACATTAACAGCTGCGTTTGCATAGGAGGAGGGATAAAACATTTGTTGTACATTTGCAATGAGGATGCCAAACAGTGCAAAACCACGCAATGAATCCAGCCACAACCAACGACTTGTATCACCCACCGGCATGGCTTGATTAGACATATACAATCCGTGGCTACTTACTCAACGGTTAAAGGTACAGCAATTATGGCAGCTTAAGAACTGACAGAAGTAACAAGAGCGGGCCCGCGAAGCCTTGTTTTCAGTAAACAAAATAACTCCTCATTTTCTCCCCACTGTGTAATTCACTGTGTGCTCCTGTGTGTTCTGTGTACTTGAGCCCCGGTACCACTGTGCGTTTTGTGTGTTCCCTTAGGGGACACACAACACAGTAACCGGCTGCCGGAATTATTCGTTTACCCGGATGCTGTGACCTACTTCAATAATGAATCCTCTGTCGGTACTTCCTCATCGGCAACATCCTCCTCTCTATTCTTAGAGACTAGGTGTTGCATCGACCGATTGAAATCACAGCCGAAAGCAGAACAAACTAATACTGAAATCGACACTGATTTGAGTTCCGCTATGCGGCAGATAGCAGAACCTGACTTGGTTGTACTGCTGAAGGTCGCTTCCGACCCATCTCGGAACTTGAGGCTATCCGTGAAAGTGGTCAAATGCCTGCACATTCTTACCTGGTGGTTCGCTATTCGTATGTAATTTACCTGCTGATATACGTCAGTGCAGCGTTCCCAGCGCAAGCGTAGGCTGGTGGGTGCTATCGGATTGTAAGGCCACATCTCATGTCGCTTTACCAAGAACTTAAACGTCGCAATGTATTAAGGGTGGCCATCGCCTACCTGGCGGGATCATGGCTGCTCATTGAGGTCTCCGAGACCATCTTCCCGCTGTTTGGATTCGATGACACTCCCGCACGTATCCTGGTTATCGTGCTGGCCATTGGCTTTCCCCTGTTTGCGTTGTTCTCCTGGGTGTTCGAGATCACGCCCGAGGGCTTGAAGAAAGAAAAGGACATCGACCGAACGGCATCGGTTGCCCACAAGACCGGCAAGCAACTCGACCGTATCATCATCGTATTGCTGGCATTGGCACTTGGGTTACTTTGCTTTCGATAAATTCGTGCTCGATCCGGTCGAGGACGTTGAGATTGCAGAGTCCGCCCACCAGGAAGGGCGTTCCGCGGCCCTTTACTGAGTCCTATGGCGACAAGTCCATCGCGGTGCTGCCCTTCGCTCAACATGAGTTCTGACCCGGAACAGGAATATTTCTCCGATGGCATTTCCGAAGAACTACTGAACCTGCTGGCGAAGATTCCGGAACTGCGCGTGATCTCCCGTTCCTCGTCCTTCTCGTTCAAGGGCAAGGACTTTGACATTCCCACTATCGCTGCACAACTCAATGTTGCCCATATCCTCGAAGGTTCGGTACGCAAGGCCGGTAACCTGGTGCGCATCACTGTGCAGCTGATTGAGGCGCGGTCCGACACCCACCTGTGGTCAGAGACCTACGACCGCACGCTGGATGACATCTCGCCATTCAGGACGAGATCGCAGCCGAGGTGGTGGCCCGGCTCAAAGTCACACTTCTGGGTGCGGTGCCCACGGTTGAGGAGACCAACCCCAAGGCCTATGCCCTGTATCTGCAGGCGCGCCACCTCGTTAACCAGATAACGCCCGAAAACATGGCGCGCGCCGTCACTCTGTATCAACAGGCCCTGGCTATAAGCCCGGACTATGCGGCCGCCTGGACTGGCCTGTCCATCATGTACACCCACCAGGCGGATGTGGGCCTGGGGCTCTATGACGAGGGCTACAACCTGGCCCGTGAGGCTGCAGAGAAGGCGCTGGCCGTTAACCCGGAGTATGCATCGAGTCACGCTCGTCTCGGCTGGATCACCATGATCCATGATGGCGATCTGGCTGCTGCAGCCCGGCATTATGATCGTGCGCTGGCATTGGCGCCGACCGATTTCGACATCCTCAATGGTGCTGCCTTTTTGGCTCAGTGCCTCGGTCACCTGGATGTGGCCATTGCGTTCGGAGAATATCTCGTCACACTCGACCCAGTGAACCCCACCGGTTATTTCAGGCTGGGCTGGATCTACCGCTTCGCCGGCCGACTGGACGACACCGTAGCCAGTTTTCGCACATTGCTGACGCTAAGCCCGGGGTTCGTCAGTGGGCAGTACCAGATCGGCTTGGCGCTGCTGTTGAAGGGCGATCCGCAGGCGGCGCTGGAAGCGATGGAGATGGAATCGTCTGAGCACTATCGCCTGAGGGGATTGGCTATGGTTTATCACGCCCTGGGCCGGGCGGTTGAGTCCAATGCCGCGCTTACCAAACTGATCGAGAATGATCCTAAGGAAGCCTTCACCATCGCCTATGTGCTGGCATACCGGGGTGAGGCGGATCGCGCCTTCGCGTGGCTGGTTAAGGCAGCGGAGTACAACGAGCCGTCCCTGTCTTTCATCGCAGCAGACCCCATGTTCTCGAACCTGCACGATGATCCCCGCTGGCTACCTTTCATGGAGAGCATTGGCAGGTCCCCGGAGCAACTGGCGGCCATCGAGTTCGAGGTGACACTACCCGAATAAGGTGTGAGCGTGCCATCCAAATTACCAATCACGAAGGGCAGCTATTGGCCGAAAGCAGAGATCACTGATGCTGAAATTCAGGCTCGTTTCAGTTCCGCTTTCCGCTCAATAGCGGAACTGAATCAAGTGTTAATTTCTGGGGAGATTTGTTCTGCTTTCGGCCAGAAGCGGAATGTCAGCCGTCTCTTCGAGTGGAGGTACGCTGTACAGAGTCAGGGCCTTGCGGCCGGCGTGAGGTCTGATGGCGATGCGAGATTGAATGGATGCGGCCTGCAGGTGGTCCAGGCTGGAGTTCGGTTCGAAGTCCAGGTGCGGATGGACCGGATCGGCGATCAGCAGGCCACGTCGTTCCAATACCCGCACGATGCGGCGGCGCTCATCATTTTCAGGTGATTCCGCATGTCATCTGCGTTACCCCTGTATCGATAAATTCCGCTACTCCATACATATGAACGTGATTGAATCCGTAATGGCTGTCAGTTGAATATTCGCAAGTCGAACGGATTCGGTATGAACCCGGGATTACACCTTATTATTTGCTTACCTGGATTCGAACTGGCAGGGGAAGCCGCACTGTCGACCCATACCGACAACGTTAACTATCGATACTACACGCTGATGATTACGAAGGTAGATTGACTTCAGCAAGTCAACCTTTTATCCCAATCATTTAATGTCAATCGTGGTTTCGGATTCCGGGGTCCAGGTAATCGTTATCACCGCTACCATCCTGTATCCAGACCAGGAATTCAAACAACCCGTTGGTTGCCCGGTACTCAACAGAGTACTGGAACTCGCAGCAAAAAAGAATCCGGCTGGCAACACCACGCCGTTGAATACGGAATCGTACTTTGCAGTGGTTCCATTGCTTAATTGTCCTCTATCCGAATTCTTCTGCGGGTCGGGCATGACTTTTCCGGCCCCATTAACCGTGGACTGGTATAGTTTTATTGCTACAGTTGACCATCCGTTGGGCGCTTCGAGCACCATTGAGCTTGGACCTGCAGATGAATCTAAATCTATGAACATTTCATAGTCGCCGGGGTTATTCCCCACTATGTCTTTTGGAAAAAAATTCAGTTTGACGGTACTCATGGTAATTTCTCCTCATGTCCTTACACAATTAAGACTAGCACCCCTTGCCAGACTTTGCTGGTCTGCGGCAGACTAGGGGGGTCTGCTACAGGAATTTACCCAATGTCCCGGTACTGTGCGTTCATCAGCTATAGCCATTCCGACGCCCGTTTTGCGGCATGGCTGCAACGGAACCTGGAAAATTTCCGCGTACCCCCTCCGAGGACAC
>PVMK01128111.1_pt1 | contig 52064 bp, 48 predicted proteins | sample 1853481 | NCBI WGS metagenome assembly PVMK01 (sample SAMN08533507, study PRJNA380276) | Marine sediment metagenome, whole genome shotgun sequencing project.
ACGGCGGATGCGATGAAAGCAAAAATGGTGAACGACGCCGTCGCTTATATAAAGGGTCTGGCTGAAATGCGTGGACGCAACGCGGAATGGGCCGAACGGGCCGTGCGTGAAGCGGTGAGCTTAACGGCGAGCGAAGCGCTGGAATTAAATGTTATTGATGTCGTAGCAAATGATATTGATGACCTGCTGGTGCAGATTGATGGCCGTATTGTTGATGTGGCGAACGAGCCTGTCACCCTGGAAACTGCCGGGTTGCAGCCAGAAATTCTGGAACCAACCTGGCGTACCCAGTTACTCATGATTATTACAGACCCCAATGTCGCGTATCTGCTGATGCTGGTCGGTATTTATGGTCTGTTGCTGGAGGGGTATAACCCGGGTGGATTTGTGCCAGGCATAGTGGGTGCGATCTGCCTGCTACTGGCTCTGTTTGCTTTTCAGGTTTTGCCTGTCAATTACGCCGGTCTGGCGTTAATGCTGCTTGGAATCATGCTGATGATTGCAGAGGGCTTTGCGCCGAGTTTTGGTGTACTCGGCCTGGGCGGGCTCGCGGCATTTGTATTTGGCTCGATCATTTTGATGGATTCGGACGTTCCCGGGTTTGCCGTTTCCCAGTCCATTATTGGTGGGATTGCGATTGCCGGTGGTCTGGCAATGCTTGGGCTTATCTACATGCTTATGCGGGCACGTAATCGACCGGTCGTCAGCGGGGCTGAGGCCATGCTGGGGCAGACGGCCGAGGTGCTGGAAGATTTCAGTGGTCGTGGCAATGTATTTCTGGAGGGTGAACGCTGGCTGGCGGAATCATTGCAGCCCGTGCACAAGGGTCAACTGGTTCGGGTCACAGCGATCCATGGCCTGGTAGTGAATATTGAAGCCATTGACCCGGCTGCGGGCAAATGATTTTTTTGAATACTGAAGCATATTGCTTGCATGTGCTTTTTCCGGAGCGCCGTGCTTACAGGGGATCAGGCATATGACAATCACAGCCGTAATTATTGGTTTTATCGCCCTGTTGATATTCAGTTCAATCAAAATTCTGAACGAATATGAGCGCGGTGTGGTTTTTTTGCTGGGCCGTTTTCAGCGGGTTAAAGGCCCTGGGATTGTCATAGTGATCCCCCTGATCCAGATGATGATTCGCACCGATCTGCGTGTCATCACCATGGACGTGCCCACCCAGGATGTCATTTCCAAGGATAATGTGTCGGTCAAGGTAAATGCGGTTGTGTATTTCCGCATCATCGATCCGGAGCGGGCCATTATTCAGGTTGCGAATGTCTTCGAGGCGACCAGTCAGCTGGCGCAAACTACCCTGCGTTCGGTGCTCGGCCAGCATGAGCTGGATGAAATGTTATCCGAGCGCGATAAGCTGAATGCCGATATTCAGTCAATACTGGATCGCCAGACAGATGCCTGGGGCATTAAGGTTTCTGCAGTTGAGATCAAGCACGTTGATATTGATGAAAGCATGATCCGCGCCATTGCCGCGCAGGCGGAAGCCGAGCGTTCCCGACGGGCCAAGATCATTCATGCTGAGGGTGAAAAACAGGCCGCTCAAAAGCTGGCCGACGCTGCGCAGATTCTGGGCACCCAGGGGGCGGCGTTGCAGCTACGTTACCTGCAGACCCTCACAGAAATCGCTAGTGAATCAACCAATACGATTGTCTTTCCGTTGCCGATCGATCTGATTCAACCGCTATTGGGTGCAGCCAAGTCGCTGACCACGCCAAAACCACCGCAGAGTTCCGGCCCGCGGTCGGTAGATTAAATTGAAAAAGCTCCTGCTGGCTGAATTGCGAATCCGCAAGCGAATTGGGGTCAGACCCCAAAAGCTGCAACCGCAACGTCAGAGCACCTGAGATATTTCGCAGCCAGACAGCCGGGGTCTGACCCCATTGTTGTTTCGGCCTGCGCTGGTCAGTTAAGATTCACTTACCGCAACAGATCTCCCTGGCTAAGCTACTTCAGAACACCTGAGATGCTTCATAGCCCGATAGTTGGGGTCTGACCCCGTTGCTATTTCGGGCTGCGCTGGTGCATTGGGATTCACTCACCGAAACAGCCTCTACTTAATTTATTTAATCTCCTGCCAACGGGCCTCAAGTTCATCCAGACTCAGGTCAGCCCAGGTATCGCCGGATGCTTCCAGGGCGGCTTCCAATTTGTTAAACCGGTCTGTGAATTTTCGGTTGGCATTGCGTAACGCCTGCTCGGGGTTCACCTTGAGATGCCGGGCCAGGTTAGTGACGGCGAGCAAAAGATCACCCACCTCCTCTTCTACTGCTGCTGGATCATCACTGCTGCGAGCTTCATTAATTTCTGCCAGCTCTTCATGAATTTTTTCGATTACCTGCTCCGGGTTTTCCCAGTCAAATCCCACGGCGGCCGCTTTTTTACTTGTTTTTGCGGCGAGCATCAGAGCCGGTAACGTCGTTGTTAATCCGGCTAAAGCGCCGTTAACGGTCGTTCCAGCTTGTTGTCGTTCTGCTGCTTTATGAGCTTCCCATGCCTGATGCTGTTCCTCAGCAGTACCAGCGGACTTTCCGGCGAATACATGGGGGTGACGGCGAATCAGCTTGTCACAAATGCCGGCTGCCACATCCTCGAACGCAAAGATTCCCTGCTCTTCGGCAATTCGGGCATGAAACACCACCTGTAACAGTAAATCACCCAGCTCACCTCGCAGATCGTCCAGGTCGCTGCGTTCAATGGCGTCAGCCACTTCGTAGGCTTCTTCTATGGTGTAGGGGGCAATGCTGGCAAAGTCCTGCTCTATATCCCACGGACATCCTGTCTGCGGATCTCGCAGTTGCTGCATGATGCTAAGTAATTTCTGTAAAGAATCCATAGGTCAATGTTAAATCAGGTTATTTTGTTAACAAATGTACGCACCATCAGCGCTGTCGCGCCCCATATGCGGTGGCCTTCGTAATGGTATTCGTAGGTCGGCAGCATTACCCCATTACGTTCACGGTCTATACGGACCAGATTGCCCTGATCCTGCAAATAGCTAAGGGGTACCTCAAATACACTGGCCACTTCACGGGGGTCAGTGCGTGGTTGGAAATCGGGCGGATAAAAGCCCACCACGGGCAACACTGCGTACCCTGTTATCACGGCCTGCGCCGGCAGGAAGCCAGCCACTTCTACCTGTTCCGGTCGTAAACCGATTTCTTCCCACGCTTCACGTAATGCGGTCGTCAGTAAATCGGGATCCTCAGGTTCTTCCCTCCCGCCGGGGAATGCCACCTGCCCCGGATGATCACTGACGGTATGGGTACGCTCGGTGAGCAGCATGCGCAGCTCACCGGCTCGTTCTGTTAACGGGACCAGCACCGCCGCAGGTCGTAACGGCATACGGAACCAGGCTGCAAGCAGATCCGGAGCCACTCGCTCAGTTGCGGCCGCAACTATATCGGCAGGCGCCTCACTTGCTGCGAGTCGGGTTGTTATGCGCTTACGCACCGGGGGCATTCGCCTTTATTACGGGCCGCTGCTGCATGCTTGCCTAGCTCTTAACACCACCCTTGGTAAGTTCAGCGGGATCCAGTAAGCGATCCAGTTCGGCATCAGTCAGGTCCGTTTGTTCTTTGGCAACCTCACGCACAGCCCGGCCTTCCTTGTAGGCTTGCTTGGCGATCGCAGCGCCTTTTTCATAGCCGATGATGCTGTTAAGAGCGGTAACCAGGATCGGGTTCCGGTCCAGTGCTTCGTTCAGCTTGTCCTGGTTCACCGTAAAGCCGGCGATGGCTTTATCGGCCAGCAGGGTCGCACCGTTGCCGAGGATCTGGGCGCTTTGCAGCAGATTATAGGCCACCACCGGTAAGGTCACATTCAACTGAAAATTGCCTGCCTGCCCGGCGGCGGTAATTGTTGCGTCATTACCGATGATCTGCATGCTGACCATTGCTAAAGCTTCAGGAATCACCGGGTTTACCTTGCCGGGCATGATGCTGCTGCCGGGTTGCAGGGCTGGTAGTGCGATCTCGCCCAAGCCGGCCAACGGGCCGCTATTCATCCAGCGCAGGTCATTCGCGATCTTGGTAACGGATACCGCTACGGTTTTAATTTGGCCGGAGAGTTCCACCGCCGCATCGACGCTGCTCAGTGCTTCGAAATAGTTGTGTGCAGCACGGAAATCGATGCCGGTCTGCTCGGACAGAAGGACCGCAACTTTGGCACCAAATTTAGGGTGCGCGTTTATACCGGTACCCACTGCCGTGCCGCCCTGGGCGAGCTGGCAAATGCGCGAGCGGCAGCTCTCAATGCGCTCTATACCGTGAGCGATCTGGCTGGCCCAGCCACCCAGTTCCTGGCTCATGCGCACCGGCATGGCGTCCATAAGGTGAGTGCGACCTGTTTTGATGACTTTGTCATTTTCGGCCGCTTTGGCCTCGATGGTTTCCTGCAGATGACGCAATCCCGGCAGCAAAATTTCATTGACGCTGAGTGCGGCACTGACATGCACCGCGGTGGGAATGACATCGTTGCTGCTCTGGCCCATGTTGACATCGTCATTCGGGTGAACTGCACTGCCCAGCTTCTCGGTTGCAAGCTTTGCGATAACTTCATTCGCATTCATGTTCGAGCTGGTACCGGAACCCGTCTGAAAAACATCGATCGGAAACTGGTCGTCGTGCTGCCCATTAGCAACTTCCAGTGCGGCTTCCTGAATGGTCATCGCCTTCTTCGTCGTCATCAGGCCGAGCTCGCTGTTAGCACCGGCAGTGGCCCATTTTACGAGGCCGAGCGCACGAATAAATTGTCGTGGCATGGTCAGTCCGCTGATCGGAAAATTATCTACGGCGCGCTGGGTCTGTGCTCCCCACAATGCATCCTCGGGAACATGCAGTTCACCCATGCTGTCACGTTCTGTCCGGTAGCCTTTACTGCTCATCGCGTGTATCTCCTGGCACGCATGTCCGCTGACATGGCGTATCTAATTCATAAAAATATTGATTGCTGACTCACCCGCCATTCATAAAGCCTTGCGGTCTGTGGTGTATGATTCGGGGCTCGCAAGTATAGGTTTTTTTATTCGGACTGGCATGAAAAACACAAATCTCACCGCAATATCTCCGTTGGATGGCAGGTATGCCTCCAAGTGCGACCCGCTGCGCCCCATCTTCAGTGAGTATGGGCTGATTAAAGTTCGAACTCTGGTTGAGGTTCGCTGGCTGCAGTTTCTTGCAGACCATCCGGGAATTGAGGGCGTGGGCCCGCTGTCGCCGGTTATTAACGGATTTCTCGATGATCTGGTTGATAACTTTGATCTCAGTTCGGCGCAGAAAGTTAAAGACATCGAAGCCATCACGAATCACGATGTTAAAGCGGTCGAGTATTTTTTATCGGAATCCTTCGGTGAGGATGCTGAACTGGGTGCACTGCGGCCCTTTTTGCATTTTGCCTGCACATCGGAAGACATCAATAATACAGCTTATGCGTTAATGCTCAGGCGTGGTCGTGATGATGTGCTGTTGCCGGCTTTACGCGGCATCAGCGGACGCCTGGGAGAACTCGCGCGGCTAACGGCTGATGTGCCGATGTTATCCCGAACTCATGGTCAGACCGCAAGCCCGACAACTCTGGGCAAGGAACTGGCAAATGTAGTCTGGCGACTGGAGCGGCAATTTGCTTTGTTCGCAGAAGTTCCCCCGTTAGCAAAAATCAATGGCGCTGTCGGTAACTTCAACGCTCATATAGTCGCCTACCCGGATGTCGACTGGCTTGCTGCTTCGCAGGCATTTATTGAATCACTGGGACTGGTATGGAATCCCTACACCACCCAAATTGAACCGCATGACTGGGTTGCTGAATACAGTGATGCGCTGGCCCGTATCAATACCATTTTGATTGATTACTGTCGTGATACCTGGGCCTATATTTCGCTCGGATATTTCAAACAGCGCAAGGTGGCAAATGAAGTTGGATCATCCACGATGCCGCATAAAGTCAATCCTATTGATTTTGAAAATGCCGAGGGCAATCTCGGCCTTGCCAACTCACTGCTGAATCATTTTGCAACCAAGCTGCCGGTTTCAAGATGGCAACGTGACCTGACGGACTCCACCGTACAGCGCAATCTGGGCGTGGCGGCTGGCCATACGCTGCTGGCCTGCGAGTCGATCATTAAGGGATTGGGCCGGCTTGAACATAATCCTGAGCAGATCACCGTAGATCTTGGCTCCCGCTGGGAGGTGCTCGCTGAGCCCGTGCAGACGGTTATGCGGCGCTACGGCGCGGAAGATGCCTACGAGCAGCTAAAAGAACTAACCCGTGGGGAAGCTATAAACCAGGAAATTTTGCAGCAATTCATCAGCAACCTGGATTTGCCGGAGAAAGCCCGTAAAGCCTTGCTGGAATTGACTCCGGATAACTATATTGGTCTTGCAGTGGAACTGACGCAGCAGCTCAATGACCGTATTAATAAGAAGCTATAAGCCACTGTTTTTCAATATATAGTTTTAAATTAAACCACTGGTAGTCCCTACCCGCAAAGCGTGACGTGGTTGCTACGGCTAGCCCGGCTGTTCTGTTTAGAATCACCCTGCAAAGAATCATTGGAGTGAGGTCATACGATCCCGGTGGTTCAAGGATACCGGAGGCAGTCCGCTCTCTGGCACCAGGCCGAATGGGTGTGCTATGCGCGAAAACTCAGCAGAAACAGAAAGGCTGGTACTCACTTCCTTTGAGGAGGTGCGGGATGGTGTCGTTAAGGTGGCTGCTGGTGCCAAACGTACGATTACAATTTTAACCCCCGATCTGGAACCCGGGATTTACGACACCCCGGAATTTCTGGATGCGGTTAAACATCTCGCGCTCGCCAAGCGCTATGCCCGGGTTCGGGTACTGATATCCGAGCCGGAAAGAAGTGTACGCAACGGTAACCGCCTTATCGCGCTGGGCCGTCGCCTGACTACCGCTATCGATTTTCGAAATCTCGACGAAGAGTATCGGGGCAAATTGACCGGAGCATTTATTATTGCTGATGATACGGCGGTTCTTTATCGTATGAATAGCCGTGGTTATGAAGGCATCATGGGCAGTATTGAACCAGCGATCGCGCGTCAGCACCTTGATCAATTTGAAAAACCGTGGGAAGTCTCGGCCTATCAAATGCCTGTAGCTCAGCTATGAGTTATCGGCCGTTTTACCACGAGCATTCCGCTTAATGAGCAATACACACCTGACAGTGGCAGCCATCATCGAGAAGCGCGGGCGCTTTCTGATTGTGGAGGAATTAGTTGGTGGGCGGAAAGTCATTAATCAGCCAGCCGGCCATGTTGAGCATGGCGAAACTTTTGTTGCAGCCATAGTCCGTGAAGTCAGGGAAGAGACCGCCTGGCGCTTTTTACCGGCAGCCATCAATGGCGTTTATCTCTGGCACCATCCCAGCTCCGGTGAACGCTTCCTGCGGGTAACTTTCTGTGGCAATTGCGTTGATCATGATGCCCGGCTGGCTCTGGATGACGGCATTATTCGTACCCTGTGGCTAACGCGTGATGAACTTGAAAGCCGCAGCGATGCGCTGCGCAGCCCCATGGTGTTGCGGGTTATTGATGATTACCTTAAGGACATCAGGTATCCGCTGCATATGTTCCAGCAGCTGACGCTTGAGGATTTGGCTAGTCATGCTGAGGTGGTTTAGCTGGCTGATCTAACCGAGCTGTCGCGGAGAGTGATACCTGGATTACCAGCATCACCCGAATAGAGAACGGGGTCAGACCCCTATTTCTACCAACTCTTAACCCCCTGTGGATTAAGGCGATCTGGAATTTGCTGGCAAATTGTTGCCGTAAGTGAAGCCCGTTTTACTGGATCAGCCGAATTAGCAATGGGGTCAGACCCCGACTATCGAGAGCTAAGGAGTCATACTTCTACTGAACTCGCAGTTGCAGCTTTTGGGGTCTGACCCCAATTCGCTTAAGATTCGTGCTATGTCTGCTAATTCCAACACAACTGTCATTGTCGCTATCTCCGGGGGGGTCGATTCCGCTGTGGCCGCCTTGTTGCTGCAGCAGCAGGGTTACCGCGTGCAGGGATTGCACATGACCAACTGGGATGAGGACGATGACTATTGTGAGGCCGCCCGTGATTACCAGGACGCACGCAAAGTCTGTGCGGACCTTGATATTCCCTTGCATCATGTCAACTTCGCCCGTGAATACAGGGACAAGGTGTTTGCGGATTTCCTCGAGGAATACCGGCGCGGTCGTACACCCAATCCGGATGTGGCGTGTAACCGGCAAATTAAATTTGGTGATTGTCTTGAGTACGCTATGCGCCTGGGCGCGGATAAAATTGCTACCGGCCATTACGCCAGAGTTGCCGTGGTCGACGACCATTATCAACTACTGAAGGGTGTTGATAATGGAAAGGATCAGAGCTATTTCCTCCATGCCATTCGTCCCGAAGTACTACCGCAGATTTTATTCCCGCTCGGGGAGTTGCTGAAACCTGAGGTACGCAAGATAGCTAATGATTACGGGCTGCCGAATTATGCCAGGCGTGATAGCACGGGTATCTGCTTTATCGGTGAACGCCCGTTTAAAGAATTCCTGCAAAGCTACCTTCCTGAGCAGCCGGGCAATATAGAAACACCCGAGGGTATGGTTATAGGCCGCCATGATGGCCTCATGTACCACACGCTGGGCCAGCGTCAGGGACTCGCTATTGGCGGGTTACGCGATTATTCGGATGAGCCCTGGTATGTCGCCGGGAAGGATTCTGAAAGAAATGTGTTAGTCGCCGTGCAGGGTAATACCCATCCCCTGCTGTGGTCTGCTGCTATGCAGACAGAGCAAATGTACTGGCTGGTTCCACTGCCGGCGGACACTTTTCGTTGCAAGGTAAAGACCCGCTACCGACAGAATGATGTGCCCTGCGAAGTTCGGATGGGTACTGCTGGTTCCTTACAGGTTAGCTTTCAGGAACCGGTCTGGGCAGTAACCCCCGGCCAGTATGCAGTTTTCTACGACGGTGACGTATGCCTCGGTGGTGCTGTCATTGCGGCGGCCACCGCGGGTGAAAGTAACCCGGGCCAGTTCCTACAAGCCGAGTCTGCGTAATGCCTCGGCTTCCGCTATAATCCCCGCGCCCAAACGGGCCTGGGCTGGCAGTCGAACAACAACAACTGCCCCCACCAGAAGACTGCCGGGTATATGCCTGGAACCTTATTTTTAAGTCACCGAATACGGTGAACACCACGGAGACCACCATGGCGCAGCCGCTTGATGCCAAATCGACCCTTTCCGTCAACGGAACCGATTACACGATATACGAACTTTCAAAAGTTACTGAAGGACATGTCAGTAAGCTACCGTTTTCATTAAAGATATTGCTAGAGAATTTACTCCGTCATGTGGCTGACGGTGACGTCCAGCCGGAAGACATTAGTGCTCTGGCTAACTGGGACCCGACAGCCGAGCCCAGCCAGGAAATCTCCTTCACCCCGGGCCGCGTGATTTTGCAGGATTTTACCGGCGTGCCTGCCGTCGTCGATTTAGCCGCTATGCGTGATGCAGTCGTAAAGCTCGGCGGTGATGCAGATTCAATCAACCGCTTTCACCCGCCGAACTGGTTATTGATCACTCAATTCAGGTCGATAATTACGGCTCCAGTAATGCGCTGGACCTGAATACCAAAATTGAATTCCAGCGCAATCGTGAGCGGTATTCGTTTCTGCGCTGGGGTCAGGGGGCATTTGATAACTTCCAGGTTGTGCCGCCCAACACCGGTATTGGTCACCAGGTTAACATTGAATCCCTGCCACGGGTTGTGTTTGATGCCGTGAAGAACGGCGCACGGGTTGCCTATCCCGATACCGTTGTCGGCACGGACTCGCATACCACCATGGTTAATGCTCTGGGTGTGCTGGGCTGGGGTGTCGGCGGTATCGAGGCTGAAGCCGCGATGCTGGGGCAACCTGTCACCATGCTTATTCCCCAGGTCGTTGGTTTCAGGCTGACCGGCGAGTTGTCTGAAGGCACCACCGCAACCGACCTGGTGCTAACGGTTACCCAGATGCTGCGTGAGCACGGTGTAGTCGGCAAATTTGTCGAGTTCTTTGGTGATGGTTTGTCGAACCTGCCGCTGGCAGATCGTGCCACGCTGGCCAACATGGCCCCTGAGTTCGGCAGCACCTGCGGTATCTTCCCGATCGATAGCGAGACTCTCCTTTTCCTCGAAACCTCCGGCCGTGATGCAGAACAGATTGCCCTGATAGAAGCCTATGCGAAGGCACAGGGTATGTGGCGTGAAAATGGCCAGGCAGACCCGATTTACACCAGTGTGGTGGCGCTGGATATGGCGACGGTAGTCCCTTCCCTCGCCGGCCCTAAACGGCCGCAGGATCGTATTCCTCTGACGGCAGCTCAACAGTTCTATCAGCGTGATCGTGACAGTGCGGCTGAAAAATCGGCAACGGTTGCGGGTCCTGAGGGTGATTATGAACTGCAAGACGGTGCCGTTGCGATCGCGGCGATCACCAGTTGCACTAACACGTCCAACCCTTCAGTAATGATTGCGGCCGGCCTCGTGGCGCGTAAAGCGCGCGACAAAGGCCTGACTACCAAGCCATGGGTAAAAACCAGCCTGGCACCGGGGTCGCGCGTGGTCACCAATTATCTGACCAAGCCGGGCCTTATCGAGGATCTCGATGCCATGGGCTTCAATATTGTGGGTTACGGCTGTACAACCTGTATTGGCAACTCGGGTCCACTGCGCCCGGAGATTGAAGAGGCTATTCGTGAGAATGACCTGATCGCGACCAGCGTGTTATCCGGCAACCGTAATTTTGAAGGCCGCATACACAAAATGGTCAAGATGAATTATCTGGCCTCACCGCCGCTGGTGGTTGCTTATGCGATCGCCGGTTCGATGGATTTTGACCTGGTGGAAGACTCACTCGGTGATGACAAGGATGGCAATCCTGTTTATCTGAAGGATATCTGGCCTTCACAAGTGGAAGTTCAGGAATTGATTATGCAGAACGTCAACCGGGAAATGTATATCTCGAGTTACAAGGAAGTCTTCGCGGGTGATTCCAACTGGAATCAGATTGATTCACCGCAGGGGCAGATCTACCCATGGGATGATGCATCGACCTACGTGAAAAACCCGCCGTACTTTGAAGGTATGCGCATGGAGCCCACACCGCGGAGCGATATCAAGGGCGCTCGCTTACTCGCGCTGCTGGGTGACTCGGTAACCACCGATCACATCTCCCCCGCCGGCTCAATCGAAGCAGACAGTCCTGCCGGTCAGTACCTGCAGGAACAGGGCGTCAGCCCGGGTGATTTCAACTCCTACGGCTCCCGGCGTGGCAATCATGAGGTCATGATGCGCGGTACTTTTGCCAATATTCGCCTGCGTAATAAACTGGCTCCCGGCACTGAAGGCGGCTGGACAAAAATGCAGCCGAGCGGTGAGCAAACTACGATCTATGATGCCGCTATGGCCTACAAGGATAACGGTACGCCTTTAATGGTTATTGCGGGCAAGGAATATGGCACCGGCTCCTCGCGTGACTGGGCGGCTAAAGGCACGTTATTGCTGGGTGTTAAAGCTGTGCTTGTGGAAACCTATGAGCGCATACACCGTTCGAATCTCATCGGTATGGGCGTGCTCCCACTGCAGTTCCTCGATGGTGAAAGCGCCGCAAGTCTGGGCTTAACCGGAACTGAAAGTTTTGACGTTACGGGGGCTGGTTGATGGCTCGCCGAAACAAGTCACTGTGCTTGCGAAAGCAGAGGATGGTAGCCAGAAAGAATTCCAGGCCCGGGTGCGTATTGATACGCCGAAGGAATGGGATTACTACAACAACGGCGGCATCCTGCATTACGTCCTGCGACAACTGGCTTCAGCTGCGGCTGCAGCTGCTTGATTAGCTGGCTATAGCGACATGATCGTGGGAGGTGCACTACTCACAGGTGTCACTCTCCGCGGCGGCTCCCTGCGGTCTTCAATGAGGTTGTCTTTTGAGGTGCCAGCATGGCGGCTGAAAAGACCTTTAGCCGAATTAATGCCGGGGAAAGCATGGCTTTTCCCGGCCGCTGTGTCGCTGCGAGTAACACCTGTGAGCAGTGCACAGTTAACACCCCCCGGCTTTTTAGTTGGGGGTGGTTTGCTTGCGCCGTCTACTTATCCGGTTGCGCGATGAAAGCTGAAATTGCCTTACTGGCAAAAGCCCTGAACAAGTCCAGTCACACGGCTGTACTGACTGGCGCAGGTGTTTCGGCTGAAAGCGGCGTCCCCACTTTTCGTGATACCCAGACAGGTTTATGGGCGAATTATCGGCCCGAAGACCTGGCTACCCCCGAAGCCTTCGCACGTGATCCAAAAATGGTTTGGCAGTGGTACGAATGGCGACGTCAGTTATTGGCATCCGTACAGCCCAATCCAGGGCACATAGCGCTGGCTCAGTTGCAGAATATTGTCCCTGAGTTCACGCTGATCACCCAGAACGTTGACGGTTTGCATCAGCAAGCCGGCAGCCGTGATGTCATCGAGTTCCACGGCAACGTTACCCGGACTATTTGTTCAGACCCGTCCTGCGGTGGTCAGTGGCAGAGTGATGATGAACGACAGCCGCCTGTTTGCTCCGTGTGCGGTTCTTATTTTCGTCCTGATGTTGTCTGGTTTGGCGAAAGTATTCCGGACAGCGCCATGGCAGCATCACTAACCGCGCTTGCAACCTGTGACCTGTTCATCTCGATTGGCACCTCATCGGTGGTTTATCCGGCTGCAGGTATGGCGCAGCAGGCGGCGGCCAATGGTGCGACGATTGCGGAAATTAACCCCACTGCTACGCCGCTGTCATCCGACGCTGATATTGTTATTGCCGGGTCATCAGGACTGGTGTTGCCGGCTTTAATAAAAAGCTTCAACTATCTGAATGTATCGTGCTAGAGCCGCATGCCGCATTGAATACTGTCTTAACCAATCAACCAGCGTGGACTGGTCTGCCAGGCGGCATCGAGCGTCTGTTCGATCTTGCGGTAATTCGGTACGAACTTCGCCACTAGCTGCCAGTACCGTTTGGAATGATTCATGTGCCTTAAATGACAAAGTTCGTGGACGATGACGTAACGCATTTCTTCGGCAGGTCTTAACAGGCTGGCCGCGTTCAGGCTAATAGTGCCGCTGGAGGAACAGCTGCCCCAGCGGGTGCGTTGCAGGCGTATATGTACATTCGCTGGCTGAAGGCCGGTTAAATCGGCGAGGCGGTCTGTTTCTGCCACAAGGTGTTGTTTGCCTTTTTTCTTGAGCGAGTTGCGTAATATCGGCCAGCAATGGTCGGTTCTGAGTTCCGGTGCGGAAATATTCAGAAGACCGCCCTGCTCTTTACACCTTGCCGTGGGCGCTGTCGTGAAATGTGTGCGCAGTGTCTCGCCAGTCGCGAGAAGTACGATTTTCTCCGGCAGTGTCGGTTCCGGTGGCCGCAGTTCTTTGAATTGTGAGCGGGTCTTAAGAATCCATTCGCGATTTTCAGCGACGAAGGCTTCGATATCAGCCGGGCGGGTCCGTTTGGGCGCGACTATTTCAACGCCGCCGTGTGGGTAAACCTGGATTCTCAGAGTACGTGCGCGGCCGCTGACGCGGACCCGCCAGCCTTCGTCTTCGGGTGCCGGGCTTAATTCAGCGTGATCGAACAGCCCCAACTGCTGTTCGGCACTAACACTGGAAGTTGAGTTGCTAACAGTCCTTGTCCTTTTTGAAGTCCCTGTTTAAGCTTGCGCTCGCATCGATCCTGTCACCAGTCCTGATCTTAACTTACACCCCTGGAATAAGCATTACCGAGGCCCCAGCTATGCCGGACCCAACATCTAAACTTATAGATATCGGCGCTAATCTTACCCATGACAGTTTTGATCGTGATCGTGCTGAAGTACTGGTGCGAGCACAGGCAGCGGGTGTTGCGCGCATAATTGTGACCGGGGCCAGTCGTGAAGGTAGCCGGGCAGCCGCCCGGCTGGCTGATGAGCACCCGGACGTGCTTTACGCCACTGCCGGAATCCATCCACATCATGCTACGGAATTTGATTATGAAGCATCTGCGCTTCTTACCCAGTTGGCACAACAGGCGAATGTAGTTGCGGTGGGTGAATGCGGGCTCGATTACTTCCGTAATTTTTCTCCTGTAGAAGCGCAAAAACATGCATTTTCCGGTCAACTGGATATCGCAGTTAAAGTGCAGAAGCCGGTATTTTTGCACCAGCGAGATGCGCATGATGACTTTGTCGGGATGCTGGGTGAGCGTATCGAAGAAATCGTGGGTGGCGTCGCCCATTGTTTCACGGGTGGACCTGATGAGATGAATGAGTATCTGGAGATGGGGCTTTATATCGGTATTACGGGATGGCTCTGCGATGAGCGCCGCGGACATGACCTTCAGGAAGCTATATCCGAACTGCCACTGGATCGGTTGTTGCTGGAAACTGATGCACCTTATTTAATGCCCCGTGATCTGCCCGAAAAGTTGCCGGCCAGACGCAATGAGCCTTGTGTTCTGCCGCATGTGTTAGAGACGGTTGCAGGATTAATGGGGCGGGATATTGATGAGGTGGCAAGAGCAGCCACGAGTAATACGGAGAGGTTATTTAATATTTAAGTCTGCCATTTACCCTTATGGGGATACGGGCTGTGAAATACTCGTTTGACTGAATAAGGTCTGGCCGATACCCAGTAATGCTTAGTCTTCAATCAGGCGTCCAACCTGCGCAACCACCGCCTCATCACGCAGTTTTTCCCAGGCGGGCCAGTAAGCATCGAGGGCCTCACCACCACTTTTGGCTTCTTCCGTCAGTTCCTCGATCAGTGCATTTAGCCCTATTACGTGGCCAGGTAAACCCTTGGAGAATGTGCCCCGCTCGGTAAATGCAATGTAGCCTTTTACCGGCAGATTCGGCAGCAGGTGTGCCACTGCAGCCGTTCGATCCAACAGCCCGCTTTGCGGGTTTGCAAAGGTAAAACGGGTTTTGCCCGTGATGACGGTCCAGTCCTGCATGGAATCACTGCCAAATATATTCCCGGCAACATCTTTGATATCGACAATCACAATACCGCGGGAGCACAACATCGCGTGATCAATGTGAATTTCGCCACCCTGACCATCTGGAATCAGGAAGTCTGACAAATATGCTTTGCTTACCTTGCGAAATTTGGCCTGCGGCTCTTCAGATTTGCGTCGGTAAATAAGTCGCCAAAGCAGTGCTGCCAATATCAGCACAATGAGCCCCAGAATAATGGTGAGGTAATCCTGAGTCAGTGCCTGGGTAGCTTCCATTATTTGAGTCGACCGATTATTTGCTCCGCATCGGCTTCGATGATGTCAAATTTTGCTGGCCAATGCAGCAACTGCTCGAGTTCATCCGGGACCGGCACGGATTCTCCAATCAGCGGCTCTACAATTTCATTGAATTTGGCCGCATGCGCTGTGGCAGCAATCACCCAGTGACCTTTAGCGCGCTCTTCAGCTGACAACAGATTGCGGTAGACATGGAAGCCTGTTGCGGTATGCGGGCACCAGGCTATCGCCTGGTTGCCAAATTCTGCCTGAATCTGTGAGCGTATTTCAGCATCAGTGACCGAAAACGAACGCACGTGGTTGCGAAGCTGGTCTGCATCACCCCATAAGGAACGCAGTCGTTCCATATTGCTGGGGTCACCTACATCCATAGCCGATGCCAGGGTTGCAATACTTGCACGCGGCTCCCATGTGCCACTGTCAAGGTAATCAGGAATTGTACGATTGGCATTAGTCACCAGGATCATATCCCCGATCGGGAACCCCATTTGTTTGGCCCAGGCGCAGGCGAAAGCATTGCCCAGATTGCCGGTAGGAATTATAAAGTTACTCGATTCGCCGTGTTGTGCAAAATAGTCGAGGCTGGTTTTTGCATAGTAAATCGACTGGGGCATCAATCGCCCAACGTTGATGCTGTTGGCGGAACAAAGATTAAACTGGCGACCATTATCTGCATCGGCAAAAAGTTGCTTAACCAGTCGCTGACAGTCATCAAACTCGCCTTTTACGGCCAGAGAAATAATATTGTCACCCCAGCAGGTCAGCTGATGTTGTTGGCGCAGGGAAACCCGGCCTTCGGGGAACAGGACTACGACCCTGATCCCGGGTTGCTTGTGAAATGCTGCAGCTACCGCCCCGCCGGTATCGCCTGATGTGGCAACGAGAATAGTCGTCGGTGAATCATTACCCCGTTGGCGGACAATGCGCGACATGCATGCGGCGAGAAAGCGTGCCCCAAAATCTTTAAATGCAGATGTCGGGCCGTGAAAGAGTTCGAGCACCGATAATTTTTCGCCACCTTCGCTAATAGTCTGAGCGGTGCGGGGAAATTAAAGGCTTCCTGGCAAATTGACGGTAATTCGTCTTCAAGACTAGAGCCGGCAAAAAATGGCTTGAGCACGATGGCAGCGAACTCGGCAATGGGGAGCATCTGCCGGCAGTTTAGCCGGATCGAAATGTGGCAAATCCTCTGGTACATAAAGCCCGCCATCCGGTGCCGTGCCGGACATGATCGCGTCTTCAAGCGCGACCGATTTCCCTCCCCGGGTGCTCAGGTAACGCATGCTGTTAACCCGGTGATCCGAGGTAACGTGCGAGTCTGAGCAGATCGGCAAACACGCCGGCGGCGGTTACGGCTGGGCCTGCACCTGGCCCCTGCACTACCAGCGGATTATCGCTGTAACGCCCCGACACAAAGCGCACGATGTTGTCGGTAAGGTTGATATGCGCAAAGGAATGATCGACCGGTAAAGACTCCAGCCGCACCGTCGCTTTGCCGTCCTTGTTAAGGCTGCCCACGTAGCGCAAGACCTGGTTGGCAGCATGTGCCGTCTTATAGCGGTTTAGCATCGCCTCATCATAATCGCTGAGGTCGTTGAGAAACTCATCTATCGAACTGGCATGCAGTTCTTGCGGAACCAGGCTCTCGATTTCTATATCGTCCAGTTCGAGACGTAAACCAAGTTCGCGGGCCAGGATAATCAGTTTGCGAGCGACATCCATGCCGGACAGATCATCGCGCGGATCGGGTTCGGTGTAGCCGCTATCACGTGCTTCGCGAACAATGGCTGAAAACGGAGTGGTGCCGTCAAATACATTAAATAGATAGGCCAGCGTGCCGGAGAAAATCCCCTCGATAGACAGTATGTCGTCGCCTGTTTCCTTCAGGTCACGCAAGGTTTGAATGATAGGCAGGCCTGCACCAACACTGGTTTCATAAAGAAAGTGCGTGTTGTTTGAGCGACGACTGCGTTGCAGTTCGTCGTAATAATCCAGCGGCCCACTCTGAGCCTTTTTATTGGCAGTCACCACATGTATGCCCTGGGTAAACCAGCCGGCATAGCGGTTGGATACATCTACGCTGGCGGTGCAATCAACAATGGCTGCGTGCGGGAGGTGCTCAGCATTGACGTGAGCATCAAAGCGATCCCAGTCCAACGGCTCTCCCCTGGCTTCCAGTTCGCTGGCCCAGTTCTCGAGATCTATCGCTTTTTCAGCCAGAACCATACGGCTGGACGTGGCGATTCCGCGGATACGGAAATCCAGATTAAAAGTATCTTTGAGATGAGCTACCTGTGTTGCCATTTGTGCAAGCAGGGTCGAACCTACATTGCCCGGTCCTACCAGCCCGAGGGATACCGTTTCGGGCGACAGATAAAAACCTGCATGGGCGGCTCGCAACGCCCGCGTAGCCGCATCCGCATCAATGACTGCGGAGATGTTGCGCTCGGACGAGCCTTGCGCAATCGCTCTGACATTAATGCCCGCATTGCCCAGTGTGCCCAGAAAGCGCGATGCAACGCCTGGCATGCCCGCCATACCATCCCCGACCACCGCAATAATGCTGCAGTTTCGGCGTAACTCCACGCGCTGGATCTGGTTTTGTTCCAGTTCCATGGCAAATGCCCGGCGAACTACTGTTTCAACTTCGTTAGCCATCTCCCCGGGCACCGCGAAGCAGATTGAGTGTTCCGAACTTCCCTGTGAAATCAATATGACCGAGATATTGGCACTGCGCAGAGCACCGAACAGGCGGTCAGCAGTTCCGGGTACCCCGATCATCCCGGTACCTTCGAGGTTCACGAGTGCCACACTTTCGACTGTTGTGATGCCTTTGATCGCATGACCATTGGCTGCCGTGGCGCTGACTTTTGACCCAGGTGCCTGTGGCTCAAAGGTATTTTTGATATAGATGGGAATGCCGCGTTCTACCGCGGGCGACATGGTCTGCGGATGAATGACTTTGGCCCCGAAATACGCCAGTTCCATCGCCTCGTTGTAGGTGAGTTCCTCAATAACAGTTGCTTCAGGCACCCGATTGGGATCGGCGCTCATCACGCCACCGACATCGGTCCAGATCGTAATCTCAGAGGCTTCGAGCAAGGCACCGATAATTGATGCACTGTAATCACTGCCATTGCGCCCCAGTGTGGTTTGCAGGCCATCTGGGTCGCTGGCGATAAAGCCGGTAATTACGACCAGGGATGCGTCATCTGCAGGAAAATGCTCAGCTACGAGGCTGCGAGATTTATCCCAAAGTACGCCCGGCCCAAGTTCGCCATGCTCAACCACAAGAATATCGCGCGCATCAATCCAGGAGACGATACGATTTTGCGGGTCATTTCCGGACTCCTGCTGTAAAAAAGTTGCTAACAGGCGGGCCGACCAGATTTCACCGTAACCGGCTACTACATCACGGCTGCGCTGTGCGGCCGATCGAACCAGTGAAATAGCATTGAGTATGTCGGTTGCTTCGCCCAGTTCAGCCTCGAAAGGCTCCAGCAGCGATTTACTGTCATCTTCAGAGCCAATCAATTCATTTACGGTGCTGAGATAGCGCTGCCGGATGGCGTCAATTCCGGCATCAATGCAATCGCTGGATTTTTCTGCTTCGGTGACCAGTTCCAAAAGTGCATTAGTCATGCCACCCATGGCGGATACGACCACTGCCAGTCGCGGCCCTTCCTGCGCGTGAAGCAGGGCTGAAACACGGCGAAAACAATCAGCATCGGCGACACTGGTGCCGCCGAACTTATGCACTTCCCAACTCTGTTTGCCGGCTTCTGAGCCCACTGTTTTCATTCCTGATGCAATTCGATATTTAAGGTAGAAGCCGCATCCGGCGGCATCCGGCCGCGTATGATAACCGCATCCGGGCCGAGAAATAGAGGGATTATGCAGTTTTTGCCTAACCGGTGAAATTACTGTGGCTGGGTTGCATATCTGCAATTTTGCTTGCAAGGGATGGTGCAGCCAGCAACAATGCCGCCATGCACATGAGCGCTAAAGAATTTCATGACTGGGACCACAAGGCCATAACTTTGCTGGGGATGTCTGGCGTGGGTAAAACCACCCTTGCCAATAACCTGCCCCAGAGCAGCTGGTTTCATTACTCTGGTGACTACCGAATCGGCACCCATTACATGGATGAGCCGATCATGGACAACATCAAGCAGCAGGCTATGAAGGTGGATTTTTTGCGCGACCTGCTGCGCAGCGACTCCATTTTTATTGCCAACAACATCACCATCCACAACCTTGAGCCGATTTCTTCCTTTCTGGGGCAACTGGGTTCAGAAAAGTTGGGTGGTTTGCCGCTGGACGAGTTTCTGCGCCGCCAGCACCTGCATCGAGAGGCCGAAAACAACGCCATGGTGGATGTGGCCATTTTTATGGCCAAGGCAAGCAAGATATACGGCTACCAGCATTTTGTGAATGATACCGGTGGAAGTGTATGTGAACTGGATAGCCCGGAAGCCGAGAATGTACTGGCCAGGAACACGGTTGTGCTCTATATCCGTGCTGACGAAGACATGGAGCAGGAATTAATCCTGCGTGCCCGTTCTAATCCCAAACCGATGTATTACAACGAGGCATTTTTGCTGGCGCAGCTGGAAATATACCTGGCTAATGAAGGCCTGGCTGGCTCGGACGAGATTGATCCAAAAACATTCGCTCAGTGGATCTTTCCGGCTTTGGTGAAGCATCGCCGGCCCCTCTATCAGGCTTTGGCAGACAAATATGGGTATACAATAAGTGCCAAAGAAGCACAGCAGGTAAGCGGCGAAGCCGAATTCCTTGATTTGGTTGAGCTTGCTATAGGGCGAACCGATAAACGAAGCGGGCTATAAGCCTGACTCTATTCGCTAGTGATGTATGTCCTGCCTATTGGCCTGCAGTGGATAAAGGAATCAGGAACGCGAGTCACGAGCTAAGCATATGGCCTTTTGGCACGACACCGTACTGCCCCGATTAATTGATCGCGGTATGCGCAATGATTTTATGGCCCAGCACCGTGATCGCGCGGCGCCGCTGGCGTCAGGACGGGTGCTCGAGATTGGCCTGGGTTCTGGCCTGAATATTCCTCTCTATACTAACAAGGTTACACATCTGTTTGGCCTGGAACCCTCTGCTTTTTTATGTGCTAAAGCCGATGAGTTTGTGGCGGCTGCACCCTTTTCTGTTGATGTATTACAGGCTTCAGCTGAAGCTATCCCGCTGGACAGGGGCGAAATTGATACCGTCATTAGTTCATGGACGCTGTGCTCTATCCCGGGTATTGAAAAAGCGCTAGAGGAAATTCGCAGGGTATTGCAGCCGGATGGTCAGTTTATTTTTATTGAACACGGGCGCGCACCGGATCCTGGCGTAAGCCGTTGGCAGGATCGTTTGGAACCCCTGTCTGTCCCCTTGCTGGGATGTCGGTTAAATCGAGCAATGGATGAACTGCTTGAAGATACGGGCTTTAATATACTGAGCATGGACAAAGGCTATATGGAAGGCCCCAAACTGATCTCCTATCACTATATTGGTCAGGCCAGGCCCAAATAGATTTGCACTACGGTTTTGAGGATTACGCATGTTTAAAGTTTTAATGAAGACTCTTTTGCTGGTTGCCGCAAGCAGTTTGTGGCTGGTTTCCACAATCGCATACAGCTCGCATGATGATCTTGAAGCTGCAGCAATTCTGGAGCAATTGGAGGAAAACCGCAGATTAATCGTTGCAGAAAATATGCATATAGCAGAAGCAGCAGAAGCTGATTTTTGGGCTGTCTATGACGCCTACAGGCTGGAAATCGGGGCGCTGGATGCGCAAGGCTTCAACTTGCTGGGTGAGTTTCGCGATCATTTTGAGGAACTGACGGATACTCGTGCCGATAAGCTTATGTCTACCTATTTCGAACTTGAGCAAAAGACTCTCGCAGTGCGCAAAGTCTATATAGACAAATTTAATGCTGTGATCAGTCCGAAACAGACGCTGCGTTTTTATCAGATCGAAAATAAGGTGGATGCCATTATTCGGGCAGATATCTCTGCCGTTACACCCTTGGTGCCCTGACGGGACAGTTTGGCGGCACGGAAAGTGGTTTCTGCTGGGTTAGCTGTCGCACCAGTGCGTTGGGTGATACTGTGACAAAGCGCTCACGCTTCTGTTTGACATATTGTGCGATTTGCACGGAAAGTATCAGGCACCGATGCTACCATTATTGGTGTATCGCGGCGTTTTCTCGGGCCTATGTGACCTGATCCAATACTGTTCCTGGGCTGTGGTGGCTGATATTTGTGAGCTGGATTTTGTATGCCAGCACATATAGGACAATAAAGTTATTAATGTCACCTGCTCCACCCGTATACAATCTGGTTTGTCTATTTATTCACAGACATCATAACTGCAGGATTTTGATTCAGAATGACTGAAGCACCAAAACCTCACGGTCCTCTCCAGGGAATAAAAGTGCTCGAACTGGGTCAGCTTATTGCCGGGCCATTTACCGGTTCTTTTCTTGGCTATTTTGGGGCCGAGGTCATTAAGGTAGAAAAACCTGCGTCAGGTGACCCGCTGCGCAAGTGGCGGATGATGGATGGTGATACTTCGCTCTGGTGGTCCAGCATGGCCCGGAATAAAAAATGCATCACCGCCAATATGCACACGGAAGCTGGGTCAGGAGATTATTCGCAAGCTGGCGGCCAAAGCCGATGTATTGATCGAAAACTTTCGCCCGGGTGCGATGGAAAAATGGGGGCTTGGCCCTGATGAGCTGCGTAAAAACAATCCTGGGCTGATTTATGCGCGTGTTTCCGGCTATGGGCAGGATGGCCCCTACTCCAATAAATTGGGTTTTGCTTCTGTGTGCGAGGGCTTCGGTGGTTTCCGTTATCTCAACGGGTTCCCGGATCGCCCCCCTGTACGACCTAATCTCAGTATGGGTGACACTTTGGCGGCACTGCATACAGCACTTGGCATCGTCATGGCCTGCGTACGCAAGCTAACAGACCCCGAGGGGCGAGGTCAGGTTATAGATGTTGCTATTTATGAGGCTGTTTTTAATCTGCTTGAATCAGTTGTACCTGAATACGATAGGGGTGGAGAAGTTCGGGAATGTTCTGGCTCCACTCTTACTGGCATCGTTCCAACCAATACTTACCGGTGTAAAGACGGTAAGGACGTTATTATCGGTGCAAATGGTGACTCGATTTTCAAACGCCTGACCGTTGCCATGGGGCGACCAGAAATGGGCGACGACCCCCACTATGCGGATAATGCCGGGCGCGTAGAGCATGAACCCGAGATCGATGCGGCAATTAAGGCATGGATGTCGTCCATGACGGGTGATGAAGCTTTGCGGGTGCTTGAAGAAGCTGACGTGCCATCAGGGCCGATATACAGTGTTGCCGATATGATGACCGATGAGCATTACATTGCGCGGGGGATGTTTGAAACAGTTGAAACTAATGGCGCGCCCTTAAAAATCCCGGCAATTATTCCCAAACTGAGTGATACACCTGGTATGACTCTTTGGCCGGGGCCGGAATTGGGAGCCCATACCGAAGAAATACTGAGTGGAATGCTGGGGATGTCCGCAGAAGAAATCAACAAACTTAGAGAAGCCGGCGATATCTAGCGCTTAGCTTATCCGAGCATTGCGGGGTCCATACCGATGCTGCGCATCTGTTCTTCCATGACGGCGCGGGTTATTAGCGTATAGCCCTGCTCTTCTGCATAGTCTTCTGTATTACCGATGGCCATTTCGAGTATTTCTTTCGGTGTTCTGCGAATGAGCGCCTGGGCTTCTTCATCCCAGTCCATCGACAGTTTTAAATCATTTGTCGTATCTATTCCGGCTGCTGCTTTTTCCGCCCTGGCAGCCCCGTGGGGCGGAGTTCTATCCATCACAGAGCGAGCACCGCCAATAAAATTGGCCCAGTGTGGGGTGCATACGACCACTATCTGGTCGACTTCCACGCCATCAGGAATATTATTCAGCGGTGCAGCCCCAATGGCCTTGACCATGCTTTGCCTGAGAACAAAGTTACCCGATTTAGTCCGGACCGCAGCTATATCTGTATAGGCCCGAATATTTCGGACGATATACCGACCATTGCGAATTTCTTCGGTGCCTTCGTGGACACCCGCGGTATAGGTACCGGTTATGCAGTCCTGGTTTTCACGATCTATATGTACGATTTCGCCCTTGTCCATCGCCGCACGAATAATTGCGCATGGATCTACTTTGATTCCCCTGTAGGGTTCGGGTATTTCATCTTTAAAAAGGCTGATCCCCACGGGGTTCCCGCGCACCTTGCCATATAGAATCGTGCATTTCCATGAAGCTGGCCATGCCATACACCTCGCGTTCTGGTTTGATGAAGAATAGCCTGGTATATGTAAATACATGCTAACAAGTTGCGATATATACATATACTTGGGCTGCTAAAAAGCTATCCCACTGCAACTGCAGCCTGACAAGGAAAAATACCGATGGCCTATGAAATGCTCCCCTATCTGATGACCCGCGTAACCGCGCGAACCAATCAGCTATGGGTCAGGCAACTTCGCGATCATGGCCTCACGATTGGTCGCTGGCAGGTTCTGAATGTTTTATCGGCCTACGACGGTAGTCGTATCGGTACGATTGCTGATTTGAGCGGTGGCGAACAAGCCGCCGTCAGCCGCGTTATAGATCAGATGGAACGGGATAACCTGGTAAAAAGGCGGCCCTCGTTAAATGACAGCCGCGCCGTTGAGGTATGGATTACGCAGCTCGGGCGGGATACCTATGATGAGTTGATGCCCGAAGCAAAAGCATTTGTGAAGCGTATGGTACGCACACTCAGTGATACTGAGATTAAACAGATGACATCTTTGCTGGAACGTTTGTTCAGTGATTTGCAGGAAGACCCCTGACCCAAATGTGCAACCATCTGTCAGCCGCATCCAAAATCAAACTAAAGTTTCCAGCCAGAGCGAATTAGTATAGTTTTATCGGCAAGATTCCCGCGCATAATTTCACCGTTAACAGGTGGGCGCTAAATATTTGAAATAACACAATCAGAACAAGAAGCAATCCATGACTGAATCACCCTTCTCGCTTACATATATCTCCACAATGATTGATCGCGTCCTGTCCAGTATGGACTGGAACGAACTAACGGACTCAGCAGGTGAGCCTTTTATGGCTCTGCAGATGTTGGAAGATGGTCTGTCTGCCGGTTACGTCAGGCTTTGGCGCGCACCGGAGAATTCACCGCTTGACCGAATGGTCCACATGCGTCTGATTGCCGGCCCGGTCGAGACACAATTATTATTTATTTTTGCTCGCCCAACGAACTCTATGCCGCATCTGCATGCTCAGGTCGTACAGTTCCCGCCAGATGGCTGCGTCTATAACATGGATTATCTGCCACGGCTGGATCCTGTCGAGCAGCCTGACTGGTTTAAGCGAGTTTTTGCAGCATTGCGTAAGCCCTACAGAAAAGCGACAGCCGATAGCAGCAATTCTTGTGCCCAGGCTCCGGCCAATCCGGCTTTAGCGGTCTACATGTCACCATGGGGCATCGCTAGCGGTCGCGCGGACAAAGAGGAACTGATGAAAGTTTCACCCTGCCTCGATGAATATCTTGATCACTACCTGCAACTGGCAAGTGAAAACGGCTGGGAAGAACTTGATGGTGTAGCGCTGGCTGAACGCGATCGACGCCATCTGGAATTGTTTTTTGATGACGACATGGATCCGCGCGCCTGGAATGGCGTATATCGGATCATCGGGGAAGACGCTGGTCGTGCAGTTAAGGCATTATTTGAAACCCCACTGGGTGACCAGAAATAACTACGGACGGTCCTGCAAGTTGTTCAGACCCAACGAGCGGGCCACCCCATAACAAACCAATATAAATACTCACTAAGGAGAACAGAGTGAAGATTGCGATTATAGGTGCTGCGTACACCGGGTTGGCTGCAGCTGAATACCTTAAGAAAAAGGGTCACACCATTAGCGTGACTACAACTAATGATGCCCGCGTTGAACAATTAAGCGCCGTTGCCGACCGCGTGGTCGTCATGAAGGGCAGCGATCGTGACAAAATGCGTGAACTTATTGCGGATCAGGATGTGGTTCTGATGACCGTTGCCGGCGGTATGGTTGAACGCGATGGCAAGCACGTGATGGATCTTGATCTGTACCGGGATGCCTATGTGGGCACTGCTGAATCTCTGGTGGAATCACTGGATGCGGCACCGGGCCTGAGCCAGATCGTATTTACAGGATCCTGGAGCGCTTATGGCAATGCCGGTGGTGCGGATGACGTTAATGAAGAGACACCTGCTACACCGGCCTCACCTTTTGCCCAGGTTTTTATAGATACCGAAAATCTTCTGTTTGGTGCTGCTACTGACAAGCTAAATGTGTGTGTCTATCGTACGGGCACCATATACGGGCCACAGGTCGGCTTCGTGCCGCGCGGTCTGGAAGCGCAAACACTCCCCATGGCAGGGCAAACAGTGCCGTTTGACGGTAATGCACCTGCTGCAATTGTGCACCGGGATGATGTGGTTCGCGCACTCGATTTTGCGCTGGAAAATCATTTTTCCGGACTGTACAACCTGATCAATGATGTAACCGATACGAAGGAAGTATTCTTCGGCCGCATGATCGAAGCCGCAGGTAAAGAACCGATAAACTGGGTGGGTGCAGGTACCGGGCCAAAGAGCTTGTCTAATCAGAAGATAAAGGATGCAGGCTTCAGCTTCGGTGATGCCAATGCCGAGAAAGATGATTCCAGCTTTTTGTAGACGCCGGTTCAGGCTGCGAAGGGAGTAGTCGGTTGGCAATTAAGCGCTTTGACGGCAAAACCGGAGAGATCGTTACGGTTGAATATGATTCGGCCATACTGGCGGACAACCCGCTGGGCGACCCTCACCTGCGTCAATTCAATGTCTGGTTGCCACCCGGCTACAACCGCAATACAGACCGTAATCGCGGCAAGCGCTATCCGGTACTTTATGACCTGGTGGGGTACACGGGATCAGGCCAGTCACACACGAATTGGCAGGGCTTCGATGAGAATGTTCCGGAGCGTGCCGCTCGCCTGATTCATCAGCACAAAATGACGGGTTGCATTATTGTCTTCCCGGATTGTTTTACCGCCCTTGGCGGTAACCAGTACATAAACTCAAGTGCGATTGGCAATTATGCAGATTATCTTACGCGCGAGCTGATTCCATTTATTGACACTGAATTTCGTACTCTGGCTGCCCGCGAACATCGGGGGTGTTTTGGTAAGTCGTCCGGCGGCTATGGCGCAATGATTCATGGCATGAAGTACACAAAATACTGGGGCGCTATCGCAATCCATTCCGGTGATGCTTATTTTGATTTTATTTACCGATCTGACTGGCCCAATACCCTTACCCAGCTCGCCAGGTTCCGTGAAGAAAAACTGCGTGAAGGAATATGGCAACTACCGGATTCCCATAAGGAGGGTGTCGCTGAGGGGTGTGATGATGGTCGTATCCGCAAATTTCTGGAATATGCCTGGAAACGACCTCGTCTCAATCAATCTGAAATGCATTGTTTAATGAATTTATGCATGGCCGCAACCTATGATCCTGACCCAGCGGCGCCCAATGGTTTTCGCATACCCTTTGATTTAGATACCGGCGTGCTGATACCACAGCGCTGGCGTAACTGGTTACGGCATGACCCGGTGCATCTCGTGCGCCGATACCAGGGTAATCTGGGAAAACTCAAAGCCATCTATATGGACTGCGGCTGGCGCGATCAGTATCACATTCAGTATGGCAGCCGCCTTATTTCCCGGCAGCTTTCCGAGCACGGCATTAAACACCGCTATGAAGAGTTTGATGGAACTCACTCCGGTATCGACGGGCGCATGGATATCAGCCTCGCCTATCTGCAACGGGCCTTACGCGATTGAGACTGATACACGCCTGAACATCCCGCGTATTATGTTAAGCCCCCTCTGCCAGGCTGATTTTTCGCTCCTGAGGTATCAATTTGCGGGTTTCATCACGGCAATTTTGTGCAACTTTGCCGAGAATATGTCCGGTTGCCTACCACCAGACACTGATGAAAACAAATACAGAAAAAAATGAAGTCTTCGGTGACTACGGTGCATTTCTTCATGCACTTTTACCCAATGCGCAGGGCTTTTTATTTCATGATCGTCATGGCCGCTTGTTCTGGCATGACAAAGCACCCGACACCAGTCAGCTGGATGACGCATACCATACTGGCCTGAATCGCATCCTTGCTTCCGCAGACTTGCAAAAAGATAATGATCGGATTCAGCTGCGCGATTCCACCGCTTACCTGATGCGACTGGTAAGTGATCAGGGCAAAGTTTTGGGAGTACTCACCGCACTGGTCGATCATGATGTTGGTTCGATGCAGTGGCAATTCTGCTCTGATCTGTTGCAACCTGCATTACGCAGCCTGCGCCGTGAATTAAGCCTGCGTGTCCATTTGCTTGATGTAAACGAAAAACTCATCCAGCATGGTGGCGAGTATGAGTTTTTGAAAGAACTTGGAGAAAGGGCCCGTCAACACAATGGATGTTACGAGGCGTTGCATGCGACGCTCGAGTTGTGTCGTAAATACCTGATCCTGGATGGGGCTGTATTTCTGGCACCCGAACGAAATTTAAGTATTTCAGTGGGGCCTAATCCACTAAATCTGATTGATGCCGACCTTATCTTCGAGTCCATGCAGGATATTGCTGCAGAGTCTGAGGGTAATGTCGCTGAAGTGCTGGCAAACCGGCCTGGACCTGACCCACGTGATCGTTCACGTGCGTGGCCAATACTTGAAGAAGGAAAAAATCTGGTTGGCACCCTGGTGCTGTCGCGAGCAGTAAATGTTGGCAAGCTTAGTGATCAGGATACAAGCTTGGTTAGCTTTATCGTTTCCACAATCGAATATGTCATGGAGCGTGGATTTGACTCGTTAACCGGATTAATAAATTGGCCCGGTTTGAGTTGTCCCTGGAAACAGCCTGCCTGGACGTGGAAACTGAATACAGCCTGATGTATCTCGATATTGACCAGCTGGATGTCGTCACGATTCCTTTGGGCGGGATACCGGTGATGAAATTCTGCGCAGCTTCGCGGGGTATCCTGCGCAAGGAATTATCGCCACATACTATTACACGTGTAAGCAGTGATAGCTTTTGCGGCCTTGCTTTGGCAACTGTGCGGTCGATGAAGCAGAAATTACTTGCCAAAGAAATATGCACCCGTTTGCGCGAACTCGACTATGCAAGTGGTGCTCACAACTACAAACCATCAGTTAGTGTTGGTGTTGCATCATTAATGCCCAACGAGAAAGACCTGCGAAGTGTATTGGTGCCCGCACAGGTAGCATGTCAGGCGGCAAAAGACCGGGGCCGGGGCCGTGTTGAAGTTTATCAATCCACGGATGTCAGCATTATCCGGCGGATGGATGAAATTAATCAGCTTGGTTCTATTCGTAATGCAATTGATGCGGGTCGACTGATACTTTTTGCCCAGCCCATCGTACGGGTAGATAGTCAACAACAAGGCAGTTACTACGAACTGCTGGTGCGCCTGCTGGATACCTCTGGAAATTTGGTTGAACCATCGCAGTTTCTTGGTGCGGCCGAGCGCTATCATCTGGTCCAGGAGATCGATCGCTGGGTAGTGGCCAAGGCTATCGAAACTCTGGCTACCCAGGGTGAGACGCTTGCTGGTCACGCGATGCGTTTTGCCGTTAATTTATCAGGCCAGAGCCTGGGTAATGACCAGTTTCTCGACTTTGTCCGCGCTGAACTGGCACGTACAAGGGTAGCGCCGGATCGGCTCTGTTTTGAAATCACTGAAACGGTTGCGGTTTCCAATCTGCAAAAAGCCCAGCTATTTATCAGTGAAATGAAAAAAATTGGTTGCCTGTTTTCTCTGGATGACTTTGGCACAGGTCTCAGTTCATTTGCTTACCTGAAACTGTTTGATGTCAATAAATTGAAGATTGACGGTAGTTTTGTACATGACATATGCCAGAACGAAGTATCCCGATCAATGGTGTCCGCAATTACTGAAATTGCCCACGTCATGAAAATCGAAACAGTAGCTGAATATGTTCAGGATGAGGAAACGGTAATGGCCTTGCGCGAAATTGGAGTTGACTGGGCGCAGGGGTTTCACATCGGTGAACCAGTTCGGTTAACAGAACTTTTTGATGATCAAACCATCATCGATACTGCGGATATTGCGGATGTTACTGATTCAGCTGAGGAAAATACCGCAATTCTCGAAACCTTGCCTGCCTGAATATCTCTTTGGGCTATTGTAAGCAGCGGTCGTGGGCGTTAGCCTCCTGACATGAATAACAAAAGCCCGGCATGGCGCCAGCGATGCTCCGAATTTGGTTTGGATCCCCACCAAGTGAAGTCGGTGTCGAGCCGCTACGATATGTATAAAACCTATACAGATGCCAATGGGGGCAATACCCTGCCCCTGCCTCGCTGGTACAAATGGTATCGGGTGGAAAAGCTTTCAGAAGGCCATGCCATGCTTGCACTGCCCGTGGATGGGTGTTCTATAGGCCCTGATACCACACCAGACGGACCGATCATCAGCGAACATGATTTTCTGGGCCTTCTGGAATGTTACCGGCAACCACCAGAATGATCGGACGCTGACCCGTCCAGCAGGTTCCGCCGCTACTCGGTCAGTGCCTGCGTCCCTCGTTTTGGTGCCCGGGCTAGCAGTTAGAATGCTGCGCGTATCAGGCAACCCACACATCGCTAATATGGAGCTAAGTCGCAGTGCACGATCTCAGATCATTTGCTGAACAGCTGGAAAAAGATGGCGAGCTGGTCAGAATAAGCAAGGAAGTTGATCGTCGCTATGAGTTGGCGGCATTACTGGTGCAACTGGAAAAAGCTGGTAAGGCTTTTATTTTTGAAAAAATCCAGGGCGCTTCATTCCCGTTAATAGGAGGCTTATTTAATAGCCCCGCCCGCCTTGGCCAATCCATTGGTAAGGAAACCCCGCCCGGCTATTCGCATCGTGACCACGCCAAATTTTTCGCACAAGCCGTTCAGTCGCCCATTGCACAGGAAGAAGTAAGCAATGCACCCGTTAAAGAGGTGGTGCTGACCGGCAAAGACATTGATCTGGGGCAGATTCCCGTACCAACTTTTTTCGAATTGGACAGCGGCCCCTTCATCACCGGTGCTGTAGGTATCAGCCGGGACCCCGCACACGGGCAGCTCAACATGGGTTTTTATCGGGGATGGATTACCGGTAAAGATACGGTGGTGGTAAATGCGAGCTCCATGAGTGATTTGCGGCGTATTTATGCAGCAGCGGAAGAATCGGGTCAGCCTATGCCTATAGCATTGGCAATTGGTGTGCCCCCGGCCTTGCTGATGGCGGCTTCTGGTAAGACTCCACCAGGCCTTTCTGAAATTGATATTGCCGGCGGACTGATGGGGAAACCTATAGAAATGATTAAATGCGAAACCAGCGACCTGCTGGTGCCCGCAGATGCAGAAATCATTATTGAAGGTGTCGTGGATACTTCATTGCGCCTGGAAAATACACTGGGCGAATTCGCTGGTCAGTATGGACCTGAGGTGGCACCACAAACCCGCGTAACAGCAATTACACACCGCAAGAATGCGATGTTCTTTTCAATCATGGCCGGGCGCAATCCCGAACACAATACGCTTGGTGCCATTTCTACCTATGGTATGCAGAAGGCTGTTGAAGATAACCTGCGCAATCAGTTTGCTAACATCCGGGATATTAATGTTGCCTGTGAACCCCGTCTGGGAACAATGCTGCATATGTTTATATCGATAAATAAAACAGCAGATACGGAGCCACGCGAACTGATTGATGCAGCATTTGCAGCTTCGACCGGCCTGTTCCCGGTCAGTATGATCGTCAAGCGCATAGTGGTTGTCGATAGTGACGTGGATGTATTTGACCTGGAAGATGTCGAATGGGCGATCTGGTCACGGCTGTCTAAGGCTGACAAGATTAAAGTGCTGCCCAATGTGAAAAAGCTGGGAACTGGAACGCTGTACCGATGAAAATTCCACATCTGCGAGGGTTGGTATTGATGCGACCATGGATATGGATCAAATTGATAAACTGATAAGACCCATTACCCCTGGTGCGGCTGATATCAAACTGGAAGACTATCTGTAATGCTCTTGAGCAACTGTTGAGAAGGACCCAAAAATGATTGATCCATATATTGCTGTGGCCCTGCAGACCACTGTTCGCCATGTTGCCAGCCGCGATGAGGTCGATCGTAATCTCAAGCATATAGCCAGCATGATCGACCTGGTGACTCATATCTGCTCACTTGAGTTACCGGTGCGCCTGATATGTCTGGGCGAAGGTGCAATTCAGGGGTTTGTTGATGAAATTATCAACATGAGCCCCCCCGAGTATGCGGACAAGATGGCAACCACCCTGCCCGGCCCTGAAACCGACTTTCTTGCTGAGAAAGCAAAACAGAAAGGCTGCTTTATCATGGCGCAGCTTAAAGTAACGCTGCCAGAATTCCCTGAACGATTTTTCAATGCAATTTTTATAATCGATCCTAAAGGGGAAATCATCTATAAACACTACAAAAATGTAGTGCTATTCGTAGAGCACTCGACTACCCCCCATGATGTTTATGATGAATGGGTAAAGTTGTATGGCGATGGGCTCGATGCCTTTTTCCCGGTGGCTGAAACTGAGATTGGCAACATCGCGGGTAGTGTGGGTGTGGAAGGCTCATTCCCGGAAAGTTACCGGGGTTTTGCACTGAACGGCGCCGAAATTCTGTACCGGGCTTCGTTGCCAGAACCCTGGGTATCACGTGAGATTTTTGAGGTGCAGAATCGTGCGCGTGCCATGGACAATACGGCTTATATGGTTGCACCCAATACCGGCTCGCTGATCATGCCAGGCGAAAAGGGTGAAGCGCCAACAGTTGTAGGCGGTGCTCTCGGCGGCCGGTCATCTATAATCGATTACAAAGGCCATGTATTAGCATCCAACACGATTGTAGATGACTGCTATGTAGCGGCAGAGATTAATATCGATGCCCTGCGTCATTATCGTGAAAAAGCCCGGTTCCAGAACTGGCTTCCTTATATTCGTTCGGAGATATACAGCAAGCTATATGAGCAACCAATCTGGCCAAAAAATAATCCTAATATGCGCCATGAAGAGACAGAAGTTATCTTTAACAAGACTGTTGCAGATTTACAAAAACGCGGGACCTACAAAAAACGCTAAATTGCGGGTGTCTTTTCAGGACTGTTTACAAAGAGCAATATGAGTCTGATATTTCCTGCCCCTTCCCGGGGTTGCTAATGTCCTTACTTGTATATGGATCAGCTGTATCACTCACTAAATATGCATATTAATCAGCCATACCCGCGGCTTTATTTATACGGGTGCTGACTGATTCTGAAATTTTGTAGGGTTTCCAGTCACGCGTCGGTGAGTAGATACCCCATTCCACCATTTTGTTAACCTGGTGCTTCACCAGTTCCTTCTGATCCGCTTCATTCAATGGCGGGTCCTCCATGCAAAGGTTCGTTGGGTAAATACCACCCTTTGCCATCATTGCATCATAAATAATCTTGTATTCTTCAACCCGTAAATCCTTTGCCAGGTTTTGCCACTGGCCACGCAAGCGAAAATCACGCAGCCCTTCGATATCAATCAACCCGCTTACCCAGGTTTCCCCCGGCCCCAGGTATTGTGAAATGACATTGCCCCGATAGTCAATAATCTGACTTTTCCCACAGGCGATCAGGTGATCAGGATTGCCGGGCAGCGAAATAGCACCAATATTGGGGGCAACTACATAGCAGGTATTAAAAATAGCGTGGGATTTATTCTGTATCTCTGACATACCATTACCCATCCAGGGTTCCGGATACTGGGTACGCCAGATTATCTCAGCACCGTTTAGCGCCAGACCTCTGGCTGCTTCGGGAAAGCTGCCCTCAGCACAGATCAGCGTGCCGATGTTACCGATTTCGGTTTTTGCAACGGGCCAGATGGCCTTATGCAATTTCTCCGGGTCATCACCGTAAGTTTCCAGATAATGATTCCAGATATCCCCGGGGGCAACATTCGGTTCGTATTGATAAAAAGCGGTCTTGTAATGCTTATGGATAATGTCGCCATTCGGATCGATGATGAAGGCGATATTAAATATCTTGTTTTCCATGAACTCAGGATCTTTGCAAACCATTTGAGCAACAAGGTAGGTATTGGTTGCCCGCGCAATATCGCCTAATGCACGGGTTTCGGGTCCATTGATCTCCGGCACGATATCCTTGTAGACGCGCAGGTGATCATCACCACCGCCCAGTGCCCAGCCACCAATACCCCCTTCCGATACAGCAACAAGCTTTACCGGAAGATCGAGGCTGCAATTCCACACCGCAAAACCTATCGTGGTGGCAAGTCGCTCGATGTCTTTCATGTAATCAGCGCGACTGATTGCCATTCTGGACTGATTCTGAATGCCAACTGCTGAGTATCTAAGATTCATAAAGTAATTCCACTGTGGATTATCGTGCGCCAGGTCAGAATGCGCTTTAATTGGGGATTTGAGCCGCAAGAATAGCTAACTCACCCTCCTATTAACAGCGATGCAACCGCGCATAAAGCTACTTGTCCGCCGCTACTTTTGGAAACTGCGCTAATGGAAGTTCCATGCTGCGGACAGGCTCCGCGGGGCACCGAATGGGGGTAGGTTTTCACTGACGGCTTGCGTTAGTATCGGTCAACAATGCAATAAGCACGCTGTGGTCTAACCGAAGAATATCAAGGGTTTCTCTGCGAAGCCTCGCGAAACGGATTTGACCCGGCCTCTTTGAAAACATACGGCTGCCCTTCGCCATGCACCACGGTGCCAAGGAAGGTCAGCCTGAAGACTATAAGGCGGAGAAAAGCATGGCAGATCAAGAAGACAATTACTCAGGTGTATGGGATGGCAAACTGGGTTTCGGTAAAAAGACGGCACTGATCGTCATAGATCTGTTGCAAGGTTATACCACCGAGGGCTCTCCCCTTTTTGCACCAGGTGTCGTGAAGGCTGTTGCGGAAATGCCAGAGTTGCTAAAGGCTGCACGTGCAACCGATATGACCATTATCCATACCCAGGTACGCTATAACCCGCATACTTTTATAGATGGTGGTGTCTGGATTAAGAAAGCACCCGTATTAAAGAGCCTGGTCGAAGGTGACCCCTATGCACAATTCTGCGAAGGTGTTGAGCCACTGCCCGAAGAACTGTTGATCACGAAGAATTACGCCAGTGTATTTTTTGGCACTTCGTTAAATGCCACTCTGACAGCGGCAGGTATAGACACGCTGATGATCACCGGTTGCACAACTTCCGGTTGCATAAGGGCCACAGCTGTTGATGCAGTACAAAATGGCTTCCGCCCCATTTGTGTACGTGAATGCATCGGCGACCGGCATGACGGACCGCATGAGGCCAATCTTTTTGATATCAACGCAAAATACGGTGATGTCATCAGCAAGACAGAAGCACTTGAATATATCAACAGCCTGTAATTTTCAGACTATTAGCTTAGGGGTAGACAGACATGGCAGCCAGAAAGAAAGCAAAAAAGAAAGTAGCTAAAAAGAAGGTCACAAAGAAAAAAGTAGCGGCAAAAAAGAAAGTGGCTAAAAAGAAGGCCTCAAAGAAAAAAGTAGCAGCGAAAAAGAAAGCGGCCCCGAAGCAGCCAGTGAAGAAGAAAACCGCAGCAAAAAAGGCTGCCCCAAGAAGGTGGGAGCTGAGCCTGCGGCAAAGGAAGCAGTGCGCCAAAGCAATCGGCAGCGAACCTGACCCAAAGTCAGCACTATGATTACGTGCCAATAATTGACCGCAAACCCTTTAAATTACCGAAGGGTGCACGTGTGGCAGTCATACCCTATATCAATATCGAGCACTTCCCTGCCGCGATTCCCGGCACACCCCTGATACCGGGTACGTCCGGGTTTTCACCTGATCCACTCAACTACGGCTGGCGTGATTACGGCAACCGGGTTGGCCTGTGGCGCATGATGGACATGATGGATGACTGCGGTATGCGCGGAACCGTCTGCCTGAACGGTGAAATTATTCGTGAATACCCACGCATCATCGAGGAAGGCGAGAAGCGTAAATGGGCCTGGATCGGGCACGGCATCAATAATGCGCCCGCTAATTTCATTGGAAATGTACGCAATCCGGATGGCAGCCTGAATGAACTGGCTGAGTCTAAAGAGCGGGAGATCCTTGAAGCCACCCTGAACACCATGGAGAAAACGCTGGGGCGCAAGACCAAGGGCTGGTTGTCACCCTTCCTGACTCATACGGATAACACCCCTCGCCTGCTTGAAGAGTACGGGGTTGAGTATTTGTGTGACTATACGGCTGATGATCACCCGTTCCGTTTCAATACGCCCAAGGATAATCTGATTTCGGTACCTTATACGGTTGAGATCAATGATATTCCTGCGTTCCTGAACATCGGCGTTTCATCCGAAGCTTTTGGCGACATGATCATTGATCAGTTCGATGTGCTTTATGAAGAAGGCGCGACCAATGCCAGGTGTATGCCAATCTGCTTGCATACCTTCCTTGTAGGTCAGCCGAATAAGTTTAAGCACCTTAAGCGAGCCTTCGAATACATAGCTAGTCACAAGGATGTCTGGTTAACCACCGGTGATGAAGTAAACGACTGGTATCGCAAGCAGTACATGTAGGCGTATTGTTAGAAGCGGGTTGCAAAGGAACGGCCGGTGCTCTGGCGAGTACCGGCCGATTTTTTCCTGAATTTCAGTGCTTTTCAGCCTAAAATTGGGTCTGCCTGTTGGACAAACAGGTTGACCACTGTAAGCCAGTATGTAATTACATATATAATTAGCCACAATATCCAAATTATTCTTTAGCATCGAGGCACCAAAGTATGTGGATTAAGAAAACCGCCAAGGATAAAGAAACTGGCGAAGGCACACCGATACCGACCCAGATTGTTTCAAATGAGGAAATCCCACCGCTGCCACAAACGCCTGATCAGAAGGCGGTCGAGCTTAAAGTTAAAGAACTGGCTGATGCCTTTGCCAGCAAGCTCGGAACAACTCGCCGGGAATTTCTGAAAACAACCGGTGGCATGGCGACCGGCTTTCTGGCGATGAATGCTATTTACGGTTGCAGTTACCGGGTCAGCGAGGATGAAGCACTGGATCCCTCTGCTTATCTTGAGGGCAGGCCGAAGAACCAGTTTATCTTTGATGCCCAGACACACCATGTGAAAGACAGCATTAAAGGCCCAGCGATGTTCCGGACAATGACGGCTAAAGCTGGCCTGAACCCTGATTTGAATGGCATTACACCTGGCCCTGATACCCTCCACCGCGGTAACTTTGTCAAGGAGATATTCTTCGACAGTGACACCGTGATGGCCATCATGACGGGTGCGGTTATCGGGCCGCCCAAGCATCATGCACTGCCAGTACCCGACATGGTTGAGACCCGCAACCTGGTAAACCAGGCTGCAGGTTCGCAGCGTATGCTGAGTCATGGGCTGGCTGATCCGATGGACCCCAATTTCGTACCCGAGGGTATGGACTGGCAGGTCGAAGAACTGAAGATTGATGGCTGGAAATGCTATACCGGTAATCCAACCGGTGCCTGGCGCATGGATGACAAGGACGTGGCTTACCCCTTCTTTGAAAAATCACTCAAGCTGGGGATCAAAAATATCAGTCTGCACAAGGGGCTACCGCTGCCCGGCCGCTGGGAAAGCTTCTTCAAGCCGGACGATATCATGCAGGCGGCAAAGGACTTTCCTGATTTGAACTTCATCATTTACCACTCCGGCATGAAGCACATGATGACCATGCTGCCCCCAGGTGAAAGTGGTATAGGTGATGATGGTTACCTGCCGTGGACCACTGATCTGGTACGGATGCAGAAGGAAAATCCAGATGTCACCAATGTCTACCCGGAGCTGGGTGCTGTTTTCGGCCATTCAGTCGTAACCCACCCGGAAATATGCGGTCACCTGCTGGGCCAGATTATTGATGGTTTTGGCGTAGATCACGTCATTTGGGGCACAGATTGCATCTGGTGGGGGTCTCCACAATGGTTGATCGAGGCGTTCAGACGCTATCAAATGCCAGATAACCTGAAGGAATCATTTGGCTACGCTGATATTACAGCCGCGAACCGCGAGCTGATATTTGGCCGAAATCTGGCAGGCCTTTATGACATAGATGTCGAAGCCGCACGCACCGCGATCCCTGCTGACAGCCTGTCACAAATGAAATCAGCCTATATTGAGCACGGTGCCGAGCCGAGCAACACGCAGTATGGCTGGGTAGCTGTTTAGGAGTCCACAACATGAAAAACCCTCGTAAACTCTGCGTCTTAATTTGCTTGTTAATCGGAACAGCATCAGCCGCTATAGCAGATGATGCTGAACGGGTTGCGGCACTGGATGCAAACAACTGCGCGCCTACAGGAGATCTGCGTGGAGACACAGTTAACGGGCAGAAATTGCATATTGAACATTGTGTTGCCTGTCATGGTCTGACCGGCCAGTCTGATGTGGTGGTCATGCACATGGATGAGACACCCCCCGATCAAAGTGATCCGGAATACATGAAAAATCTCCCGGACCCCTTTTTGTACCTGGCTATCTGTAAAGGTGGTGAAGGCATCGGCAAGTCCTACGTGATGTCGCCGTGGGGCGATTTTTTCACAGATGACGAAATCCGGGACCTTATCGCCTGGATTCGCACCTTTTCCAATACTTAAGGTTATTTCTTTAATTTAATGTTAGTCCATTGTTAATAAAAAAGAATGGCTGATTTGATATCTGTCCGTAATCCCTACACTGGCGAGCAGGATTATTCGTTCAAAGAGCCTTCGGTGTCCGACATCGTGGCCACGTGTGAGCGTTTGCGCATCAATCAGCCTGCGTGGGGCCGCCTGTCACTGGCTGAGCGCATCGCTGTATTGAAAAAATTTTCAGCAAGTGTCGCCCGTCACAGGGAGGCACTGGTAGCTGCACTGGCCGCCGATACCGGGCGCACCCAGGTCGCGGCCATGGAAATTGATACGCTGGACAATTTCATACAGCGTACAGCCTCCGAGGCACCCGCCGCACTTGCTGATGCGGGTCCACGTGAGGCCCAGATTCCAATCATTCAGGGAACGATTAACAGGGTTCCTTACGGGCTGGTAGGCAATATTTCACCGTGGAATTTCCCGGTCATTTTATCTTTCCTTGATACCTTTCCGGCCCTGGTCAGCGGTAATGCCGTTGTCATCAAACCCAGTGAAGTCACACCCCGTTGGGTAGAACCCATGCGTGCGGCTCTTGCCGACTGCCCGGAACTGGCTGCTGTTCTCGATATTGTTGTGGGTTCTGGCGCAGCTGGCGCTGCCATTAGCGACCAGGTAGATGCGGTGGTCTTTACCGGCAGTGTTGCTACCGGCAAAAAGGTAGCCATGGCAGCAGCGAAAAATTTTATTCCGGCATTTCTCGAACTGGGCGGCAAAGACCCGGCTGTGGTACTTGAATCGGCTGATATAGCTCTTGCTGCCCGCACCACGACATTTTGTTCGGTACAGAGCACTGGTCAGGCCTGCCAGTCGCTGGAACGCGTGTATGTCGCCCGCAAACATTTTGATCACTTCGTTGAGCAGGCGGTAGCCACGGCAGAAAGCCTGCAGATTAACTACCCGGATATAGCTAAGGGTCTGGTTGGGCCATTCATCTTTGAGCCACAGGCTGCGACGGTTATGCACCAACTGGCTGCAGCAAAGGGTCAGGGTGCACACATTCATTGTGGTGGTGAGCTGCTTAATCATGGGGGGTTCTGGATGCGGCCCACTGTAGTGACCGGCGTGGATCACAGCATGCAACTGATGCAGGAGGAAACCTTCGGGCCTGTTATGCCAATCATGCCTTTTGATACGGCAGAAGAAGCTCTGGAACTGGCGAATGACAGCCAGTATGGTCTGTCTGCGGCCGTATTTGCAGGTAGCCTGGATGAGGGTCAGGAGTTTGCTGCACATATACACGCCGGCGCAGTCAGCGTTAATGATGCCGCTTTAACGGTATTGATTCATGAGTTTGCACACCATGCCTTTGGCTGCTCCGGGCTGGGAGCCAGCCGTGCAGGCAGTTCCGCCTATACCCGCTTTACACGGGAACAGTCCATCATGAGCAATACTGTCGGGCAACCGCTCCTCCCGAGCCTAATGGGCGGTTAAAAGCCCTAGGACGTCAGATGAACAAGCTACGCAGGCAGCCCATATGGATATAGATATTGTGCTCGACTCCCATCTGTCGTCGCAGGAGCTAACGGATCTTGGACTGCTGGCGGAACAATACGGCATTCGCACTGTCTGGAATGCAAGCTACCTGGATGGCCGTGACCCCTTTACAAATATGGCGCAACTGGCGCGTGAGTCATCCCGTATCTGCGTAGCACCAATGGCTCTTAACGGGTATGAGATGCATCCATTTCGCATCACGATGGCTCTGCTGACGCTGAATGAACTGGCGCCTGGCAGAGTCCAAACCATGATTGGTGGTGGTGGCGAAGTTGTCATGGGGCTGAAAATCCCTTTTAAAAAACGTGTTCGCTATGTACGTGAATGCCTCGAATTTATAAAGGGTGCCACTACAAGCAGGCCGTTCAACTATGACGGTGAACTCTTCAAAATTGAAAACTACAATCCTCAATGGCCCACTGCAACCCAGCCACCTTTTGTTTATGCCGGAGCTAACAAACCGCAGATGCTGAAGATGGCAGCAAAGGCTGCTGACGGTATTTTTATTAGTGATTTGTCGGTTAATCTTGCACGAAACTGTATAAATGATGTGCTGGGCTATCGTCAGGAGTCAGAACTCGACTCAGATACATTTCGATTTAATAATTTTATGGCCTGGTATGTTTATGACGACCCGGCAGAAGCTCGATTCGAAGCCCGTCGCTGGATCGGTTTTCGCGCTCTCTTTCGTGACTACATGATGAAAGAGTTTATTAACGATAATGAATTCCAGGTTTTATTAGCACATATGCCTGAAATATATGCGATGGCACCAAACAATACTGATCGGGTGGATGGCGTACCGGATGAACTGCTCGACCGTTGTGTCGACAAACTGACTCTAACCGGTGGCGTTGATGATCTTGACAGAATCATAGAGCACCTCCTTGAGTTCAAGGCTATTGGTGTTACCGAAATATGTCTGGAACTGAAAAATCATCAGGCCCATGGAATTAAACTGCTTGGCGAACGCGTACTACCTGCCATTCAGTAAACAGACTGTATTTACTGACGGCAGATAAATGCCTCTATTTTATTAGAATCACTAAGAGAGGTGTCTCTCTCAGGGTGTTCAAAGACCTGGAGAATACTATCAAGCTGGCAGGAGAGCAGGTTATCTCTGCTATAGGTTAAATACTCATGGCCCTTCCAGATTAATGCTGGACTGATTCGAGTTAATTAAAGAGTGGAGTTAATATCAACTCTCTTCTAGCGGCTCACTATCTTCCATTTGCTCAAGTAGATCGATGGCAATATTGACAAAATCACTGTCAGTAATAATGCCAACCAGCTCTTTCGCCCTGACTACAGGAAGGCATCCATATCGTTGCGTACGAATATAGACAGCAGCCTTACGCAGACTGGTTTCCGGAACAATGGTAAATACATCTTTGATCATAAAGTCGCTGACAGGGATATCCTGCGGAACAATACGATTCTCGTTTTCAAGCAGACTCGACTCGGTAACTCGCAACACATCGCGGTGGGTAACCAGCCCGACCAACTCATCATTCTTTGTGACGATTGGCACATGATGACAATGATACTTGGCCATAATTGCCTGAACATCGGCAAGACTGTCGCTACTAGACAATGTCTGTGCTTCAGTGGTCATCATTTCCCTAACGGTGATCATGCGGTACTCCTATGCGTCAATAGCATAACTTTGCCGCATTGGCACGGGCGTGCCTATGCGGAAATACCGCAACCCTGCTGCTCAGAACATGATCAGGCCGCCCCTGCCTCTGTATATTTTTCATACTCACAGGTGAAATCGGCAAACACGGCATTGGGCTCAAAACTCAGCGGCCTGTAGGTGACATGACCATAACCGCTGACCAGCGAAGTGCGCTTGATGAGCCCGGCTGAAGCGACTACAGCACCAAAATTCTGCTGCTCCCGAAACATCATCGGATCCCAGCCGTGGTACATGAAGGTACTTCCAGGCTGCATACTCGAGCTAACGTGTGCCATGGCAATAAAGTAACCGGCCGTATTAAATATACGGATTAGGTCGCCATCCACAATGCCCCGTGCCGAAGCATCATCCGGGTTGACGTAGATGTCCGGTTCGCCCCGCTGCAAACTTAGCAGCAGAGAGTCATCTCTCCACATACTGTGAATGCCATGGCGCGCATGCCCCATCAGCATCTTAATCGGATGGTCCGGAATTGTTACGGGCGGGCGATAAACCGGAAGTTCTTCGCCCTCCTCCAGAAACCAGTCATGATCCATATAGAACTGTTGTCGACCGGTCAGTGTCGGATAAGGCTGCTTTTTTTCAATTGCCATCTTCATGACAGCGCCATACGGTGACTCTTCCCCGTACATGACACCATCCGTATCGTTATTCCTGACTATGCCCGGTACGGCCATCTCCTCAAAAGAGTTGACAGGGAATCGCGTCATTTAATCGCAGCATAAAATCAACGACATCCTCATTGGTCTTTATCGTGCCGCCCATGGTGAACTGACTGTGGTACTGCTTCAGATCGCGTGTTACGGGCATAAAGCCCATGAAGTTATCTTCGATGGGTGCAATGTCACGCTCGGTAGCACGCTCGCTGATTGCTTTGGCTATGGCGGCGTAAACGGCAAAATCATCCCGGGACTCGCCCAGTGGTGGAACAGCTTCGTCCAGAACCTGCGCATACGGTGTGCGCGGTTCGAGCATAAAATCCTTACGTTCATAATGATGGGCTACCGGTAGCACGTAGTCTGCATACATGGCGGTCACACCCATGTCCGGGGTTGCCACCACGATGGTTTCCAGCTTGCCGAAGGCTTCTTCACGCCAGCGCTTACCTGAAGCTCGCCAGTTAGCGGCATTACTTCCTGAATAGATACCCATCTTCCACGGTGTCTGACTGTAGTCGGGGTGCCAGCGATTCTGGATGGATTCCTGATAGGACTTATCGACCTCTGCGGCAACTTCAGCACCGTAGACCTCAGTATTAAATTCTTTCAAATTTGCTTTCGCGTAATCCCAGCGCGCCATCGTGGCTATACGCAGGGTCGGCGGTAAATCAGCAAACATAAATGCTAACTGGTCATGCTCTTTAGGCATATTCCATATTTGCAGACCGGTGCCCGGTTTTCCAAGATTGCCGGTAATCGACAACAGCAACATAAATGCGCGCTGAATAAGATCGCCATGCAGCCATTTGCAAACCCTGTAACCGGAAAAAATCATTGCGGTTTCAGCGGCTGCAAAACTTCGTGCCGTTTGCCTCACGACTCCCGGTGTTACGCCCGTAATGCTTTCGGCCTTTTCGGGCGCGTAGTCCTGTACCGATACTGCCATGCGCGTATATACAGTCGTGACTTCAATCGGTCCGTTAATGGTTTCAACCATCCATGTGCCTTCCAGCACAGGTTTCAGTTCGCCAAGGTCTAGTGTTCCATGCGGATGAACCGGCTCCATCGAACCGGGCGGTGGCGGTGGCCCGCCGGTGCCCGGCGCCGGTACCGCAGTCGTGGTTGTCTCATCATAGATATAGAACAAATTGTCGCGCGAAGCCTCGCCGCCAACTACATCCGTTTCACGGAGGTACTTGTGCGTATCGGTGCGCAGCAGGAACGGCAGATCAGTTTGTTCAAGGATGTAGTCCCGGTCGATGGTGCCATCCTGAAGAATGACCTGAACCATGCTTAATGCGAGTGCCGCATCGGTGCCTGGTTGCGGATTGACCCACTTGCTGGAATGCATCGCTGTCGGCGTAAACTCGGGCGAAATCGCTATAACTTCGGTGCCGTTATAGCGTGCTTCCCAGAAAAAATGGGCATCAGGAATACGGGTAACCGCCGGATTGCAAAACCAGACCAGACAGCAGCGGGATTTATATACCGCTGCCATGGTGTCACTTATCAGTGGCACACCGACCGTCATGTAGGTTCCCGTAGGCAGATCGCCTACGCCGGCAAAAGCTTCCGGGGTCTCTGTTCCTGCGAGTGTCGCGAAGCGCCCTAATGCGGCAAATGAGGCCCGTTTAAGCACCATCTGGGTGCCCAGTTGCGTAGTGATTGAAGTGGGTCCATGGGCCACGTTGTAATCAATGAATTTATCGGCAATTTCGCGTGTGGCCTGATCCCAGCTGATGCGTTCCCACTGACCCGCCCCCCGTTCGCCCACGCGTTTCATCGGGTAAAGGACGCGCTGTTTGCCATACATATACTTTGCATGGCGCAAGCCTTTGTTGCAGCCACGCGGACCGTAGTCCGGCGTGTCCGCGGACGATGCAGAATATTCGCCCTGCTGTTCTTCCCGCCAGACGATACCCTTGCGTACGTACACGTTGAATGCACAGTTACCGGTGCAGTTAGTCCCATGAGTACCGCGAGCAACGCGATCCCAGGTCCACTTGTTGCGCATGATGTCTTCCCAGCGACGGTAAGACCCGCCGCTATCGTCAGCAGCAATGCTGCCGTATTTCAACATCATCAGTCCGCCGCCGGTGCCGGCGAGAAAACTGCGTCGGGTAGTCGTTGCCACTGTCATCTGTGTCTCCAGAAGAGTTGTGTCAGTTCAGGCTTTACTATGTTGCCCGGGCATTACGAATTCATCATCACTGATAGGTCCGAGCATCCATTCAACAAGCGGTATTCTGTCATTACCAAAAAACAGCTGATTCCCAATAAACATGCTCGGTGTGCCAAAGCCACCCCGGCGAATCAGCTCCAATGTGTTTGTCTCAACCTGTTTCTGCAGCTTTGTACTATCAATCTGCCGTAATAATTCATCACAATCCATACCAACCGTCGTCGCGATTTGCCCCAATATAACCGAGTTTGTGATATCCGCGCCTGCACCAAAATGCTCCCGGAACAGCTGCATAGCATATACAAATCCTTTACCCGCACTAATGGCAGCAATCATCGCACTTGCGGGCACTATCGCATCAAATGGCCAGTTGCTGTGCAGATTGAGTCGCAGGCCCCAGAAGCGTGCCCAGAGCTGTAAATCCTGTTTCTGCCAGGTTGCTTTTAGTGGGTGTGCTGATAAACGGCTGGCTTGCAAATCGGGGTTTTCAGTTGCGAGCAATAGATGAACAGAGATGGGCTTAAAGTTGATGGTAGCGGCATTGCGGTCGGTGGCATCACGCAAACGGACCAGTGCCAGGTAACTCCAGGGGCAGGAGAAATCAAGGTAGAAATCAACTGATGCCGTCATCTGTAACTCATTCCGGTACCCGTAAGCGCGATCAGGCACGGGGTTATCATCGAGTACGAAGCTCGGTTTTAAGCACCTTGCCACTGGCATTGCGGGGCAACTGATCGATATAAGCAAAATCTTTGGGGATCTTCATGCTCGCAAGCTTGCCATCACAAAATTCGATGATATCGGCGTCCTCAAGTACTACTCCGGGTGCCCGGACTATAAAAGCTTTCAGCCGCTCACCCCATTTCTCATCCGGCAGCCCGATGACCGCAGCATCGGAAATACCAGGATGTTGCAGGAGTATCTCTTCTGTATCACGTGGATAGATATTTATCCCACCCGAAATCACCATATCCTTCTTGCGGTCTACGATGTACAGATGCCCTTCTGCATCCTTCTTGGCAAGGTCTCCAACGGTCACCCAGCCGTTCTGAAATGCCTCCGCAGTTTCATCAGAACGCTTCCAATATCCATTGAATAAACATGAACTTGTAGAGAATAACTCACCTACTTCATCAGGTTCACACAGGCTGCCATCATCCCGCCGTATCTCGATTTCGGTCCCCGGAAAAGCCTGTCCTACGCAGGCTTGCTTGCGCAGCTGGTCGGCCGGACGCAGGTTTGAAACGATACTGGCTTCTGTGGACCCATAAGTCTCATGCAAAATCGGGCCAAAATGACCGATGATTTTTTCTTTCATGGTCTGCGGCAGTGGCGCAGCATTGGAAATGATCGTATGCAGCGTATCGGAGCGGTGCTGATCCAGAAAGTCCGGCTCCAGCGCGAAAATTGCGTGGAAATGCGTCGGCACTCCAAAGAAGCCGGTAATGCGTTCATCCCGAAATTTGCGCACGACCTCTTCGGGTTCAAATTTATCCATGATCTCGGCATAACCACCAAAAAATATGGGGGCCAGCGCAAAGATCATGCCAGCGCCATGGCACATGGGTGCGATCGCAAGAAAACGATCATCCGGGGAGTAACAGCCATATTCTACTGCCATAGCATACAGGCTGATGACACGGGAGCGATGGGGTACCAGCACCCCTTTGGGCTTACCGGTCGTTCCGGATGTATAAGGAATAGTGAAAGTGTCCCATTCCTCAACGGTGGGTAATTCGCCGAGCGGAGCGCTGCTGGCTAACCAGTCTTCATAGCCACTGCCGATAACAATAATGTGCTCGACGGACGCAAAGGTGCAATCTGCCAGTGCCTTGGCGGCGGTGCTATCAACGAACAGTGCACGAGCTTCGGCATCATCACAAATAGCAACAATCTCAGCAGGCGAAAGTCGTGGATTAATGGTTGCTGTGCCGATGCCCGCCTGCGAGGCGCCCAGGATTATCTCCAGATACTCGATCGAGTTACCTGCAACGATTGCGGCATGCTGGCCATGTCGCAGCCTGAGGTCACTCAATATCCCGGAACACACCTGGTCCACCCTGGCCATTAGCTGCCCATAGGTGCATTCATTGTCCCGGTGTTTCAGCGCTATCTTGGCCGAATTACGCTGCATAGCTGAGCGCACGCCACCGGGTAGTGACAGATGCCGGAAGGAAAATGGTAGTTCGACGGGTGAACTCATTCGGTTTGTCCTGGGTTCAGGCTGGCAAATTAAACACGCGCAGTGCGTTGTCACGCATGAGCATCTGTTTGGCCTCGTCACGAAAGCCCAGTTCTTCGATTTCCTGCACGGCTCTTTCTGGGTCAATTACGGGCCAGTCAGTGCCGAATAACACCTTGTGTTTACCGTAACTGTTAGCGTAATGGACAAATTCCTTTGGCCAGTACCTGGGTGCATAGGCATCCCCGGCGGTGTAAACATTTTCATGTTTCCAGCACATGGAAATCATTTCTTCTGTCCACGGCACACCTATATGAATGCCGATGAGCTTCAGTTCAGGAAAGTCGATTGCAACCTGGTCCAGCGTGATAGGCCGGGCGACACTGGGAAGGCGACGATTACGCGAATAAATCAGGTTATGGCCAACCTGCATCATTATCGGAATATCAAGTTCGCAGCACTTCGCGTAATAGGGATAATACTTGGCATGATCAGGTGCCAGTTCACACCAGTGCGGGTACAGATGCGCACCCACGAAGCCAAATTCCTTTACCGCTTGTTCCAGATCATAGAGTCCCTGCATCCCGCGGTGGCAATCTATACCCGCCAACCCTGAAAAACGATCCGGGTGTGCCGCACATACGGCCTGCACATCCTTATAGGGAATTTCAAACCCACCCTTCTTATCGATATCACCCGCACGGACGGCAATCAACAACGAACGCTCAATTCCGGCTTTGTCCATCTTTGCCGATATAGTCGTCAACAGATACGCCGTCGCGCATGTACTCGGGCATACGTACCTGAGCTTTGAAGTCGTCATCCAGTCCTGTCTGCCCGTTTGCCACTGTTTCGGGGGTAAAGAGGTTACAGACAATGTCTATTGCACCTGCCATATCTTGTTCCTGTGAGTTTGAGTTATTTGCTCTGGCCGACTACCGATCAGTATAAGACCTGTCACGGTTTCCGGCACAGGCGACAGCGCCCCCTCCCTCTCGCTGGGGCAAAAGTCATATCAAGGTCGATGCTTTCGTCTTGGTGCTTATTGGCCGTCCAGATCCCATTCACCGGCAGAACGTGAACGCACCGGTAGCCCCGCTATAACCGATGCCTGTGTCTTCGGGTCATAGTTAAGTGCATTGCCTTCCACGATTACGCGTTCGTCGGTGGTAATCCAGTTAATCAGGCTGCCATCCAGGCGAAAAAAACCGGCCCAGCCACGTTCTTCACCTGCCACAAAATGACCATGTTTAACCATCGCCGGGCGGAAAAAATAGGTTCCTACATCGAGCGTGCCAAAGTTATAGACCAGATGACCCTCCAGACTGTAGGCCTCTTCAAATACCGGATGATGAACCATCCGGTTATCCGACCAGCCCGGTGGCGCCCAGGCCAGCATTGATACAAAACCGCTATTGTTATCTGTGGGTGATGAAGGGTCGTGGTACAGCAGTTTCAGTTTCAGGAACCGCTGGGTATCACCTTCATAGGCATTGGGCATCCATTCCATGCGATGTGCATCCACCAGCGTAAGCTCGCCTTGCGCCCGGGAAGCGGTATTGCCACCGCGGGATACAAATTTGGCGCGATTCTTGCGGGATACCGAAAAGCCCCAGTCACCGTACTCACGAAACATCAGCACCTCTGAGCCCGCATCAACCTCAATCTTCGGCACAGCAAGTCCCGCGGGCGCTCGCAAGTAGCCACCCTTACCCATATATCGATCACCCACGCGAATACGGCCCTGGATGACATACCACTCGATATCTGCGTGATGATAGCCGCCGGGACGGCTCCAGGCTTTATCAAACACGACTCGCATTGATGCTGAGCCGTCTTCCTCGTCATAGGAAAGATTTTTCTGTTTGGTCCCTTTGCCCTGCCCGCGTGGCAATTCTGCTTCGTGCCAGACCAGGTCAGATTCCTGAATTAGTTCAACATGAGGTCTCACTTGCGGCCTCCTGCTTTCTTTTTGGCTTTTTTCTTAGCTTTCGCTGCAGTTGTTTTTTTAACAACCTTCTTTTTAGCCTTTTTCTTTGTTTTTCTTTTTGCTGTCGGCTTGCATTCAATGAGGATCAGATAATCATCCGTAAGAGCCCGTGTTTGCATGCAGGCTTCAATGAATTCTTCCATTAATTCGCCATCGACGGGCACCTGCCCTTTCTTACGGGATGCTTTTTTAAGTTCCCGCCAGTATTTATTGGCACGCTTCAGCGTATGCTCCATCGCATTGGTTACGTAACGCGAATGGAAATCCCAATCGCCGCGAATCTGGGAAAGGTCTACTTTATCGCTCGACACCCGTTAATCTCCTTGCTACAACTAAGTTTCTGTGCGCGACTAGGCCGGCACGCCGATATGCTAAGTATACCCAGTGGAGCGCTGCTGCGGGCGCAGAAACCCCTCGGCCTATCCAGTCTGCGGCTTTGACTTTCGGGTCCTTTTACAGGGGTTTTCGGGTGAAAATCAATGCTGAAAAAGCGGGTTGTAAACCACGCAGCGGCGATTGGGTGTCATCCGCCATTTCCAGAATGCTCAAGACCCGTTAGTCTTCAGGTATATTTACACCTCCGCTAGCACGGCATTTTTTAACGGGGAACCCGATGACTGCCTATTTTGCCTGGAAATATCTGCATATCCTGATGTTCGTATTCTGGGTAGGTACGGATATGGGGGTTTATTTATCCTGCAAGAAAGCAACCGATCCTAAAATTCCCATTGATGCACGCTTTCTGCTGCTGCACATGGCCTTACGTATCGAATTACTGCCCCGAACTATGTGGAAGGCTGCGCTGCCACTTGGAGTTACCCTGGCCCATGAAATGGAGCTTATTGCACTTGGCGATATGGGGCTGGCTGCGGTCTGGCTGTTCAGTATCGCCTGGTGGGGTGTCAGCATGTATGGCGCATGGCACTACGACAAACCCATTGGTCACAAGTTTGCCAAATTGACAAATGCACTCACGGGTATTGTAGGTATAGCGATGATTGCTCTGGCAGTCACTTCCTATATGGGCAATGGGCCGTTTGCAGCAGATGCTACCTGGCTGCACTGGAAAATAGCCATCTACGGTGTAATTAACCTGATGATTGTACTGATGCTCTACGTCTTTGACCCCGTGGGGATCGCATTCGGCAGGCTCGCCGTCGAAGGTTCTACCCCGGAAATCGAAACAACGATCAGCACGATCATGGACCGTGCCACGGTGACTATCTGGACAACTTATATATTGATCTGCATCGTCGGCTTTATTGCGACAACCAAAATTATCTAACCGGGCTGAATCATGCCCAGCGCCGCTGCCATGGCAAGGGCTATCCAGGCTGCGAACATATAGGCCCGTGTCCGGGAAATACTCACCGCCATAGCCCGGTCTATCTCTGGCGATACCCCATCTGACTCCAGTTTGTCCAGTGCTGCCGCAAAGGGTGCCAGCCGTTTACGCATCATCAGCCCAAAAAATACGACCGCGGCAAAAATCAATAATTTGGCCGTCACCCAGGGTGTATCAGTCAGCCTTTCGGTAACGACTGAAAAGCCGGCGGAAGCTACAACACTTGCAATAACAACCCAGCGGAATAGCTCATCCAGACGCCCGAGTTGCGCCCCCTGCTCTGTTCCTGAGCGCGTGTAAACCAGTATTGTGAGGGTTAGCCAGACAGGCCCCAGCAGGACTATTCCCGCCATTTGCCACCAGGGGTGCTCTATACCCATCATTTCAGTCAGTATGCCGCCTACTGTCAGCATCAGACTCATGCAGACCCTGGGGATCAACTCGATCATCTGCATCATGCGCCCGGCAGCAATTCTCTGTGCCGGGCTTAGTTCTGCATTAGTAACCTTGGTGCTCCACATATAAACCCCGATATCCGGCCCCAGCCAGAATACAAACAATACCTGGTGCAGGAACAAGGTTAGCCGGTAAACAAAACTGTCATCACCCGCAGCAGAATCCATGGCATGGGCCGTACCCGCCACACTCAACAGCAGAAGAAATGTGGTCAGGCAACGCGTCATATTTCGGGACATTTATCAAATCCTTAAGGCAGACTTTTCGAGTATCGCAGCAATTTAGTTCAATAGCAGCACCGCTGTAACCTGCAAAAACCTAAACTGGCCACCCTTTGGTGCTGGTGTAATGGGGACTATAGACCAGTATTTGACATAAGCTGACATCTGTTTTTTTGCCACAGCTGCTATAGTTTCTGATCGGTATATGAGACAGTATTTTGCGCTATGAAAAAATCATTCTACGTAATTAATCTAATTGCAGCGACACTGTTGCTGGCACTGCCTGTAATGGCGAGCCCACCTGAGGCAGCCGCAAATGGTCTTACAAATGCAGAGGTTAGTTCAGGCTACCGTTTTCGGGTTGATGATCTCCCTGCTTTGCAAAAAGCGATAGAAGCTCAGGAACGCCATACCGATGCACTGATGAATAATCCAGGCGTCCACGGTACCGGGGTTAGCTGGACGGAAGCTGGATCAGCAGTCGTAAAAGTATTTGTGGATATTTCGGCATCTTCTGCGGGTATTCCGGAAAGCGTTGATGGCATTCCGGTTGTTGTAGTGCATGCAGGTCGGTTTTTTGCTCTGAATGTTGACTGCCAGGGTCGTGGGCTAAAGGACTGTGATACCAGTGAAGCTGAAGCAGCTGCTGCCGAGCAACCGGCCAATCCCAGAGACTGGCACCCCCGCCCCGTACCCATTGGCATATCTGCTGGCCATGCAGATGTTACCGCAGGCACGCTGGCCTGCCGTGTGACCAGAGGTTGCCACAACTATGCACTGAGTAATGCGCATGTGTTTGCCAATGAAAATGCGGGTGTAGTCGGTGATCATATACTGCAGCCGAGTCCCAGTGACGGAGGCGTAGACCCGGATGATGTCATTGCCACGCTCTATGAATCAGTTCCTATAATCATGAGCACTCATCCTCAAACAGACAATCGTGTCGATGCGGCCATTGCCGCTACTGATGCCAGTCTTGTCGGCACAGCTACCAGAACGCCGGCTTACGGTTCACCACGTACGGTAATCATAGGACCTGAGATCGGCATGAACGTAAAGAAATTCGGCCGTACCACCTGGACTACCCGGGGGGCCATTGACACTATTAATGCAACAATTGACGTTGGTTATTTAACCGGTACAGCACGCTTTGTCGGTCAAATAATTATTATTTCTTCCAGCGAGAATCCGTTCAGTAGGCCTGGTGACTCAGGCGCGCTTGTAGTTGCAGATGGCGGTGCCAATGATCGTAAACCAGTTGGGTTGTTGTTCGCTTCCGCGAACGATAACTCCTTCACAGTTGCCAACCCAATTGATGACGTCCTGGAAGCACTCGACATCACCATTGACGGGGACTGATGTAATTGATATTTGCTGATGGACCGACTGAATGCTCTTGTTGCCACAGGCATTTTAATCACGGCCTGTGCTAGTGAAGACAACCAGTCAGTGCATCACTCAACTGCGAGAGAGGCAGATATGGCTCATTCTGAAGATCTTGGGCAAATTATTGCAACTCATAGCAACCTGATCATGGGACTCAAAGATGTTGTTGGAATTGGCGAAAGCCTTTGCGATGGTAATCCCTGTATACGGATTTTTCTCGCCCGACACAACGAAACCACCCTTGCGCAGATTAAGGAAGATTTGGCAGGTATCCCCTTCGCCATTGAGAT
>PVMK01189057.1_pt1 | contig 52059 bp, 51 predicted proteins | sample 1853481 | NCBI WGS metagenome assembly PVMK01 (sample SAMN08533507, study PRJNA380276) | Marine sediment metagenome, whole genome shotgun sequencing project.
TCTCGTTGAAGGGGACTGTCATCTCTTGACAGGCTGAGGCACCGTGTCCGTCTTCATCACTCGCCGCGTGTTGCAGAGTCTCATCGTCGTCTTCGTGATGTCGTTGTTGGTGTTCTTCGGCGTCAACATCGTCGGCGACCCGATAGACATGCTCATCAACCCGGAAGCGGACCAGGAAGACATCGAGGCGGCCATCCGCGCGCTGGGCCTGGATCGCCCGATACACGAGCAGTATTGGTACTTCGTGGTCAACGCTTTGAAGGGCGATCTCGGCAAGTCCTTCATCTTCGCCGAACCGGCTCTGAAGCTCATTCTGCAGCGCATGCCGGCGACCATGGAGCTCGCGTTGACGGCCATGATCATGGCCATCTTCGTCGGTATTCCGCTGGGTGTGTACGCCGGCCTCAAGCCGAATTCCAAGGTCAGCAAGACCATCATGGCGGGCTCGATTCTGGGATTCAGTCTGCCAACCTTCTGGGTGGGGCTCATGTTCATCATGATCTTCGCCGTGATGCTGGGCTGGCTGCCGTCCACGGGCCGGGGCGAGACCACGTCGCTGTTCGGGATTCAAGTGAGCTTTCTGACCTGGGACGGCCTCAGGCATCTGCTGCTGCCGGCGTTGAATCTGGCGTTGTTCAAGATGTCCCTGGTCATTCGCCTGGCGCGGGCCGGCACCCGTGAGGTGGCTCTTCAAGACTACATCAAATTTGCCCGGGCCAAGGGTTTGAGCTCTTCGCGGGTGGTGCTGGTGCACGTCATGAAGAACATCATGATACCGGTGGTGACGGTGCTCGGGCTCGAGCTTGGTGGTGTTATCGCATTCGCGGTGGTCACCGAAACGGTATTCGCGTGGCCGGGAATGGGGAAACTCCTGATCGACTCCATTCAGCTTCTGGACCGCCCGGTGATCGTCGCGTACCTGATGATTACCGTGATGATGTTCATCGTAATCAACTTGGTGGTGGACGTGATCTACTCGATCCTGGATCCGCGTGTGCGGTTGAAGGACGTAAAATCATGAGTACGACAAGCGAAGTCGCGACACAGGCGGCGACCATCGTCCGCCCGCTGCGTGAGCAAACACCCTTCCGGCGTTTTCTTTCCGATTATTTCGAAAGCAAAATCGCGACTGTCGCCATCGCGATGTTTGCAGTGATTCTTTTTGTCGCGATCTTCGCCCCCTGGATCTCACCACAGAATCCCTACGATTTGATGGTCGTGGATGTCATGGATAGTCGTATGCAGCCGGGAGAAAAGTCCCTGAATGGGATGACCTTCCATCTCGGAAGCGATGGTGCCGGGCGCGATATGTTGAGCGCAATCTTCTACGGGCTGCGCACCAGCCTCGGCGTCGGAGTCATGAGTGCCATTATCGCCTTGTGCATCGGTACGTCGGTGGGCTTGTCGGCGGCCTATTTCGGTGGACGCACCGACTCATTGATAATGCGTGTAGTCGATTTGCAGCTCAGTTTCCCCGCCATACTGATTGCCCTGATTCTCCTCTCCATCCTCGGCAAAGGGGTGGACAAAATTACCATCGCCCTGGTAATTGCCCAGTGGGCCTATTATGCGCGCACGGTGCGTGCCAGCGCTCTGGTGGAAAGGCGCAAGGAATACATCGAGGCCGCGACCTGTCTCGCGCTCAGTCATCGACGCATCGTATTCCGTCATCTATTGCCCAACGTGTTGCCGCCGCTCATCGTCGTCGGAACGCTGCAGACGGCGCATGCCATTTCGCTGGAGGCGACCTTGAGCTTTCTCGGCGTCGGGTTGCCCCAAACCCAGCCGTCTCTCGGGCTGCTGATCGCCAACGGATTCGAGTACATGCTGAGCGGAAAGTACTGGATCAGTTTCTTCCCCGGGATCGCGCTTCTGATCACTATCGTCTCCATCAATCTGGTGGGGGACCAGTTGCGTGACGTGCTCAATCCGAGGCTCGATCGGTGAATCAGGATAGCGTCCAACCACAACCGCAATCCGCGCCATCCAGGCAGCACGCCGGCAATACCCTGGTCATCGAGGATCTCAAGACGTTCTTCTTTACCAAGGCAGGCGTCGTCAAAGCCGTCAACGGCGTCAGCTTCGGAGTGAGTAAGGGCGAGGTACTGGGCCTGGTGGGCGAATCGGGTTCAGGTAAGTCCGTAACCGGATTCTCCGTGCTCGGCCTGGTCGATCCCCCCGGAGAGATCGTGAGCGGCAGCATCCTGTTCCAGGGCCGGGAGCTGGTGGGGCTGGACGACGCCGCCATGCGTGAGATCCGTGGCTCGCGCATCGCCATGATCTTTCAGGATCCGATGATGACGCTCAATCCGGTGCTTCGCATCGACACGCAGATGATCGAGGCCGTTCGGGCCCACTCAACCGTGAGTCGCGTCGCTGCCTATGCACGCGCACGAGAGGTGTTGCTGAAAGTCGGCATCGCTTCTCCCGACGAACGTCTCAAGTCCTACCCCCATCAATTCTCCGGCGGTATGCGCCAGCGGGTGGCTATCGCTATTGCGTTGTTGAATGAACCGGATCTGATCATCGCCGACGAACCCACCACGGCGCTGGATGTCACCATTCAAGCCCAAATCCTGTATGAAGCGCAGACACTTTGTCGGGAAACCGGCACGGCGCTGGTGTGGATTACTCACGATCTGACCGTGGTGGCGGGACTTGCGGATCGCATTTGCGTCATGTATGCGGGCCGGGATGTGGAGCAGGGTGATGTGGATGACGTGCTGGACTATCCGTTGCACCCGTATACCTACGGATTGATCGGATCGGTGCCGAGCCGCAACCGTCGCGGCCAACGCTTGCGCCAGATTCCTGGAATGACGCCGTCCCTATTGAACTTGCCGCCCGGGTGCGCCTTCCGGGCCCGCTGCGAGCGCGCCACCGACACCTGTCATCGCGAGCCGCCGGTGATGGAGTATGGCGACAATCGGCGGGCGCGTTGCTTTCATCCGCACACCGGTGGTTCCCAATGAGCGCCGTCGCGGTGGCTGCACCGATGCTGGAGACGCGGCGGGTGACGAAACGATTCGTCAAGCATCTGGATTTCGCGGCCAAGCTCGTGCGTCGCTTAGGCGCCGACATACACGAAGAGATCGTTCAGGCGGTGGACAGCGTCGATCTGGTCGTCCGAAAGGGCGAGGTGGTCGGTCTGGTGGGTGAGTCCGGCTGTGGAAAGTCCACCTTGGGCCGAATGGTGGCTGGAATCCTGGAGCCCAGCGAAGGCGACATCCTGTTTCGAGGCAGCACCATTCTGGGGGCGGCAAACTCTCAGGCGCGGGAGGCGGCGCTCAAGGTACAAATGATCTTTCAAGATCCCTTCGCGTCCCTGAATCCGCGTATGCGGGTCGCCGACATCATCGGTGAAGCACCGCTGGTCCACGGCATCATCACGCGCGCGGAGTTCGCCGACTATGTGGACGATGTGCTGGACCGCTGCGGCCTGGATGGCAGCTTCAAGCGCCGCTATCCTCATCAGTTCTCCGGCGGTCAACGCCAACGGATCGGGATCGCCCGCGCCCTCGCGGTCAAGCCGGAGTTCATCGTCTGTGACGAGTCCGTAGCCGCTCTGGATGTTTCCATTCAGGCGCAGATTCTCAATCTCTTCATGGATCTGCGCGAGAGTCTGGCACTCACCTACCTGTTCATCAGCCATGATTTGGGCGTAGTGGAGCATCTGAGCGACCGTGTCGTCATCATGTATCTTGGGCGGGTCGTGGAAAGCACGAACACCGATGCCCTGTTCGAGCAGCCGAATCATCCCTACACTCAGGCGTTGTTGCGCGAGGTGCCGCGCCTCGAGACCCGGCATTCGGAGTTTCTTCCCATCAAGGGGGAGATCCCATCACCGCTGGACCCACCAAGCGGCTGCCATTTCCACCCCCGCTGCCCCGACGCGATGCCACGCTGCCGTGCGGAGGCGCCGGCGTTGAAGGAGATCCGGCCGGGTTGGATGTCGGCTTGCCATCTGAACGATTGAGATTTTTTCTCTTCCATGAGTTACCTGCTCGCCGACGTTCTCGAACGATTCGAGCCCGACGGGCGAATCGTGCCGGTGGTTTTCGATTCTCCCCACAGCGGGCATATTTATCCCCGGGATTTCGGGCATCGCATCGACCGCATTCATCTACGTCACACAGAAGATGCGTTCGTTGACGAATTGTTTGCCGACGCTCCCGGAAGGGGCGCAACGCTGTTGTGCGCACTGTTTCCGCGCAGCTACGTGGACCTCAATCGATCGCCCGACGACATCGATCCATCGATGATTCAAGGGGAGTGGCCAAATTGCGCCAATCCCAGTGAAAAGGCCAAGCTCGGCATCGGCTTGATTCCTTCCCGTGAGCCGGGCGGGGTCGTCTATGATCGATTGCTGAGTGTCGAGGAAGTCTGCCGTCGAATCGAAACGTACTATTGGCCCTATCATCGAGAGCTGGAGCGGGTGCTCGATGGCGCGCAGCAACTGTCGGGCGTCTTCTGGCATATAAATTGTCACTCGATGCCGGCGGTCAGCACCAGCGTTTCTCCAGAAGGACCCGGTGTACGGCGCCCGGATTTTTGTCTGGGCACCCGCGACGGCACCACCTGTGACAGGGATTTCGTGGAGGTCGTCGCAAGCTGTCTCACGGATATGGACTATTCCGTGACAATCGATGATCCTTACAAAGGCGTAGAGCTGGTGCGGCGCTATTCCGATCCTCTGCACGGCCGCAACAGCCTGCAGATCGAAATCAATCGCGGCCTCTACATGGACGAGGCGAGCATCACCCGGAACGCGGGCTTCGCTACGCTTAAAACCAACATCACACGGCTGGTGAAGGAAATCTGCGACTACGCGCACGCCCGTATGGGAGCGAGGAGAGAATAGTGAAGAAGTTCGTATTTTTGACCTACGGGTTTGAAAAACCCACACCGGAAATCATGGCGGCCTGGGGTAAGTGGTTCGAGTCCATAAAGGACAATGTCGTCGACATGGGCCATTTTAGTAGCGGCCGAGAAATCTCAGACGCTGGCACCAAGGATTTACCACTTGGACTCGACTCCATCACCGGCTTCGTGATCGTCAGCGCCGGGAGTCTTGATGATGCAGAGAAGATGGCGCAAAGCAATCCTTACATATCGAGCATCAGGATCTATGAGATGATGTCGAAGTAGACTTGCCCTGTTTCCTGAGAGTTTTTCAAGCCGCTTTCGGGAACGCCAGCGAGACGTCCAACCCGGGCGCACCGCCGAGCTTGATGCTGGCGTTGTGAAGCCTGGCCACCGCCTCCACCAGGCTCAGTCCCAATCCGTTGCCCGGCGTATGGCGGCTGTCCTCGAGCCGGAAAAAGCGCTTGAAGACTTTATCTCTGGACTGCTGAGGGATCCCCGGCCCGCTGTCGATGATCCGGATGCGGGGACCGGAGGTGCCGTCCTCCAGAGTTACGCGAATACTGCCGCCCCGGGGGGTGTATTTGATGGCGTTGTCGAGCAGGTTGGCGAAGGCTTGAAAGAGAAGATCCCGATCGCCCTGTATGCGCACATGGTCTGAAACGGAAACATCCAGCTTCTGTTGCTTTTGCTCGGCAAGGGGCTCATAGAGTTCCGTTACATCGCGCACCAGGTCATCCAAGGGAATGCTTTTGAACGCTGCCCGCCTGCGGCCGGACTCGATGCTGGCGATGCGCAGCAGCGCATTGAAGGTGACCAGCAGTCCGTCGGCATCCGCCAGGGCCGCCTCGACGCCGCTCTTGTCCACATCGTTGCCGCTTTTCAAGTTCTCCAGCCGGTTGCGCAGCCTCGTCAGCGGTGTGCGCAGATCGTGGGCGACGTTGTCGGTGACCCGGCGCACGTCCTCCATCAGTTCCTCGATGGTATCGAGCATACCGTTGAGATTGTCGGCCAGCTGATCGAAATCGTCGTCGGTGCTGCGCGTAGGGATACGTCGGGAAAGATCGCCTTGCATGATCCGGCGGCTGGTTTCGTTGATGGCCTCCAGACGACGCATGGTACGGCGCGACAGCATGATGCCGCCGGCGAGCGCCATCATCACCGTGATGGCCAGCCCCCAGGTGATGGCCCGCACGATCAGGCTGCGGGTGGCGTCCAGCTCCTGCATGTCGCGGCCCACCAGTAGACGGTATCCGCCGCGCAGGGTGAAGGGGCGGGCCCGACCACGGTGGGTGACTTCACCCTCGCTGGTGGCCTGCTCGAGATCGAAGTTCAGCCAGCCGTCGCTGTCTCTGGCGACCCGCGGCCAGCGATCCAGATTGCCGATCAGCGGTGTCAGCTGATCGTCGGTGAGCAGATAGACGGCATCGCCGTTGGGCTTGCGCGACACCCGCTCGTCGATGGAGCGTATCAGTCCGTCGAGGCCCGAGAGACGGTAACGCTCCGCGAGACCGGTGACTTCGGCCTCGATGGTGTCGTCGGTTTGCAGCGCCATGTAGCCGGCGGTAGACCAGTAGATGAAGGTCAGCAGCACGGCTACCGAAGCCCCGAACAGCGCCATGTAAAGAACGGCGAGTCGAAATGTCGAGCTACGCAGCAGCCGGGCAATCCGCACCTAAGACGCCTCTCCACTCATCATGTATCCGGCTCCCCGCACGGTGTGCAACAGCGGGCGATCGAAGCCGCGATCGATCTTGCCTCGAAGCCTGCTTACGTGCACGTCGATAACATTGGTCTGCGGATCGAAATGATAATTCCAGACGCCTTCCAGCAACATGGTGCGCGTGACCACCTGGTCCACATGCCGCATGAGAAACTCCAAGAGGCTGAACTCACGGGGCTGCAGGCGGATCAATTGACCAGCACGTTTGACGACCCGCGAGAGCAGATCCAACTCCAGATCGCCGACCGTCAACGATGTATCCGGTGTGCCGGCCTCGTGGCGCCTTGTCAGCGCTTCCAGGCGTGCCAGCAGTTCGCTGAATGCGAACGGTTTGACCAGGTAGTCATCACCCCCTGCGTGTAAACCGGCGACGCGGTCGTCCACATCCCCAAGCGCGCTGAGGATCAGCACCGGCGCCGTCTTGCCCGACGATCGCAGGGTCTGGATCAGGGAAAGACCGTCCAGCGCCGGCAGCATGCGGTCCACCACCAGGACGTCGTAGTCGCTTTCCAGGGCGAGAAACAGACCATCCTTGCCATCGCCGGCGCCGTCCACGGCGTGACCGCTTTCCGTGAGGCCCTTGAGCAGATAGTCCAGGGTATCCCTATCGTCTTCTATGACCAGTATGCGCATGGCTCCGTATCCTTAAGTGCTTGATAAATGAGACCATTGCCGGAGCAAAAGATTCCCGGGCCGGGGGCTTCGCACCCCCGGCCCGAGTCCCTCAGGCCTGCTCCAAGGGTACCGCCACAAAGCGGCTCAAGCCGTTGCGCTTGATCAAGAGTAGCACCGTCTTGTGCTCCTCCGCGGCCGCACGTTTGATTTCGCTGACGACCTCATCGGGCCTGGTCACCTGGGTCTGACCGATGCGGGCGATGATGTCTCCGCGCCTCAGTCCCTGCTTGGCCGCCGGACTGTTGTGCGCCACGTCGACGATGAGCACGCCGACTTCGTCGTCGGACAGCTTGTAGTGCATTCTCGCTTCCTTCGACAGCGCACTCAGGGTGACCCCGAGCTTCGGAGTGCCGTCATCGACCTGCTCGGTTTTGGTCAGTGCCACCGTCTCCTCGGTGGGCAGGCTTCCCAGGACCACGTCCAGTGACACCCGTTTGCCGTCACGCCAGACGGTAACGGCTACCTTGTCGCCCTTGTCGGTATTGCCCACCATCCGAGGCAGCGCTCGGGCATCCTCGACTTCGCTATTACCGAACGCGAGGATGACGTCGCCCACCTTGAAACCGGCCTGGTCCGCCGGGCTGTCGGGCTCCACCGAAGACACCAGCGCGCCTTCTTCTTCCTCCAGACCCATGCTCTCGGCCAGGGCTTCGTCGATACTCTGGATGTGCACGCCCAACCAGCCCCGGGCAACGCGACCGTCGCTCATAAGCTCTGCGATGACGGGCTCTGCGAGCGCCGCGGGGATGGCGAAGCCGATTCCCACGTTACCGCCGCTGGGTGAGAAGATGGCGGTGTTGACGCCAACCACCTTGCCGCTCGCGTCGAACAGGGGTCCGCCGGAGTTGCCGCGGTTGATGGGTGCATCGATCTGCAGGTAATCGTCGTAGGGACCGGAGTGGATATCGCGGCCGCGGGCCGAAATGATCCCGGCGCTCGCCGATCCGCCGAGGCCGAAGGGGTTGCCCACGGCAACTACCCAGTCACCTACCTTGGCCTTTTCGGAATCCCCGAAACGTACATAGGGGAGCTCCTCGGAGGCTTCGATCTTCAGCAGGGCCAGGTCCGTTTTCGGATCCCTACCTTTGAGCGTCGCCGTGTAACGTGTGCCGTCCTGGAGGATCACGGTGATCTCGTCGGCGCCTTCGATAACGTGATTGTTGGTTACGACAAAGCCGTCAGGATCGACGATGAAGCCCGAGCCCATGGCCCGCATCTCGGCATCTGGCGCGCCTTCCGGGGCCTGTCCCTTGAACTGATCTTCGAAGAACTTCCGGAAGGGCGAGTCTTGCGGAAAGTCGAACCGGGGCATGGGATTCATGGTCCGCGAGTTCACGGCATGGCTGCTGGCAATACTCACCACAGCCGGTTGAACCGCCTCGATCAGATTGGCAAAGCTGGGTGGGGCAATCTGCACGGATGCGGCCGGGATGTTCTTGTCCAGTGGCGCCATCGCCGCATTGGCGTTTTGTGCCGACAAGCCGAAGTGCAGGGTGGCGATGACGGCCGCGGCGATCGCGGTAGTGGCAAACAGGGTTTGCTTGCCGGTGACGCGTCTAGAGACGCTTTCGCTTCGTTGTCCGTTCATGCTTGCGAGACTCCTCAGTGGTGTTGAAAAGACTTTGAGCCATCACGCTGCCGTGTCGCCCGGGGGCATGCCAAGACGGCAATGGCTGTTACGAACCCGAAAGTACCCCGTCGCCGATGACACCACGGTGTCCTGTTAATGACATTTTGTTAACGATCGCCGGTCCGGATAGCTCTTTGCCGGGATCGGGGATGGAATCTGGCCGGGGGCGGCCCGGGCCGCTATGCTGGGCCACCGTTTTCGCGCTGAGTGAGGCCGTCATGTCAGAGGAGCACTATCCGGTCAATATCGATGCGCCGGACATCTCGCCCTATCGCAAGGGCAATACCGGGGTCGACTACGTTACGATGCTGGACAGCGGCAAAGGCGGGCCTCATGTGATGCTGAGTGCCGTGGTGCACGGGAACGAGCTCTGCGGCGCCATCGCACTGGATTTCCTCTTTCGCCGCCAGGTCCGCCCGGTCGCCGGCAAGTTGACCCTCGCGTTCATGAATGTGGCGGCCTTCGATACCTTCGATAAATCCAACCCTACCCTGTCCCGCTACGTGGACGAGGACTTCAACAGGCTTTGGACCCGGGAGGTGCTGGACGGTGATCGTGATAGCGTCGAATTGCGCCGCGCCAGAGCCGTGCGCCCCATCGTCGATCAGGTGGACTATCTGCTGGACATCCACTCGATGCAGCACACCACGGTGCCACTGATGATGTGCGGCCCCGAGGAGAAAGGCCGGCGCCTCGCCCGGGCTCTGGGTTCGCCGGAGCATGTGGTAAGTGACGCGGGTCACGCTGCCGGGCGGCGCATGCGCGATTACGCGGGCTTCCTGGACCCATCCAGCCCCCGCAACGCGTTGCTGGTGGAGTGTGGACAACACTGGGAGCCCGCCAGCGTGGCCGTGGCGAAAGAGATTGCGTTACGCTTTCTCGCCCACTACGAAACCGTCACGCCCGAGTTCGTTGCGGAGCACTTGCCGAAGGCGCCGCTTCCGCAACAGCAGATCGTCGAAGTGACGGGTCCGATCACCATTGAAACCGATAATTTTCGCTTCACGGAACGCTTTCTCGGAATGGAAGTGATCGAGAAGCAAGGCACGCTCATCGGTTGGGACGGGGACGCCGAGGTGCGCACACCCTATGACAATTGTGTGCTCATCATGCCTTCGCGACGTCTTCGCCGAGGTGAGTCGGCGGTGCGTTTCGGTCGCTACTCGTCGTAATCGAGGGTGGGGCGGCGCCTCGCCCTATCTGACATCCTCGAAAAACCGCAGGCTTTCAGCAGGGATCCGCCTGCCGAGATTTACGCAAAGCAGGATGATCGCCACCCTCATGAGGCTCCTCCAGACACCATGCTGGACGAACTTGCGCGAATCCGTCACCACCACCTGGTCCAGAAGCACCGGCTTGGTGTGCTTCACCAGTTGCTCGCAAAAAAGAACGTCTTCCAGACGCTCTACGTCGGGAAATCCCCCCAGCCGCGAGAACAGTGAGCGGCGGATGAACATCGCCTGGTCGCCGAAGATGATGCGCGACCGGCTGCAGCGGATATTGTCCACCAGGGACACGAGCCACAGCCCGAAGCCCCGTCCGGAGAATCGATGGCGGAACCCGCCCGCCATCACTTCCTCGGGAAGCTCGAAGATGCGCGCAAGCCCGTCTTGCGGGAGCAGGGTGTCCGCGTGCAGAAACAACAGCCATTCCCCCAGCGCTTTTGCCGCACCGGCATTCATTTGCGACGCGCGACCTTTGGGCGCGTCCAGGAGCTGCACACGGGGATGGTCCAGGCCTATGCGCCTGGTAGCGTCGCTGCTGCCGCCGTCCACGAGAATGACCTCGAAGTCGCCTGGCTGGGAAAACAGGCGCCGCAGGGTCTGCGGCAGGGCACGCTCTTCGTCATAGGCCGGGATTACAACAGAGATCATACAGTTCGGGTCTTGCGAATCGTTCTCAACTGAGGTAGACCCATATGCTTTGCGATTGGTTCATCCCATGGAGAAGAGAGAATGACTATAAGCATCGGTGACAAGATTCCCAGCGTCGTCATGAACCAGATGACCAGCGATGGACCGGCCGAGCTCAGCAGCGAGGAGCTGTTCGGTGGCAAGAAGGTCGTATTATTTGCGCTTCCCGGAGCATTTACGCCCACCTGCTCGGCATCCCATCTGCCGGGCTTCGTTGCCAACGCCGACAAGATCAAAGCCAAGGGAGTCGACACCATCGTCTGCCTGTCGGTGAACGACGCCTGGGTGATGGACGCCTGGGGCAAGAGTCAGAACGCCGACGAGATACGTATGGTGGCCGATGGCAGCGCCAATTTCACCCAGGCCGTGGGTCTGGAGGTGGACCGGACGGCCGCGGGGATGGGCGTGCGCTCACAGCGCTATGCCATGATCGTGGAGGACGGCGTGGTCACGGAATTGGCCGTGGAAGAGCCAGGGAAACTCGAAAAGAGCAGCGCCGAGGCGATGCTGGCGGCGCTATGAGGCAGATTGGGTAGAACCATAGGGGAAACACCGGACTCTGGTCACACTCCTGCCGGCCGGCATCGTCCATACTATGGCCTGGATGATGACGTACCAGTATATAAGGAGCCGTGGACGATGAGCCGGCATCCGACGATCTACCCGGGACGAATGGCTGTCGCCGTGGCACTCGCCCTGGCCCTGCTCATCTCGCTGCCGGCGAACGCCGCACACAAGGTCGAGCACCGCTTCACGGTCTGGGGAGAGATCAAGTACGAAGACCAAACCCCCGCCGCAGAGCTCGTGGTTCAGTTGTTGGTCAAAGACGGCGCGGCGATGGGTGAGGTCAAGACCGACGCCCGTGGCCGCTATCGGATAGTTCTCCACGTTCACAGTGAAGATGTCTACAAGGTATTCGACATGCGCGTCAACGATGTAACACGCAAGGTACGGCTGTTATTCAATCCCGGTGACCATCAGACCGAGCGCGGCCAGCGTATCGACCTGGTGGTCAAACGCGCAGGCGAATTCGATACGACCTCTACCCAGGCTCAGTAACTTTCCAGGCAGGGACCGGCACCAACCATGCGCGTTTACGGACTCGATTTCACCAGTGCGCCTCGTCGCGAAAAGCCCATAACCTGTGTGGCGGCAACCCTCATCGAGCAGGCACTGCATGTTGAGAGCCTGGTCGGCTTCGAGAGCTTCGACACCTTCGAAAACTTCCTCGGCAGCCCCGGTCCGTGGATCGCAGGCATGGATTTTCCTTTTGGACAGCCAGAGAAGTTGCGCCGCAATCTGGGCTGGCCCGATGGCTGGGGCGACATTGCGCGATTGGTGGGTAACTTGAGCGCCGCAGAGTTCGGGCAGCTACTGACCGAGTATCGGGACACACGCGAGTCAGGCGACAAGCATCACCGACGGGATACCGACGTTCTGGCGAGATCCCAGAGCCCCATGACACTCTTCGGCGTGCCGGTTGCGAAGATGTTCCACAGAGGTGCACCGTTGCTGGAGCGAAGCCGGGTGAACATCATCCCCTGCCGCCCCCTCAATAAGGATCGTGTCGTGGTGGAAGCGTATCCCGCCCTGGTGGCGCGTCGCTATATCGGTAAGGCCAAATACAAGAGTGATACGCGCCGCCAGCAAACACCGAAACGAGAGGATGCTCGCCGCGAACTCCTGGATATCCTGCAGGGTCCACGGCTGGAGGAGGATTTCGGGATCACACTGGATCTTCCCGGCGGACTGGCTGGGGAATTCGTCGCCGACGCCACCGCCGATCGTCTGGACGGTTTGTTGTGCGCGATCCAAGCCGCCTGGTCGTGGACGCTCCGGGATCAGAATTACGGAATCCCCGCCGGCGTCGACCCAGCAGAAGGGTGGATTGTCGACCCCGGACTACTGCAGCAATCAGAGGTCACACCCAAACGTCGGGTGGGTTGAGCAAAGCAGATTGCATGCGGGTGCTGAGACTTCTGACGTGGTTTGCGGCGACTACGAAGGTTTCACTCTGCACTACGGTATCGGATGACGCCTTTCTCTGGCGTTCCACCCGCGCCGTTGAGCTTGGTCGTTGGGTCTTAACATGCGATTCAGTTAAATAATACCTTTCCCCTCCAACTCCTCGATCCGATTTTCGTCATAACCGATTTCCGCGAGGATCTCGCGGCTGTGCTCACCATGGCTGGGGGCCTGGCGCTCTACGCTGAACGTGAAATCACTCATGCGCAGAGGAAAGGCCAGCTGCTCGGATTCGACGCCGGCGTCATCCCCGCCGACGAACATGCCCCGTGCCACAAGGTGCGGATGCTGACGTGCTTCGGCCGGTGACAAAATCGGCGATGCGCAGCAGTCCGCGCCGGCCAGACGTTCGGCCCATTCGTCGCGGCTCGCGGATTTGAAGATCGCCGCCACTTCTGTGCGCACGCGATCCGCCGTCTCTCCGCTCACCATGTGATGGGCGATCAGGTCCGGGCGGGCGACGGCCTCACAGAAGGCCTGCCAGAACTTCATTTCCAGAGCCCCCAGTGCCATGTAGCGGCCATCGGAGGTTTCGTAAACGCCGTAGCAGGGAAGACCGCCGCTCAATGCATCCTGGCCCCGTGGCCGGGCTTCGCCTTCGGTAGTGACACGGGCAAAAGGCACGACGCTGTGGGCCAGGGTACAGTCGGTCATGGAGACATCCACGTAGCGCCCCTGGCCGCTGCGCTGGGCGTCCACCAGGGCCGCGAGGATCCCCATCACGGCACTCAGCGTGCCGCCCAGAAGATCGGCGATTTGAAAGTTCGCTACCGCCGGCGGACCGTCTCTGGACCCGGACTGGTGAAGCACGCCGGCGTAGCCGCAGTAGTTGATATCGTGACCCGCCACGTCGCGCAGCGGACCGTCTTGCCCGTAGCCGGAGATGGCGCAGTAAACGATGGCCGGATTCACGGCACGCACGGCTGGGTAATCGATGCCGAGCCGGGACACGACCCCGGGGCGAAAGCCTTCGATTATCACCTGGGCTTCCGTGGCCAGATCCATGAAAGCCTGCACGCCGTCGGCTTGCTTGAGGTCCAGCTTGAGGCTGCGCTTGTTGCGGTTGATCAGATTGAAGACCGGCGCCGGCCCCGGCTTGCCGTCGGCGCGGCGGTGACGGGCGTAGTCCCCCGCCCCCGGGTCTTCGATCTTGATGACATCGGCGCCCAGATCTGCCAGGTGCAGGCCGCACATGGGCCCGGGGAAGAAGTCGCGTCAGATCCAGGACGCGGATGCCGGCAAGCGGCTTGGTGCTCACCCGGTCTTCTGCAGCTCGGCTTCGAGCTCCGGCAGGGCCTGGAACAGATCCGCCACCAGGCCGTAGTCGGCAACCTGGAAGATCGGCGCCTCTTCGTCCTTGTTGATGGCGACGATGACCTTGCTCTCCTTCATGCCAGCCAGGTGCTGGATGGCGCCGGATATGCCCACCGCCACGTAGAGATCCGGCGCGACCACTTTGCCGGTCTGACCCACCTGGTAGTCGTTGGGCACGTAGCCCGCGTCCACCGCGGCCCGGGATGCGCCGATGGCGGCATTGAGCTGGTCGGCGATGGCCTCCAACAGCTTGAAATTCTCGCCGCTCTGCATGCCCCTGCCGCCGGATATGACGACGCGGGCGGAAGTCAGCTCCGGGCGCTCGGTGACCGTCAGGTCCTGGCCCACGAAGCGCGAGATGCCCGGGTCGTCCGCCGCCGCCAGCGCTTCCACGCTGGCACTGCCGCCTTCGGTGGCAGCGTCGTCGAATGCCGTCATGCGCACGGAGATCAGCTTGACCTTGTCGTTGGACTTGACCGTGGCGATGGCGTTGCCGGCGTAAATGGGGCGAACGTATGTATCCGCATCTTTGATCTCGATGATGTCGGAGATGGACGACACATCCAGAAGCGCCGCGGCCCGCGGCAGGAAGTTCTTGCCGAACTTGTCGGCAGGCGCCAGCACGTGGCTGTAGTCGCCGGCGAGACCGACCACCAGCGCCGCCAGTGTTTCCGCCAGGCCGTGGGCATAGCGGGCGTCGTCGGCGCACAGCACCTTGGTGACGCCCGCCACCTTGGCCGCCGCCTCTGCCACCCCGGCACAGTTCTCCCCGGCAACCAGCAGGTGCACGTCGTCGCTGAGCTGGCGGGCGGCGGTAACGGTATTGAGAGTCGCCGCAACGAGATTCTCGTTATCGTGTTCGGCTACGACCAGCACGCTCATTCAGATCACCTTCGCTTCGTTACGGAGCTTGTCCACGAGCTCCTGAACACTCTGCACTCGCGTACCCGCCTCGCGTTTGGGTGGCTCGACAACCTCGACGACCGTCACGTGCGGCGTGATGTCGACGCCCAGCTCATCCGGCGTCACGATGTCCATGGGTTTTTTCTTCGCCTTCATGATGTTCGGCAACGAAGCGAAGCGCGGCTCGTTGAGGCGCAGATCGGTGGTGATCACCGCCGGCAGGTTCAGGTTCAGGATCTCCAGGCCGCCGTCCACTTCCCGGGTAACCTTGAGGCTGTCGCCTTCGAACTCCAGCTTCGAGGCGAACGCTCCCTGGGGCCAGCCCAGAAGGGCGGCCAGCATCTGACCGGTTTCGGAATGATCGCCGTCGATGGCCTGCTTACCGACAATGACCAGCCCCGGGGATTCGCGCTCCACCAGCGCTTTCAGCAGCTTGGCCACCGCCAGCGGCTCGAGCTCTTGGTCGGTCTTCACCAGGATGCCGCGATCGGCACCCATGGCCAGCGCCGTGCGGATGGTTTCCTGGCAGCGCTCGATTCCCAAGGGAGACTGCAATGACCTCCTCGGCGGTGCCCGCTTCCCTGAGGCGCAGAGCCTCTTCCACGCCGATCTCGTCGAAGGGGTTCATGGACATCTTGACGTTGCTGGTCTCGACCCCGCTGCCGTCTGCCCTTCACCCGTACCTTGACGTTGTAGTCGATGACTCGTTTGACCGCGACCAGAATCTTCATGTCAGTTGCTCTACCAGGCGAGTTCAGCCGTGCCGAAAGAACGCGAAGGGTAGTACGTTGCGGGGGGCGGCGCAATCGGGTTCACAGGGGAAAAACAGGCTTTTCCGGAACCTGGATTTCAGCTTGCCCGCGCCCCGCGGGGCGAGGAAAATACGGGCCGTTCCCGGGCCTGGCAACACCGGGGGAGGAGAACAGTGGAACGGGAGTCCATGGAGTTTGACGTCGTCATCGTGGGTGCTGGACCCCTCGGGCCTGGCCACCGCCATTCGCCTGCGCCAGCTATCCGAGGCGGACGACGGCGACTTGAGCGTGTGCGTGGTCGAGAAGGGCTCCGAGGTGGGTGCCCATATCCTGTCCGGCGCCGTGCTGGAGCCGCGTTCCCTCACCGAGCTGCTGCCGGACTGGCAAGAGCGGGGTGCGCCGCTCAACACGCCGGTCACCGAGGACCGTCTCCTGTTCCTGACCCGCAAGAGCGCCGTGCGCCTGCCGACGCCGCCTCAGATGCACAACCGGGGAAATTACATCATCAGCCTGGGCAACCTGTGCCGTTGGCTGGCCGAGCAGGCCGAGAACCTCGGTGTGGAAATTTTCCCCGGATTTGCCGCCGCCGAGGTTTTGTACGACGAGGCAGGCGCGGTGCGTGGTATCGCCACCGGCGACATGGGCGTTGCCATGGACGGTGAGCACAAGGCGAGCTTCGAGCCGGGTGTAGAGCTTCTCGCCCGCCAGACCGTATTCGCCGAGGGTTGCCATGGCTCACTGACCAAGACGCTGATGGAGCGATTCGATCTCCGCCAAGGGCGTAGACCCCCAGACCTACGGCATCGGCATCAAAGAGCTGTGGGAGATCGATCCGGCGAAGCACAAGCCGGGGCAGGTCATCCATACGGTGGGTTGGCCCATGGACCGATCCACCTACGGCGGATCCTTCATCTACCATCTGGAGGACAATCAGTTGGCCATCGGCTTCGTCGTAGGCCTGGACTATCAGAACCCGCACCTGAGTCCCTTCGACGAGATGCAGCGATTCAAGACCCACCCTCGGGTTCGGCCCTTACTGGAAGGCGGTCGCCGGGTCGCCTACGGTGCGCGGGCCCTGAACGAGGGCGGCCTGCAGTCCATTCCCAAGCTCACTTTTCCCGGCGGCTTGCTGGTGGGCGACACGGCCGGCTTTCTCAACGTGCCGAAGATCAAAGGTACGCACACGGCGATAAAGTCCGGCATGGTGGCGGCCGAGACGATCCACGCGTCCTTGAGTAGTGATGAGTCCGGTGCCCGTGAGCTGGAGGACTACCCGCAACGCCTGCGCAAGAGCTGGTTGTGGGACGAGCTGCACAAAGTACGCAATATTCGGCCGTCTTTTCGCTGGGGGTTCTGGGCAGGCATGGCCTACGGCGGTATCGACACGTATCTACTGCGCGGTCGTGCGCCGTGGACGCTGCACAACCACGCCGACTATGCGTGCATGAAGAAGGCAGCCGAAGCCCCAAGCATCGAGTATCCGAAGCCGGACGGTGAAATCACCTTCGATAAGCCGTCATCGGTGTATCTTGCCAACACGGTTCACGACGAGGACCAGCCCGTCCACCTGCACCTCAAGGACGCCGATGTACCCGTTCGAATCAATTTGCCGGAGTACGACGCACCGGAGGAACGCTTCTGCCCGGCAGGCGTGTACGAATTCGTCGACGACGGCGACGGTAAACGCCTGCAGATCAACGCTCAGAACTGCGTGCACTGCAAGACCTGCGATATCAAGGACGTTACCCAGAATATCGACTGGGTAACGCCCGAAGGCGGCAGCGGCCCGAATTATCCGAATATGTAGGAGCGGAGTTTCATGGCGATCTACAAAGCTCCCATCCGCGACATGCAGTTCGTGCTGCACGAGTTGCTCGAGGTCGAGCGAACCTTCGCCGAGCTGCCCGGCGGCGAAGAGGCAACTGCGGATATCATCGATGCAATCCTCGAAGAGGGGGCCAAGCTTTGCGAGAACGTCGTGTTTCCCACCAATCGCGTGGGCGATATCGAGGGTTGCCGATTCGAGGACGGTGAGGTGTATACGCCCAGCGGTTTCAAGGAAGCCTATCGTGCCGTCGCCGACGGCGGTTGGACGGCGCTCGCCTGCGATCCGGAGTACGGGGGGCAGGGTCTTCCGCACACGCTCAGCGTCTTTTTCGAGGAGATGTTGCAATCCTGCAATATGTCGCTGGCGCTCTACCAGGGGCTGACCCGCGGCGCCTATGTCGCTATCCATGCCCACGGCACCGATGCGCTCAAACGCACCTATCTGCCGAGGCTGGCGGACGGTAGCTGGACCGGGGTCATGTGTCTGACGGAATCCCATGCCGGCTCCGATCTCGGGCTTCTGCGAACCCGGGCGACACCGGACGATGATGGTAGCTACCGGGTGACCGGCACCAAGATCTTCATTACCGGCGGCGACCAGGACATCACCGAGAACATCGTCCACCTGGTGCTTGCGCGTCTGCCGGATGCCCCGGAAGGCGTCAAGGGCCTCAGCATGTTTCTGGTGCCGAAGTATCTCGTCAACGATGACGGATCGCTGGGGCGTCGCAACGCGGTCAGCTGCGGCTCCATCGAGCACAAGATGGGCATCAACGGGGCCTCCACCTGTGTGATGAATTACGACAACGCAGTAGGTTTTATCGTGGGCGGCGCCAACAAGGGATTGAACGCCATGTTCTCGATGATGAACCACGAGCGTTTGATGGTCGGGCAGGAAGGTCTGGCACAGGCCGAGGTCGCCTACCAGAGCGCCGTCGGTTACGCGCGCGAACGCCTTCAGGGACGTTCGTTGAGCGGCGCGAAGTCACCGGATAAATCTGCCGACTCCATCATGGTGCATCCCGATGTGCGCCGCATGCTGCTAACCGGCAAAGCATTTAACGAGGCGGCCCGCGCCCTGCTCGGCTGGGTGTCGTTGCACGTGGATATTTCGGAACGCCATCCGGACGCGCAAGCACGGGAACGCGCCGATGATCTGGTAGCTCTGCTGACACCGGTCATCAAAGCCTACTTCACGGATTGCGGTCACGATGTCTGCAATCTGTCCCTGCAGGTGCTCGGTGGGCACGGCTACATCAGCGAGTGGGGCATGGAGCAACTGGTGCGCGACGCGCGTATCGCGCAGATTTACGAGGGCGCCAACGGCGTTCACGCTTTGGATCTGGCGGGCCGCAAGCTCGCCATGCACGACGGACGCCTGGTGAAACGCTATCTGGAGACCCTGAGCGCGTTCCTACGCGAGCACGCCAATGATGGGGCGCTGGATGAATTCATCACCCCGCTCTCGGGCGCTGTCGCCGGGCTCGAAGCGGCGACCCGCTGGATCGCCAACGCGAGCGCGAAGAACCGCGAGGAAATCGGGGCCGCGTCCTACGACTACCTGAAGCTCATGGCACTGGTTTCTCTCGGCTACATGTGGGCACGCGCGGCCGTGGTGGCGACGCCGAAGGTGGCGGGCGACAACTCGGGTTTCTACCAGGCCAAGCTCACCACCGCGAGATTCTACATGAAGCGCCTGCTGCCCCAGGCCATCTCCCTTTGCGCAACCTTGAAGGCCGGTAGTGACACGTTGATGGAATTGCCGGAGGAGTCGTTTTGAATGATGACTGACGTTCGCGACGAAGTATCCATGGACAGGCGCCGGGAGCTATTGGATGCGGCGCTGGAGCTTGCCGATCTGTGCGCCGCCACAACGGCGTCCATCGTGGATTCGGGCTTCGATATTTCAAAAAAGGCTGACGATAGCCTCGTCACCACAGCCGATGTGGAAACCGAGCGCGCGTTTCGCGCGCGCGTCCAGGAGCGCTTCCCCGATATGGCTGTGTTGGGCGAGGAGCTGGGTGAGAGCGAGCAGAGTGCGGACTTCCGATGGATCATCGACCCGATAGACGGCACGGCCGAGTTCGCCAGGCACCTGCCCGTGTACGGGTGCATCATCGGACTGTATTACAAAGAGCAGCCATTGATCGGTGTCATCGATCACCAGGCCATGGGAATTCGTTGCCACGCGGCCTTCGGGCTGGGCGCCTTCGCCAACGCGCAGCGCCTGTCCATCGAAGACTGTAAACCCGGCGAGGAGGGCGCTGGCGCGCGCATCGGACTGCCTTCACTGGCGGGCTTCCAGCGTCCCACGGATGCGACACCGGTATTCACAGCCATCGTCGACGCGTACCCGAATTTCCGCGTATACCATACCTGCTACGCTCATACGCTGGTCGCTACCGGTGGCCTGGATGCCGCCATGGAGTGGGGCACACCGCTTTGGGATCTGGCTGCCACGCAGATCCTCATTGAGGAGGCAGGCGGTCGCTGCCATTGGCTCGAGGACACCGAGGTGCCGGGACAGGGGCGCTTTTATACCGCCGTATTCGGCAAAGCCGCGGTGGTGGATCGGTTGGTGGGAGTCATCGAGGGTGCCCTGAAGTTGGCTGGCTAGAATGACGGACTCATCAACCATCGGGCGTGGGGTGTTCGCCTTGACTGCCCTGCTCACCGTGTTCGGTTTTGGCGTGTGCCGTGCCCAGGACGCGCTGCACGACACGCACTTTCATCTCTTGAATTACATTCAGGAGGGGCCGGCCATCCAGGATGTCATGCCGATTCTGCGCGATACCGGCATCACCCGCTCCGTGCTATTCGGTATTCCTCTGCAGCAACGTTGGGACGGTCGCCAGTTTCCCCTCGATGCCAGCAAGCCTTCGAAGGGCTCGCCCGTGTATTATCTGAATACCGATTCCGAGCTCTACTACTACGCCGCCGTCGACACCCTGATCGCGAACGCCTATTGCAGCCTGCCCCCCGAGCAGCGGGGGTTCTGGGATCCCATGATCGCCGGGTTCAATCCCACCGACATGCACGCCGCCGATCACATCATGAACATGATGCGGTCTCACCCGGGCGTGTTCAAAGGCATCGGCGAGTTCAGCGTGCACAAGGAAGTGGTTTCGAGCAAGATCGCCGGTACCACCGCGACCCTCGGGGATCCGGCGCTGGAGCGTATTTTCGCTACCGCCGCCGAGCTCGGTCTGGTGACTATCCTGCACAATGACATAAGCGACATGGGCAACCGCAATCCGCCCACCTATCTGGCGGCGACAAAAGATCTGTTGCTGCGAGTAGCGCCGTACTACCAAGCGCAGAATTACCGCACGCCCGGCATCATCTGGGCGCACACGGGGCTCGGACGCTTCGTTCAGCCGCTGCAACCGGGTGCCGGCGGCATCGGTCATACTCAGTTGCTGGCGGAGCTACTGGCCGATCCGCGCTTCGCCCACGTGGTCTTCGACATTTCCTGGGACTACGTGGCGGGCTACATCGTCGAGGATATGGCACGCCACAAGGCCGGGCACAACGATGTCAATGATTGGGTGGGGTTGTTCAAGAATTACCCCGACCGATTTCTCTTCGGCAGCGATGCGGTCTCACCGCGCTCCAAGCCAAAGCATGCGGCCCTGGTGGCGCTTTACGACAAGATCTTCGCCGAGCTGGATGCCGGTACCCGCGACCGAATCGCCTACGGTAACTATCGTGCCATATTCGACGATCCGAAACGCCGTATGCTACGGACGGACTGGGAACGGAAGCACGGACTCAGGGCCACTGCTTGTGGCCCGGTGAAAATACGGGCTGGCAATTGAACCCAGTTCGCCTGGCGGCGGCCAAACGCCGCCTCATTGTTAAACGGGGTAGATAAATGAGTGACTTGTCTGAGTTGACTAAGCTGCTGGATCGTCTCGATGAGGCAGAAATTCACTACACGCTTGCCAGCGTGAGTGAGGGAGCCATCATGGTCAGCATCGATGCACCTGGAGAAGAACACTGGGAGGTGGAGTTCATGAGTGACGGTGACATCGAAATCGAAGTGTTCAAGAGTGACGGTCAGGTCTTCGACTATTCTATTATCGAAGACTTATTCGAAGACGATGATGACGACTGAGTCGGGTGAATCACTGCCCGTCGATGCCTGGAAAAACTCCGCGGAGTTGAAACTTAACGTATCGCTTTAAGTTGTAACTCCGCGGAGTTTTTGCGAACTAGCGATCGCGAGCGGGTACGACAGGGTCAACGCCCCATCACTCTGCGTCCAGATAGACCTCGACCGGATTCTCTTTAGTTCGCTCTCGGAAACGCGCCCGGGCGCCCAAAGCCGTCTGCACCGCGCCTCGCACGTGGTCGGCAAGAGCGTAGCGCGCGGTCTCCACGCGCAGCGCCTGGTCCTGCAGGGTGGCGATGGCGATCAGGGACCGGGGGTCCTGGGGGCCACGGTCGCTGCGGGCCTCGTACACCAGGATTCGCGGCGTCATCGACCCGTCATCGAGTACCGCGCCTTCAAGAGTCAGCAGCCGGTCGGCGATGGCGGCCTTGTGCGCAGACGCGAAATCGAAGTAGTCCACGGTAACCAGTGGTTCCCCGGTGACCCAGTTGTCTGCGCCCAGTGGCAGGCCCAACTCGAAATCGGATTCGAACTCGTCATCTTCCCGCTCTTCGTCCGGCCAGTCTTCCTCCAGCCAATCGTCGTCAGTCGCGCCCATGTTCGGTTCTCCCAGATTCGATCGCGAACACAATCGCACAAACTTTCTCCTCCAGATACGTGCGGCCGCGACTTGGGGACAGAGTCCGACACACGCATAGCCCGGGGCCTACAATGATTCCCGCTAGGCGAGAAAAATCAGCACATACGCGACTGCCAGGGTGATGTGCATGATCGCGTAAGGAAACGCCAGCACCACGAAGCGCACGAAGGATATGCCAACCTCGTGCTTGTGCATGATGGTGACCGCCACCAGGGTCGAGGCCGAACCGATGGGCGTCAAGTTGCCACCAAGGTTGGCGCCGAAAATCACCGACCACCACAGGGGCGAATCCCCGGGCACCGCGAACTCCGGTGCCGACAGGATCTTCGACAGCATCGCAGCCAGAGGAATGTTGTCGGTGACGCTGCTGGCTACGGCCGACACCACCAGCAGCAAGCCTCCGCCGACGACTTCTCCCATGGCGATGATCGGCGCGAATCCTCGGCCGATGAGGTGCAGAACCCCCGCCTCCTCCATCACGTGGATGACGATGAAAAGGAAGGCGAAGAAGAAAATCAGATCCCAGTCGACGGCGCTGTAAAAGCTGTGTGCCTCGGCCTTGTAACGAATCAGCATGATCATGGCGAAGGACATGGCGACGAAGCCCATGCCGAGCTTGCCGATGGCCCAGCCATCGAAAGACGCGCTGGCGATGAAGACGATGAACAGAATCAGCATGGCGGCGCCGAACCAGAAAAAACCCATGCTGTCTATGCCGTCGTTCTCGTCGAAGTCCGCTACCTGCTGCGCGGCCGCCTCGCGCTCGTCCGGGGCGAGGCGTGTGATATGAAACAGCCTCGCTCCCAGAGCCAGGGTCAGGACGGTGGTTACGGCGACGTAAGGAGCCGCCTTGATGAAGAAGGTCACGAAGCCGATGCCGGCGGTGGTGCCGACGATGATGTTGGGTACCGAGGAAATCAGCGTGAGCAATCCGCCGACGTTGGTGAGCAGTCCCTCGATGAGCAGGAAACCCAGCAGCTTGTCGCCGCGCCCCAGCTTTTCCAGGGAGACGGCGCTCAGGGAGCCGATAATGATCATGGCGGTGACGTTGTTGAGCACCGCCGAGAACACCACCGTCATCAGGCCGTAGTAAATGAGGAGTTTCAACGGGTCGCCGCCGGAAGCCTTGGTGAGCTTGATGGCTATCCAGGTAAACAGGCCGGACTTGCTGGTGACGTCGACGAAGATGCTCGAGCCGAGGATGATGGTGATCACGCCCCAGTCGATGGAAGGGATGAATTCCGGCAGCTTCACCTGGTGGCCGTCGGCCAGAGTTATGGCGCCGAAGGGCAGCAATTCCATGAAGGCCGCCAGCACCAGGCACAGCACCGCGAACAATCCGACGATGACGGATTTGTTGGCGTGCAGCTTTTCTTCCAGAGCCAGAGCCAGGATCATCGCCGCCAGAATGGTGGCGAACAGCAGGCTCACGCCCAGCGATAGCTCGTCGCCCGCCTGACTCTGCTCGGCGGCATGGGCAACGGCTGCGCCTACATCGCTGGACATGGGAAGTGAATCTGTCGCCGCTCAGACCAGCAGCAACGGAATGTGCCGCAGCTCTACCGCCAGGGGATAGGCGAGGCCGTGCATGGCGAGCTGGTCCTGGTCGCGCGTGTGCATGACCAGCAACTCGACGGCGTGGTGGTCGATCAGCTGCTTGTATTCACTCAGGCGGTGGCCGGTGGAAACGACTTCTTCCACCGACACGTGGACTTCCTGTCGCGCCAGCTCCTCGCGGCAGGCGCGCACGTAATCGTGGGGCTCTTTGAGGAGTTGGGCGAGGATCTTTTCCCGCGCGTTGTCGGTGTCGATGGATGGAATCTTGGAAATGATCTCCATGTAGCGCTCGAAGGTCGCATCGTCCTCGATGTGGGCCAGCACCAGCTTGCCACCGGGCTCGGTGAGGCTGACGGCACAGTTGACCAGCCGGCCATCGCCGGCCAGGTGGTCGGTTGCCGCCATCACGACCCGGGCATGATTCATGGATGCAGCAAACACCGCCTGGTCGTTGGGATGGGGGATGACCATCACCGGGCAATGGATGGTTTGCGTCAATACGTCCAGATGGCGCCCCAGACTGTGGGGCCATTGCCAGGCAGCGCTGTGGAGATTGCGGTAGGTGATCAGCAGGTCCGGCTGTTGGCGCTCCACCAGGGAAAGTAACCCCTCGACAGTTTCGCTGTCCGCGGCCGGCGCCATCAGCCACTCGCTTCCACCATCCACGCTGCCCAGGAAGCGCCGCACCCGTTCGCCGACAATCTCACCGTGGGCGGTGTCGCCATCGGTGATCACCAGGACCCTGGCAAAGGACCGGGGCTCATAGTGAAACGGCGCCTTGGAGGCGGATTTGAAGACACTCTCGAACTGATCGACGCTGGGCAAGGCAGTCTCCGTGGCCGTGGCCGGTTCTCAGTCGCGCCCCTCGCGCCATGAGTCCTTGTCGAAGTCTACCTGATCGCCGAAGAAGTGAACCGCCCGTTCCAGCTTGTCGAGTTCAGCAATCCGATAGATCTTTCGCGGACCCGAAATTCGCTCCGCACCGACTCGCGATTCCACCCAGCTGTCGGCGGGGAGCAGGGTGCTTTGGCGTTGAATCACGTCCCAGATGTAGTAGTGGTGAGGCACGATGACACGCGGATTGAGCTGCTCGATGATGGATTCCACATGAACGTGCCCCATGACGTGCTGGGAGCCATCGATGGGAAGGAGCGCGATATCGATGTGTCCAAGCGCCCCCCAGATGTTTGCGGGTGGATTGTGCCGGTTGTCTCCCCAGTGAAGAATACGTATCCCGCCCGTCTCCACGACGATAAGGCAATGGTCCCAGGAGCGGGGGTTATCGGGCGGCGCGATGTCGGTGCCGTGCAGGAGCTTATGTATCTTATTAAAATCATAAAACGCGCAGCTGGAGTCGATGGCGTGCTTGTCTGCGAAGCCGTAGACGGTCAAGTCTCCGAAGCGATACATACCGATCAGGCGGTCCAGCAGAACATGGGCATCCAACCGATGCAGAGCGTCGTGGTCGAAATGGGCATGGGTAGAAATACCCACATCCACCGCGGTGATCGGGAAATCCCGGAAATACCAATCCCAAGTGCGCGATGGGTGATTGCGCCACGGATCGATCATCATGCTGACTCCCCGCGGTGACGTAATCTTGAAGGCGGAGCTTCCGTAATAGGCCAACTCCACCGGCCCATCCCGCGGCGCGGACGTGTCGGCCTGCAGCTCGATCATCCGATTGTGATTGCTGGTCATCTGCCAGACATTCAGGCCGGTATCGATATCTGTCATGGCGGTTCTCCAGGGACGGTAGCGACGACCGCATCATACAGCTAGAATCGGCTGCCTTCTGCGCAAGCCCGCATGGGGCGAATCCTTTCCCGATGAGCAAATCTTCTTACATTCTCGACACAGACTCCGCCTCGTTCCAAGCCCTGGTCGTCGATGGATCCTATCGTGTGCCGGTGCTGGTGGATTTCTGGGCCGAATGGTGCGGTCCGTGCCGCTCGCTGGCACCCATACTCGAAAAGCTTGCCGAGGAGTTTAAGGGCCGCTTTCTGTTGGTCAAGGTCGACACCGATCGAGAGCAGGAAGTCGCCTCCCAGTTCGGTATCCGCAGCCTGCCCACCGTTAAGCTGTTCAAAGACGGCGTCGTCGTGGACGAGTTCATGGGGGCGCAGCCCGAGTCTCGGGTGCGTGCGTTGCTCGAACGATTCGTGCCTCGTGAATCGGACGACGCACGAGCACAGGCGCAAACGTTGCGCGAGAATGGAAAATTGACGCAAGCGCGATCGCTTCTCGAAGAGGCGCATGCGGGTGATCTCGACAATCAGCGCGTCATCCCGGATCTGGCGAATGTGCTGATCGATCTCGGTGAGTTGGAGCAGGCGAAAAACCTGTTGGACTCGGCTTCGGCCAGCGTCAGAACCGACGACGAGATGCGGACAGCGAGAGTGCGTCTGGGATTCGCCGAGGTTTCGGAGTCGTCACCGCCGATCGACGAACTGATTCAGGCCATCGAGAAGGAACCGCGCGACTGCGAGTCTCGTTATCGACTGGGCGCATTGCACGTCGGTCGCGGCGAATACGAAGCGGCGCTGGAGCAATTCATCGAAATACTGCGCATGGATCGCGCTTTTCGCGACGACGCCGGACGCAAGGGACTCTTGTCGGTGTTCGAGATGCTGGGTAACGAGGATCCCCTGGTCGGCCGCTATCGTGCCCAGATGTCTTCGTTGTTGTACTGAGAGACTCGCCAAAAGTCACCGCTAACCGCTTCCACCTGTCTCATGGACACCTGCCGGCTGCAGCAACCAATAACCTTCACCGGTCCGTTTGAGGTTGCTGCGCTGCGCTGCCGGTTTGTCGCCGTCCAGGAGTTGGACGAGATCACCGGCAACGACATCGTTGTAAAGATGATAAAGGTGGCCGGAAGGATATCGCACGGGGATCCCGGTGACATCGATGATGTCTACCCCTGTCAGGTTTTCCAGATGCGATCCCGACTCTCCCAGGCGCGGATACCCGTGAAGCTGCCTGGAGACTGCCAGCGGCGTGTCGTTGCCCGATACATAGATGGTGATGCGTCGCACCAGCGGCCGGATCCGAGCCAGATACTGCCTGAATACGCCGGCATCGATATCGGGGGCGAGCAAAATCAGTTGATTGACCAGCGGCGTATTGCCACGCTTCTCGTTGGCGATCTGAGCGAGGGCGAGGACCACCGCTCGCGTGCCGAGACTGTGTGCGGCGATGTCGAAGTTGCCCGCACCGAAACGCCCGACCATACCGACCAGGGTCTCAGCCAGCGGTGTCACGCTCCAGTACAGATCCGACTCGTCGCGGGTGTAGTTCAGGATCGCACCATCGGACGGCCAGCTGAAAAGCAGAAATCGGCCCCGTCAGCCCCAGAGAGTCTTGAAACAACGATGCCCTCTTGCATCCCCTCTCAAAGCTGATGTAGTACCCGTGCGTGTATAGAACAGGGCGGCGTCCGTCCAGGGTGCCTTCCAGATTGCGCCAGAATTCTTCCATGGACAGCTCGCGGACCGTGTCGAGTTCCACGATATCGTCAGGAATATAGAACGGTGCCTTCTCCGCGATCAGTTCCAACGCCTCGAGCGGTGTGCGAGACAGATCACAGTACCCCGCGTGTACGCCGTTCCTTTCGTTTCCGAAGTATTCCGTGGCGTCGCTACTGCCGGTCTTGTTTCGCAGTGTGATAAAAGGGACCGTTCGGAGCAATCCGTCTTCCGTGCTGGTGCTTGCTCTCGCGGTCTTCCCTGCGCCGGCCGGGGTTCCAGCATCGCCATCCGGACCACACGCTGATGTGAGGCAGGCGAGGAAAATAACCCCGACGGCCTGACCCAGGTGGTTGAAATAGGGAGAAATCTTCATCGCCGTCATCATTCAGAACACCGGGCGGGTAAGCCAAAGACTATACAATGGATTTGTCCCGTTTTTCTCTCCGGGGAATGTGCTTGGATGCCGGTAAAGCGCGCAGGGGACGACATCGAGGAGGTTGAACAGATGCGGAGGCGCAAGACATGATTCACTCCCGCTCGTGGCCGACACGGTTCGACGAGGGGCGCCACTGGCGAGCCCGAATCGGGTTTGTTCTCATCGCCACTGAGCGCAACATCGAGCACGAGATGATCCAGCTCGCCCCGGCCGGGGTGGGGATGCACTTCTCACGGGTGAGCATGGAAGGCGCGGTCAACGTCGAGCACCTCGGCGCCCAGCTCGAGGGCCTGGCGGCGGCGGCCCGACTGATTTTGCCGGGCGAGCATCCGGACGTGGTGTGTTACGCGTGCACCTCCGGCAGCGTGGTCATGGGAGAGGATAAGGTTGTCGCGGAGCTTGCGCGCGGTGCCCCGGGTAGCCGTCCGACGACCCTGGTCACCGGTGTCGTCGAGGGACTGCGAGCGGTGGGTGCCCGGCGAATTGTTGTCGGCACGCCCTATCTCGACGAGATCAACGTTATCGAGAAACGCTATCTCGAGGCCCACGGCTTCCAGGTGCTCGACTTCCAGGGGCTCAACCTGAGCTACGACCGGGAAATGGTGCGGGTGGCGCCCGACTACCTGCTGGAGTTCGCCAAGGCCATCGATCGCCCGGATGCCGACGCGGTCTTTATCAGCTGCGGCGCCCTGCGCACGGTGGATGTTATTCAGGCCATCGAGGATGCGGTCGACAAACCCGTAATCTGCAGTAACCAGGCGATGCTCTGGCACTGCCTGCGCCTCGCCGGCATCGACGATCGCATCTCCGGCCTCGGGCGCCTGATGATGCTCTGAACCCATGGCTGCCACTCCCTGGTTTCATACACCAGCATGGTCGACGGCATTGAGAACGTCCGCGAACATGGATTTGTAGTGTCGATACCATTCGCTCTGAAAGCGCTCTTTCGGATCGTAATGGATCTTGCGTTTCAGAAACCGGGTGAATTCCGGATAGCAGGAATGCACCTGTGAACGCGATGCCCAGCGGTGATAGGTGAGGTAGTAGCTGCCCCCATGTCGAATCGCGCGGTCGATCAGCCCGCGAAAGTCAGCGGCAGTCTTCTCCAGGGCCGCGGGCGTGTGGGCCGTGTGAAGATTGAAAATAATGCACGCATAGGGGGCTCTGGCCCAGGGAAGGAAGCTTTCCCTGTCCTGCTCGATGAATCGGATTGTTCCGTAGACGACGTTGGCGTTCGCGCGGCGCAGACTCCCGCGCACATCCTCCATGAAGGATACCAATCTGTGTCTGGGTACATAGAGCTCGGAGATCATTTCGGTACCGCAGCCGGAGGGACCGAGTTGAGTATCGAGCCGCCGGTGATAGTCGTCCAGGTACTCGCTCAGCTGATGACTATCCGACCAATAGCGTTGGCCGTGGGTCGAGAGGTAGTGGCGTGAGTATGTTTCGAAGGCACGGCTCTTATCCACGTGGGCCAGATGGAGAAGATGCAACCAGTCTTCCGCGTGCAGCTCCTTCTGACCCTGCGGCATGAGGGCGCTATCCTGCATCGGCTGATAGCATGAGAAGACGCCGTTACGCAGGAAGTCATCGGACATGGGATCGATGGCAAATTGGAAATCACCGTAGAGACATCCGGTCGCGACCCGATCTTCCACCGCAGGAATGAGATCGGCGACGTCGATGACCGACACCAGACGTTGCATCTTTACCCGGCGCATCAGTCTGAGCGTGACCGTGGTAATGATTCCGAACAAGCCGTAACCGCCGATGGCCAGGGCGAACAGCTCGCTGTTTCGGGTGCGGCTGCAGGTGCGAAACTGTCCGTCGGCGCCGAGCAGCGTGAAGCACTCCACGTCGTCGATGAACGGTTTCATGGTGAGGCCGCGCCCGTGGGCGTTTGCGGACAGTGTTCCGCCGATGCTGAGCCGGTCCGCGCCGGTCTGCTTCTGGCGGATCCCCCATTGGGGCCACGTGCCTTGCTGCGCCCGGGCCAGCCAGGCGAGCAGCTTCGGCCAGCAGATCCCGGCCTCGACTTCCACATGACCCCTGTCCCCGTCGAAGGTCAGCACCCGGTCCATGCCGGTCATGTCCACCAGAACCGCGTCGCTGGCGAATTGCTGGCCGCCCATGGCGTGTCGCCCGCCGGCGATGCACAGATGCTCGTCGCGGGCATCGGCCCGACGTACCACGCGAACCAGGGCCTGCAGGGAGTTCGGGCGCTCGACCCGCCGGACCCGGGTCCCATTGAGTCGTGAGTGGTGGTCGTTGACCGATACGCGATTGTGATTCGGGGCTGTGGGTTGCACCGAACATTCCGATGCGTCCGTGGTCCTGAGCCTCGATTGTGGCATTGCCTTCTCCTGAGTCTGCGCGTCGCAACGCACTGTTACAGGACTCAGAGCAGCTTCCGTGCCAATTGAAGTAATGCTTGCGGATCAGTTGCTTACGCCTGGCGGCCGGTATGCTCGGGGCATTCCGTGGTCATTCGATGTTGACCGGACAGACAAATTTTGTATGGGGCCCGAGGGACAAGATAAGGTGCCGCAAATATATCGGCCCCGGCACCTTTTATTTTCGTAACGCGGCACCTTAACAAACGAATTTTGAAGATATCGGCCCCGGCACCTTAACGTGAAGATATCGGCCCCGGCACCTTAACGGTGCGGAGGCGATTGATTTAGATTTGATACGCTGCCACGAGCAGCAGCCCCGTCAAGAGATGGATGCCGATGGTCAGGGCATTTACTTTCAAGAGCTCGTAGGGTAACCGTTGCCCATCGGCATGGGGCTGGTTCCATCTTTCCAGCCATGCGTTCGCAAGGCGATTCGCGTGCAGGAACAACGGTATCGCCGCCAGGGCGAGGAACGCGTAGGGCGTGCCCAGGGGGTTGCCGGCCAATCCTGCAATCCCCAGGACGGCGATGGTGGCGAAGCCCAGACCATTGAGGGCCCGGTACACGGCGAAGGCCTGCTCGTAGTGGAATACAGCCCCCGGTTGCTCGGCGATACGCACGACCCAGGTTCGCTTGTTGGCCCTGGCGTCCGCGGGCGCGTCTTGAAACTGGTTAACCCAGATGATCAGCATGGCAAAAACCGCGATTGGCAGAGACGCGCAAAGGGGTCTGCCCCAGTGCCACTGGGAAATCGCGCCGGCGCTGAGCACGTAGTGCGTGCCCAGCACGATAACCGGACCGAATCCCACCGCGATGGCGATTTCCCCCAAACCGCGATAGCTGAGGCGCAGCGGCCCCAGGGTGTACGCCACGCCCAGTACACAGCCGGCGACGCCGGTCCACAGCAAAGGCGTGCTGGCCAAGGGCGCACCGCCGATGAGCGCGTTCAGATGCAGGCCGATACCGATGGTGGTCGCAAAGCACAGCAGCGCCGCGAACAGCACCTTCCAGGGCGCGAGCAAGCCCGCCTGAATCACCCGGCTACCCCCGTTGAACGGGCTCGGGACCTTGTTGTACTCGTCGTTACGCGTGCTGTGGTCGCCAAAGTCGTTGGCGAGATTGGTGCCGGCCTGGGCGAGAATCGCACCCAACAGGGCAAGCCAGAAAATCTTCCAGCTCCACATGGCTGCCTGTCCGCCCTCGACCAGATCGGCGTTGGCAATCACTGCTCCGAGTAGCACGGGAACCAGGGCGGCGGTGAAAAACGGTGCTCGCACGGCGCGCACCCACAACCTCAGCCGGTTGACCACCGAGCCAAGCATGGCGCGTGCCGTGCCCATCCGATTTTCCGGGTACTCGCGCCACTGGAACTGGGGATCGGCGTGGAAATCCACGTACTTGGTCACGGTCGGCCGGATACGGTAGTAACCCACTACTCGGTTCCGGACCAGAAAGGGGTCGTCCATGTAGGACCGAAAGGCATCGGTAACTTCCAGGATCTTGTCATGGGCAAGGCGCTGCTCGTCCGGACGCTTGATCTGATGACAATCGCCATCGATTTGCAGCCCACGGATACCCTCGCGATCTTTCGGCCAGATCACGACCTGGACTTTGGGGTTGATCCGAATCTGCTCCGCCTTGCGAGACGGATTGAAGGTGAAGAACAGCAGGTCGTGCCCGTCACGGGCGAAAAACACCGAGGCACCGGAGCTGATGCCATCCACCGATGTTGCAACGAACATCCGATCTGCTTGATCCAGGAGATTCTCGATCTTCTCGTCGAGGGCAGTACCATCCGGGGAACTGGGTTCGGCGCTTTTCATGGCTGTTGTACTTTTTGTCCAGGGCCACGGTATTGAGCGCGCCGCCGGTAGTCAAATACGCGCGCCCCCAAAAGCGGAACGCAACGGGCGTCGCGTTCAGCGCATGGTATACAGCTTGATCAGATCGGCACGCGAAATTACGCCCTGGACGCGGTCGTCCGCATCGGTGATGACAAGACGCTTGATGCGGTTACTGTTCATGAGCTCCAGCGCCCGTTGCAGCGTATCCTCCGCACGGATGCGCACCGGCGTTCCGTCATGATGTCGTCCACGATGGTGCCCATCTTTTTGCGGGCCCGCCGTCTGCGAATGATGGTCTCGAACAGGTCCTGAATGGCGGATCCGCCGTGGATATCGAGGGCCGAGAGAAAATCGGCCTCGGTCAGGATGCCGATCAGCTTGTCCTCCACGTCCACCACCGGCAAGCCCGCTGATATTCTTCTGGGACATCAGCCTGGCAGCATCCGAGAGGGCCGAGCCCTGACGAACGGTTATCACCTGGCGTTGCATGATGTCACCCACCTTGATCCGCGTAGCGTGACGGATTTGTGGTGTGCTCTCCAGATCCTTGCCAACGAAGTTCATGTGCGACGGTAGCAGGGGCACATTCGGCAGATGCCCGGGCAGCAGCATGTTCCAGTAGATCCACTTGAAGGCAATCTTTCCCATATGGTTGATGTAGGACTCCTCCATCAGTGAGAACGGGCCGACATAGGGCAGTGGAAAAGATCCCCCCAGCGGCTCCATGTCGTAGTTGAAGTCGATGAGCAGTGCCTTGTGATGGCCGGACTCGATGAAGCAGTTGGAGTGACCATCGAAGCTCGGCAGTGCCGGCTTGTCCTCCATCTCGCGCAGCACGTTCCCAACCACCGTCTCGGCCTCGAAATGGGCCACCGACCCGGCCTTGGAGGTGGAGACGTTGCTGTTGTCACCCAGGAAGTAGATGAAATCCGCCTTGTGGCTCTTGAGCGTGCGCGGCTCGGTAAGCCCATAGCCGGTGCCGTCACCGAGCTCCGAATCATCCAGCACCTGGGGCCCGAGATTCGGCGGGACGGCACAAAGCAAATCGTACTCCACCGATTGACCCTGGTAGGAGTGGATCGTTTTATTGTCACCGTCAACCCGCTCGAGCTGGAAATTCGGGACGACATTGATGCCTTTCTGCTCCGCGATTCGGGACAGCACGCGGCTTGCATTGGGCTTCGTGAACGCACCTTCGAAAGGGGTTACCAGAGTGATCTCGACCTGTTCTCGCACGCCTTTCAGATGGAAATAGTAATCGGCGAGGAAGGCGAATTCGATGGGAGCCACGGGACACTTGATGGGCATCTCCGCGATATCGATCACCAGCCGTCCCGCCCGCATGCCGTCCAGGGCTTTCTGCAACCGGATCGCACCGTCCAGGTCATAGAAAGTATGTACGTCGTTCCCCATGGACTCTGCCATACCGTCGATTTCCTCCGGCGCGATGCGGCACCCCATGGCGGATATCAGCCAATCGTAGCGATAGCTCCCAGCGTCGGTCTCGACCTTCTTGTTTTCCTTGTCGATGAGCTTCACATTGCCCGCGACGAGGCGCGCATTCTTGGGGATCGGCGTTTCTATGCTCTTTACGATGTCAGCCTCTGAATCGTAGCCGTAGAGCCGAAACGGGATGAACAACAAGCCGGGTTGATAGACATGCGTCGATGCGCGGTCGACGATGGTTATTCTCCATTCTTTCAGATCGAGCTTGTGGCCCAACATGTTCGCAGCGACCGCACCACCGGTCCCGGCGCCCAGAATCAAGAGCTCCTTCATGAAAATCTCCCGCTAGCGTGTGGGCAGTGAATGCAACTCGGATGCATCCACGTAGACGAGATAGTCGTGGATCAGGCTGCCTTCGAGCTTCAGCACGTTCAAGAATGGAATGGTAAGCGTGCTGCCATCCAGTCTTGAATAGGTAACTTCACCGCGAAAAATTACCGTATTGGAGTGGTCCCACACTTCCACGAGATTGTGTCGCATTCCGGAGATGCTGGCAAAGAAGGCGGTGACGGCCTCGCGGATGGCGCTTTTCCCCTCGACGATGGGTGCGTTGCCGAAGCGAAACCGGGCGTCCGGCGCCAGAAATGCAAGCCATCCCTCGCTGTCTTTGGCGTCCAGGCAACACAACAGGTCGCGAATCCAACCTTCCCGATTCATAGAGGAAGAGCTATGTTCCCTTGTCGGCCCTTTCAAGAAACTCCGAACGCGGCTCCACGTCGGCGTGGACCAGATTGTAGTGACAGCCGATACAGGTCACGCCCCGCTCGCGCGCGTCCGCGTGCTGGCGTTGGCCGCGCTTGCGCTGGGGTTGAATGGCGTCTTCCTCGTGACAGGACCGGCAAGTGGCGCTGTCGGTCTCCAACAACCAGTCCCGGACCAGATAAGCACGCTCTGCACGCTCGCGATCCCAGGCTTCCCGCTCGGTGAAGTCGTTCAGGGTCTCCGAGATGATGTCTTTGATGCCATTTTTCACGTGTGCCCAGGTAGCCGGCACGATGCCGTGGGGAATATGGCAATCCGCGCAACCGGCGCGCACACCACTCGTAGCGGTGCGATGGGCCGACTCGAGAAAGGCCGGCTCGTTCGCCACATGCGCCTGCATGGAGTGGCAGGAAGTTCCACAAAACTCATCCGTGGATGTATAGCGGTCGATCTTCTCGTTGGCGAGCACCGCGGCCACGGCGATCGCGGCGCCGGCGATGCCGGAGATCAACACGGTACGGCTTATCCTCATGTGCGCTGGCGTTTATTCCTCAGGGAACCTTGGTGGCTTCGATATCCGCCTTGGCACCGAATCCGACCGTCGTCGGCCAGAATACGTGGTGACCGCGAGTCGTAATATTATCATCGTGCACGGCAAAGCCAAAGGTGTAGACTCCGCCCGGCTCGAGGGACTTGTCGTCCCCATTGGAGAGATGGAACGGCCGTGTCCACACGACGGTCCACATTCCATCTTTCCATGTGCCGGTGGCATTCATGTTGTCCGCAGCCGACCCTTTGGCATCCTCGCGGCTGGTGTAGTAGGCGGGAATTAAATCACCTTCCTTCCAATCCACGCTAGGATCAAAAGGCAGGGCGTTCTTCTCGCGTATCAAGGCCGTCGGTTTGACGCGGATTTGATCCTCGCGTGTCGCGTTGCTGCCGTACTTGGCCGCGTCGTACATGTACTTCGGTTGTTTGGCTTTCTTGTTCCAGTTCTTGCTGAATGGACCCTTGCCTGCGTCCATCAGGCGATACTCGAGAACATAGAAGTCGTCGGCCATGCCCACCGGATTGGACCGGTGACCTCGCCACTGCATGAGATCGAGAAAGCCACCCTGTGCTTTGATTCGGTCGATGTCTTCCCGGCTCCTGGTGCTCGCCCAATTTGCATCGGTACGGGTCGACGGCAGGTACTTGCGCACATCCTTCTTATGCAGGCCGCCGTCACCGAGCAACGCGTGTGCTTTCACCTCGGACTTACCTGCCTTGTTCGGCATATCCCGCTGACCGTCGTGACAGCTGATCCAACAGCCATGCACGTCGAAATTCGGCACCGTGCCATCGTCGATGAGCATGGAGAAGCGATCCTCGTAGATGCCGGGTTGCTTGCCATCCTGCACCACCTTGTCGAGCTTGGGATAGCCATAGTGCTTCCACTCTTTCCCGTCAAAGCGTTTGAAGGGGTGGGCGTCTCCCGGGTACGGATTGCGGGTCTTCCACTGAGCGCGCAGGTAGGCGTTGTCGTCGTCGTATGCGATTTGCAAGGCCAAATCGATGGTGGGTTGTTTTCCTTTGACGGGCGTCGGCGCGAGGCGCTCCCCCGAGACGATCAGCTCACCGATTTCCTGCTCTTCGCCCTCGTGGCAGGAAACACAGCTGTCGCCCCTGGCGACCTTTTTGTCGGCCCGCTTGTGGTCTTTACTGTGCAACCATTCGTAGCTGGACTGACCGGGGTAGAAGAGCTTCATCGTCGTCACCGGAACCTTCGACCAGTCCACCGGCGTGGCCGCTTGTGCGCCTGTGGATGCCCCCGCGAACAGGGCAGCTGTCAGGGTGACGGTCGCCATGGGTTGATGACGGATCGAATGATGTGAGATCTACCGGGCCGGGGGAAGTGGTCCCCACCATGGCTTATTTTTACGCGCATTGGTCGTGCTCCGCTGGCAAGTGCTTAGGGGAATCGCTCCCCCGATTCCATCGACAGGACTTCCCAGGCCGCATGATCGTGGTCAATTGCGCGACCTCACTGGACAGATCTTTAGAAGCACGTCCCAATTGCGGAATGCTGTAAAATAGACCGTCGCGCGCGATCGATCACTGCCTCGGAAGGTTCAATGGCATCGACGATGGCGCTTTCGCTACGTTAGAATTGCTGCGCGCATTTTGACGCTTCGAGGAGGGTTGATGGTTCCGGGAGTTCACCGAGGCAAGCCCATGGTTTCACGGAACCGGAAATCAGGCCTGCTCTCTTCCCTTTACCTGGCCATCCCATTGATGGTGTCCAGCTGTGCGGCGACCTTTTCGCCTGTCCCTGTTGCACAGGTTCCCTTCAAGTCAAGGGCCCAGATCCAGTCCAAGGGCGGGTTGACGGTGACTGCCGCCGTTCCCACCCGTGAAGAGGCGAACGCGCTCTACGGTGTCGACCTGGCATCGAAGGAAATGCAGCCGGTGTGGATCGAGGTCGAGAACGCTGAGGAAACCCCCTACTGGCTCCTTCCCTCGGGGCTGGATCCGGCGTATTTCTCTCCGGCGGAAGCTGCCCACGCATTCGGCTCGTCGCCGACAGGGAATGATGGTGGAGCAATCAGTGAGCACTTCAAGAATCTGCAGTTCAAGAACCCGGTATATCCAGGAACGACAGCGTCCGGGTTCCTGATTGTCAACCGCGACGAAGGTTACAAGGCGATCGATATCGATCTCATAAGCCGGGAGGATGCGCAGAGCTTTACCTATATCATCTCGGATCCATCCTTCAAGGGAGATTACACGCTTGTCGATTTCGGCACGCTCTACCCCAGCGAGGAGATCACGAACTTCCAGGACGAGCAGGCCCTGCGCCACGCGCTCGAAGAGCTCCCGTGCTGCACGACGAACGAGGACGGAACCGAGGAGGGGGATCCACTGAATCTGGTGCTCATCGGTGACGCGCCAGACATTTTTCCCGCGTTCATTCGCCGATACTGGCACGGTACCGAGATTATCTGGTCGGATTCCCTGTGGCGCACGGTCACGTCATTCGTCCAGGGGTCTCGCTATCGTTACTCGCCGATCAGTCCGCTGTATGTTTTCGGGCGCCGCCAGGACCTGGCCGCTCAAAAGGCCCGCGGCACCATACACGAGCGCAACCACCTGCGCCTCTGGTTGACGCCATACAGATTCAGGAAGGAACCCGTATGGATCGGTCAGATCAGCCGTGACATCGGCGTCAAGTTCACGCTCAAGTCCCCGACTATCTCCACCCATGTGATCGATCCGGACGTGGACGAGGCGCGGCGTTACCTCCTGGAGGATCTCGCCTACTCCCAGGCCCTGGCCAAGTTTGGCCACGTCAAGGGAGTCGGTGTTGTCAGCGAGAACGCGCCGCGCATGAACCTGGTAGGAGATCCCTGGTTCACGGATGGGTTGCGCATCGTCATGCTTTTCGAACCGAGACCGCGTGCGCTCTCTGACTTGGAATTCTTCTGGTGGGAGACGCTGCCGGGTGAGGGGGCGAGCGCAAGCCAGGGACTACTTGACGCGTCACAAGACCCGTGAAGATATGCACGAACAGGGGGCGATGGCGTGTGCACACGGTTCTTATCGCGTGCCTGGTCATGTTTGCCGGCGGCTGCGCGACGACCACCTTCGTCCGGCCTGCAATCGTCGACGCCGGTGCTCTGCGAGAGCGCGCTGAAACCGTCGTCGAGGATGACGTTCGCGTTTCCGCCGCAATACCGCGGCGCGAGGAAAGTATGGCTATCTTCGCTATCGATCTGTCAGAGAAGAAGATTCAACCGGTGTGGCTGGAGATCGAGAACAACTCGGATCGCCCGATCTATTTTCTGCGAACCGGCCTGGATCCGGAGTATTTTTCCCCTAGAGAGGTAGCCTTCGCATTCTATGGATCCATGTCCGATGACGATAAGACGCGCCTCGTCCAGCATATCGAGAGTCTGGATTTTCGCGATCCCATCGCTCCTCACTCGTCGGTTTCGGGGTTCATCTTCACTAACGAAGACCAGGAAACCAAGTTCGTCACCATGGATCTCCTGGGTCGCGGCTGGTCCCGTCACCTGACATTGCTGGTTCCGAATCCGGAGCGATCGCTCAGCGAGGATCATATCGCGAAGATATATGCAATGATCGCCGAGGCGAAACCGCTCCATGTTGAAGATGAGTCGCAGTTGCGTTCGCTTTTGGAGAAGCTGCCCTGCTGTGCAGCCAGTGAGAACGGAGTTGGGGGCGAACCCCTGAATGTCGTGCTGATTGGTGACCTTGACGCCACGGGACCGGCGCTTACGCGACGTCACTTTCGCTATACGGCGGTAAGCCCCCGGTACGTATTCGGGCGTCCTCAGGATATCTCGGCAAAGAAGGTGGGCAGATGGGTCACCACACAACCGCACGTGCTGCGCCTGTGGCTGACGAAAATTCGATTTCAACGAAAGCTCGTGTGGATTGGCCAGATCAGCACGCCGAAAGGTGGGCGTTTTGCTGCCGCGAGCAGTGATGGATCGTTACCAGCCATTGACCCCGATGTGGACGAGGCGCGATACGACCTGCTCCAGGATGCCATATATTCACAGTTGGTGACCGAGATTGGCTTCGTCAAAGGCGCGGGGCCCGACGGGGGTACGAGCCCGCGGACGCCGCCGGGGGGGCCCGCCTTCTATACCGACGGCCTGCGTGCCGTTATGATTTTCGACAGCCAACCGGTCTCCCTGACGGAGATCGAGTTCATGAGCTGGGAGCGGCTCATCGACCACAATCGTCAATAGGGAGTGGAATTTTGAAGCGAGGGATCGATCATCTGGTGCTTTGCGTATCGGATCTCGATCGCGCTATCGACCTATACCGGGATCTCGGCTTCGTCACCACGCCCCGCGCGCAGCATCCGTGGGGGACCGACAATAGCTTGATCCAGCTTCAAGGCTGTTTTCTGGAGCTGCTCACCGTTTCTCGCCCGGAGCTCATCGAGCCGGCGGGTGAGCGATTCTTCAGCTTTGGCGCTTTCAGCCAGCAGTTTCTGGAACGCCGGCAAGGCATGTCGATGCTTGTCTTCGAGAGCAGCGACGCGTGCGCGGACCGGAAAGAGTTCGCAGCACGCGGTCTCTATCAATGGGATCTCTTCGATTTCCAGCGACAGGCGAAGTTGCCGGATGGATCCAGCGTGTCCGTGGCCTTCTCACTTGCCTTCGCGACCGACGCGAGAATGCCGGAGGTTGCTTTCTTCTGCTGCCAGCAGCATGCGCCTCAATATTTCTGGAAGCCCGAGTACCAGCGCCACCCGAATGGCGCGGAAACCATCGACAAGGTCGTGATGGCCGCGGCGGAGCCGGAGATCTACGCGGACTTCTTCTCGAAAGTTCAGGAGCCCGAGAGCGTTGTTGTCGACAGCGAAGCTTTGACAGTCGCTACACCGCGAGGACACCTGCTCGTTGTCACGCCGGAGACCGCCAGGCGATGTTTCGGCGGCGTCGACTATTCATGCGGCACGGAATCACCGTCCTTCTTTGGCTTTTCCGTACGTGTGCCCGCTCTCGATGGGGTGGCGGATATTCTGGATGCGAACGGCGTGGGATTCACGAGTACTGACGAAGCGATTCGAGTCCATCCGGAGGAGGCCTTCGGCGTTGCCATCGAGTTCGCGGCCAGACCTGGAAGAAAATAGATCTGTCCCCGTTTTTTGTCCCTGCCCTTCTTCGCTCAGTCGCCAGAGCGTGATTCGTAGGCAGCCAGCAGTTCCGCAAGATCGTCGAACCACACGTCAACTGCCTCTGACAGGGAACTCTGCATGGTCGCTTGCCACTGACGTTGCTGGATATCGAGGGCTTCGGTCACACCCGCTTCCAGGGAATCACGCTCCGCGTACTCGATGCCTTCATTGATCGCATAGTCGAGCCCGAGACCAGTGGCGCCCCCGATCATGGCGCCCATGGGTCCGCCGGAAGCGCCGACCGCGGTGGCCGCCGCTGTTCCCAGCCCGCGCGCCACGTAGGGTCCCGCGAGGCGCGCGGCAATGCTGCGCCCAGCGGTTGCCGCGGCGCGACCCGACATACTCTGGGCGAGCTTCGCGGCGAGCGCCGAGCCAACGCGTTTTCCCACCAGCGCTCCGCCGGCGCTCAAGGTAACGGAGCGCGCGACTTCCAGAGCGCCCCGCTCGACACCGGAGACAGAGAGTTTTTTGGTCTGATGATCCCAATCGAGCACGACGGAGACTTCATCGAGATTCGCCGTACCGTCGAGATAGGTGGTCTGGGTGGAGACGAAATACCGAAAGCGGGTGTCGAATCCGCTCAGTGCGAACTGGAATCCACTCTGTCCCGTTTCCAGTGCATGCACGAAGGCCCATTGCAGCAACGGATCGGATAGTTCCGGACGCATGACGATGTCGCGATAGCGCTTCTCCACATAGCGCTCGAGATCGTGCGCCACCGCATCGTCGAGGCGCATGACGCTCGGCTTAATTACGTTGGCGGCGGCCGAGTACATCGCTTTCCCGGTCAGTCGGTAGGCAGTAGGCCAGGCGTAGTACCAGTCGGCGAATTCCGGGACGCGAGCGCGCATGCCCGTAAATACCGGTGCGGCGCGGGTTTCGAGTGCCGCGCCCACGCGGATGTGGGTTTCGCGACGGGCAATCTCCGCCCGCTTGAGCGCGCGGCGCACGAAGTCTGTCAGCGCATCGGCATTAGCCAGCGCCCGCACGGTGTTACCGTCGGCATCCCGGACGACCACCAGGGCCCGGCGCTCGAGCTGGGGGCGCACGCCGTGCTCGGCGGTGGAGCGGTCCTGATGGACGCTGCGTGCGTAGTCCCAGCGATCCAGGATGCTGCCGAGGATTCCGGGGACGAACAGCACGGCCAGGATCACCGCCAACGTCACCAGCGCCAGCAACAGCTTCGGCGCACCTGGCCGGCGCTGCCGGGGTAGTGGCCCTGAGGGCGGCGCCGTTGCACGGGGGCGTTCACGGGCCACTTCCGACTGCAGCCGCACGAGCTCGGCCTGCCACTGGGCCGACGTTGGCTCGGACGTACGGATCTCCGGCATCTTGGGATCTCCTGATTGCGGTGGCGGCGAGCACCAGGGCCTGCACGGGCATGACTACTGAGTGCAGATTAGGTGATCTTAGGACATTTCCAAGGCCAGATCGGATGGTCATTGCCGATTCCTCATATACACTTGGTTATTATTCCGGCAATTCGTTGAAAATCGTGATTAAGCGCTACTGGGAAGCAATCAAAACCGCCCTATGGAAATACGTGTGGGCGGCGGATCTGGCCGCCATGTCGCCGGCACGGGCCGGCGTCGTCAGGGCGCTGCGCGTCGGCCACATGATGATTCGCGAGCTTGCCGACGGCCAGCTCAACGTGCGCGCGGCCAGTCTCGTATACACGACGCTATTGTCCATCGTTCCGGTTCTGGCGCTCAGTTTCGCCCTTTTCAAAGGCTTCGGCGTGCACCACGATCTCGCGCCCGCGTTGATGGGTTACCTGGAGCCGCTGGGAGACAGGGGTGTCGAGTTCGGCCAGCAGCTCATCAGCATGGTGGAGAGTATCAACGTCGGCAAGCTCGGTGTGATGGGTCTCCTGTTTCTTCTATACGCGGTTGCGCGGGTGGTTCAGAAAGTCGAGCAGGCGCTCAATTACACCTGGCGGGTTCGCTCCCAGCGGGGTTTCTTCGAGCGCCTCAGCGGTTATCTCAACGTCGCCATATTCGGACCGGTGTTCGTGTTCGCCGCCATGTTCATTTTCGGATCATTGATGAGCTCATCGGTGGTGACGCAATTGATCGAAGTGACACACCTCGGCGCCTTAGTGACGCTGGGTGGCAAACTGATTCCGTACCTGCTGGTGGTGGCGGCGTTTACCTTCGTTTACTTCTATATGCCCAATACCCGCGTACGCATCGGTTCGGCGCTCTTCGGCGCACTGATCGCGGGTTTTCTGTGGGCTGTCGGCGGCTGGGCGTTCGCAGCCATGGTGGTCGGCTCCACCAAGTACACCGCCATCTATTCGGGTTTCGCCATCGTGATTCTGTTCATCATGTGGCTGCACATTTCCTGGTTGATCCTCCTGATGGGTGGCAGTGTCGCCTTCTATCGCCAGCACCCGGAGTATCTGGGTTTGCTCACCAGTGAATTGCAGTTCAGCAGCCGGGTCAGGGATCGCGTCTCGCTGCTCGCCTGTTTTCTCATCGTGCAGAATTTTCAGCATCGGCTGGAGCCGTGGACCAACGTTGCCCTGGCGCGAAGGTTACGGGTGCCGCTGGAGGCGCTCGAGCAGTTACTGGAAGCATTCGAGAAGGCGTCCATCGTGGTGGCGGTGAGCGACAGGTCGGATGCTTATGTGCCGGCCCGCGACCCGGGCACGGTAAGCGTTAGAGAGGTGCTGGAGGTGGCGCGATCGGCGGGTGAGAGCCACCACTTTTCTTACGACAACATCGTTTCCGAGCCCGCCGTGGACGAGGTCTGCAGCGCCGTCGAAGGGGCGCTCGACGCAGCCCTGGGGCAGCGCACGCTGCGCGATCTGGCCATCGCCAACCCACCGGCGGGCAACGACGGCGCGGTGTCCGCGGACGCGGCCACCGGGCTTGTTACCGTGGTGCCGGTGAGTCGTGCAGGCGCCCGGAAAGAGAGCCAGGCCGGCGGCGCCGGGGATGGCGCCGCACCCGACACCAAGCAGGAGCGTTTCTAGCCCGGTGGGCGCGATTCCGGCGTTCTGTGACTCGGGACGCGGTCCATCACCGGTTCGAAGGACTAGAGTAATGCCAGGAATCGCGTCACAAGGAGGCGCATCATGTACAGATTGCCGACGGAGCCTGGCTCCATAGGGCACACCCTGGACGCTGGATTCAAGCTCTACTTCGTATCTTTCAAGCGGGTCCTGGTCTTGAGCATTCTGGCGGCGCTGTCGCTGGCGGTGCCGATGCTGGCAATGGTGCTGGCGATACCGATGTTCGAAGGCGACATCCAAGCGCCCGGCGCTGCATTCATCGCCGTGCTGGTCGTTGCTGTGCTGGTCGTCATGACTCTTTATCTGTGGTTTTATATCGCCGCTATATGCTGCATCGGCGGCATCGCTTACGGACAGAATCTGACCCTGGGCGCCTGCTTGTCCACCGGCCTGCGGCGGCTCATTCCCGTAATCCTGGCATCACTGCTGTATGGCCTCGCCATGATGGGGGGGATGATTGTTTTCATCATCCCCGGCATGATCCTCTGGCTCAGCCTGGCTTTCTATGCACTGTGCATCGTCCTGGAGGGCGATGGCATACTCGAATCACTGAGGCACAGTCACCGACTGGTGTGGGGCAATTGGTGGCGAACTGCCATCATCGGCTCTGTCGTATTCGTTGTCTATTATGTGATTTATCTTGCCATCGAGATACCGTTCGCCGTCATCGATCAGATAGTGTTCGAATCCGAGCCCGGTGATCTTCCGGGGTTCGCGCAAGCCATGCTTTCCCTGCTTGGCAGCATCCTGTCAACGGTGGTCACTTTTCCGTTGATGACCTCTGTTTTCGTGGCTGTATTTCACGACCTCAAGCTACGCAAAGAGGGTCATGATCTGGAGGCGCGCGTCGAGGCCCTGACTGCCGCCGCCTGAACGAATGCGACTTTCCCACCTCGCACTGGCCGCCATCTTCGTTTTCGCGGCGTCCGAGGTGGGAGCGTCCGTTTCCCGCGATGGCCTGCCTGGCGATCTGATCCGATCCTGCCTGGTCGAGTTTGGCAGCCTTCCCGACGCCGCGGGTCAATCCAGCTCCCATCATTTCGACCTCCAAAGGCATTGTCCGCAACTGGCGAAGTGGCTTACAGCGTCGTCGCGTGCCAACGACTTCGACTTCGTAGAAATCGACGCCATTCACATGGAGGGATTGCGCGATCTGCAGTCCTTTGCCGCGGGATTTGACCATGTGTCGGCGCCGGCGGAGAAATTCTCCCTGGATTTCGACGGCATCGAGGCGCTGCTCGCCGACGTGCTGATCGAGGAAACCATCGACGACAGCCTGTGGGAGCAGTTTCTTCGCTGGCTCGAGCAGTATGTAAAGGACGGTGAGTCCCTGGATCTCAAACGGTTCGCCGATTGGCTACAGGATCTCCATGTGCCGCCGTGGCTTGGAGAGGTGATCCTGAATACATCGCTGGTACTGATCATCCTGCTTGCCGTGCTGGTGGTGGGTAATGAATTTCGGCTCGCAGGCGTACTCCACCGGATTCGGCGGCCGCATAAACTGCCGGCAAGCGCCGGCGTAGTGGAGACCGTGTCGAAGCCGCGGCCAACGTCGCTTGCGCAACTGCGTGGACTACCACCCAGGCAAATGGCTGCGGCGGTATTGGAGATCGTCACCGCGGCCTTCGCCGAACGCGGCTGGTTGTCTTCCAGTTCGGGCTTCACCAACGGTGAACTGGCCAGGCAAATCGGGCAACGGAAAAGTGATCTCACCCGACCCTTCACCCACCTGGTCGGCGAGATCGAGAAGATCATCTATGGCGATCGACTACCGGACGAGGATGCCAGGCAGCGGCTCATGGATGGCGCGGCGAAGCTGATCGAGAGCGCCGGCGGCGGGACACCGGCCGTTTCGGAGAAAGCGCGGTGAAGGATCGGTTGCTTACCATCGCAGGCGGTCTCGTGGCTTTCGCCCTGGTGGTCATCCTGTTGGTGCCCGTGCAACGGGATGAGTCCGCGCGTATCTCCAGACCACTCAGTACCGACCGAGGGCGGGCAGGCTTGCAGGGCCTCGAGCGCTGGTTGACCCAGGGAGGCGTTAAAACGGATGTGCTCAGGCGCCGTTACACGGCGCTCACCTCCAACTTCACGCTGAGCCCCCGGGGTAACCTGCTCATCGTCTCGCTTCCCCAGCGACTGCCGTCCAGGCTCGACGAGCGCGAGGCACTGCGTTCCTGGCTGGCACGCGGAAACCACGCGTTGGTGCTGGTGGCGGCGGGTGATGCGCCGCCTTGGATGGCAACTTCCGATGGACCGAGCAGCTACGAATTTCTGCAGTCCTTGGATTTCGAGCTGGCCGTGGGGCGGCATGACGAGTCCGATGAGCAACAGGCAGAAGAGAAGGGCGAGCTGGAACCGGAAAGTACTCCGCTGTTGCCCACCGATCTGAAGACCTGGTTTGCCGGTGAGCCTGTAGAGTTGCTTCCGCGTTTCCGCCACGTCCTTACTCGAGGTGTGGCGCGCGTGTCGGCGCGCTCGGCGGGATGGCTGGATCGCGACTGGACTCTCACCAGCGCTACCCATGGTCGAATCGTACTTCCGCTGCTGGCCGAGGCCGGAAACGGCGTCGCCTTCTGGGAGGCGCGGGTCGGCAGCGGTCGCTTATGGGTAAGCCGATATTCGGACTTGTTTGCCAACGTCGGTCTCGGCGAAGCTGACAACGCACGTTTTCTGGCAAACTTGATTGCTTCGGCGCTGGGACCCAACGGACGCGTGATCTTCGACGACATGCATCAGGGCGCGACGGATGTTTACAACGCCAAGGCTTTTTTCAGCGATCCGCGTTTCGTCAGCACGATGGCTTTCATGGTCGGCTTCTGGCTGTTGTATCTGGTGGGGCGCAGCCGTCGGCTGGCACCGGCGAGAGCTGCCGTGTCCCGCTACTATGCGGCCGATCTCGCCCGTGCCATGGCTGGGTTTTTCGCCCGCCGGCTGAGTGCTTTAACGGCTGAGCGGCAACTGTTCGAATTCTTCTTCAACGACATTCGCGGCCGCTACGGGTTGCCCACCAACGGGCAACCGGTATGGTCTATGTTGTCAGGGATGTCACGGGTTTCGGCGCACGACATCGATGGACTGCGGGCGCACTACGAGGGAGCGGCCGCGGGAAGGAAACCCGATCTGGTCGCGCTCGCGCGGCTCATGCGGCGTACGAGGGATAGTGTCTTATGAGTTCACAAGCGCGCAAGCTCGAGCACGAGCTCCAGACACGATTGGGACAGGCGGTATTCGGCGTCGAGCAGGTCGTCCACGGATTGTGCCTGGCTCTGGTGGCCGGGGGACACGTGCTGCTGGAAGGTGTGCCCGGTCTTGGCAAGACATTACTGGCGCGAACCCTCGCCGTCCATCGGGGAGGCAGATTCAAGCGCATTCAGTGCACCTCGGACTTGATGCCCGCCGACATTACCGGTGTGCATGTGTTCAATTCCGGCAGCAGTAGCTTCGACTTCATTCCCGGTCCGTTGTTCGCGGACGTGGTGCTGGTGGACGAGATCAATCGTACCAGCCCCAAGACCCAGTCGGCTTTGCTGGAAGCGATGGAGGAGGGCACGGTCACCATCGATCGCGAGACCTATCCGCTTCCCAACGACCATTTCGTCATTGCATCACAGAATCCCCACGAGTTCGAAGGAACCTACCCCTTGCCGGAATCGCAACTGGATCGGTTCCTGATCAGGCTGGACATGGATTATCCCTCCCCCGATAAGGAGCAGCAGGTTCTCAAATTCTACGATCATTGCGCCGGGCAACGGCGCGCCACACTGGCAGTAGAGACGCCCATCGAGGGTTTGCTCATCGAGGAAGCGAGGCGTGAAGCCGACCGCGTGCATGTCTCGGACGCCATCTACGATTACGTGAGCGCAATCACGGCGGCGAGCCGCAACCATCCTCATGTCAGTCTCGGCCTTTCTACCCGCGGCGCGCTGGCGGTAATGCGTTGCGCGCGCGTGGAGGCCGTGTTGCGCGCCGCCGAGTTCGTGACGCCCGACGACATCAAGGTCGTCACCAAGGCAGTAATCACCCACCGTCTGATACTGTCACCGGACGCAAGCCTGGAAGGTGTGGGCGGCGACGACGTGGTCGAGGGCATTCTGGCGCAGACGCCGGTACCTAAGGACTGAATCCGGGTAGCGGAGACAGGCTCTCGCCCATGCTGCTGGCAGCACGCCTTTATGCACTCGCCGCCTTCGTGTGCGCAATCGCCATCATCGGTCAATGGTCCGATGCCATCGGCGCCGATCTCTGGCGTGCACCGGCCGCGGCACTGTTGCTGGCGCTGATCATCGAGGGTGTCGTCGACCGTCGGTTGGGGCTGGCAATCGAGCGGCGTCTGCCCGCCCGGGGATTTCTCGGCCAAAGCCTTGCCAGTGAGCTCGTGGTGCAAAACCCGGCGCCCTACACTCTGCAGCTGGACACCCTGGACCAGCCCCCGCCGAGTCTGAAAGCAGACTACGAACCGTTGAGCTGGCGCATCGCACCCGGTGAGTCGTCGACCCAGTGCGTCTCGTTGATTCCCCAGGAGCTGGGGGAGATGAAATGGGAAACCCTGCGCACCCGCAGTCTCGGTGCATTCGGCCTCGCCTGGTGGCACCGTAGTCTGCGGCTGCCGGCGATCCTGCCGGTGGTGCCAGACCATCTGCACGCCCGGGATCACCGTGCCGGCAGTGCCGACCGGGGCCGTTACCTGCGCTCCAGCAGCGGCGGCGGTACCGAGCTCATGGGATTTCGCGACTACCAGCGCGGCGATCCGTTGAGAAGCATCGACTGGAAGGCCACCGCGCGCCGTGGTTCACCCGTCGTGCGCCTGTTTACCAACGAAGAGCACGTGGAGTTGGTGCTGGTGGTTGATTCCGGGCGTACCAGCGGCATCCAGTCGGGTCCCCTGACGCGTCTCGGTCACTACGCCAACGTCGCGGCGCGCCTGGCCGAGAGATCCCTGGCCAACGGCGACCATGTCGGGCTCGTGGTGTTTGCAGAAGCGCCAATCTACGTGGCCGCCGGGCTGCGTGGTGCCGGCGGTCTGCAGCGTATTCGCGGAGCTTTAGCGAGCATGCGTACCCAGGCCCGCGAGTCCAACCCACTGGCGGCGGCGTTGCGCGTTCGCCGGCTCGTCAGCCAACGCAGCCTGGTGGTGATTTTCACCGACATGGATGAGGGTGAGATTGCCGGTCAACTGCGTCGTGCCACGAGTTTTCTCACTCCCAAACACCTGCCGGTGGTGGCGAGTCTCCTGGACGAGGATGTTCTGGAAATGCGTTGGCAAGGCGCCGAGCGCTGGATCGATCCCTACACCATGTTGGCTGCGTTGGAGATCACCAAGGGCGCGCGCCGCACGGCCCTGCATCTGCAGCGTTCAGGTGCACACGTGGTACTGGCACGCCCGGCAGAGCTGGATCAACGTGTGTTGACGGCCTATGAGAATCTTCGCTTACGGCGAAGAGTGTAGGTCAGGTTTCGACCGCCAGGCGCGACCACTCAATACCGTCCAGAGGAGAAATCCGTAGGCGACGCCGACGGCCACGCGTACGCTGAGCGGATAGATGTCGTTCGGCGAGATATAACCCTCGATCAGGCCGGCGCCTATGAGAAACACCACCACTACCGGCAGCAACGTCCCCGCCTGCTTGACCGCATCTCGAAACGCCGCGCCGCGGGTTTTCAGCCCGGGATGCACCAACGCGTGCCCGAGTTGGATACCCGCCGCGCCCGCCAGACATATGACGCTGAGCTCGACCACACCATGGGCGATGACGAAATTGAAGAGGCGCCCCGCCATATCGTACTTGGCGGTAAAGGCGAATATACCGCCGAGCATGAAACCGTTCAGGGAGATGATATAGATCGTGCCTAGTCCGTAGAGCGCGCCCAGCGCAAATGCGAATAAGGAGACCATGATATTGTTTGCCATGATCTGAATCGACAAGACCGACGATGGGAAAATATTCAGAAGGCCGTCGGTCCAGAGTTCGCCCCGTTGAACCTCTTCGATCATCTTTTCGGATGCAAAAAGGGAAGCCAGCTCGGGATTGAAGCTCACTAACAGCCAACCCAGAAGCCCCGTCCCGAAAAACAACGTCACCGTGATCCATATGGTGGCGCTCATGTCGTGAAACACGCGCGGCACCTCGTCTCTGAATAGTTCGACGAACTGCGCTTTCAACTGAGTCGGGCGACGGAACACGGCCTCGTGTGCCTTGAGGAACAGGTTCTCCAACTCTCGGCAAAGACTGCTGCCGGGCATCAGTGCCCGCGCCAGGGACAGATCGCGACCGAGGGATCGAAAACGATCGATCAGTTCGATAACCTCAGGATAAGATGCGTTGGCCCGATCCCGTTGCTCGCTAAGAAGATCACCAAGGCGCTGCCAATCCGGCACTCGGCGGCGAAGCCAGTGGACGAGAGTCTGTTCCTCGCGAGGCGCCTCAAGTGCCGGTGGCATGGGCAAGGCTCGCCAGGCGCTTGTGCATTTCTCGATCGAACGCACGTTCGGACAGGTCGGCAGGTAGCGTCTCTCCCTGGCCGCTGATCAACTTGGCAGCGATCTGCGAACGCCTTTCGGGGAGCGAGCGTGTTCCAGCGCTCGAGCAAGTCCCTGGCGACCTCCATGGCGGACAAATCCAGCGCGCTTTCACGTGGAGCGGCGAAATCCTCGAAAGCATTGCTGGTCAGCTTCTTTTCGTACACGAGCAGCGTACCGGCAGCCATATCGCCAATGCGGACCTGGCGCGCGCTCAGCAGCACGCAGGCCAAACCGACGACGTAAAACAGGGGTAGTGAATCGATCAGACGAAAAACATTCCGAATGAGCAGCGCGGACACGTCGGGCGTCTGGCCTTCAGTCGTGACTATCCGAATGCCGGCGGCGCGCTTTCCGGGCGTGCGTCCTTTCATCGTGGTCTCCAGGACCGGGTGGTAGAGAAAATAGAGCAGAGCCGGGGGCAGGATGACGATGTAGAACACGGAGCTGCCGACGCCATCGAATACCGCATCGAAAAAGCCGCCACCATCCATCGTGCCGAGGAAGGCAGCCATTCCAATGAACCAGGCCAGCGCCAGAAGGATGCGGATATGCCAGTCGATGAGGAAGGCGTAGCTGCGGCTGCCGGTACCGGCGATGGGCAGGTTGACCTCCGTGGCATCGGTGGAGGTGAGTTGCAGTTCGTCCTGAATGGTTGCCATGAGATTTCCGGAGGATAGTTAAAGCTAGCGCCGGGGGAGGTGTGGGTCAATCACGCCGCCGCCGAGTCGCTACCCACTTCGCAGCCATTTAGTGACGCACGCCACAGAATCGGATGCGCGTCCGGTGGCAGTATGTCTGGAAATCCTGGCTCAACCCGACGCCGAAAGTGCAGTCCGGGACGCCAGGGCCGCCGCAGAGCACGCTTTACGGCAGTTTCGGGGTATGCAGGACGCGCCCCATAAGAATAAGGGAGAGACACGGCCAGACGTTGACCACGTCTATCTAGGAGTATGCCGTGAGAAAGCCAAGTTATGAGAGCGTGGTCTTACTCCACGCGGAGGAGGCGAAGCATGCGATCGCCATCATGCGCGAGCAGGGCAAGACCGCCTCGCTCGACTATTTGATGGCGAGTTACGAGCCCGACGAGAGCACCCTGGTCGATCATCGCATGCCTCCCTGGAACGATGGCGACAGCCTTTACGAGAATGACGAGTTCGTACTCTATTACAATTTGAACTCGCCCTATATCGGCTTGGTGCGCAAGTTGTCGAGTTTCAGCGCCGTCTGTTGAACGGGCGGGCGTGTGCAACGGGGCCGGGTTAGTATCCCTGGGCCCTCGCACCGACACGCCGCGGGTCCGCGGAGCCGAAAAATCCCCCATGGATGCGCATAACCGTCTGGGTACTGCCCATGGCGTTGCCCACATCGATGTGATGTCCCATCGCGCTCAGCGAGTCGAGCGTATCGTCGCTGATGCCCACCTCCACTCGGAGCTTGTCGGGTAGCCATTGATGATGAATCCGCGAAGCGGCCGTGGCCGCCGCGATGTTCATGCGGTGGTCTACGACGTTCATGATGATCTGTAATGTGGTGGTGATGATACGGCTGCCCCCGGGACTACCGGTGGCAAAATAGGCTTTCCCGTCCTTGAATACGATTGTCGGTGTCATGGAGCTCAGCGGGCGTTTACCCGGTTCGATGGCGTTTGCCTCGCCCCCGATGAGCCCGAAGGCGTTCGGCACCCCCGGCTTGGCGGAGAAATCGTCCATCTCGTTGTTGAGGAGGATTCCTGTGCCGGCGGCGACGATGCCGGAGCCAAAGCTGAAATTGAGGGTGTAGGTGTTCGAGACGACGTTGCCGGCGTTGTCCATGATGGAAAAGTGAGTCGTCTCGTTGCTTTCATAGGGCAGCGGATCACCCGATTTTATGTTCTTGCTCGGAGTCGCATAGTCCAGTGAAATGCGCTCGCGCAGCTTGGCGGCGTAGGCTTTGGAGGTCAGGCCCGCTACCGGGACCTTCCAGTAATCCGGATCGCCCAGATAGCGGCTGCGGTCCGCGTAAGCGAGCTTCATCGCCTCAGCCATCAGGTGGATGGTGTCGGCGGTGTTGTGGCCAAGAAATGCAATTGGATAGTCTTCGAGAATGTTGAGAAGCTGAATGACGTGCACGCCGCCGGAGCTCGGCGGAGGCATGGAGAAAATGTCGTAGCCACGATAGGTGCCGTGCACCGGCTTACGTACCACCGCCCGATAGTTGTTCAGATCGTCGATGGTGATCAGACCGCCGTTCGCCGCCATGTCGGCGGCGATCTTCCCGGCAATGTCGCCACGGTAAAACGCATCGGGCCCCTGCTCGGCGATCTGCTGGAGTGACTCCGCCAGATCACTCTGCACCAGTTGCTCACCATTGGTCAGTGTCGTGGCGTCGCTGTTCAGAAAGATGCGCGCTGTCGCCCGCCGTCTGGACAACCGCTTCTGTCGTCGATGCAGCGCGTTCGCCAACTGCGGCGTGACGGTGATGCCGGTGCGTGCCAGAAAAATGGCCGGCGCCATCACTTGCGCGAGACTCATGGTGCCGTACTTTTCCAGCGCCAGCGCC
>PVMK01163488.1_pt1 | contig 52039 bp, 65 predicted proteins | sample 1853481 | NCBI WGS metagenome assembly PVMK01 (sample SAMN08533507, study PRJNA380276) | Marine sediment metagenome, whole genome shotgun sequencing project.
CGACGAGGACACCAATGTGAAAGCCATGATCACCTGGATAAAACGCCTGCTATTTACTGCCAGCTTCCTGGCCCTGTTCACCACCAACATCCTCACCGTCACCAGTACAGCCTTCAACGCAGCCCTATCCGGCCTAGTGGGTACAGCCCTGGGCATACACACTGTATCCAGCATGATGCAAACCAAACTCGCCGGCCAGGACAAGGCCATCAAGAAGCATCAATCTACCGCTATCAAGCGCAAAGCAGCTACCAGGAAATTCGGCACCAGGCTGGCGAGCAGAACCAGGCGCGTTGCTGCGAAAAGTATTGCGGCTATTCCTGCTGAGTCGATTCCGTTAATCGGCGTCGCCGTGCTGATTGCGGATACAGGGTATGAGCTGTTTGCGGCATGTGAAAGTATCCGGGATTTGGATCAGTTGTATTCAGATATGGGGATGGCGAGGGAAGTGTCTGGTGATGTGATGCACGATGTTTGTGATCCGGAGTTGCCTGAACCGGGGCAGGTCTAGGGTGATGTTGTTGACCATGTGGACCAATGGTGGGAAGAATTGATGGAGGCTGTGTAGCAATCCAATGGCCAGGCAAGTTTGGGGTTGCTCGAAATCGAAAAAATCAAAACAGTTCCACATGTGCCGATGTCCCATCAGTTTGTCGAACGACTGATCGGTAGTATTCGGCGCGAGTTACTGGATAACACCCTTTTTTGGACGGCGAGCGATCTTGAGAACAAGCTTCGTGAATATCAGTGCTATTACAACGAGAACCGGTGCCATTCTGGACGGGATGGTGCGACTCCAATCGATTCAGCAGACAGAAAAATTATCGACATCAATGATTATCGATGGAAGAAGCACTGTCGTGGTTTGTTTGAACTTCCGATGGTCGCTTGAATTTGGATTTCGCCATGGACACGCCGGCAAGACGCAAAAGCGACAGGGGTTGGTCTATACCTGGCTCAATTATCACCTGTCTCGGGCGAACCTGGTTTGTCGATATTGCCCTCAGACTGTACTTTCATTTCCTCCAGCATATTCGCCATGCTTTTCTGTCGTTTCGCGACGGCGTCAGTATAGTTGTTGATATCAAGATTCAGGTTATTAACGAAAAGAGTTTCAAGTTCTTTCGGCATTCCTTCTATCGAGAGGCTTGCACGTTCACGGATACCTTCAAAAATTCTTATTTTTTCATCCAGAAAATCTGTGGCATCAAGCCCAAGGCCAGCTATATGATCACCATACCTCTGCAAGCGACTTTGCAATAGGTGGATATACTCACCAAGCAAAAATTCAGTTGCAACAACAAACGGACGGGGCGGATCTGTCGACAGAGTACTAAGTGCGTTTATGATGTCGAATAAGCTATCGGAATAGCTCATTAGAAGTTCACGATACTCTCGGTCAATAAGTTCAGCTTCTTTTAGTTTATCGTCAAACCGTGAAACTTTTGACCACCAGATAGATAACAAAAAACCGAGGGTTACGGCGAAGAGGCTAGTGATCGAGACTTTCATCGCATAGAGCGGGCCGTAGATTATATCAATGCTTTCGAACAGGAATGCCGATCCGGCGAACAGGAGTGACATAATCAGTAATAAAGCGAACTGGGGGTTGCTGAACTTGTTTTGCTTCAGCTTAGATCTCGCTGTCTCCAGCCACTGGCCATGAGTTAATTCCCGATGCGCTGTTGCGCTTTGTTTAGTGCCGCCCATTGCGAGTGCTTCCTTTGCATTGGACTCTGATTGTTGCTCTTTAGAGAAGCTGGTTTTTACATAGTCACTCATATTGATAATCCTGCTTGCGTATTATTCTGGTGAGAGCATTTCTATACCGATTCAGCTGCACTAGCTGTGCCGTCGGAAGAGCGGCGCGAGTACACTCTGCTCTATTCAACCGTTCCCCCAGTCTTGAAGTGGCCCTTGACGGTAACTATTGTTCCTCGGTCTGAAGGGTATGCCGAGCTTGACGTTATCTTAAGAAGGTAGTGCTTATCACCATTAATGACTGAAAATACTTCACCTGCTGCCCTATTGCTGCCGGTGGCCAACACAACTGCTCCGGTTTTTTCGAGGCCGGCGACTCTTTGCATGAGTTGATCGATTGTCTGCAGGTTGTCAAAATCCGATTCGTCCAGTACGGCAAACTGTGGATCGCTGCCCTCTATCTTGGATATCCTTATATGGACATTCGTATTGTCAATGTTTTGCCAGTCGATACCGAACAGCCGAGCGCCGTCGACGGGGCCTGTTCCTATTCGTTGCAAAGTGAAAGACTCAGTCTGGAGCAAACGGGCATCCTCGGCGATAGTAGGCTCTTGCTCTGGTGCCTCTATATGTGCATGCATATAAACTTTCTTTTCTACTATATTGTCGTTCCTATCCGCTACCAGTATATGAAACTCATACTCGCCTTCCGTTTCGATTCGCTCATTAATATAGTTCTGTAAATTCAGCGTCACATCCGTATATGACCTGGGAGTTTTCTCCAGGCCAAAAAGATACAAATTGTATTTATCTCTTGTTGATGCCAAATCGACTTCATAAGATCGTTCCTTAATGATCAATTCCTTTATTCGGTCAGTCGCCTCGATCCGTATCCTTATTCGAGGATAGTCTCCAACGAGCCCTGTTTGGGGCAGCTCGGCAGAAAATCCCTGGGCGGTTATCTCCGGCTTTTTTGCGTCGGCGGCAGATACGCCGAAGATCGCAAAGAGCCAAGCAATACCAGAGAAAGTCTGCAACTGTGAGGTTTCGTAATCATGTCAGATAATAATCTGAGCCTGTTTTGATCGTTGTATTCACGGCAAATACCATCGTTCCCGCAAAAAACCAGTTTAGCACGTTACAAAATGGCATGTGCAAGGAATATTTTTCAGCATGTTAGCCCAGTACTGTTGAGTTCATCGATTCGACCCTGTGAGTGGCGAATTAATTTGTATTTGGAATCAAGCAGTTAAATATTTCAGCTGGGGCTGAAAATTCTCACTACTGCCACCCCAAAAACTATCAAACAACCCGACGCCAACCTGTGCCTGGCGAATGACTAATTCCTACTCAAAAACAACAGCTTAGCTGGTAACCGAGAAACCGTCGCCAGTCATACCTCCCAAGGCCTTGCAGGGCATCATTGGCGTCGAGTCGTCAGGTTCGTCGGGTGTAATTGGAGTTTCTTACTACCCCTCTACCCCATACTTTTTCCCGCATCCACATACATATCGCCCCGCGAGTTCAGAGGGGGCTTCTTATAGCGCCAGATCAAGACAACTCCCACCGGCTGTGCCAGCTACCGGCTACTGGCACCAGAGCGGCAATCTGTGGAGTACTTTGCCCAGGGGTATTACCGTACCCATGCCTTGGCCAGGTTGCTCACTAGCAAGCCCTGACAGTCCACTGGACATAGCTGGATCCAAACTATATGGACCACAAAAGATCCACGATTTGTCCCCTGAGATTTTCCTCTATTGTATGGCAAACAAAAATTTATTCAGAGACTCCCTAGCTTCGAATTTGAGGCTTCTTGCGCGTACCCAGCATATTCAACTTATATTTTCTGATCGTATCAGGTGTTACCACATCACCCTGCGGGCTGCGAAAGGAGAGTGCATCGAAGGGGCATTGCACGATGCAGGCACCGCACTGCACGCATTTTTCCAGATTGGACAGTACGGCGAGTTGCTGCTCATGGTCCATGTTGAATACGCGCGTTGGACACACTTGCTCGCAAAAGCCGATGCCCTGGCAACACTCCGGATTCAGTTCAATATGCAGCAGGCGACTGGCGTGCAGTCCACTTTTGTAGGTCGGGGTACTTCCGGTCAGATCGAGGCCAAGAATTAGTAAAACGACAAGTGAAGCAATGCTCCAACGGAGGGTATTGGTCCAGGAAAAATCATTGGCAATCACGCTGTAGCCAGCAAGACACAATATGAAAAGAAGCCAAATTAGTAGTAAAAATCCTTTTTCACCGAAGTTGAAAAACACGAAGCCGATATTCTTCCCTGTTGTTCGCGCGCGCACCTGATACAAAGGAAAAGATAAAAAAATGAGTAGTGACGCCCCCCAGACCAGGCTTATTGTGGGGATAATACCTCCGCGCCAAAATGGGACAAACAAGAGTGCAAGAAGAGATATGGGAAATGCCCACGCGATCGCCATTTCCACGCGTTGCGCAGGGGGAAACCTCACCGTGCACATCTCTTCGGTCTTCTGCAGGCGGTTGTCCAGAAAGGAGCGGATTGATGATGCATAGACGGGCCCCCAGACAACCTTCCATCCCGACTTTTTGCGTATGACATTACCCTCAATTCCGGTTGCCGCGAGCTGTGGCAGAATGACCCGCCGGTGATCCACGAGGCGATCGATACCGCTGGTTTTCAACACGGAAATCACCTCATGGTTCGTCAAGTGTCCGCCACTGGCTGCGCACCATACATTCAGCCCGTGGCTGTTTGCGACGAGCAGATAGGCGTCCATCCCATCAAGTGCGCGTTTCACCCGCTCCACCGTCAGTTGGAAGTTTCCGGTTAAAAAAACGGCAGAATGGCGGTCCGGGTGTCCTATCCTGATCAGGCCGGTTTTGCAGGGGAAGGGCAGGACACGCAAAAGTGTCTGCACAACGGTAATCCATAAAAACCCCAGAGACTTTATCATGGCGGATCCCCCGGCTTCCGGGCCACGAATTCAGTGAAATTCTCCAGCGCGTTGGCGTGAACCGACATGAGGGACAGGCCAGTTTTCTCAAGGTGCTCTACCAGCCCCGATAAGGGGTGAGTGGTCTGTTGGGTCAAAGCATAGGTAAAGGCCACTAGCGGTATTCTGATGAGCAGATAAAGACAGCGCTTTAGTGGGTTTAGGGGCCTGACTTCATCGGCGACCAGCAACAAGCCGCCGGGCTTTAATATCCGCTTCGCCTGCATCAGGGTATAGTGCAGTTCGTCTTCACTTAATTCGGAAAAGCAGAGACCGGCCGTTATCGCATCGTAGCTGTCCGCGCTCTCCCGATCCAACTCTGCCACGCCCATTTCTTCGATATCCACGGAGTCGCGCAGGCCAGCTTCCCGTACGCGACTGGTGGCGATTTCGAGCATTTGGGCGTTGCTGTCGATGGCCTTTACCCTGGCACCTCGTCTGGCGATGCGCAGCGTTAGCGCGCCAGTACCGCAACCAACATCCAGCACCTGTTGGCCGGGTGCTATGTGGCTTACAAGGTGATCGTAGGCACCATCCAGTCGACCCAGCGAGAGCAAACGCACGCCAAAGTCATAACGACGAGGCGCCGACTCCAGAAACCGCATCAAGACATATGTACTCACGTACTCGCCTCTGCATCAAGTATCGTCCTGACTCTACCAAGGTAGCGCTTAGTCGCAATGACCTGTATCAAACAGCGGGCAATAGGCCTTCTGGATATGTCGTCGTTCAGGGCGAGACGTCCCGGCAGCATCCCGTTCCCCAGCCCCCCAGCTCGGAACAAGCCCGAAGTTCGGTTTCAAAAACCCCTTCCACTTCTTCAACTTACAGCCAGCCAGCTCGGTATCACCCCACCATCAGTTTCGGCATAGGCTCGGTGTCAGTTACCCCTCCCCTACCCCCAGAGAAAACCCGTTACCGTTCTTCAGCTTACTGCCCAAATCCACCACAGACCATCCGACTCATAATCGGCAGGTCGAAGGTTCAATCCTTCTGGGCCCACCATTTTTTATAGTTTTCAAAGACTTATAACTGCTTAGAGCGTCCGACTATGGCGGGGGGATGGGTGACAGGTTGTTGGTGGGAGTCGGTGGGTGCAAATGCCAGCGGCAGCTACCGTTCTGAGGACCACTGCAAGCCATTCAATCTCAGATATGCTGACTAAACTCCCCCCGGTCCGCCGAAGCCATGAGCTCATGGAACTGCTTTCCGGTAACGTGTATCAGATGAGCATGATCTCCAGCCTCGAAATAGATATCGTTCAATCGGCCCAGGCTGGTATTTGGATCCCATATCGTCTTGATGCCGTAGGCCATGCCAATCGGCGGTATCGCACCGGGATCGCAGTCGCCGAACAGGGTTCCCACTTCTGATTCTGTAGCCAACTCCACCTCCTGGTGCAACAAGGTGTGCAAGGTTTCCAGCTTGATATGGTAGTCCGATGGGAGCACCACCAGTAGATAACCCTCCTCATCCTTCACCAGAACGCCCTTGGCCAGTGCGTCACCCGGAACATGGGCCTTTTCCGCCGTGTCCATGCTGAAATCACTGTGTTGGTGAGCAGCTAGCCGGTAGTCGACTCCTTGCTGCAACAGATAGCTCGCCAGTTTTTGTGCAATAGTCATTTAGAATACCCATCGTATACGTCATCGAATCATCTGGCACCAATCGGCCCTATTTCTGAGAAACACTTTTCTGCCAGCTGTTTCTACAGTCTAGCCTGCAAATCGCAAGTTGTGTATTTTCCGCTGGCTGCTCAGCTCGCTTCTCCCCCTACTCAACTGGATGTTCACCCCCCGGGGCCACCAGTCGTCAGGGGCACCGGAATCAGGCCTTACTCTTGTCAGCACCATCAGTATCGTTAATATCTCCTATATGTGGACATCACAGCGTGATTACCTGGAGCCTGTAGGAACACTGCGATTACGATTCTCTGCCGGCCATGACTGCCTCAGCTATGCAGATTTTCTACGCGCGCTCGCGGAGGATGCTAGTTTCAGAGAGCTCATTCAAGATGAGATGCGGGCCGCACCTTTTATCGCTTTCCGCTGGGAAACACCGCCGCTGACCTCCGCCAATATCGATCAACCGTTCGAATGTCTGTTACACGACAGCCCCGGCCTCGATGTACGAGCTGACCCGACAGATTTCGAGGCCTATTTTCAACCCGGTGCCGAAGTGGTCAATTTCCAAAATCTGGGTGCGGATGCATTGTTGATAGTACCTTGCCCAATTTCCAAATCAGCCAATTACAGCCACATTGCCGCTTTTCACCGCAGTGCACCGTTTACGCAGCAACACGCCTTCTGGATCGTAGTGGCCCAGACCGTGCTGACGCGGCTTGGTCCGCAGCCGCTATGGCTTAGTACTGCAGGGGGTGGTGTAGATTGGCTGCATATGCGACTGGATGACCGGCCCAAGTACTACCGATACTTACCCTGGCGGGAAGCCGAAGATGCCCTACCTGCGGATTGAGGATGGCCAGGGGCAGGCCCGGTGGATGTATGAGTCCGGGGACTACTGCAAGCCATTCAAATCATCTGAGGATAAAGTCATCATCCAAAAAAGCGGCAACGATTGTCCTCCTGGCGTCTGCTCATCAGGCAACTACTGCAAGCGCCCCAGTCGTTCAGACAGAGAAGCCCTGCCCAGGGAGGACGGTGGCAAGTGTCCGACTGGGTGGCGGAAGTCCGGTAGGTATTGTGTGAAGCAGTAAGTTGAGGCAAGAGGCATTGCTCGTATATAGTCATATTTCAATTGTCTGCTAGGATTGGTTGAGTTGTTCGCGCCATAGCCATCGCATGACCCCAGAGGGAAGTCACTTGAAATTACGTTCTATTATCTCAGCCTTGTCGCTGTTCGGTCTGGCCACTGGCATCGTTTACGGCGCAGATCTCCTGCTGGAGACGCAAACGTCCTGGGATGGCGGCAGTCTGGCCTATCCGACGGGTAAAGCCCAAGTGACGTCCGTCATGCTGCATATTGAGCCTGGCGACGAACCTCCATTTCACTGTCACCCGGTGCCCACCATGGGTTACGTGCTGCGCGGTGCTCTGGAGGTGGAAACAGAGCGGGGGGACACTCAGCGCATTGAAGCGGGCAGCGCCGTGGTCGAGGTGATGAACACCTTGCATCGTGGCCGAGCCGTGGGTGGGCCAGTCGATATCGTCGTATTTTATGCTGGCGCCGAAGGTGTTCCCACCGCGGTACTGCCAGGTAGTGACGATGCTGCGACATGGCCCTGTGGCGGAACGGAATAACTGGCCAATATTGTGTGAAGCAGTAGCCAGGTTTTGCACTTGTTTCAATGGTTAAATATTCTTAATAATCATCGAGTTATTAGAATATGTTCATCTACTTTTTCATCATAAATCATCAATATCAAAGAGTGATTAACGAGGTATTATTTTCCCGGATTCCTTGTAGTGCATCGTATTGGAGGGGGTTGGTTGGTTGTTTTGCATATATAAGCGGCATGTGGAAAGGTGTGATAAAGAAACCGCTGGCCGATCTTTCCCTGACAACTGGGGCATGGTACTCCCCCTTTCGACTCCGCATTGTTGATCAGGTCTGCCCGGAAAATCTGGGCACCCTCTATAAGGACCGACCCTGACGATTCAGTAAGTGCTCAGAACCAGCCCTCACACTTTTCCAACCGGCATATAGCATCACTACAACAGCAGATAGAGCAAGTAGCTGCCCTTCTGCAAAAAATGCCCAGCCGGTTTGCAGGGAAGCGGAAATAAGGGCGAAGCCGAAAAGGATATTTGACATGAGACCTACCGTAGCAGCGGGGCACATCGCCATCAATGGAGGGGCTATATTTCTGTGAAGGCGGTCACAGGTCCACACCAACAACCGCTATGGAGGCAACTTCATTGGCTTTCGGAGGAAGCCATCCATTCCTGAAAGTCGACTCGGTAGCGATTGGACGTGCTCGCCCATACCCTGCGGCCACCGGGCGTGTCCATCATAAACGACACAACGCCAGCGCGCGCAACCCATGTTTCGTGGTCTAGCGCGCCAGACTTGTACTGGACGAAGAGATTCTCCGTCGAGCGCAACGAGAGAATAAGCCAGTATCGATACTGCGCGTATTCGTCCTCGGTGAGGCTGTCAGGGTCGTTACTACCTATCCGAATCACGCGGGCGAGGTCACGATCACGAGCCGGCAGCTCAATGATCCTTTGAGAAGACTCCATGGCGGTCTGCAGGCCCGCAAGCCGCGTTGATCGGCTGTTCTCGCGAATTTCGCGCGCGATAAAAATGAGTGACACCACCACTGCCAGCGCACCGACGAATTCCCCGAGACCACCAAGTTGCTCAATTGTCATATGAACCAGTCCTCAACAGTAAGTTATACGAAATTTAATTCCGTTGAAAATAAGGATTTCGCGTTATAACGAGTGCCCGGTATGAGTCGTCAGCGGCGGTCCACCCCAGTGCAGCTCATCCGATCACCGTTAGGACAAGGGCGTGTGGTCAAAAAACTCATCCGCCGTGTGAATTCAACATCTTAGCACTCTCCATGCTTTTGTGCGTTGTCTCAATGGCGGCGTACAATTGGCTGAATAATTCGAGTCGACGGTGGGGATTGCAATGGATTGGGTGCGCATTCTGGCTTACATTACGGGGACAGTGGACCAGGAGCTCCTTTTGCGTAACGAGTACCTCGTTGCAGAGAACCGGAGAAAGCCCAGCTCAAGACCCCGTTACGGCTCACCGACGCTGAGAGAGCTACACTGGCTATTGTGCTCATCGCCTAGGTCGTAAGGCCCTTGAGGAAGTAGCCAATGTAATGAAACCCGACACCATCATGGGCTGGTACCGGAAGCTGGTCGCACATAAATTTGACGGCTTGAAATCGCCGGGATCACGCCACATCCCAATGAAGCCTGGATGAAACAGATCGCCAGAAATGTAACGATGGACGAATGGGGCTTCCTCGAAAATTGCCAGGGTAAAGACAACATACTGTTATTTCCAATCGCTGGAAAAGCAAGAAATCATGGTGGTGGTGCAATCGGCTGTAACGAACGCTTGGGCGGACTGTTGAAATACTACCATTTGGAGGCCGCATGAGTTTTTTGACCACACGAGTACAGTCTGCATACCCACGGTTCTGTCTACTCACAGAGAAAGACAGGAATCCGTCGCTCAGTTCGCCTCTGATACTGCTCGTAGGGTGGATAATACTCAATGCAGGTAGGCCAGAGAGTCGCTTTTTCATCCTCATCGACACGCCGGGCAGTCAGCTTCTGGGTTCGACCCTCGTGCGTAATTTCGATCTTCGGATTCTTGACCAGATTGTGATACCAAGCGGGATGCTTTGGCGCTCCGCCTTGGGAAGCGACCAGGATAAATCCCTTTTCATGAGGGACATACATAAGCGGTATGGTTATCGTTCGGCCCGATTTAGCGCCCTTCATAGTCACCAGAACAATGGGCATGCCCGCCAGTTTGTTCATCAGGCGTCCACCAGAGAGCTTATAGACTAGAACATTGATCCTAGTGAAGGTTTTCAGGAACCAGCGCGGCGGGGGTTTCCCGAGGTCATCAGTGGTTTTTGCTTCAACCGGCTCAGCCATATTGCGAGTGCTCCAGGGGAAATCGTGTAACCAGAAGCATAGACTCGTTCAACCTGGCGCACAAGTCAGCTTCAGACGCGGAAGGGGCTCTGGTTACCTTCAAGGCAACATCAATCCTGACACGGAGGGACAAGGCCTTACAGGTTCGTTCTGGATATTATGCGAAACGTTGCTACTGATTGGGTAACTACTTTTCAGCTACGATCCGCCAATTCAAGTCGGCAATTTTGGCTTTTTCAGCATCGGTCCAGGCTTGACCACCTTTTTGCAGTAGATCCAGTGACTGTTCTACCCACGATGGCATTAGCTTGATGGCCTCAAGCCCCCGAACAAGCCTTCGCACCCAAAGAACCAAATCTCGTTTTTGTTCACAGATGGGCCAGGCTTCACTTTTTGAAGGTGCGGAAACCAGTATTTTGAACCCCGCTCTTTCCAGCGCAGCACAAACATCAGCAGGATACATGGACTGTGTCGCTGCTAATGTGGGCAGGTAGGTTTTGTGGAGCGTTGCATGCTCTTCATTACTCCAGTCAAAGTAGGGAGATAACAAATATTCGGAGCAAGCATAACGGGCTCCCGGTTTTAACACGCGGTACATTTCTTTGGCATGATCATCCAGTTCTTCTTTCTTGAAGAAGGGCCAAACTGCCTGAAAGGAGAAACAGCCATCAAAACTTTCAGATTCATATTCAAGGGGTTCATGGTGATTGCCGACCTTGAAATGTAGTTGATCGCTCATTTTGCATTCAGTAGCCCAGTCGATGGCATTTTCAATCTGGTTTGGGTCGATGTTATAGCCAGAGACCTGACCGCCAGACAGAGTGGCAAAATGGTGAGCGATTCTTCCCCGGCCGCAGCCCATATCCAGTAGATGAGATTGCGCGGGCTCTTTCAGGTTAAGTTCCTTGAAGGTCGCTTTTTCAACTAGTAACTGGTTGCCGTACAAGCCCAGTGAGTCATCCAGTTGGGGCGGGATGTAAAGCTTTTCCAGATCAAACACCGACAGCATGTTATTGAGCACCTTGTAGTAATCTGCCACTGCTTTTGTTTCATCTTCTGTGCTGGTTTCCTCGCCATTCTGCATACGCTGAAAAAATTTGTAGGCATCGATACAGCCTTGCTTATCTTCATCGGACAAGGTGATTAAGCGTTTAATGCCTACAAGTGAAGTCTTTATTCTGTACCAGTTCATATCGTGTACCTTTGACGTGACCCCAGGGCGAGTTCAGTTACAAGAATAGAGTATCATTGATTTCGCCAGAGCCCGAATTCGTATTTTGCCCTCTATATCATCAGGCTATCTTTCCATTGCTGCTCGGCCCCGGTTCGCAAGTTCGGTCCAGAGCTCTGCGTCCTGGTGGCAGTTTCGAATTTACCTATGCAGAAATCGGACTAGGAACGACATCGGTGATGGGTGATATGGAGATGGCGTTCGAAGACTCCTGGGCCCATTTTTGTGTTCACCACTTGAATCAGGGTGGGCTTGTCCGCGAACGATCAAGACTACCAGCATGGATTGGCTCATGATTTTCCACTCCTGCATATGACGTGTGCATAGCCATAGGATGGACAAGGTGCTGGTCAAGGCAGAAACACACTAAGCGCCGGCTGGCGCCAATTAAATGTCAGGGCGCTCGATAGACTTCCGAAGCAGGGTTGTCGCGACTGGACGTCGGGAAAAACAGCTCCCTCGATTTGCCATAGCCCTCATAGGGATTACGATCATAATCACGGCGTACGCCGGTGCGTTCAGATCACCTGGATCACATTCTCGCAGCCTGCTCCTGTCATAACCCTCAGCCTGACCAGCGCAGCCCCACCCTGGTAGTGTCACCGGAGAACCCAGCTGGAGCTATCTGTACCGCAAGATGATCCCGGTGTTTGTGGACGCTGGCTATCGTGTGCTGGCCCCGGACCTGATCGGCTTCGGCCGTTCCGATAAACCGGCAGATCACCAAGCCTACACCTACCTGTCCCAGGCGGAACAGGACAGCTATCGCGCGCCCTTTCCCACGAATGCCCACAAGACTGGGGCCAGGGCGTTTCCTATGCTGGTGCCGGCATCGCCGGATGATCCGGCTGCAACCGCGAATCGCGCCGCCTGGGAGGTGTTGAGCCAATGGGAAAAGCCGGTGTTGTTGTGCTTCTCCGACGGCGACCAGATCACCGCGGGAGGCGACAAGGTATTCAGGGAACAGGTACCCGGAGCACGGGGGCAGCCACACATCACTTTGCACGGCGGACATTTCGTGCAACAGCAGGATGGCGAACGCTGGGCGCAGGCTGTCATAGACTGGATCGCCGGATAAGGCCGAGGGGCAGCGGGATGGAATTGTACGAGGCTATGCGCACGACCTTCGCCTGCCGCGAATTCACCGGCGAGGCTATACCCGGGGAGGTATTGCAACGAATTATCGACAACGCCCGATTTGCCCCAAGCGGTGGCAACCGCCAGGGCTGGCGAATCATCAATGTCGTGGACCCGGACAAAAAAGAGCAGCTTGCCGACCTGTCACTGGCCGCCGCCACACGCTACGTATTGGAAGGGCACCATAACCACCATGGCCGTGGACAAAGAAGCGCAAGTACAGGAACTGTTGGGCATTCCATCGCACTGGGCAGTGGCGGCCGTCATTCCCCTGGGCAAACCGTTAAAGCAACTGACCAGGTTAAAGCGCAAACCAGTGGAAGAGATCCTGTTTACAGACAGCTGGGATGGGTAGAGTCAGGGAAACATAGGACCCGCCTGGCCAGCAGAACCAAGCGAGTCGCTGCGAAGAGTATCGCTGCTATTCCTGCGGAATCTATTCCGTTTATTGGGGTGGCTGTGCTGATCGCCGATACGGGGTATGAGCTGTATGCGGCCTGTGAAACCGTCACGGATCTGGACCAGTTGTATAAGGACCTGGGCATGGCTGATGAAACGCCTGATGACGTCATGCATAGTGTATGTGATCCGGAGTTGCCTGATGCGGGCGAGGTTTGGGAGGCAATGAGTGAGTGATCGGCCCCGTGAAGTTGAAAGGTGTTCATGGCAATATCAATGCCCAGCATGCTAATAGCCATGTCGATCTCCCATCCGAGGTTAAGGCCCATCAGCCTAAACCTGGCCTGAAAAATCCCCCGGGCTAGTGGCGTGAATGGGGATGGTTCATTACGTTAATATCCTCTGTTATGATGGCCAACTAATGCGTAACGGTTCATAGGCAAACCATGTTGAAGCACACCATAAGCCTGCTGTCACTCCTGTTATTCAGCACTGCATTGAATGCCGATGTGGCAGTTATATACAGCTTACAAGACAAGCCCTATTTTTCCATGGAGATTCCTGATTCATGGCTGGTTAATGTCGGCTCCGAAATAGATGCGGTGCAGGTTTCGGAGGACGAGCAGCCGCCCCCACGGGTGATTACGGTGATGCCTGAAGAGGGAGAGTATATTGTGGTTTGGCGCCTGGGTTCCTGTTTACCTGCAGAGCCTGGATGAGGCCCAGGAGTATTTATCGTCGCTGGATGATTTTCTGGTGGATAAGCCCGTACTCGTCAAGACAGATGATGTGAACCTGAATGACATGCCGGCCCGCTATTTTATGGGTAAAGGTGAGAGAGACGGCAAACCAATGGACTTTTTTGTCATGCTTTTCCAGCTCTCCAAAGACAATATCGGAGTTGCGATCTATATCGGCCCACCGACTACCACAAATGCGCATCAGGACGTGCTGCGCGGTATGATGAAATCAATCAGTCCCATTAAAGAATAGACACTATGGCTATATCTCAAAGCTTGTCGAAACGTTTGTCCATCGTGATTTTCAGGTCAGCGATGGTGTGTGTTTTGCTCGGTACCATGCTAGCTTGCAGTTCCAGTAGCACGCGCAGTACGGGCGCGCACTACAATACGCACTCTTATGATTCCTACTATCGCACTGGAATCAACAGCCACCACCATCGGAACTACCGCTACACGCGACCAGTGCGACGACCAGTGCGTCGGCGTTAAAGAAGATACACCAGTCGCGAATCTCTATTCTCGGTATCGGCAAATTAACTTCTCCAGATAGCAGGAATCCGGTGTCTACGTTTACGCCACTGCCTGTGGGTGCCGAATAGTTAACAAATCATAATAATCATCGAGTTATTAGTAATAAATACCCCGCCTATTTCATTGAAACTCAGAAATATCAAAGGGTGATTGGCGGGGGTAATTTATGCCGCGAGTCCTTGTGGTGCTTGGTATTGGTTGGGGTTGGATTGTTGTTGTGCATATATAAGCATCACTTGGAAAGCTGGTATAAAGGAAAAACTGGGTGAGGTTCTGCTGGGAATTGGGCTAGGCGCTACCCCTTTGGACTCGACATCGATGATCAGGTCTGGCCGGAGAATTTTGGTGGGTTCTATAAAGCGCGGGCAGTGGATTGGCCAGGGTGAAACTATCAGGTTGAACGTCTGCTATTATCGATAGCGACCGTTAGCGGGTTTTGAGGGTGTACTTCCCTTGTCGATTCATTCCGGTCGTTCCCTTCTGGTACTTTGATCCGGATTCCGTCTATAAGCTACTCCCTCTGGATGAAGTGACCTGGTTGAATTGGCTACAGGTGGCGAGCTTCTGTGAATGTCTGCATTGCGCAAGACCGGACGGTTGTTAGATCAATATTCGATCTGCGGCGAGCAGCAAAGTAATGTCCTATAAACGGCAAATTGGTCTAGAATGAGCTGAGGGTCCGCTCACTACTCAAAGCTGCCGCTGGTAATTTGTGCTGGAATTGGTCTTAAGGACCGCTTTCGACACTCAAGGGCTGGTCACGGGACTCCAAAATCGCCAATTATCAAACAATGCCAGCGGGACTTTTATTTCCACAATACAACTAATACGTAAAGGGAAGAACGCTATGAATGTACAAGTGAGATGGCTATTACTGGTGGCGCTATCCAGCCTTTGGGCAACCACAGCCGGGGCAAAGGATATAGTCCACGATGGCGAGTTCAATTACTTGAAAGCCCAGCACGCAACGCAGTGGACTAACGAAGATGCGGAAATTGACCGTAAACTCGCAGATATTAGAAGTCAGAACGGTGGTAAGCACCCCAATATATTGTACATCCTGGTAGACGATGTCGGTTTTGGTGATTTCGGGATGCGCGGCCTGAATTACGTGCGGGGTACTCAAACGCCAAACATCAACAAACTGGCAGGTGACGGTGTATCGCTGATGCGGATGTACACGGAGCCATCCTGTACTCCTACGCGGGTTGCCTTTATGACCGGTCGGCATCCCATCCGAGCAGGCATGGGAGAGGTCAAAGTAGCCTTGGTTGGTGAAGGCTTGGCAAAGGAAGAAGTAACGATAGCCGAAGTTCTTTCCAAAGCCGGATACAACACAGCCCACATCGGAAAATGGCACATGGGCGACATCGAGGAGGCATTCCCTCACAATCAGGGCTTCGATTTTGCGGCATTCCCAGTCCACCAACAGGTACAGTTGGCGTTAATGACGCCCGACGGCGATCACGCCTCACAGTTGAGTGGTTGGTATGCCGGTGGCAACACCGATCGATTTGCTATCGACGAGCGCTTCAAACCTTTTGGCCTGGTAACCGCCCTGGAAGGTCACGAGGGAAAAGCGGCTCACGAGGTTGAAATGAAACCAGGCGAGGAATGGACCCAGGAAAAGTACAATGAAATGCATGAGCGTTATCAGCGCCAAACCTTGGAACAGCTCAGAAGCCTGGCGGCAAAAGATGAACCCTTCTTTCTTCAGTATTGGCCGCTCATTCCGCTGAATTTCGTCCGCAGTGACCGCGAGCAGTTCAAGACAGCCAACGGCGGCACAGCCGTAGAGAGCATGCAGCAACTGGACGGCTACGTTGGCGAGATTATGCAGGAAGTCGATAAGCTCGGAATTGCGGACAATACCATCGTCGTATTGATGGGAGACAATGGACCATTCCTCTTTGGTTTCCAGAGCGCTCTGGGCATGAATGACATGATTTACCGCGGTGGTAAAACCGATACCACCGAAGGCGGTATTCGCGTCAATGCGTTTGTGCGCTGGCCCGGCGTGATCGACAAGGGATCCTATGCGGGTGACATGTTTCACGTTAGTGATTTGTTTACGACTTTTGCACGCATCGGTGGTGGGATGAAATATATCCCAAGAGATCGGGTCATTGATGGTATAGATCAAACCGCTTTGCTGATCAACGGTGAAACACACGGCCGCCGGGACTATGTTTATGTGTATGGAGGCTTTAACTTAGCGGCTATTGTGAAACAAAAATACAAAATGCATATGCCAGCACCGGGTGTCCCTGGTGCGGCTGCGCCGGTGTATGACCTGATGCGTGATCCTCGTGAAGAGAAATCACTGATCAGTGCGGCGCTATGGTCCGGAGCTAGTTTTCAGGATATGGTCAAGCGTCACATGATCACGATGGAAAAATATCCAAATTTGCCCATTGGCACAGATAAGCCCTACGGAGGTATAGATAACCTCCGGCCGGAATCAAAGGCGACTGTCGAGAACTTCCAGTCCTGGCACTAAGGCGAATACGGGGTCAGCGTGGTTTCACACTGATCCCGAGATAACTTGGAGGCTCTTCGAATTTTAAAAGTCGAGGACTCGGCATGTCGTTGCAGAACAAAACATCCAGTTAAATCGAATGTCTCCTTATGGCACAGGCCGGCCCGATAGCAGCCGTCCAGAGCCGATGGTAATATGGCCTGTGATTATGGCACGAACATTCGACACACTCTGATCTTTCCCTGATATACAAATTACAGGAGAACCGGGATGAACTGGGGAAGCTACCCGGCCACTAATGCACACGGCGTATTTCAGCAGCTTGTGGATCAGCAAGGTTTAACTGAGCAGTTCCTGGTCGAATCAGCTGGAACTAGATTATGTTCAGCAATCCTTTATACTGGCGATGGATTATAACAATCTTCGAAATATTAACTCGGAATGTTCAGAAGAAGATCAGCAAAAGATTGAATTATTATTAAGCAGCGATCCCTTGGGCGCACCTGTCCCTCCTGAATATCCAATCGTGTTGAAGAGACCCAGCACCAGCAAGAAGAGTAAAATCCCTGGCAGTACCGCGTTACCAATCTGGATGGGCAAGAAGAGGAAGAATAACGGCCTGTAACGGGGTTTTACTGGTTCCAACGGGGTTTCTTTCGGTAAAACCCCGCCCCGGAAACCCTTACGGGGCATGGGCTGCGGGCGATCACCGGGGTTTTTGGGGTTTTATTTCCACTCCCGGGATATTTTTTAAAAATGACCATTCAGGTTACCTGAACCATCAGTACCCCCTGAAAAAAATATTTTCAGCGACCGAAAAAAACCATAAAAACCCCGAATACCCCGTTTTCGCTATCCGACCGGGGCCGTTGCTTCCTGGCCCTGATCGGGCCAGCAACATACTCACCCTCACACACTCCGCCTTCAACGCTGTCCTTTCCGGCCTGGTGGGCACTGCCCTGGGCATCCGCACCGTATCCAGCATGATGCAAACCAAACTCGCCACCCAGGATAAGGCCATCAAAAAGCATCAATCAACCGCTATCAAGCGTAAAATCGCTACCAGAAAATTTGGCACCAGACTGGCCAGCAGGACGAAGAGAGTTGCGGCGAAGAGTATTGCGGCTATTTCGGTGGGTGTCCAAGATTTGCCTTTAGGAGTTTTTCGCTTAAAGATTGTTCAGGTATTGCACCATGCGTTGCCGGGTCTTCTCGTTCGGCAACCGGCCAAATCCTGCGCCGATATTGTCGAGTGCGTGTTTGGGATTGGCCGTTTCTGTCAGCACACACGTCACTGCAGGGTTAGAGAGTATGAACTTAAGTGAAAACTGCGCCCAACTTTCACAGTCGAATTCCGCCGCCCACGCGGGCAATTCATGGCCGCGCATGCGGGAGAAAAATTCACCATTGATGAAGGGACGGTTGATCGTAACGGCAACGCCCTTGTCCAGTGCCATCGGCAGCACCTGCCTATCTGCCGCTGTCTCCAGGGGTGAGTAATTTACCTGCAGGAAATCCACCGTACCGGTTTCCATCATCTTCATCATGATTTCGTAGTAGCTTTCGCGGTGCCTGGACACGCCAATGTATTTGGTCAGCCCCTCGTCTTTCCATTTCCGGAACAAGTTCCAGTTCGGTTCGGCAAACTCGGGATAGGAATGCACCAGGTCGAGTTGCTTTTTCTCTGTAATTTCTAGTAGGCTTTGGATGTTTTCGCGCATTGCGCGCTCATCATCGCCGGCAAAGTAGGTTCCCAGGAACAAATCATTGCCAATGTCCAATGAACTCGCCACATTGGCGACAACGAATCGGCTCTCCCCTGAACAATCGACATAAGCTCCTCCCTGCTCATGAAAAAGCTTGATCAGCGCCGTGGAGCCCGGGAAATCATTTTGCCGGAAGGCATTGGAATTACCCAGTCCAATAACAGGCAGTGAATCACTGGTACCGGGAATCGGCCGGCGCGGCAGCTGTTGCTGTGCCCGTAAAGCCGCCGACCAGCTGGCAGGCAGCGCAAGCAGCGATGCCATCGTCGCGGTTTTCCTGATGAAGGATCGTCGGTTTGTCATTGTTCCATTGGCACCTTGGATTAGAAAAGCCAGGAGCGATTTTCGCATCTCGTCCATTTAAAAGGCTGGCGCGGGTCAGTGTAAAGGTTTTTTTCTCGACGGCAGAATCATTGTCCAAGTGCTAGTCTTTTACGGCCGCTACCAAATCTATAGGGGAGAGACTCTTGGACTTGCGAAAAGGAAGTGATTACTCGCGAGAGTGGTGCCAAATGCCCAACAGGCTGGAACAAGCATGGCCACCTGTGCATGGTCTCCACCCACAGCTTACCCAGGTTCCGCAGTGCCTAATTGCCCAGCGCTTTAAGTAACTGCTCGCACAGTGTTTTAAGCTCCCGTCCCTGCGTCGCAGGGTAAACCAATTGTACAGGCCAATTTTTGCGGGATATCTCTGGCCTTGTTTTTCAATCCCATGCCCTGTTTAGTGATGGTGATAATGCGCACACGTTCGTCCTGATCGCTGCGTTTACGCTCAACAAACCCTTTGCTCTCCAGGCGCTTGAGGAGTGGCGTTAATGTGCCGGAATCCAAACTGAGTCGCTGCCCTAGCTGTTTGACATTCAAGCTGGACTCCTGCCACAGCACCATGAGCACTATGTATTGCAGATAAGTAATATCCAGCTCGTCCAACAAAGGACGGTACGCCCTCACGACTGCATTTGCTGCACTGTATAGAGGAAAACAAATCTGGTTTTCAAATAATAACTGAGGACTGTTGTTGGCGTCGGACTTCATTTCCATTCTTTCTTGAGCAATCTAATTGTGCAAAAAGATACGTGCTTTTGTTTCTTATATCAACCACGGCTTTAAGTACAAGATGGTGCGGGCGATGTTTCATGTGAATTAAAAAGCCATTTTAATGCTGATTAAACAGGCAGGACTTGAAAGGCTGCCAGCTGTTTTCGTCATGACGCAGGCGATCGGCCACCAGGTACCACACAGCGGGGTTCAGTGTGAGTCCGCAGTGACTGCCGATTACCTGGATATTCTGGGTCTGGTGGTGGCCGTTGTTCTGTATTGCTGTACGCCAGTTGACCACGCCGTCACCTTTGGTGTAGATCGACGTCGTGGGTACAGGGGGTGCAATAGCCAGCTCTTCCCGCAGGCGGAGCAATTCCGGATCCACCTGGTCATCGGGGTTGAGCCTTTGATGAAGGCGGCTGGCATAAGAGCCACTCTCACGCCCCTCACCAAAAGGTGAGCCCAGAGAAATTACCTGCCGGATGGTATGCGGTTGCATACGGGCGATTTCACGGGCGTAAATACCGCCCAGACTATGGCCAATCAGGGAGACCTTACCCCCACCGGCCTGCCCGAGACGCCCCAGCTTCACTTTCAGGTCATCGAGTGAAAGCCTTCCCAGCCCCAGATTGCGCCCCATCTGCCAACCGCTGGCGCGATAACCCAGTTTGTTCAGGAAATCGACCAACGACCGGTTGAATGGATCATCACCCATAAAGCCCGGGATGACCATCACTCCGTGGCCATCGCCGCGCGGAAGTTTGCCTAGCAGCACTCTGCGCAGCAACACCTGGGCGCCATATTCCGCTAATGCCCGCGGCGCTTCGGTGAGGGCGAGGGACCAATGAGGAGGTTTCATTTCTTGCTCTTGCTTGGTTTTTAACAAGGACCAGTATAATTGCACATTAAATAATTGCGCACAATACTAATGTCGACTAATCTCACTACTCTTAGCTTCCAGTCGGCAGTAGAGGCTAAGTCATAGATTTAGCGTTGCCGGATAGCCAATTCTCTGTGATAAATGTCTAGTTAGTGCGTATCCGGGGGAACGGGTGATCAATTCAGCCCGGCAGCGCGGGGATTTTTTGATAAGCGTTTTACAGGTACTATCCTTGCCCCTTGCCGACAATAAAGTACTCAACAGCAGGTTGACGTTATCGAACTCCCGCTCGCTGTTCAGCTTAGGCAAAAACCCGCGTTCCGCTACTTGTCTGGAAATCTTCTTACTTTATAAGGTCCTGCTGTTTCAGGCCTCGACATTTTTGGCCTGTCATTTCGTGTTAGTCCTCGAAATGTGCATATTCTTCCAGTAGTGATTGTAGGCTCACGATAGCGGTGGCGATCTCACGCTCCACATAGCCAGATATATTTTCCACACCCAGCATGCGTAGGATTCGGCTGTTGATACTGGCTGTACTTTCCCAGGTTATATGAGTGCCACCCGAGTACACACTTTCCAGTCGGATTCCGGCTAAAAACCGAAAATCCTTCCTTTTGAACCTACCCTTGCCTTCATAGCGAATAATTTTGGGGGCATCACATTCAATGAGGGACAGTTCGGTTGAAGCAACTCCCAGGATACCGGCATTGCCTACGTCAAATCTGAGCATACTGCTGCCCGACTCCTGTGCTTTTCGAATACTACGAATGCGGGGCAATGCCGGGGCAAAGATTTCCGGTGCCGCCAACACTTCAAAGGTCGTCGAGCGCGAAAGACTTACCTCAAAGTCCCCTTCATGTTTAATCTCCATCGTGTGACGGGGTGCTACAACTAACCCCCGCTCCGCCTTTTCGTGCCATATCTCTCTGCTACTCTGCCCGTAAAACCCGAGGGATTCTCTTAAAAATCGGAGGCAGCCATGTGCACAGCGAGCATGACGACGAGAACCAGATTGCTCACCAGGCCGATCATAAAGAAATAGCTCCTTGGGCTGGGGTTCTTCTCGGTGGCAATCATGTAGTAGAGCGCCATATGAACGAGGCGCGCCAGTGCATAGACCCAGACAAGTATCCCCAGCCAATACGCGTCCATATCAGACAGGATGGCCAAAAACGCTGGCCCAAGCATAAGTAACAGATTTTCCAGCGTGTTCTGGAAAGTTCGATGACTGCGAAACACAAACGACGAATGCCCCAGCTCAGTGTCAACCTGACCAGGTACATAGACCGGTTGTTTTCGATGGGCAATTGTCGCGATCATTGTTTGCGCCAGTGCGGTGAATACAATCATCCAAATTCCCCACATGGCAACCCCGTAGTTATTTGTCTCACTGACTACATCAATCATAAACACTCCCTTAGCTGTCCCTATTTCAATTGTGCGCAACTTTAATTGAAAAATCGCTAGAAGGCAAGTACATTGCGCGCTATTATATTGCTATAGCTTGTAATGCGACATCCGATTATTATTGGCGTATAGCTGTCCCTGGCCAATCCATAGCCGGCGCTTTATAGACTCCACCAAAATTCTCCGGACAGACCTGATCAACAGTGTCGAGCCCAAAGGGGGGAGTACATGCCCCAATTGCCAGGCAAGGATCGGCCAGCGATTTCTTTATCGGCAGCTGTCGCGGACGCGGGGGATGGCCTTTGGGCTGATGCCGCTATTTACAATCTATTCAATCTGGGTAGGCATCTGGTATCTGTCATCCACTCCTGGAATCTCAGGGAGGGTGCGTTATCAGAGTGGGATAGGGAGCTTGCTTGATCTATACCAGCTCACTTCTCGGAGTCGGTAAGGTTAATTTGTCTGCCCCGGCTCATTTGCTACAGCTATCACCACCGTTCCCAGGCGCATTTCAGTTTCCACACGGCGGTGGGCACCAGCCACTTGCTCCAGAGGGTAAATCTTATCCAATACTGGCGTGATTGTGCCCGCCTCTATCATTGCCTTGAGCGCAAGCAGTTCTTCTTTGGTCTCCCGCGCAAAACCAAAAATTGTCGACTTGTCAGTAAACCTGGTGGTAAAGAGTGATCGAAGCATGCAAGAGGCCCGCGGGTTGGCCATCAGGTAGCGTCCGCCGGGTTTGAGTACCTTCAAGCTTTCAGAATAGGAACTGCTGGCAACCATACTGAAAATGACATCATAGCGTCGACCGAGGTTTGAGAATTTTTCTTGTTGGTAGTCGATAAAATGATCGGCTCCGATACTGCGCAGCATCTCCTCTTTGTGGCTGGCGTCGACGGCGGTAACCTCGGCACCCATGGACTTGGCAATCTGTACTCCAAAGGTGCCGATACTGGCGCCAGCGCCGTTGACCAACACCTTGTCACCTCGCTGGATGTTTGCCCGCCGCATATACTTTGATCAGCACCTCATCATCGCCAGGAACAGGTTTCTCCACCTCCTCCAGCTGGAGAACATCAGGTGATCCGTATTGTGTGTAGACAATTGCCCTCATTGTCAGTGCCGCACCGCTAACAGGCTGTCCAGCTGGTTGGCAAATTCTTGTTTTTCCTTTGGTCCTAATGGCGGAGGGCCGCCTGACTGCATGCCGCTGGAGCGCATGGTATCCATGAAGTCGCGGATATTCAGGCGCGGACCAATATTGTCCGGGGTAAACCGTTCTCCCCGGGGGCTCAACACGTGCACGCCCTTGTCTATTACCTCCGCTGCCAGGGGAATATCACTGGTGATGACCAGATCCCCCTCGTTTGCAAGCTTTACGATTTCGTCATCCGCAACGTCAAATCCTGAACTGACCTGAAGCATGCGAATATTTGCATTCGGCGGGACGTGCAATGAGTGGTTCGCCACCAGCGTAAGTTGCATGCCGGTACGTTGAGCCGCTCGAAACAGTATTTCCTTGATCGCGCCCGGACAGGCGTCTGCGTCTACCCAGATTTCCATGGAGCGAGTATTACACAACTGAGCCCTAGGTGGCGATCAGTGCCAGAAAGCCGACGGTTAAAATCAGGCGCTTTGTCCAGGTGAATATTTTGGGCATATTAATTTCTTCGTTGGGTCTATTGTAGAGATCTGGTCAGGGGGCATAGTGTCAAAACCGCCAAAACCAGGTTTTGTCAGTTTTGGCATTACCCATCTGGGGGTTCCCGGGGTTTGGGGGGGAGGATGCCAGGATTATTGGGTTTATTGTTAGCGGAAGCTATGCGGCAATTCGAATCACCCGGCCAGGCGCAGCAATTTCCCGGTGTCCATGCCCCTGCCAGCTGTGTCCAGTATCACCGAAAGCTAGACGGAGAGACTCTATTGAATAGATTCTGAACCGCAGCATGTGCGGTCACGAACCGGTGAGCCAGTGCCACAGGATGTGCTGCACCGCATAATCGACAATGCCCGCTTTGCCCCCAGTGGCGGAAATCGCCAAGGATGGCGCATCATCAATATAACTGATCCTGCGAAGAAAGATCGGCTTGCGTACCTGTCACTGGCGACTGCCACGCGCTACCTTCTCCAGATGAAGGCCGGTGAAAGCCCGCTCAACACCATCCACCCCAGCGCTGTCACCGATGATCAGGTAAGCCCCTGAATGGCTAGTGGCACACATACGGATTGCACCGACCCTTTTGGTCATCGCTGTGGATCTGGAACTGGTTGCGAGCATGGATAAAGACCTCGACCGAATCGGCCTAGTCAGTGGCGGATCTATCTACCCATTAGCCTGGAACATCCTGCTAGCAGCGCGCCATGAGGGCTATGGCGGTACGATGACCACGTGGGGAATTGCCGAGGAAGCGGAACTGAAGACATTACTCGACATACCCCCGCACTGGGCGGTGGCAACTATCATGCCCTTGGGCAAACCAACAAAGCAATTGACGAGACTACAGCGCAAACCCGTCGAGGATATCCTTTATACCGATAGCTGGAACAGCGGCAGCGCATGAAGCTCCACTATTTTTTGCACGTAAACACTCTGCGAACCTGCCGACCTGGCGCCAATCTTGCCCAGGGGTTCGGCCCCCGCTCAAAGTTCGGTTTCAAAAAACCCTTCCCCTTCTTCAACTTACTGCAACTCAGCTCGGTATAACCCACTTCCAAATTTCGGCATAGGTTCAGTCTCATCTCCCCTGCCCTGCCCCAACAGCAAAACTCGTTACCTTTCTTCCAGTTACTGCCCAGTCTCACCACAGACCCTCCTCCTCATAATCGGGAGGTGTGTTGCTGGAATTGTGCTGCGCCAACCACCTTATTGATTTTTATAGGTTTCCTACAGAACTCACCCTCCGACTGTGAAGCAAGATAGCGAGACCAGAATCGGTAGGTTTGGCTGCGACGATGGAAAACCCGAATACCTCTGCATCCGTGTTAATGAGGTTCTCTCTCTCACGTTGGAGTCGGTCTAGGTGTGCGGGTCCAGATTGTGACTATTTTTGCGGCGATTCTAGATTACGCCCAACCTCCTTACGAAACCGGGCTGGAGTTATTGCATGAGCGGCCCTAAATCGGGCGGTTAAGTGGCTCTGATTGGCAAAACCGCAGTCTTCCGCGATCTGCACGATGGGAAGTGCTGACATCGTCAAAAGTTTGCGTGCGTGCTCAAGTCGCGCTGACTGCACGTAGTTATGAGGCGTAACTCCCATTGCATCATGAAATATCTTTCGAAAGTACGAAACGTCCACGCCCGCAATCTTAGCAAGATTTTGAACGGACAGATCGTGTGCCAAATTTGCGTAGACATAATTTAGCACAGACTGTAGTCGAGAAAACTGTATATGGTGGGAGTTGATACCGCCTATGTTTGGTGTTGTCAGCGCGCGAAAAGTCTGTTCGAACAGCACACGGACCAGTAACTCGATGAACTCCGGATCTGCAATTGAATCTTTTTGCAACTCGTTGATTAGAAGTCTTCCCGCGCTAAGGACGAATTGATCTGAGAACAGCAAAGGCGAATCCTTGGACTCAGCCAGTAGTGAGATTGCCCTGGTCAGTTGATGTTCGGTGTCCAGGATATAAAAGAGCCCGCAGTCAACATTTCCCGAAAAGTGCCATTCTGTAATAACATTGGCGGGAACCAACATTGACTGTGTCGGCAACATCTTATTGCGCAATTGGCCCGTCTCTCCCTCTGCGGCGGTACTGCCACCGAACGAGATGATGAGAACGACGTACGGTACGCCGGGGGGCACTGAACTCCCTGGTCTGATACATATAGCGCTCGACAAACAGAGGGATTGCTCCACCGATCTGGTTCTCGAATATGGGGCTTATGTTTATTGCATTGCGAACTTTTAGCAGCGGATCTTCGTACATCTGGATCTCCTGGCCTAGAAGCGATCCGTAACAAAATTACACCACTTTGTTAACAGACGCCAGGCCCTTCTGCCGATAGAATGTTTAGCAGAACTACATCACTACAAGAAGCTCTTGGTAAGTGAGCTAAGATTTACTGTCACTACATATCGGAGAAATCATGGACAAAACAAACAATTCAGAAACGGTACTCGTTACCGGTGCGTCAATGGGTATTGGAGAGGCGATGGCTCGGCGATTCTCTCGTGCTGGCCATGACCTCGTGCTAGTTGCCCGCAGTGCCGATAAACTCAAGGCGTTAGCCGAGGAATTGAGCCAGAGCCATGGCGTCAAGGTTGTCACCATTATCTGCGACCTGTCAAGGGACGGCGAGGCCGCCAAGTTGGCAGCAAGACTCAAACGTCGGAAAATTTCCATCGACATTTTGGTGAATAACGCTGGCATCAATAATCAAGGACATTTTGAACAAATGTCATCTTCAGCCCATCAGGCAATCATCCGTCTGAACGTCGCTGCAGCCACCGAAATGATGTCCTATTTCATTCCGCCGATGGTCGAGCGAGGTCACGGACGTGTACTCAACATTGCGTCGACGTCAGCCTTTTTACCTGTACCTTTCATGGCGACCTATGCGGCAAGCAAAGCCTACCTGTTGTCGATAACAGAATCGGTTAGTGAGGAACTCAGAGGCAAGGGTGTGACAGTTAGCGCACTGTGTCCGGGCGTGGTTGCAACACCGATGATGGATGAGATGAGCAGTAGGAATTCCCAGTTCGTAAAAGTCATTGGTTCGACAGTGCTTGATGTCGCGGACGTTGCCGACGCCGGCTACACTGCCTGCATGAGCGGCAAGGTAGTTACGGTTCCTGGACGTGTCAATCTGATGACCACACTTTCCAGTCGTGCCATACCCAAGTGGATGACACGGCGGGTGTCCGGCTTGATGGGAAGAAGAGCCCACTGAAGATCAATGACGCATGCCTCAATCAGAGCTCCAATGTTTCTTGGCAACAACTGCCTCCAGAGAGAAAACCATGATCAACTCTAACCTGCATCTCCAGCGATCGGCACTTGTAATGCGTGTAGTCGGTTGGGCATTGACTGTTGGGCTCATCCCTCTTATGTTCATTTACCCCCCGGGGTTTCTCTGGGGCACACACCCCGATATGCTGCCGTTTAGTGGGCCGCCACACCCCCCGACGCACTTGGATGGCTTACACCCCTACCTGGCCATGCTCGCCGCCATGTACCTGGCATATGGAATTCTTTTAATTCGCGGTGCAAAAGATCCCAGGCGGAATGCCGCGCTTTTCGATTACGGGATCCTGGCCAACGCGCTACACGGCCTGGTGATGATCCCACAGAGCTTTTTCTACCCGAACGAACACGCGCACCTCTGGGCAGACATTCCCTTGCTCTTAGCGATATGCGTCATCCTCTGGTACTGGCACCCCAATCGCATCGCGACCGGTACGAGAGGTTAAATGGTGACCACAGACACTGCAGACGTCATCGTTATCGGTAGCGGGTTCGGGGGTAGCATCGCTGCCAACCGTCTCGCCCTAGCCGGAAAGAAGGTGCTGGTACTCGAACGTGGCCCCTGGCGCGACACGTTACCGGTACGCTCAATGGGTATAGAACGTCGCTCGCCACTGCCCCTCGGCATGAAAGCCATCACCCACGCGATGCGCACGGTGCACCACGGTGGTAGCAGTTTCACGCTGAACAAACATGGCTTATTCGAGATGTTCTCCACTCCAGGACTGTACGTCCTTGCTGCATCTGGCGTGGGGGGAGGCAGTATCCCCTGGGGCGGATTGCTAGAAGCGCCAAGAAGCGACGACTATTGGCAGAATCGGCATCCCGACCTGAGCCCAGAAGACATTCAGAAATATTATTCCAAGGTACTATCCGACATGGGGGCATTCGCGTTTCAACGCGCCAGCGCTGGCCCCCAGTCCGTATGGGACCATCTACCTGACTCTGGCCAAGTTACCTGCAGGGTCGCCAAACAACACCCGCATATGGCATTTCTCCTACCGAATTCACCAGCGGATATTGGTCAGGTGCAGGAATTTCCTGGCGGGCTGCGCCGCCAAGTAAGCGCATTCAATAGTGACAGCATGCTGGGGTCACCAGGCGGGACCAAGGCGTCGGTGGATTTTGTCTATCTGGCACCCGTACTCGGCAAGGGTGTGACCGTGCGAGCTCTATGCGAAGTCAGCCGAATCACAAGCCGTTCAACGAACGAGGGTGGAGGATATCGAGTTCACTTCAAGGATCTGACGACCGGGGAACAGGAATTGGTGTGCGCTAAGAAAATCGTACTCGCCGCGGGTACGATGAATACCCTGCGTCTGCTCTTCGCCAGCATTGAGAGTAACGAGGGCCTGACGTCGATGCCGGCCCTGGGGAGTAACTTCGGCGCCAATGGCGATCTGATCGGTGCCTGGCGTCGAAAGCGGCATCCCTACTCCAGTTTTAATGGGTTGCCTTGCCTGGGGGCATTTGAGGTAGAGGGTCACCCTGGCCCAGAACTCGCCATCTCAAGCATGGCTGGTTTCGATACGCTGCCTTTGCCGAGATGGGCCAAACGCAAGCTATCCGAAATTTACCTCATGTTCGGGATCGGCAAAGACAGCGGTCAAGCTTCAGTGAGCTATTCAAAAGGCAAATTAAGGATCGACTATGATCAGACGAAGGAGCCGATTTTTGATGAAATTCGCTCCGCTTTTAACCAACTTGAAGCCCAAAGCGGCGATAAAACCTGGGCGCTGCGGACACCACTTACGCCACACCAGTGGGGAGGGGCTTCTCTGGGCGCCGATGCCAACTGCGGCGTGGTAAACCACCGAGGTGAGGTCTTCAATAACCCGGGATTATTCCTTGCCGATGGCTCGGCCTTACCGGCTGCACCCGGAGGGCCTCCTGCACTGACGATCGCTGCCTGGGCGCATCACGTCGCCGACGGGATCGCCCGCCCGGATAGCTCTTCAATGCTTCGCCCAGCCGGCTGATATGGACTGAGAGTTTCTATTAAGTTACATAAACTTGTTCTAACCCTACTCTGTGACCAGATGGACCGACTCGACAAAAAGAGGTAAAACTAATGATCGCATGCACCAGGCCATCAAATTGGCTACTTTTCGCAGCTGCTATCTTGCTTGGCCACGGTAGTGCTCAAGCTCAGGAGGGGGCAGATCCGGGCCAGAGCTCCGAATATTCACCCTACGTGGGCCAGGACTTTCCAAGGCAGGTCTTCTTTGGTGACACCCACCATCACTCGTCGTATTCATTCGATTCCGGTATGTTCGGCAACACGCTTGGACCGGAGGAGTCTTTTCGGTTCGCGCTGGGCGAAGAAGTAACCGCAAGCAACGGCATTAAGGCCAGACTGATCCGGCCCCTGGATTTCCTGGTGGTCTCAGATCATGCCGCCTACCTGGGGTTTACCGATTTGATCAAGAACGCTGATCCGCGCCTGATGGCCACCAAAGGTGGCGCTGAGATGGTTGAAGGCTATCAGGCGGGTGGCGAGAAAGCCTGGTTGTTCGTGGTAAGTATGATGAAGGACTTCGATATCGGTAAACCGCGCTTTGAGGATCCGGAAATCAATCGATCTGTCTGGGACAGTCTGGTGGATATTGCCTCCGACTATAACTCCCCCGGTGCGTTTACTGCTTTAAACGGTTATGAATGGACCTCGGCCCCCAACGGGAACAATCTGCACAGGGTGGTGATCTTCCGCGACGGAGCGGATCGCGTGAAACAAATATTGCCTTTCTCAGCCTTCGACAGCGTCGAGCCGGAGGGCCTTTGGGAGTTCCTGGCCGACTACGAGGAGAAGACCGGCGGGCAGGTTCTGGCGATTCCACACAACCCGAACATCAGCAACGGCCTGACGTTTGCCGAAACCATGAGTAACGGCAAACCGATCACCAGGGAATATGCCGAGACGCGTGCGCGTTGGGAACCCCTCATGGAGATCACCCAGGCGAAGGGGGACAGCGAGGCCCACCCGATCTTGTCCTCGGAAGACGAATTTGCAGATTTTGAGACCTGGGATTTTGGCAACGCCGGATCGCCAACCACGCCAAAGACGGACGACATGCTGCAATATGAATACGCGCGCTCCGCCCTGAAGTGGGGGTTGAAGCATGAGCAGGAACTGGGGGTCAATCCTTTCAAATTCGGCCTGGTCGGTGGCACCGACAGCCACGTCAGCCTGTCGGCCACACGGGAGGAGAACTTTTTCGGGAAACTGCCGAACTTGCTGCCGGGACCTGCCCGCACGGAAGAGGCCATGGTTCTCAAAGCCGACGGATCCCCTGCGGTCAAATCCTGGCAAACGAGTGCATCCGGACTCACCGCCGTTTGGGCCCATGACAACACCCGCGAATCGCTTTTTGATGCCATGGCCCGACAGGAAGTCTACGCCACGACGGGAACACGTATCTCGGTGCGCGTCTTCGCCGGCTGGGATTTTAAGCCAGAGGACCTGAAACGCCCGGATTTTGTCAAGCAGGGGTATGCCCGCGGCGTTCCGATGGGAAGCGACCTGCCGACTGCGTCAGCTGAAAACGCCGCGCCTGCTTTCATGATCCAGGCTATGCGCGACCCCGATGGGGCCAATCTCGATCGTGTCCAGATCATTAAGGGCTGGGTCGATGCGGAGGGCGAAATGTACGAGCGTATTTATGATGTCGCTTTATCTGACGGGCGAAAGGTTGGTAAAGATGGCCGTAGCAAGGAAAAGGTCGGCAGCACTGTGGACATCAAGAACGCGACCTATACTAACGCGATCGGTGATGCACAGTTGTCGGCTTACTGGCAGGATCCTGAATTCAACTCGAAGATACGTGCCTTCTACTATGTTCGCGTGATTGAGATTCCGACCCCTCGATGGACTGCCTACGATGCGGTGCGTTTTGGCATGGAAATGCCAGCTGAAATTACCATGACCATCCAGGATCGGGCCTACACATCGCCGATTTGGTTTACACCGGGAGGGTACTGACAAGATAAATTCTTGAGATAGAAGGAATCTTGCATCCAGTTTTATGCAGTCTTCCTACTCCAATCTGAAAGCGCTCTTGTCTTGAAATTTCGATAGTGTTCAGCAGACACCAAATGCCTGTCCAGATTGAATAAATTGCAGACGGCGGCATGGGTACTCAGAAATCTCTGAGCCTGCCCAACTGATTTGAACCGCCGTATCGCTTACACCAACCAAGAACCCTGTACTCCTGGCAACCACCCCCACAGAAAAGATCTTGAAAATCCGCCAGGTGGATAATGCCGAAACCGACGAAACCGGTTTTGGCGGTTTTGTCACTATGTCCCAGGGCATATTCCCCGAACTAATTGGCACCAACCATAGAATTTTTGAATTTCACTTTCGTATACTACCCAAGCAGCACCTACAAATCCGGCGACTACTGCAAGCCATTCAAATCATCCCAGGACGAAGTCATCATCCAGATCATATCGGCAGCTACAACTGCTGTGGTGACTGCCCCCGGCACCACCCCTTTCGACGGCCAGTGATACGTATGGATGGCTGTGCGAAGAATTTGCCCTCGCGCGCGTGAGGCTCAGCAGCCAAACAGCTCGGAACAAGTTCGGAGTCTGGTTTCGAGAACCCCTTGCACCTCTTCAGCTTACTGCCAGCCGATCTTCGATATTACACTGGCGATACCAGCGCGATAAGGAACAAATCGCCCCCACCCTGCCGCCTCTGCTACAACCATCCAGGGCGCCACCTGAAAACATGCCTCTTTTCAGCAGGATAGACTCCGCTTCTACACAGTCCAATCAGCAAGAACACCACTGAAAAACCTCTTTGCTTAGGTTCCTGCGTGCTGTCGTTCAGGAATGAACGAATAAGAATTGCAAGCTCACCGATGCGAGCACGATTTCAGGGAGATAGGCGAACTGCTCGCGAAATTGTCAGGCTCAACAACTGGACTCCAGAAGGAAATCTACTCACGACAACCCGACGAACCCGACGCCGCCCATCCACCCCAAACCCTTCCAGCCCATCACCGGCCTCGAGTACGCCAGGTTCGTCGGCTCTAGTTTGAGGTTCTAGGGTCACGATGCCTCAGTGAGTAGGCGACGTACCAGCGTACGCATTGTAATATGATCGCCTGCTGGTAGTGACGGCCTTTGAAACTGATCACGATCTGTCCAAATATTGAAATTCCGGGCATAAGAGTATAGCTTAGCAAGTCAGTTGTGCCGGTTTTGCGACAGAACCGTAGGTAAACGATACGATTGCTTGGAGGAAGCATGCTACTCAAAGGCTCATGTCATTGTGGTGCGGTAAAGTTTCAGATCGATTGTCCTCAGCCTTACCCTTACAACTACTGTTATTGCTCAGTATGCCGTAAGACAGCAGGCGGAGGCGGCTACGCCATAAATCTGGGTGGAAAGTTTGATACCCTCTCTGTTGAAGGCCAAGAACACACGAGCGTCTATCATGCCGTCATCGATGGGCGAGAGAGTCCCGGGGAGAGGCACTTTTGTAAGCACTGTGCTAGCGCGCTGTGGGGCTATGATCCGAGATGGCCAGACCTGGTGCATCCCTTTGCTTCCGCCATCGACACCGAATTGCCCGTGCCACCCGAAAGAGCACTCTTGATGCTCGACAGCAAACCCTCCTGGGTCGAAATCGAGGTCCGCGCAAATGACAAGTGCTTTCAAGAGTATCCGGATGAGAGCCTCGCCGAGTGGCATGAGAGGCTGAATCTCACCAGATAATCGAGGTTGGTTTTGCCCACTTACAACAGCTACTACTAACGCAGCTACCCAAAGCCGCTGCGACAATTTTAATGGCGGCGCTGACCTATACATGGCGAATTCGTAATTTTCTCAAAGATTCAACCAGTTAGCCCTTGCCGCCCTCTGCCTAAAATCAACACCCAACCCGACGCACCCGACAACCCGTCGCCAGGGCATCCACCCCAAGGCCTTGCAGGGCATCATTGGCGTCGAGTCGTCAGGCTCGTCGGGTATAACTCGAGTTATTACCCCCGCTACTACCCATACTGTTTTCCCGCACTCAACAAAGGTAACCCTGCCCGATCTACCCGTAGGTGGCCTTGATTGGTCTGACATGGCCCAGGAGACCAACTCCTACCCTTGCCCCACTGCACCCAAAGCCCGGAAACCCTTGCCATGTCCAACTCTGTAACGAATGACCCGCACGTTCCGTACATTTTGTACAAATCCGATGTTTCCTACTTCAGCGGAAAATTGGAAGCCTATCTGAATTACAAGGCGATACCGCACGAGAAGGAAAGTGTGGACAGGCAGTCGATGGACAGGATTTTTGCACATACTGGGGCAAAAAAAGTACCTGCTATGGAAACGGCGGACGGAAAATGGCTGTTCGATACCACGCCACTGATCCAGTGGTTCGAGCAGCGCTATACCGACGCACCCGTGCTGCCGCAAGATCCCGCTTTGCGCTTTCTCGCCCTGTTGGTGGAAGACTATGGTGATGAATGGCTTTGGCGTCCGTCGATGTGGTGGCGTTGGATGCCGCGGGCTTCGCGCTGGGCTTTGGGATGGCGCATCGCCGAGGAGACTACAAGCCCGCTAATAGCCCGCCCCCTGGGATGGTACTTCGGCAAAAGACAGCTTAAAGAATGGTTGTGGGACGACGGTGTCACCACTGAGAATGTCGGTGACGTGCGCGACATGCTATTGCGCGAATTGGAATTTCTCGAGCCCCTCTTGGAACGGCAGGCTTATATTCTGGGGAGCCATCCTTCGGTGGCCGACTATGGCTATTTCGGTCCCATGTTTCGGCATTTCGGCAATGACCCCGAGTCCGCGGAAGTGGTGCGCCGGCATGGGCCGAACTCCTACGAGTGGCTAGCTCGATTATGGAACGCCAAACCGCACAAATTGCCACCGGAGCAAACCTGGATATGGCCGCAAGCGGAGTTTTGGGGCCCTTTGCTTGAGCGTATCGCGAGGGATTATCTGCCCTATCTGCAGCAAAATGCACTGGCTTTTAGCCAGCGGCAAGAGCGCTTTAATCACCAAGGCAAAACCTTCCGTTTCGACAACACGAAGACCACCAATTACCGGGTATATTGTAGAGAAGTTCTGCAGCAGGAATTCAACAAGCTCGGCGAATCGGATCAACAGCGAATCAACGACTTATTCGCCCCCCATGGTGGTTTGGACGCTTTGCATGTAGACGGTGTTATTGATTCCGGTATGGCGGACCGATTCGTCTTACCCATTGATCCAACATCCCGTTCGGAACATAAGCAGGGTATTAAGAAGATATTACTCGGCCAGCCGAGAAACTGAGGGGATTGACGAACCCGTCGCCAGACTTCAACCCCAACCCCTTCCACCATATAATTGGCGTCGAGTACGTCAGGACCGTCGGGTATAAGTAGAGTTTCTTACTACCCCCCCTACACCCCATACTTTTTCCACAGCACACAACATATCTGCCCGGGAATTTTGAGGGGGTTTCTATATAGACCTAATCCTGAATGGACTTTGGATGGCGTTGTTGAAAGTGAGGTTGTCAGTATCCCGCTACCCTGACAAGATGGGTCACTGGTGAGGAACAATACCACTGATATCCAACTGCACCGGCAGGTAACAGCGTTGCATAGGAAAATACACCCCGCTTTATTTGGAGAAATTGCTACATGATCAATGTATTACAACCTACTGGAGAGCAGGTCCGGGCGTTTCGAGATCGGCAGACAGGAGAGCCGGTTGCCATGCTGAATCTGCTCAAGTTCAAGGAAAAGGCTATCTATGAAGACGGTCGATCTTCCGAGTTGACCGGTCTCGAGGCCTATCAATTATATGCCAACGCTTTTCACGAGATAATGGAGCCAAGAGGGGTACGAGTACTTTATTCGGGTGGGGTGAGAGGCCTCCTGATAGGGGAAGGTGATGGCTTGTGGGATTCTGTCGCAGTCATCGAATACCCATCAACAGAAGTCATGCTAAACATGCTGAGAGATGAGGATTACCAGCGCGCCCAGCAGCATCGTGCGGCCGGCCTTGAGGGTCAACTGCTCATCGAGTGTGGGGCTGCTGGCTTCACTTTTTGAAAGCCGGTTCTCGAGGGTAAGTGGCTGCCAGACACTGGATTGCTGATTTGCATTGAATTTTGATCCAGGTTTTGCATGGAAAAATGCTCCACCTCAATAGCCCCTAACCTGTTGACAGCTATGTATTTCTGGTTGTCAGGAGTGGATCAGCGCAACTTGCAAATAATTAGCTCTATGGAATCAAATTTGAATGCAAATCAACAGTCAGGCAATTTGACCTCGATGGCGGGGGGCGCGCGGTGAACTACGCCGCACTTGTCGAGCGATTGGTCGCGCGCCGCGTACTGCGAACGCCGGCCATCGTGCGCGCGTTTCGCGAGGTGCGCCGCGAACATTTCCTCTCCGATGACGTGGTCGAGTGGGCGGGTGAGGATCGCCCACTGCCGATCGGCCACGGCCAGACCAACTCCCAACCCTATACAGTGGCCTTCATGTTCGAGTTGCTCCAGCCCGAGGCAGGCCAGTATGTGCTAGATGTCGGCTGTGGCAGCGGTTGGACCATGGCACTGCTCGCGGAGATCGTAGGTGCCGGTGGCAGTGTGATCGGCACCGAGCGCATCAGTGAACTGGCGCAGTACGCTCAGATCCGGATCGAGAGCCTTGGGATTGAAAACACCAGCATAATGCACACCCCGACTGAACTCGGCCGTCCTGCAAAGGCGCCGTTTGACCGCATTTTGGTGTCGGCAGCAGCACAGGAAGTTCCATCGCAACTCGTCGATCAACTCGCGGTGGGCGGGATTATGGTGATTCCGGTGCGACATTCGATCTTTAAAATCGAAAAAACGTCACAAGGCACCCGCCGTGAAGAGCATCCCGGTTTTTCCTTTGTACCCCTTATCGATTGAATATCGGGCGGGCTTTTACTGTGTCCCCGGATGGGTCAACCCTGGAATTCCGCTCTATCACCGCATCAAATGGGCCAAGCCCTTCCACCACATCACCGGCGTCCAGTCGTCAGGTTCGTAGGGTATAAGCGGAGTTTGTACCCCCCTAGTTCCCATGCTTGTTCCCGCACCCCACATAATGTCGCCCCACGAATTCAGAGTGCCCTCCTTAATAGGCCGGCCCAAATTCCACACTCAATCATCGACACGTATCCAAGGTTCTCCAGAGTGGCAATCTGTGCAGCGGTTTGCTATTTAGCATTGCCACCCTATTGCGCTGACTGCTTTGTCCACCAGGTTAACTTGGAGGTGCAACATCTCAATTATCAGTGCTTTTTCAATCAGTCCCGCACGCACTCAGTGCGAAGTGGCGCAACACCTGTAGAGGAACCTGACAGAAACACCATGAGTATCAACAATTATCGATGGAAAGCCCACTGCAGGGGCTTATTTGAACTCCCAATCGTAGCCTGAATTACCAATTCGCCAGGAACAGGGACACTCACAAAAATAACCGCGCACTGTATCATTTGATACTTGTCCCTCGACGGAGGTAAACGATAAATCCATCCGGCTGTAGTCGAGAAATATCGAAGTGAGAGTTCAGGGACGTTACCAATTTGGTGAATAGGCTCAAGATTCTGAAAACTTTAGCAAACGGGATCTGCTGTTTCTATCCGGAGAAGAGTAACCCTTCTGCTGGGCCGACCCGGGTTATCGCGATAATGAATGAAAGCATTAAGAACGACCGTTAAAATAGGCTTTCAACTCCGATTCCGAAGGCTGACGCTGAAAGACAAGTTCGCCGTCGACGATAATATTCGGCGAGTGGCGAATATTCAGTGCCGATACCATCTCCGGGTGCTCTTCGACAAAATCTACCTGATAAGCGATACCCAGATTACGGAACTCGTTTTCGAGATTAGAGAGGTTAAAGTCGTTCTTGGTGACAAGCAGCTGAACTTTCATTGTCGGCTCCCTTTGAATCTGTTTGGCTGTTTTCAGTATAGGAGAAAATCACCCTGCCCAGTCAGACTTTTTTTGAGCCAGTCATAGCGCAGGAATAGCTCAGCGACTGCCTACTTCAGATCGCTATTCTCGCGCTTGAGACCTATACATGGCGAATCGTTAATTTACGAATAGATTCAGGTAGTTAGTACCCATCCGGAAACGCCGATATTTCCCTGGATCGTCTTTCCCGCGCAGGCGGGAATCCATGAAAATCAAGGGCTTACTGGATCCCCGCCTGCGCGGGGACGACAATAAGGCGAGTTTCCGGATGCGCACTAGTTAGATCTTGCCATGTTATTCTGCTTCAATTACCCTCCGCCGCGATGAAAGAAGCGACACTACTGATTTTTCACCTGCTCTCCGCCTTTTCCAAACTTATACGACCTGGTGGCATCACAGCCATCAGTTCCGAAAATCTGTTCGTAAAACAGCAACTGCTCTTTCACAGCAGGCCTAGAAACCACCACCCAACCCGACGCACCCGACAACCCGTCGCCAGGCAAGCACCCCAAGACCTTGCATAACATCACCGGCGTCGAGTTCGTCGGGTGTAACTGGAGTTCTTACCCCCCCACACCCCATACTTATTTCCACCGCCCACAATATATTTGCCCGTGAAATTTTGGAGGTTCCCTTATAGCGCGCCCTGGGCCAGCCCACTGCCCCAGCTACCGGCAATGGAATCGGCTCCATGAAGCTGAAAAGTATTCTTGGCAATATCAATGCCCAGCATACTAATAGTCATGTCGATCTCCCATCCAAGGTTAAGGTCCATCAGACTAAATCTAGTCTGGAAGACCCCGCCGAGCTAGCGGCGAGGGTGGGGATGGTTCATTACGTGTGCCCGGAGCTCAGGGCAAGCAGGATGCTTGAATGAGCCACGAGTCTATCTGAAATACACAGGCGAGGCGCCATGAGGCCAATCGTCTGTGACTAGGCCTGGTTGTGCAGGCATAGGAGTCTGGGCGGCAGTGACTTACCGTATGCTGGTAAGGTGATGTAACCCGCTGACAATGGGGAGTGCGGCGAGCTCGTTACGCCAAGAAGCTTCTCTAGACTGAGTAGTGGACGGATGAAGAACATGAACCGATTAACCCGCATCTATGGGCTGAACCATCGCCACTGCCTACACGAGTTAACAGGCAGTATGATGCCGTATCCCTGCCAGTCGTAGCGGCAGGAATACCGACTTGCCAGATGAAATGTGATGTATCTGGCAATGGACAAACGCATGATCACAATTCTGCGTTTGGGCGTCATCACCTTACAGAGCGCTAAGGTTAAAGACTGCGATCGGCATCCACCCCACTATGCTTGAGTTCAGGTAGGTAAACCGGGGAAGGTCTGTTTGCATGTCAAGGGAGCATGACCCCGATGACAAACAGGCTGGCGGAGCGCCCGTAGTAGTCCGAGGTGGGGAAAGCCCATCACATGGCGAAGGGGCGCAGCTTAGTTGATCTGCGCAGCAGATTATCTGACCTTAGTGAGGTGAAGACCTTTGATAATCAGTGAAATGCAGCGCAAATTAGCAACTTGGACTGCAACAGAGGGAGACCATCGCGTCGACCGCCTGTTGCGCCTTATTAGTCACCCTCAGTGGTTAATGAAAGCCGCTGAGATTACGTTGTCATCCAAAGGGTCGAACACGCCAGGGGTGGACGGGGTAATAAAAGCTCATTTGCAGGAAGGACTGAACGACTATCTGGCTGTGATCAGAACTGATCTACTGTCAGGTGATTATCAGCCACGACCGGCAAGGCGGCTCTACATCCCGAAAGCCAATGGTAAACAACGTCCTTTGGGTATCCCAACGCTACGTGACAGGATTGTGCAACGCGCCATGCTCATGGCAATGGAGCCGATATGGGAGAACGACTTCCATTCGTTATCCTATGGCTTCAGGCCTGAGCGCAGCGTCCATCATGCTATTCGTACGGTCAAGCTACAGCTGACTGACACGAAGTACAGCAGAGGACGCTGGGTAATCGAGGGGGATTTATCAAGCTACTTTGATACGGTTCACCATCGGTTACTAATGCAATGCGTACGGAAACGCGTTCGTTGCCAGCGATTCAATAGCTTGCTCTGGCGCTTCATTAAGGCCGGGCATATTGAGCGTAATCTGTTCTGTGCGGCGAGCGAAGGGGTTCCTCAAGGAGGTGTACTTTCCCCACTATTATCCAATATTATGCTCAACGAGTTTGACCAATATCTGGATAAACACTACCTCGGCAAGAAAGCGCGGGCTAATCGTGATCACTGGAACCACAGTATCAAGATTGGGCGTAAAGTTGCCATTGAGGAGAACAGGCAATGGAAGCCTGCGGTAGCTTACTGTCGTTATGCCGATGATTTTGTTGTCATTGTCAAAGGCACCAAACAGGAGGCTGAAACCGTACGTGATCAGTGTCGTGAGTTTCTGGAAGGCAAGTTGAGGCTCACCATGAATATGGAGAAATCCCATATTACTCATGTCAATGATGGCTTTGTGTTTCTGGGTCACCGGATCATTCGAAAGCGTGGTCCGAAAGGCAACATGCGCGTGGTCTCAGGAATACCGATGGATAAGGCCAAGGCGTTTGCCCATTCATTGAGCACGTTGTTATCGGGTGACTACAGTCGTAGTAAGATAGACAAGGTAGAGCAACTCAGCGGAAGTTAAAAGGCTGGGCCCAGTTCTATCGTCATACTGATTTTACCGCCAAGGTTTACAGTAAAATTGATCAGATCGTTTTCTGGAAACTGGCGCGCTGGCTGGCTCAGAAGTACCGCTGCAATATCAGTTCATTACTCATGAAATGGTTCAAGCAGCCGGAGCCACGCAAGGCTAAGACGTGGGTGTTGTTCGGTAAGACTGACCAAGGCAATTTATGCGGCGCTTCGCTATTTCAATTGGTGGGCAGTCCGAAAATGTCGTTTCGTTGGCGGTTGCCTGAATCGAACCCCTATCTTAGATTTGAGATCAGGAATACAGTCACATCTCGCTACGCTGATGTTGCGATGGCCGTTGGCCTAAACTAAGTGGAGAGCCGTATGCGCTGAAAGGTGCACGTACGGTTCGGGGAGGAGAGGCAGAGAAATAGTCCGACTACGCTCTGCCTCTTACTCTACATTAGTACCATCAATGCCTACAGGCAAAGAAGAATTGATAGTTCCTCTATACTACCCTCAAGCTAATTCTAATAAGGTAGTAATAAATGAGCGACCTTTCTAGTACCCCGGACGCTGTGGCGACCGGATCCCACCTTCGGACTCTGGTTTCGTGTACCGCGTGCTGGTTCCTGGCACAGATGAGTTACTACGCGCAAGCGCAGATGCTGGGCCCCGCTGATGTCAGCAGTATGATCTCGGCGAGATCGACGTTGGCATAATGTTCACCCAGGAACTGACTGTCTACGCGCTCGCTGCACTGTTTGTTGCCGGACCACTGTCGCGAGTTTCCCGGGTGAAAGCAGCCGCAGTGGGCGGGCTTGGTTCTGATCACCGTCAATCTGATTTCCGCGTCCACTGACAATTTTGAAGTACTGAGAATAACTCGGCTGTTGGCAGGATTCGCCGGCGGTCTGCTTGGCGCTGCCGGTACGGCCTCAGCGGCTTCCTCCCTGAACCCTCAGCGCATATTCGCCATCGTCGGTGTGAGTTGGGGCTTGATAGCCGCGATACAACTCATGGTAGTGCCCTACCTGACGGTCCCTTTTGGGGCTGCAGGGGGTTACTACGGCATGGCCGGCGCTGTTGTCCTGTTCCTGCCGATGATCGTGTGGTTAAACCCACCGCGCCACCATGAAGCTATGCAGGAAAGCGAGGCCTTCGAGCAAAAATTATCGTTATGGGAACGCCTTACGGAGCGCCTCGGTGTACGCGATGCCCCCAATGGTCGCTTTGCAATTCTGGTAATGGTGGCACTGTTCATCTACGAAATTGGTCAGGGCGCCACCCAGGTGTTTCTCGAGCAATTTGGTCTGCGCACCGGCCTGGAAGAATTCCGAATAGGCCAGATATTAGGCGTCACCGCCTTTCTGGGCTTGTCGGGTGGCGTGCTGGCGGCCTGGCTGGGAAGTCGTTTTGGCAACTTGCGGCCCATAGTAGTCGGCATAATTTTCAATGCAGTCTTCGCATCTACACTCGCACTTGGTACCAGCCCTATCTTGTTCGGCGCGAGCTACTTTGGCTGGAACGTGGCTTACTACTTTCTCGTCCCCTATATGCTGGGGGTTCTTGCTGAGATGGATAACCGGGGGCGCTGGGCTGTTGCGGCGGATGCGGTCTGGTGGCTCGGCGCCGCACCCGGTGCCGCAGTGGGCGGCATACTGGTGGAAACTGGTGGCTACACCGCACTCGCCGGCCTGGCGCCGGCCACTGGTTTCGCCTGCCTGCTTATATTGGTGCAGACCTTACGCAGGTTTAATGCCACGCAGAAAGTATCAATGTAATGAGCCACCTCCGAGTTGGTGGAAACCGTGCGCAAGGCGTATATGATCATTGAACCCACAAACGGCGAGGGCCAGGACATGACGAACCCGGTTGGAAAAGTAATCTCGGTACACAGCGGTTCCTCGGATACGTTGAGCAAGGAAGTTCGGCCTTCGATAGAGGTGGAACTTGACGGTGTGGTCGGTGACCGGCATCGTAATATCTCGCGCCGGTGTTGGTCTGGAGACAAGCAGGACGAAGGCTCTGCTCGGCGCAACGAGCGTCAATGGTCGGCGGTCTCGATGGAGGAACTTGAGTTTATCGAACAAGAGATGAACCTTGCTGAGCCCCTGCAGGCCTCTAGCCTGGGCGCGAACATCTGCCTGGAAGGAGTGCCTGAGTTGTCGCGACTTACCCGGGGCACAGTATCGAAGTTTTCCTCTGGTGTGGTGTTAATGGTGGAGGAATACAATCCACCGTATTCTGATATGAGTGAGAAGATTGCTCAACTTTATACCTGTCCCTACCAAAAACTCCATCCATGACTCAATTTCTACTCTGGGCACAGTGCCGGCTCAACAAATGACGGGGGACTGGTTCAGTTTGGATATAACGTAGCCGGTTAGCGAAGAATATTGAACATAATTGACCGGTCGCCCGCGCAATCCGTTACGAGTAGTGGATCTTCTCCTGAACCAGAGAGCAACCCGGCCGGTCTATCAGGCCGCTCGCCGGTACTCATGATGAAGACCACCGACATGAGGAATTGCCACGACCTTTCCCTGCTCTACCGGTTCAATTGCTCGTGGTACTGGACTCTGCTTATCGAGAGACAAGTGCGTTCTCGCCTCATGATAGTAGGTACTGTAGGATTTCAGCTGCCGCCGCAGATGCCGTTCATTGATGATGATAACGTGATTCAGGCACTCTCGCCGTATGGACCCGATAATTCGCTCGACATAAGGATTTTGCCATGGCGAGCGCGGGGCTGTAAGCACTTCTTCAATGCCGAGACTTTTCACTCGATTCGGATAGCTGGACGCCGAGCAGCTGTAGTTCAGCATGGATTCGTGGAGCTCCCCAGCCGATATTGTTGCGAGACATCGCCCGGATTAGTTCACGCACATCGGGATCAATTGCGGGTCGACCGCCCTGCCGCCGTCGAGATTTCCATGTCCAATACAGCCGAAATCCCTTGCGGTGCCATCGGACCAGAGTGTCCGGCTTGAAGATCATCAGTGTCTGCAGGCACGCGGGCCACAGACGATATAGCCAAACCCAAAAAATGCGTTCGCTCTTATGAAAACTGAGCCGTTTCCTATCGCGGTCGGCAACCAGCGACAACTGCTGACGCAGGGCAAGTACCTCGAGTTGGAGCGAAGCTCGACTCCGCAGAAGATCTATAAGGGTTGAGAGGAGAGGGAAAACTATAGTTTTCATGCAGGCAAAGCTACCCTCCGAATGTCAGAATTGTCAAGAAAATCAATACGTACAAGGTTTTTGGTAGGGACAACCAGTGTGCGGTGAGCCCTGGAGAACAACAATGACCAACAAGTCAAATAAACCAGCCATCGATTTTCCGATGGGTTTATCTGTATCCCGGAAAATGTTACGTTCCATTTTATAGAACTCTGGTTTCTAGATTTGTGGGCTAGTCGCGATGCGTCAGGCAGACTAACGTGTCGACAGTATTTCGTTTCATTTGCTGTCCACAATCGAGGTTTACTATGTCTTATCTACAAGAACTCCCTAACGCCTGCATGCAGGATTTCCTCTACTATGCTGAATGTGATGAACTGGATCTTATTCTGCAAGTATTCAAAAAATTGCTGCGTGAGCCCTCCCTGCTAACCCATGCCGAGCGCGAATTATTGGGTACATATGCACTGGCTCTGAACAACGCCCAGCAACCTTTGAATGTCCATGGTCGTGTATTGACGCTATGTGGCGGTGAACAATGGAAAGTGCAGGACCTGGTAAAGGACCCGGAGCATCGCTGCCTCGAGCCACGCCTGCGGCCCATCGCTCATATTGTCCGTAAACTGACCTTTGATGCTCACAGTATCTGCAAGGCGGATATTGACGCCTGTTACGAGGCCGGTTTTGACGGCCGCACCATCCACCAAATGGTTTACCTGACCGGCCTGTTCGCCTGTATGGCACGCTGGACATCCGCTCTAGGCATGAAATATACCCCTGAAGAAATTATCAATTCATCGGATGGCTTGTACAACAATGGCTACTACGGGGAAGGCCCCGGTCTGCATGACAAAGAGTACAATGAGCAGATTCTGCCCCTACACAAGCCCATTCCTTTCAGCACGGAGGCATGCACCCAACCTCGCAACCCTGGCACCTGGTCCCCCAACGAAGTAGAACTGACCGGGAGTTAACTGGCTCGGCCGTAGGGATTTCGCCCCGCGGCCGCTTAATTCATGGTTCCTGATTAGTGAACAGGCTGGAGCCAGTCAAACAATACCAACATAACCCTGTTTTAAATGATCCAAAAACAGGCGTGTCTTCGTGGGTAAAAGCTTACGCGACGAATAGAGCGCATAAATCTGGCTGATTGATTCATATTTTCCTTCAAAAAGCCGCACCAGTTTACCCTGCCTGACGGCATCCTCGCAGAGGAAATCCGGTAACAGCGCAACACCCAGCCCGATTTCAACCATGTCACGACTGATAGGGCCACTGTCGCTGTAATAGCGAGGGGATAGATCCAGGGTTTGCAATTTGCCATTGACAGCATAACGCCAGGGTATTTTTTTCAGGTCTTGATTGAGGCTGCCGATGCAGCTGTGCTGGCTGAGTTCATCGGGTTTCACGGGGGTCCCACACTGTTTGAGATAATCAGGACTGGCATAGAAACTCAGCCGGACCTTCATCAAGGATGTGGCTATAAGCGAAGAATCCTTGGGGCGATTGATAGTAATTAACAGGTCGATATTTTCTTCATACATGCTGCGCTTGTGCGCGCCGGAGAGAAACTCCAGGCGGATATTCGGATATTGCTCGATAAAATCTCTTATCGTTTTTTTCAACATTAGATGAGTCAGAGCGCTCGGACCACAGATGCGTAACCGGCCCGAGGGAAGCTTTTGTTTCTGAGTGACTTGCTGAGTCAGCGTTTCAGCATTCTGAAGCAGATCAATGGCCCCTTTGTAAAAGGCCAGACCAGGTTCTGTCAGCTTGAATACTCTCGGGGAGCGATCGATTAACTTGACCCCCAGCGATTCCTCCAGCTGTTTAACGCGGCGACTAATATTGGATTTGGGTAAACCGAGTTGTTCTGCGCCAGCGGTAATACTCTGGGCTTCCACCACGGCGACAAATAGCGCCAGTTCGTCCATTTTCAGCATAACGGTGCTCTTTGGCTTGAGTGTGTGGATACAATTATAGTTCAGGTTCTATTTTATAGAACCATGGTTTCTGGATTTATGGGCTATTCGAAACATAAGGGTCGGGCTAATGTACGCCCGTACCCGTTACAGGGTGCCACCAGATTAATCACAAAGAGTAGCGCTCCATGGAAACCTATACCGCCGATAAAACCTTTCCCTACTACAGCGGCATTGAGCCCTGTGACCTGTCCAGGGAGGCCGAACAACGCCTGCAAAATCCTTGTTCCGATTTTGACTACAGCCACAAATTCGTTGATCTGCTAGACGGAGTGAACACCGCTTATATCGATGAGGGGGAGGGTAAGCCTGTGGTTTTCATCCATGGGGCCACCGAGCAGGCATACATCTACCGTAACATCATGCCGTTTGTTCAAAACTATGGTCGTGTCGTGGCCATGGACAATCTGGGGCATGGCCTAACGGATAAGTCACACACCGACGATATTTTCTTTGATTCCTACAAATTATTTGAGGCCTTCTGTGACCAACTGGAGCTGACTGACATGACCCTGGTCATTCAGGACTGGGGCTCTGTGATTGGCTTGTATTATGCGTCGCAACACCCGGAACGGGTACGCGGTATTTGTATGTCCGAGGCCTTGTGTGCACCGGCATATCCTATTCTGGATGTAGAGAAAGCCTCTCAAAACCCCAGTAAAGCCGCGGCATTGTTGCACTACAATCGTTTCCGTGCCGAAGAAGGCGAGCATCTGGTATTCGATCAAAACAGCATGCTGGAATGGGTATGGGATTTTCATATTCACCGCAAAGTCAGCCAGCGTGAGAAAGATACCTATCGCTTCCCCTTCACCCGGCCGGAAGATCGGAAGCCATTGCTGGAGTGGCCTCGTGCAGTAGGACTGGGTGGTGACCGCCCCGCGATAGACAAAGCTATGCAGGAAATGAACGACTGGATGCTAAGCACTGAAACACCTATTCTTGATTTGTATGCGTTTCCCGGCTGTGTCACTACAGAACTGGATGTGAAATGGCGCGCCGAACGGATAAAAAACCACGAAGCTGCCTTCATTGGTGTCGCCAACCACTTTACCCAGGAAGATGCGCCGGAATTTTTCGGTCGTGCCCTGGCCGAGTGGTATCGTCGCAACCTGGCAGAAGATAAAACAAAATGGTACTCCGGTGCCCGTAGTGCCATGGAAGCGGTCGGTGCCTTCGGTGGTGCTGTTGTGGGTGGCGATATGGAAACGGCGATGGATTGCATTCACCCCGATTGTGAGTGGATCTATCGCGGTGACGACAGCATTCCTTTTGCCGGTGAATACAATGGCCGTGAAGGTGTAATGGACTACTTGATGAAATTTGGCGGTGCGATGGAAATTCTCAGCTTCGAACCGGAGTTAACCGTTGATAATGATCTGGTGGTTCTACGCGCGAAAGAGCACAATCGTCACCGTGCAAGTGGTAAAGAAATCCACCTGGAAGTCACACAAATCTACAAAGTGAAAGATGGAAAAATTATTCACTTTCAGGAGTTTGTTGATAGTTCTGCTATTGCTGGGTTGTTTAACCAGGGTTGTTCGACGTAAAAGTGCCCACAGTCGACGGGTAGTTCCGCGCCAGCAATGAACGAGGTATTATCCAGCACAGGAAAACCACTTGTTGCAAAGGATATGTTTAAATGATGCGCTCTCAACCACCATCCTGTACACGGCAAATTGATCAGTTATCGATAGCTTTAGTCAGTTAGGTCATACCTACCCCTCCCGAGATCACATAAAGCCCGACGCACTCAGCGCGGTCGACGCCAGGCATGTACCCCAAGCCCTTCCACCACATCACCGGCGTCGGGTCGTCAGGCTCGTTGGGTAGATCTCGAGCTTCTGGCTTCGCCCCCGGGGATAGGCCCTTTTGGGCACCAGGATCTCCATAATATCTGCCCACGAAATTTGAGGGGGCTCTATAAAAGGCGATGGCCAATTTTTATAGAGGGTGATTGGCTAGATTTTATCTGAGGTCGTTGCCAAGGGCTGATGATGTCTGGCGGGAAGCGGTGGCGTTTGTAAGTATTCATGGACTGATTCCAGCAAAATCAGCCCATTAACTTTTCGTTAGCCAGCTGGCCGCCGGCAATAAAGGATCGCCGATAAGGCCAGCCGCTAGTTACCCTACCCCAGACTAGTTACCGCCCAGTAATATCGTCGCCATCGGCAAGCGTTGGCGCGGCGCGGCGTCTCGTTCCGCATACGACGCTGGTACATGCGCAGGCTCGCCGGCATAGCCAATCGCCAGCCCGGTCAATGGCTTGATGTCTTCGCCGGGCTCAAAGGTTGCAATCACCTTGTCCGGCTCAATGCCAATCATCTGGTGCACACAGAGGCCTCGCGCCACTGCCTCCACCGTCAGCATGGCCGAGGCAGCACCTAGATCATGTTCAGCTGCCGCGTTGGGTTTGCCGTTGTGGTCAAAGGTGGTTTTTATCAGGCCCAGCGCTAACACCGGCGCGTTAACCGCCCAGGGTTGGTTGCCTTCCACCAGACAGCCGTGGATTTTTTCCCAGGTATCAGAGCCGTCGTTCTTAATGCCCACGATGTAACGCCAGGGCTGTGCATTGTATGAAGACATGGCCCAGCGGGCTGCCTCCAGCAGGGCATCCAGGTCGCCCTGTGCAACGGGCCTCTCTGGGTCAAATGCATAAGGGCTGTGCCTTTTGACCAGCAGTTCGTTGATCGGATGCTGGGGGGTTGCGTCTCTATTGCTCATTGTGTTCTCCATTCTCTTCGGTTGGTCAATCAGTTCAAAAACACCGCACCATAGCGGCTTCGTCAGCTTATCGATCCATGTCGAGAACAAGTAATTCGGCAGGAGTGATCGCACGTAAATTCAAGATTTCGGTGTCTTGTATTGAGAGCCCATCACCGGCACCCAATTGCAGCGCAATCATGCGAAGGCTGGTCGAATCCAGATGTGCCCGCAATTTTTCGAAAGCCGAATCCTCCAGGTCCAGCAATGGTCGCAGTTCAAGCAATGCCTCCTGCGGCTTGGCAGCGATGTAGCTGAAAATCGGAATGATGTAAGCAATGATAAGGCTGTAAAATAGTGCTGGCGTGGTGCTCCCAATATCATCTGAATGGCCCAAATAAAAAACAGGCAGGAGCACGCAAAGCAACAAAAACCCGGTCAGTAACCGTCCGTAAGGCCAAGGCAAAATCAGTTTTAGTAACCAGATTTTGTGCATCGACTCCGTTCACCTCCATGCGAATTGTGTTGAAACTATTGGGAGCATACAGGGATGATCTATCTACCGTATACACCAAACACAACACACCGACCGATCTACAGCAAGTTAGGGGACACAGGGGGGTTCGGCCCCAGCCCGAAGTTCGGTTCCAAAAACCCCTTCCAATTCTCCCACTTACCGCCACCCAGCTCGGCATTGCCCACCACCAATCTCGGCATAAGCTCGGTTTCACTCACCCTGCCCCACTCCATCAGCAAATCCCGTTAGCTTTCTTCCGCTTACTGCCCAGCTTCTCCACAGACCATCCGACTCATAATCGGAAGGTGTGTGGCTGAAATCGAGTAGTGCAATAATTTTATAGTAGAATCATAGAGTTATGGCGGAGACACCGTCCGACTACGGGACTGGACCCATAGACTGGAATCGGTGGGTCACAACTGCCCGTCGAAGATCACCGAAAGCCCATAAACTATAATGGAAAGGCAAACAATCCGGGAATTCAGATGAGAATCGATCATATCAATATCGCTGCCCCAATGACCCTGCTAGACCAGGTCAGAGATTTCTACTGCGCAGCTTTACAGTTGGAGGATGGACCACGCCCGGATTTTGGGATACCAGGTTACTGGCTATATGGAGATGGCAAGCCCATCGTGCATTTGGTCGAGAGCAATAACCACTACCGCGCCGAAAAGCCCCCGTATCTTGACCATATTGCGTTTGAGGCGCAGGGGCTTCACGACTATACCGTTCGCCTAGACCAACTTGGGGTGGAATACTCTGTTAATCATATTCCGGACTTCAACATCTCCCAGGTATTCTGCCACGACCCGTGCGGCAACGGGGTGGAAGCAAATTTTGCTGGCGAGGCGCCTAAAGGCAGCTCGTAGATACTGACACGTGAACTTGTCAGTACTGTTGGAATGCATTACTGAAATATTTTTAGCATCAACCAATCCGTAAAATACACCATGCCGGTAACGGGAATGATCGTACCAAGCAAGCTGCCCAAAAAGTGCTGCTGTGGTTTAACTGCGGACAGGGCTAGTAGATAATTCAGCCCCGGCGCTGTCCAAAACATAAGGCGCATGATCGCGATATTGGTGATGGGGCTGGCGTGAAGGCCCTTGAGCAATTTCCCCACAAACGGGTGACTATGTTGTTCAAAGGGCGTACCGCCTATCAATCGAACCGTGAGAAACGAAACGTTTATCGCAATATTGACACCCAGCAGAGCAATCGGTACGCCCCATAGCTTTCCGTAGGCCAGCCCGGCGGCAATGATGAACAGGGTTCCCGGGACGTATAGAAACAGGCCAACACTGAAAAGCACAACATAAAGTATGACACTGTACAGGCCCCATTGTTCGACAATTGCGCGTATTTTATGGGGATCGACATCATCCAGAAGACCGCTTTGTCGCGCCAGGACATAGAGCCCGGCCAGCACAACAACGAGTGCCGGTAGCCTGAGTCGCTGCCATTTGAAAGCTGGCATGTCTGTCTTCGTCACAGTGTCTGTCCCCGATAGGCGGGCCTTGAATCGTCCAGGCAGCAAACGCACGTGTGCGCAGAAGCTAACTTACATCGGGCAAAGTACATCTACTCTATCAGCGTGATTCAGCCCTTGAAATGATCGGTTAGTGGGCCAGAATCGTTTTCCAAAATACTTTCTTCCTCAAGTCTCACCCGGGTGGATTCCAGAAACCGGCTGAGCATATTGAAATAGCTCACACAAAGAATAAGTTCCGTAGCACCGCGATTACCATAGCTATTGAGTATCTGCGCAAGCGCATCATCACTAAGTTTGACATCCCGGCTGATTTCATCTGCGACACGACAGAGTAGATTTCCTTCTTCATCAAGGTTTGTTACGGTACCCTCGCTAGCGATTTTTTCAATCTCTTCCTCCGTCACGCCGGTCATCTTGGCGACCGCAACGTGCTGGGTCCATTCGTAGATAGAGCGTGTTACATGTGCCACACGCAGAACGGCTATCTCTCTCTTGCGGGCATCGAACTCGCTTTCAAACAGAATGGAACTCGCGAAATCAAGAAAGCCATTGAAGCTGGCTGGTGCATTGGCAGCCATTCGAAATACATTCAAAGACGGCATCGATGAAAGTCTTTCCTTTATTTCAGGAGGAAGGCTTTCATCATCAGGAAGGGGTATGTGAGGGCTCATGCTTTTTCTACCTTGGTAGCAGGACGGTGCATGAAGACTAAATGGCCTGGTTGCCCCATGCAAGAGCCATCGCGCGCCATCCCCCGCGTCGGCGATAGCTGCCCACCATCCACCTACCGTTCCAGGGCTACTGCAAACAGGACAACTAACCTGGCCGTTTTTGAATCAGTTAAAAAACCCCATAAGATTCATAGCCTTAGTAAAAATAATCTTTATTTCCATACACTTTTTCGCTGCATTTCCAAAATATCAATCCAGCATCACTCCCACGAGGCCCATGCAAACCATGGTCTTGCCCTGTTTATGTTGCTGTTGTGTATATAGAGGCGGCACTGGCAGATGGGCAATAAAGAAAAAGTTCTGTCCAGGCCCATGCCAGTGTGATTGATAGCATGGCTCCCCTTAGAGCCCAGCAGCAATAATCAGAGCTGACCGAACAAAAATCACCCCCCCTATAAGGCGCCGCCCCGAAAACAGAGAAATAGTCCGCCCAAAAATTCCTGATAATCCCCCAGGTAGGTACTGTCAAAACCGCCAAAACCGGGTTTTGGCGGTTTTGTCACTATGCCACTGGGGCATATCCGCCGAATCAATTGGTACCAAGTCGAAGATTATTCAATATCACTTTCGCAGATAATCCAAGTATCACCCAGGAGGAACTACACTTTACAGACACCTATCGCTCCGGGGACCACCACAAGCCCTTAACCGCACATCTATAATCCCAGAAAAATATATACAAATCATCAAGATAATCGACAAATACAGCCCGTAATTTAGCAGTGTCAATCAGGCCCTCCCAAGACCCTCCACTTTGCATTTCCTCCGGCAGTCTATGGGACTATATCGAATTGCTGGCCTTTCTATTAGCTGCCAGTATTGCCCTGTCGCTCTGTATTACCTCACGCGCCTTCAAACTGCCAATCTTAAAGCCACCGGCATAGAAAAAAGCCGCCATCGTTGGGGTGCCACACCCTCCCCCTTTGACACACTCCCCAATTAACCTACCCCGCCCAAATTCCAACTGCCATTTTCATTAAACCTGCCAAACGCATACCGCCAAAACTGACAAAACCCGGTTTCGGCGGTTTTGACACTATGCCTCCTGGGCATTTTTAAAACTTCGGGGTTATAAATACCCAGAATAAGTGGCAACTAACCATTTTAAAAACCCGTCAAACGGATACCGCCAAAACCGCCAAAACCGGTTTCGTCGGTTTTGTCACTATGCCTTTGGGCATATTCGTTGAAACTTTTGGCACCAACCAAAAAATTCTTCAATATCACTTTCACATATAATCCAACCAGCACCCTGGAGAAATTACCATGACCAGATATCTACTCTGTTTCATCTTGCTGTCAGCAGTATCAGCCACAGCCCAGAACCCCATCCCCCGCCAGGGCGACTCCTGCCCCACCGGCACCTATAAATCCGGCGACTACTGCAAGCCCATCAAATCATCTGGAGACCAGGTGATCATCCAAAAAAGCGGCAACGATTGTCCTACTGGCTTCTACTCATCAGGCAACTACTGCAAGCGCATCAGTAGTTCAGACAGGGAAGCCCTGCCCAGGGAGAAGGGTGGGAAGTGTCCGACTGGGTGGTATAAGTCTGGGGCGTATTGTGTAAAGCAGTAACCAGGCCTTGCACTAGCTTCAATATGCCATGGAGAGGCATACTCACATTTGCTACTCAGTCAGAAGCCTTCGATATCTCTGTGGCTCAGATTGAAGTGGTGGATATTGTGGCTGGTCCAGCCTATCCTTAGCTTATTCTCGCCGGGAGACAATCATGAGGCCGCTACTTCAGGAGCTGAAGCGAAGGCACGTTTATCGTGTCACGGTGATCTACGTGATCGCGAGCTGGCTGTTGTTGCAGGTGGCTGACACCCTTTTTCCGGCCTTCGGCATCCGCGACGACGGCATGCGCACACTGGCGCTCACGCTATTCTTCAGCTTCCCGTTGGTGCTGATGCTCACCTGGGCGTTTGAGCTGACGCCCCAAGGTATCAAGAAAACGCTGACCGCCGA
>PVMK01120991.1_pt1 | contig 52033 bp, 44 predicted proteins | sample 1853481 | NCBI WGS metagenome assembly PVMK01 (sample SAMN08533507, study PRJNA380276) | Marine sediment metagenome, whole genome shotgun sequencing project.
GGAGAAACTTCGCAAAAAGTGGATGGAAAATGATTCCTGGATAAACTCCATTCCCTGAAGTAATTGGAGAAAACAACTGCACAAGAGCCAACTGGCTGGATTTATCATTGACTGCGACACGGACGATCTGGAGACCGCAGCGGATTTCTGGGGCCAGGCGCTGGGGCTCGAAACCGACACCGAACCGGGAGACACGAAATACGTCCTACTCAAGACCCGCCCCGAAGAAGTGCATGTGGAAGTCCAGAAAGTTGACCACCCCAGCCGCTTGCACCTGGATATTGAAACAGATGACATCGAAGCCGAGGTCTCCCGCCTGGAAGGTCTTGGCGCCCGGCGCATTGGCCCGGTTCACAACTGGGTGGTCATGGAAGCCCCGACGGGCCAGCGTTTTTGCGTGGTGAATCCACAGCGCTCCAGCTTCGAAGAAACTGCCAACTCCTGGCAGTAGCAGGCCTTCTGCACGAACCGGCACGATTGCGATTGCTGCAGCCTGCGTGTCGCCTGGCTATGCCGTTGCCTGGATTAAATTACTGCCCCGGCTTCAGCCGGCTGCAGTGGGTTCTTTTTGCCATGCACCATCCAGTCCGGGTACCAGTTGTGGAACAGTGGCTTCATCCATAATTTGGGCTTGAAGGGCCGCCATTCACCTTCAGGCTGGGCCAGGCGGTCGGCGAGTGCCATCAGCACCCTGGGGTTAAAACCCAGACCCAGGTGGCTACCTCCAACATGGATATTCTCGACGTCATAACGGTCGGATAACTCAACCGTGCTCTGCCAGGCTACGATGCCATCTCCTCGCGTGTACAGCGCTGTGGTCGGCATCGGGGGCGGTTCGGCCATGTGTTGCAGAAATTCATTCGGGATATCTCTGTACGGCACTTCGCTGAACAGGTTGAATATGCGGTGAATGTTGCTGGAGGTGGGATGCCCGCGGAACGGACTGCCCATGGAAACGACCTGGCGCACGATATCAGGCATTTCACGGGCCAGTTCACGCGCATAAACGCCACCCAAGCTCCAGCCTACCAGGCTGATTTTTTCACCGTAGCGCTCCACCAGCTCGGTGACCCGCTCGCGCATGCCGTAATGCAGTTTGAAGCTGTAGCCCATGTTATAGCCCAGCTTCCAGCGATGGGCGCGATAGCCGAGGTCCGCTAAGTATCGCCGCAACGGCTGGGTAGACCGTGAACTGGCCAGGAAACCGGGCAAAACCAGCACCGGGTGGTTATCCCCTTGCGGCAGAAATTTCTGCAGCCTGAACATGGGAATCATTGCCGCCGCATCGTAAACTGCCCTTGATTCCAGCAGCATCAGTAATTTGGATGGCCGGTGTGAATGGTCGATCAGATCTTTTGGCCTGTTCAAGAGTCTTCTTCCCCTTCAAGTGATTCAATTGCCGCATCCAGGGCCCGCGCAGCCGCGTGAAATTCGCCAAGCGGATCGTCTTCATCAGAAGCAGCCCGTGTGTCCACCCTGTTTTCTCTGTCCGCGGACTGCAGCTCAAGCTGCCCGGCCGCGTCTTCCAGGTCATTCAATGACTGCTCGAAACACTCCGCCAGTTTTTCCGGGTCTGGAACCATGTCCTGGCATGAGGTGATACCTATGGATATTCTTCCGGCATAACTGAAAATCACCAGGAGCAGACCCAGGCCATCGAGAATAGGCGCCATACCATAAATGCGACTGATCTTCGCACCGGCAACATACAGTGGAACAGGGGGGCCCGGCACATTGGTAATCGTCACATTGAAGAACGGACGGTGATGCCCCCCCAGGCGGGTGCGAGTGTACACACGCGCGGCAGCGGCCAGCGTTTCAGAAGGAATAAACTCGGTAATCAGGTTGGCCGGTATGGCGCTGGAGTGGAGTTTGGAGCTCTGTGTATTGTCGTGAATGCAGCGCAGGCGTTCCAACGGATTTTCCATATCCGTAGCCAGTCCCACCAGCATTGCCGAAACCTGGTTTCCCTCCTCACCTTTTTGTCGTTGTTCGCGAACCGAGATTGGCGCCATAGCAACCAGGGGCTTGTCAGGCAGCAGGTCATTTTTCGACAGATAGCTCCGCAGCCCGCCGGCACAGACCGAAAGAATGACGTCGTTCACCGTGGCGCCCGGCACAGCAGAGCGCAGGGCTTTGACGCGGTTGAAATCGAAGTCCATACCCCGGTACATGCGGCGCGAAGCGATAGGTCCGTTGAATACCGAAGGGGGCGCAGACATCAGGCGAGGCGGCGGATTGAGTCTGCGGATTCGTTTGTCGCCCTGCACACGAATGGTGCCGCTCGCCGCCTTGCCGACGAAACCTGCCAGGTCCAGGGCCTTGTGGCCGATGTTTCCCCATGACCTGGTAATAAGGCCCAGGGTGGAAGGCAGATCTTCCGCTTTCCATTCGTCCTCACCTTCGATCTGCCGGAGTTGCGGTGAGAGGTCCAGTAGCGCGGTCATCATTTCAGTCGCTGCACCGCCATCCACAGAAGCGTGATGGACTCGGGTAATCAGGGCGCAGGATCCGGGCGCCAGCCCCGGCACGGTGTCGAGCCCCTCCACGAAATTCAATTCCCACAGAGGGCGCTCACGATCCAGTTCGCGGCTCCAGATATCCGCCGCCAGTTGCATCAACTCGTCTTCCCCACCCGGTTCGGGCAAGGCCAGTCGCGGCAAATGTACATCCAGGTCAAACGCCGGGTCATTGATCCAATAAGGATGGGACAGCCCCCAGGGGACTTCCACCAGGCGCTGGCGAAACACTTTTGAACATTGCAGGCGGCCGCCAACCAGCGCATGCCAGCTTGTATAGCCGAAATCGGGCGGTGCATCAGCGGCATTGATGGTGTAGATGCCGCCAATGGCCATTGGACTGTGTTCACTTTCCAGGTAGAGGAAAGTAGCGTCCATTGCTGACAACATTTTCATCTTGATTACTTGACCTCAGGCAGAGTCGGCCAATCTTGCGTGTCAAGCGCAGCCCGGTAACCGTGCCAGGTCGCGTAGCCCAGTACGGGAATGATGACAATGAATGCGAACATAGCGGTAATGAAACCGATCGCTGTAAAAATGACGACCAGTGCGGCCCAGCCTGACATGGTCCAGCGATTTCTCAGGACCGCGTTGATACTGGAAACCACGGCAGTAACCACGTCCACATCGCGATTGGCAATGAATGGAAGTGAAAACACGCTGGCGGAGAAAGTGATGGATGCGAAGATGGAGCCGACCGCGGAGCCCACACCCAGGTACAACATCAAGTCCTGCAATTCCACCTTGCCATCGGATGGGAAAAAAATATGCACCATGGTCCCGGCCCGTGCCCACAGCAGGAAGATCATCAACAGCACAATGGTAAAAACCAGGGAATTGGCGAAGGGCTTGCGCGCAGCCTTCAGTGTCTGACCCAGGGTAGGTTTGTTGCCCAGGCAAATTTGCCTGCTGACCGAATACAGCGCAAAGGCGAGCAATGGAGCGACGAATATGAAACCGGAGAGCACACTCAGCAACAGGACCCATCCCCCTATTTTCCACGAAGCATAGGTAATGACTGTGGACAGGAACCAGGCAAACAGGCCCCAGGCGAGGCTGAGTCCGGGCGCTCTGCGAAAATCCTGCCAACCACCTTTCAGCCATTCCAGCGGCTCTTTCGGGTCAAGGTCACGGCAAGGCGCAACGAAGGGTTTGGGCTCATCTTCCGGCCTGTTATCGGCGATATTCGTTCCGCCTTGATCTGGATGTTCGCCTGTCATTTTGCTCCAAGCTGAGAAACTACGCGCCAATCATGTTCCATATCGGTGCCTGAAATCAAATTACTGGCCTCGAAATTCCGGCTCAACTCCGTTCCTCAACCAGGATATCCTGTAGGTAGACAATCTCGCAGGAGCCGCCACCCGTATCGTTCCGGCTTAGCGAAGTACGCCAGCGCCAGCCGGAATCGCCATCGATGTCAACCAATTGCCCGCGCAACTGCACGATGTCGCCCCTCCTGATTTTCTTCAACTTCTTCCTGACCCAGTCATTTGCCGGGATCATGTGCATATTGCCACTGTTCTGAATGATGGCCTGGTCGGGTATCGGCGCCGGTAATTCGTATCGGGTGTAGTACCAGCGTCCGCTCTGCTTGATGGAAATTCTGTCCAGTACTGCCTGGTCTGACATCACGCCCCAACCCAGCGCCAGGTCCACCGGAGACAGGTTGGCCTCATCTCCCCAGCTGTAATCCTCCCTCGAAAGCACGCGGGCCCGGATCTGGATATCGGCCCGGGGCTTCAGGCGATAGCTATCGATAGTGACTATCGCACTGTTTTCAAGATCCACTTGCGATGGTCGTTCGGGTACCAGTATTCCGGGTGGATGTTCAATCTCACGCATCGACCAGTCGCGTAAGGCCATGCCGGCCAGCAGGACCAGAGCGACAACCAGGATTTTTTTTGTTTCTATTCCAAACATCCGCTGTGAAATTCCTTGAGGTTTCCTTACTCTGTCCAAGGATATAATAGCGCCCCATCGTTTATAGCAGAAATTCATTAGCCGTGTTAAGCCTGAACCAGATCAGCCTGCGCCGCGGGCGCAAGTTATTGTTTGAAAATGTCAGCTTCCAGGCTCATTCCGGGCAGCGGATGGGCCTGATCGGCGCCAATGGCAGCGGTAAAACCTCCTTATTCTCAATGTTGCTGGGCCAGCTCGAACCTGACGGCGGTGAACTTTACCTGAATCCGAGTGACGAAATCGCTCACGTGGCCCAGGAAAGCCCCAGCGACCCAGGCTCCGCCCTGAATTACGTGATGGACGGCGACAGCGAACTGCGTGAAATCCAGGCTGCCATCGCGGCAGAGGAAGCAGATGGTGACGGACACGGCGCCAATGTGCACAAGCTGTATGAGCGGATGGAAACAATTGACGGCTTCAGCGCGGAAGCGCGTGCCGCCCGCTTGCTGCACGGCCTGGGTTTTCTGGGTGACAGCATCCAAAATTCTGTTAGCTCATTTTCTGGCGGCTGGCGCATGCGCCTCAACCTGGCCCGGGCCCTGATGTGCCGTTCGGATGTCCTGCTGCTGGACGAACCAACCAACCATCTCGATCTGCCCGCCATCTTGTGGCTGGAGCGCTGGCTGAAACGCTACGAGGGCATCTTGCTGGTAATTTCGCATGACCGCGATTTCCTGGACGGGGTGTGCACACGTATTGCCCACATCGAATACCACGGAGTTCGCCTGTATAGCGGCAACTACAGTGAATTTGAAAAACAGCGAACTCAACAGCTCGCACAGCAACAGGCCCTTTATGCGCGTCAGCAAAAGGAAATGAAACATATACAGAGCTACGTGGACCGCTTCCGCTACAAGGCATCAAAAGCCCGCCAGGCCCAGAGCAGGCTGAAGATGCTGGAACGTATGGCGCTGATTGCCCCGGCGCATGTCGACTCGCCCTTTCGTTTCCATTTTATGGAGCCAAAAAAGCAGCCCCAACATTTGTTGAGGCTAAAGGATGCCGCAGTCGGATATGCCGATAGTGACCAGGGGCCAGTTTTAAGCGAGATCAACCTGAGCCTGGTTTCCGGCGACCGGATCGGTCTGCTGGGTGTGAATGGCGCCGGCAAGTCCACCCTGGTCAAAGCTCTGGCCAGCGGCAGCACCCTGCTCGCAGGTGAACGCCTGCTCAGCAAGGACACCAAAATTGGCTATTTCGCGCAGCACCAGCTGGACCTGTTAAACCCGGAACAAAGCCCGGTCGATCACCTGCGACTCTATGCGCCGGGTGAGCGCGAATCGGAACTGCGCAATTACCTGGGGTGTTTTGGCTTCAGCGGCGAGCGCATTTTTGATCCGGTGGCGCCGTTTTCCGGTGGCGAGAAAGCACGTCTCGCTCTGGCCCTGATGATCCGCCAGCAGCCCAATCTGCTCCTGCTCGACGAACCCACCAACCACCTGGATCTCGAAATGCGCCAGGCATTGAGCGTGGCACTGATTGAATACAGTGGCGCCCTGGTGGTGATCTCCCACGACCGTCACCTTCTGCGCAGCGTGTGTGATGAACTCTTGATCGTTCACGACGGCATAGTAGACCGCTTCAAACTCAGTCTGGATGAGTACCCGACCTGGCTCAAAGACCAAACCATTCGCGAAGGCCAGGTGGATGGCGCAGAGGCGCGCAGCGAAAGCCCAAACCGGCAAAGCAACCGGAAGCAAGCCCGCCAGCAGGAAGCCCGGCGGCGCCAGCGCCTGAAACCCCTGCTCGACCAGATTCGCAAGATCGAAAAACAACTGGCGTCGAACCGCATGGAACTGGAGATGCTGGAAAAAAGCCTGGCTGATGAAACTCTTTACACCGACCTTGCCCGCAAAGACGAACTGACCCGGATGGTCAAACAGCAAGGCTCACTTAAAAGCGGAATCGATACCCTGGAGTGGGAATGGCTGGAGGCCAGCGAAGCACTGGAAAAGGCTGAGTAACTTTGGCTATTTTTTCAAATCAACCAGCGTGACCTCTCCCCTGGACACCGGATAGCCAAGGGACACCCACCCCTGTATACCTTCCCAGAGTACCGCGGTGTTCTTGAAGCCGCGGTCCCGCAATTCACTGTTTACATCCTCCGCAGCGGCCCGCGGACACTCGCAATAGGTCACAATCCAGGTCCCGTCCGAAGGCAGGTCTGCGACCAGGGAATCGTACAATTCATAGTAATAGGGAATGGGCACGGATCCTTCAATATGCGCCATCTGCCACATGGAAGTCACTCGCGTGTCGAGCAGAACCATCCGCTTGTTATTTTGCAAGGCTTCGTTCAGATCTTTCGCTAATACGTACAGTCCGTCTTTCAAAGAAAACTCAGGACCGGGGGAATCAGGATTAAGCACATAATTTTCAACTGATGGCGGCGTGCGGAAAACCGGTTTCTCCACCGACCATCCGGTCGCTCTGCTGCGCAGAAAAGCGGTTACTGCATCGATTTGATCTGGCTCCAGATAATCACCAAATGGCGGCATGTCGGTGCCATCCCGGCCATTCACGATGGCATATCTGAGGAATGAATCACTGGTCAGCGACAACATCACAGGATTCCCCAGCGCCGGACCGATGTCCCCTTCTCCGTTTTCACCATGACAGCCCGCGCACTCGTCGGCATAAATTTCCTTACCGAGTGCAATGTCTCCCACAACCGGTTCCAGGGGCAATTCAACCGCTTCAACACCTGACTGTTTCTGCAGCCACTGCATCAGGCTGGACAGCTCATCCTCGCTCATCGGCCCCCCGACCTCATCAAGGTAGCCACCCATCGCTGTTCCACGCCTGCCATAAGACACAGCCATCAGGCGTTCATCGAAGCCTGCGCTCATCAGCGACTTTGATCTCAGAGACGGTGCATCATCATTGACATGGCCCTGCCGTTCAGCGCCGTGGCACAAGGCGCAATATTTCTGATAATTCGCAGCCGCGACAGTATCGTCTTCCTTGCCTGACTCAGGGGCATTTGCAGCAATGGCAAAGGAAGAGAAAATCAGAAAGGAACATACGGCTATTGGCTTGATAAAGCTTTTCCACATCATCTTGCCCCTCCCGGAAAATCATCTTTGGATTATGCTAGCAGCCTGTCGAACTTAACATGATCTACTGCGGAAAAGCCGAGTTGAGTCAGATTTCCCGCTCTTTTTCGTTAAATAGCGGTGCTATTCGCCTTAAAAGACCGAAAAATCTGACTCAAATCGGCTTTCCCTCACTACGATCGGTCAAGTCCGACAGACTGCTAGCACTGAGGGTTGGCCGCCACAATTGACTTGAATCTACGAATTGCAATTTATGCAGAGCATGCACCCGCTTATCCGGTTACAAGGTTACGTTGCGCTTCAGACGGCCGTACGGTCAAACCAGGCGTAATGGGTAGATTTTGGAGTGGCCGGCGGGCTGGATAAAAAACCCCGGGCGTGGATTTCCTGGCCCGGGGAAGATTGCCGGCAGGATGGATTATTTGTCTGAAGATCTTTCGGCATCGCCGAGCAGAATCATGCCCCTGTTTTTGTCGACGGTGCGCAGACCCACGCCTTTGACATTTACCAATTCGTCAACGTGGATGAAGTCCCCGTGTGCCTCGCGATATTCCACGATGAGTGCTGCTTTGCTGAGCCCGATGCCGTTGAGGCTCTCAGCAATTTCTTCAACGCTGGCGGAATTGATATTGACTGGCTCAGCGGCCCAGGCCGTAAATGTCAGCATGCTGGTGACGAGTAGTGTGATTAAAAATTTCATATCAGTTTTCCTGTGTGAGTGGCTGGTGGATCTCTCGAACCCGCGAGCGGGTTTCTGAACTGCAGCTTCAGATTAGTGGCAGACGTGATTGCGCTGTAGTGGAAATCAACGCCGTCCGGTGTAGGAAATTCTCCCTCTCAGGTTTTGAGAACAGCCTGGGTTTTAATAGGCTCAGGCAACATGAAAAATTTAAAGGGAGCCTTACTTGAAAACGAATCAGGACATGATTGGTAAAACCATCAGCGGCGTTGTGGCCGTTACCCAGCCAGGCGAAAAAGCCCGGGAAATCTGGATGCTGCAATTCTCGGACGGCACGCACGTGGAATTTGTTTCGCCCACCGCGAGGCGTGCGTTACGGCGCTCTTCACGAAGCAGGAAAGCCGTCATAAAACAGCCGCCGAACAGCCTTCAGCTGGTCTTGAATGTGGCCTGAAACTTATCCACAAAAGCTGTGGATAACCCTGTGAGAAAAGTCATGAGGCGGCAAGTGGCGTGCGAGTCGCTCCAAATTGATCAAATTTTGAACACCTAAAATTAAAGTTTTAAAATCAATAACTTATGATTAATGCCCTCGGAGCCTGACAAGTTTGGCGGTGCAAAAATCGTGGTGCAAAGACAATCAGTGACTTGTGTATAAACAATTCGAAACCAATCGAGCAATGGGACGTAACTTGTTGAAAAAAGTTTTTTGCCCGACTGAAATAATAGATGTCTTTTCCGACATCAATTGCGGTCGCCGCCGGAACTCTCCTGCGCCAGATCTGCGAGCCCGATGTCCACTACCCAGGCATCCAATTGGTCCAGAATTCTCTGCGCTTCCGGTTCGTCGCGCTTCTGTTCTCTGGCCTCCGCCATGGCCTGCCTGAAATCCTTCAGGGTGAAATACGACGGGTCATCTGTTTCGACCAGGCGGGTCCTGCGATCCTGCTCCCAGAGCCTGGTCTCTTCCATCGAAAGAGTTGCTGGGTAATTTCGCGCGCGGTAGCGAAACAACATCATGGACAAACGCAGGTCCTGGAAAGACCAGAGGTGCCCGCCGAGGTCCCCGGACGGCACATTCAGTATTTTTTTCATGAGATGTTTATCGGCCGCTGAGAAAAAACCACCACTGTAAATCATTCGATCCGGGTCGTTCGTGTCCTGACCATCTTCAAACGGAGCGGAGAACACTTCAGCAATCTTGTGACGCACACCGGCCAGCGCAGAAATCAATTTTCCCTCGTTTCGCCGGCAACGCTCCGGGTCCAGTTGGATTCTCTTCAGGTCGACGCCCTTAAGCGTAGAGCGAGGCGCCACCATGGGTAGCTGGTTGCTGTGAATTGCCTTCAGTGGCAGCCGCTCCAACCCCTCGGGCAAATCGGCAGACGGGGTGAACACCAGGTCATGAATAACATCGGCCGGCTGCTCAATCAGGGGAGCAGGGTCGGCCATGAGATCGAAGGCGATCACAGACTTGGGCCGGCCGGGATATATGGCCAGGGGAAGCACCAGTGTCGTACAACCCCGAACGGCCGGAATTCGTGAAGACGTGTGCAAAAGTGCCCTGGGCTCCACCGGATCCAGCAGGCGTGCAAGCTGCTTCTGATCACGCAGGCCAAGCGCCCAGTCAAATAAACGAGGCTGGCTTTTTCGTAGCAGCCGGGCCAGATCAATGGTTGCCCGCACATCCGCCAGTGCGTCATGCGCACCTTCATGCGCGATACTGTTTGCAGCGCTGAGGTCTTCGAGCCGGAAACTCGGCTTGCCGGGTTCGTGCATCGGCCACTGCAGGCCGTCCGGTCGCAAGGCGTAATACATCCGCGCCAGATCGATCAGATCCCAGCGGGAATTGCCGTTCTTGTATTCGCGCTCATAAGGATCGCGCAGATTCCGGTAAAGCAGGTTACGCGTGAAAACATCATCGAATCGAATGCTGTTGTAGCCCACGCTGCAAGTGCCGGGCTGCATCATCTCACCCAGAATGTTCTCGGCAAACCGGGTCTCGACGACGCCCTTTTTGCGTGCCACCTGCGGCGTGATGCCGGTAATCAGGCATGCCATTGGATGCGGCAGAACGTCATCGGCAGGCGAGCAATACCAGACCACCGGGTCGCCGAGCGGATTGAACTCAGCATCGGTGCGCTGCGCGGCGAACTGTGCCGGCCGGTCCACCATCGGCCGCGCACCGAAAGTTTCGTAATCGTGCCAGAGAAATGAAACAGGATCTTTCATGCACTATGCAGGCTGCACAGCCTGGCGGCTGCTGAAAGCGTGTGCAATGGTTGACTGGTCGGTGAATTCGAGTTCGCCGCCCAGGGGAACTCCATGGGCGATGCGGCTGACGGCAATATCGTTTTTCTGCGCCATGCGTTGCAGATAATAAGCAGTGGCTTCACCCTCCACGGTCGGATTGGTGGCGATGATCATTTCAGCGGGAGGCTTATCCCTCAAGCGCTGAGCCAGTTCATCCAGGCCCAGTTCGGCGGGGCCAATGCCATCCAGTGGCGACAAACGCCCCATTAAGACAAAGTAAAGGCCCCGGTAGCCAGTGGCCTGTTCGATGGCCCTCACATCGCCGGGAGTTTCCACCAGGCACAGCAAGGATGCATCGCGTTGATCGTTCGCACAAATGCTGCATACTTCATTTTCGGTCAGATCACGGCAAACGCTGCAGCGCCCTATTCTTTCCATCGCCGCTTCCAGTACCACGGACAGGTGCAGGCCGCCTTCGCGATCACGTTCCAGCAGGTGGAGCGCCATTCTCTGGGCGGACTTCGGTCCGACACCGGGCAGGCAGCGCAATGCTTCAACCAGTTGTCCCAGGAGTGATTGAGAAGGCGCGTGCATTATTTACTTCATCTAGGATTTCATTGGGCAGGTCGAAGCATCATTTCCGGCCTAGGCCGCAACCATGTCAAAAAGGCAGCTTCATACCGGGCGGCAGGGGAATACCGGCTGTCATTTCAGACATTCTTTCCTGCGTGGTCGCCGCCACGCGGTTGACCGCATCGTTCACGGCGGCAGTTACGATGTCTTCGAGCATTTCCCGGTCATCCATCAGAGTCGCATCAACCTGGATCCGGCGAACGGCATGTTTGCCGTTCATGGTGACTTTGACCAGGCCGCCTCCGGCTTCCCCGGTCACTTCCAGCTTGCCCAGTTCTTCCTGGGCTTTTTGCATTTCCTGCTGCATTTTCTGAGCCTGCTGCATCAGGCCTGCCAGTTGTCCTTTCATTGGGGTATGGTTTCCTTAATTCTGGTTTCCCTTGCTACTGAAGGGGCTGTATCGAATCTTCAACAATGTGTGCGCCCAGTTGCTCTTTCAAGGCCTTCACAGTGGGGTCGTCGTTGATGGCTTTTTCAGCCTCACTCATGTTCTGCCGCATTTTCTGTTCATCCAGCGCCGCGGCGGTCACGATGTCCCGGCCTTCACTGTCGATCAACTTGATACGCACCGGATGGCCTATTTTCTCGCTGATGGCCTGGCCCAGCCGATTGACGCAATTTTCGGAACCCAGGTGTCTGAGCGAAGGTGAGATGACGAAATCCCAGCAGTCTTCCGATCGGGCCTGTAAATGCACATTGCGCGCCAGTTCCCGAGCCTGCCCGCTGATATCAAGATTCCCCTGGAGAGAAACCCACTCGTCTTCTTCCGAAGAAGAAGCCGCCGGTTCCTGCGGCTCTCTGAATTCCAGGCTGGCCGTTTCTGTGTGGGCGGGCGGGCTGTTTTCCACCGGGGGCATGCTGCACGGAGATGAAAATAATTCCGGCTCAAACGGCTCTTTCGGAGCCGGTTCAATAGCTGGTTTTGCCGCTTCGGGTTTGGGTTGAGCGGCCGGCGAGATTTTCACAGCAGCAGGTTTCACCCCCTTCACCGGACCCGAGTCCGAACCTGCTGATTCTGCGGAGGCCGGACGGAAAGCGAGCATACGCAGCAAAGTCATCTCCAGCCCGGTGCGCGGGTCGGGAGCCAGCCCGAGCTCATTGCGGCCCTTGATCGCGATCTGGTAGAACAACTGGGCATCCTCAGCGGAAAGCAATTCCGCCAGGGCAGAGATAGCTGTCCAGTCGCTGCGCTCGGGATCGCGGTAGCCCGGCACACACTGGACCAGTGTTACCCGGTGCAGAACTTCGGCCAGGTTCAACAACACGGTCTCCAGGTCGCAGGACTGGGCAACCAGTTCCTCGACAACGGCGAGCAGGCTAGCCGCGTCTTCCGAAGCCAGCGCGCGGATCATGGTGGTCACATGTTCGTGATCAACCAGGCCGAGCATTTTTTCAACATCCGACATCGTCAGCTTGCCGCCACCAAAAGCAATGGCCTGGTCCAGCAGGCTGAGGCCGTCTCGCATGCTGCCATCCGCGGCCCGTGACAGACTCACCAGTGCTTCCGGCTCGGTCTCGACACCCTCTGATTCGACGATCAGTTTCAAGTAGTCACCGATCTGTGCGGGCAGCAGCCGGCGCAGGTTGAAACGCAGGCAGCGTGACAGGATCGTAACCGGAATTTTCTGGGGATCGGTGGTGGCCAGCACGAATTTAACGTGAGGGGGCGGCTCCTCCAGTGTTTTGAGCAGCGCGTTGAAACTACTGGCGGAAAGCATGTGTACTTCGTCGATGATGTACACCTTGTAGCGGCCCCGCGTGGGCGTGTACTGCACTGAATCCAGTAACTCACGGGTGTCATCGACCTTGGTGCGGGAGGCAGCGTCGATTTCCATCATATCGATGAACCGGCCTTCATCGATGTCGATGCAACTGGAGCACTCACCACAGGGCCTGGAACTTACCCCGGCCTCACAATTCAGGCATTTGGCCAGGATGCGCGCAATGGTAGTTTTGCCCACGCCACGCGTTCCGGTGAATAAAAAAGCATGGTGCACACGATCCTGGTCCAGTCCGTTGATCAGGGCCTGTGACACGTGTTCCTGCCCAACCAGTTGATCAAAGGATTTGGGGCGCCATTTCCGCGCCAGGACCTGATAGCTCATAAGATGTTGAATGACTGGTTGCGATTACAGATGTACATGGAAACCCAACTATAACAGACGGACCCCACCAGGGGGTGGCAACCCCTGCCAGCCACACCCCGGCGCCCGAGTCCATTGTTGCCGCTGCTCCCTTCCGGGCCTGACGGGGTTCACAACTTGTCGTCGCGAGGGGGCCAACAGGGGCCACCATAGAAGTCCCCTGAAACTGTTTTCGGCCAGGCCGAAGCAGCGGGGAAAGGCATTGTGCCGCAAGGTCCCGGGGGGTGCAATATATATGGCTCAGATTATTGCAGCTGGGGTTCGAGTATGGCCCAGACTTTTTCTACCAGAATGGGTTGAGCCTCGATTGAGGGATGGATGCCATCGGCCTGCATCATGCCCGATTCCAGTGCGATGCTTTCCAGCATAAAAGGTAACAGTATGACGCCATACCGTTCGGTCAGCAGTGTGTAGGTGGCGGCGAATTTTTCCGTGTAGCTGTGTCCGTAATTGGGAGGAATACGCATTTCCGCGAGTATGACTTTGGCGCCGGCAGCCTGGCTTTGCTCAATCATCGCAGACAGGTTCTTTCGCGTCTCCTCAACAGGTAAGCCACGCAATCCATCGTTACCGCCGAGTTCGATCAGGACGATGGCTGGCTGATGCATTTCTATCAGTCGAGGCAGTCGCGCCGCTCCACCCCGGGTGGTATCTCCACTGATGCTCGAGTTGAAAACTCGATAAGCATAACCATGTTGATCTAAGCGGCTCTGCAGCAGGCTGGGCCAGGATTGGCTGATTTCCATGTTGTAAGCGGCACTGATGCTGTCACCGAGAATCAGGACCGCGGCTGAATCGCCAGCATTTGCGATAATGGGCAAGGCTGCCCATGGCAAGCTGAGCGGCAATCCCAACAGTAAGGCAAGCCACATTCTTTGCACTAACTCTGGCCAACGACATTTGAAACGCATGAACACCTCTGAATCAGTATTGAAAGTACAGAAACTCAGCAAACAGGTTAGCAGCCCGGAAGGGCCGCTCACCATACTTGACCGGGTCAGCCTGGAAATCACCCGCGGGGAATCCATTGCGATCGTGGGCGCATCCGGAGCCGGCAAGTCTACTCTGCTGGGACTACTGGCTGGGCTGGATGTTCCCAGCGAAGGGAAAATCTGGTTGGGCGATGAAGAAATCACTGCCCTGGACGAGGATGGCCGCGCCGCTTTACGTGCCGACAACGTCGGTTTCGTATTTCAGTCCTTCCACCTGATCCCTTCGCTCACGGCGAAGGAAAACGTCATGTTGCCCCTGGAACTGACAGGAGCCGGGAACGCGGCGGAGGCCGCTTTGCAAGCACTGAGAAATGTCGGCCTGGAAGCCCGCAGCAGCCATTACCCGCACCAACTGTCCGGCGGAGAAAAACAACGGGTGGCGATTGCCAGGGCTTTCGTGGTCAAGCCAACCCTGCTGTTTGCCGATGAGCCGACTGGAAACCTGGACAAGCATACCGGTGACACGGTCATCGACCTGTTGTTTCAGATGAACAAAGAAGCCAATACCACACTGGTGCTGGTGACGCATGATCCTGAACTGGCTTCCCGTTGCGACCGCACCCTGCACATGGATGCCGGCCGCTTTGAACGTGAAGAAGTGAAGGTAATTTGAATACTGGATTCACCAATACCCTGCGACTGGCGTTCAAACTGCTGGCGCGGGACTGGCGAGCCGGCGAACTGACCGTACTGGCCCTGGCACTGCTGATCGCGGTTGGCGCCCTGACCGGAGTAGCGTTCCTCACAGATCGTGTAGGGCAGGCGGTGGAATTACGAGCAGCGGAATCACTGGCAGCGGACCTGCGCCTGGCTTCCACCCGCCCCATCAGCGAAGAATATGTGCGACTCGCCGGCCAGTCCGGGCTGGACTCAGCGCGCATTACCAGCATGCCCAGCGTGGTGTTTGCCGGCGATGCCAACACGCTGGCCGCTGTACGTGCCGTAAGCAGCGGCTATCCGTTGCGCGGGCAACTAAAAACTTCGCAACATTTGCTGGGTGAAACCAGCATCGTCGAAGACATCCCCGCTCCCGGGGAAGCCTGGGCTTCGCAGCGATTGATGGCCCGCCTGGGTGTAGAAACCGGCGTCACCATCGAAGTCGGAACAGCCCGCGTGACTTTAAGCCGAGTATTGGATTTCCGGCCGGATGAAGGGTGGAGCTTCATAGACCTGGCGCCAACGCTGCTGATCAACGAAACGGACCTCGAAAGCACCAACCTGGTCCAGCCCGGCAGCCGAGTAACTTACCGAATGTTATTTTCCGGACAGCGCAGCGCGATCAATACGTTCAAAACGGAACTGGATTCCCTGCTCCAGGATGGCGAGCGCCTGCGCGATATTGAGGATGCCAATCCCCAGATTCGGTCGGCGATGGACCGGGCCGGCCGTTTCCTGAACCTGAGTTCCCTGGTGTCCGTGCTGCTGGCCGCCGTGGCGGTCGCCATGGCGGCTCGGCGTTATTCGCACCGTCATCGGGATCGTACAGCCCTGATGAAATGCATGGGTGCCAGCCAGTCCATGATCATGCGATCGAGCCTCCTGCAATTGTTAATGCTGGCCATTGCGGGAGGGATCGTGGGCAGTGTGCTGGGTTATCTCTCCCAGCAGGGCCTGGCCTGGGTGATGCGTGACATGATCGGGCAGAATCTGCCACCACCGGGCAGTGGCGCCGGCTTCCTGGGCATAGTGACGGCCATCTGCATTCTGGCCGGATTTGCGCTACCCGACCTGATGCAAATGGGCAAGACGCCGCCATTGAGAGTATTGCGCCACGATATTGGCCCACCGCCGATGCGCTACGGTATCAGCTGGATTGCCGGCATCCTAGCCGTGGTAGCCCTGTTGCTCTGGATGGTGCGGGACGCCAAACTGGTTCTGGCCATCTTCGGCGGCGCATCAATCACATTTCTGATCCTGGGCGCTGCGGGCTGGTTACTGGTCCGGTCGCTGCAGGGCTTTCGCGGGGCGGCGGGCGTCGCCTGGCGCTATGGGCTTGCAAGCCTGGCCCGCCGGGGGCGCGAAAGCGTCATCCAGGTGGTTGCTTTCGGCCTTGGCCTGATGGTGCTGTTGCTGCTCACCACGGTGCGAAATGACCTGATGGACAATTGGCGCCAGAGCCTGCCAGAGAATGCGCCCAACCAGTTCATGATCAATATTCAGGCCCAGGAAATTGGCCCAATGACCGCATTTCTGCAGGAGCGGGGCCTGGACGTGCCCCGCTTCGTGCCGCTGGTACGCGCGCGAATGACGACCATCAATGGCCAGGATGTCACACAAATGACCTTCGAGGATCCTCAGGGCCAGGAATGGGCGCGTCGCGATGCCAATTTGAGTTGGACCGACATACTTCAGCCGGACAACAAGATTGTGGAAGGCACGTTCTGGAAGGCCGGTTCAAGCGAACAGGAAGTATCGGTCGAACTCAACTTCGCGCACGAACTCGGCCTTGGTTTGGGTGATGAGCTGGGCTTCGACATCGCCGGTGAATCGGTCAGCGCCGTCGTCACCAGCCTGCGTACCGTCGAATGGGATTCCTTCAGCCCGAACTTTTTCATAGTGTTTTCCCCGGGCGCCCTGGATCCCTACCCCACCACCTACATTTCCAGCCTTTACATTGACCAGGCTGCCCGTGCTGATGTGCTGGATTTGATGCGCGCCTTCCCCAGCGTCACCACCATCGATCTGGACGCAGTCCTCGGGCAGGTCCGGGACGTGATGGACAAGGCAGCGCTCGCGGTACAGGCGGTATTTATTTTTACCTTGCTGGCCGGACTGACAGTGTTGTGGGCAGCAGTGCAGGCAACACGAGATGAACGGCGCTATGAAAGCGCCGTGCTGCGCACCTTTGGCGCCTCCAGGAAACGCGTCCTGAGTGGTGTCGCCACCGAATTCGTCGCCATCGGCCTGCTGGCCGGGATTCTTGCCGCATCCGGAGCCAGCCTGGCGGGATATTTGCTGGCGGAAAACCTGTTTGACCTGGAGTATCACTTCAGCCTGACCCTTTGGTTGACTGGCCCCCTGGCGGGCATGGTATTCGTGGGCCTTAGCGGCATGGCAGCCACCTGGCGCGTGATTACGCATGCCCCGGTAAACGTGCTGCGCGCAGCCTGAGAATTTTGCTAGGAGGCCGCAACTGGGCGCAATGGCGTGCACTGGGTTAATTTGTGATTTTTCCTGAAGTATAACCGTCAACTATTTGTTTTTTAATTGTTATTTATGTATCATATATCTTGTTGAGCAAGGATTGCTCGCATGGAGGACGTGCAAATGGAATTGCGCCTCAAAGAATGGACGGCATGGAATGTCTTCATCTGGAGTCTCAATGCCGTGACAGTGGTCCTGCTCCTGTGGACCTGCTCTGTTTTTGGAAGTGCAGGCTAACCGCCTGTTCCGGAACAGGCCTGAATTGACCCCGCCCCGATAGGCGGCATTGAACGTGCGCTCCTTTTCGGCTACATTCTCCGTCTGGAGGGCAGCCTGCGGCCAGGGGCAGCCCTCAGTTTTTATACAAACTCCCAATTCACGCAACACAAATCTAAAAAATAGCCGGAAATTCACAATGTTAAAACGCCTGATTATCCTGTTGGTGCTGCTCACCCTCAGCTCTTCGGTCTTCGCCCAACGCTTTAACAAGCAGGATAAGTCCTACGGCTCGCGTAACAACCGTTGGGAGTCCAGTTTCCTGATGGGTTATCAAAACAGCACCAGCAAGGAATTCGAAGGCGGCGCCTCGCTGGACATCGACAAGAAATTTGGATGGGGCATCACGATTGGTTACAACTGGACCGCGAAGCTTAATACGGCCTACAAGCTTTTCGTGACGAAACCGGATTACTCCGCGACCATTATTCCGGAAGATCCAGATCTTGTCCCACAGACTATCGATTACACGATGTCCAAGTACTCCCACCAGTTCAACGCCACCTATAACTTCATGGACAGACCCTTCACACCTTTTGTGCAGGCCGGCCTGGGCTTCATGACTCTGGATTCAAACATCGTCGACCAGCCGCCAACGACCGGGTGCTGGTGGGATCCATGGTGGGGTTGGGTCTGCTCGACCACCTGGTCTACTTTCAAAACGACGGGGTTCTCTTACAATGTTGGCCTGGGGCTGCGCTGGGACGTCAACAATGCCATGTTCATCCGGGGTTCCTACAACAAGGAATGGATCTCGGTTGATAGCGGCACACTGAGTTTCGACATCCTGAGTTTCGAAGGTGGCCTGATGTTCTAGCTTATGCAGGAGCGCGCCATGCGCGTTTTCGCCCTGTGAGTGCGAAATGGGCCTTTCGGCCGCATGGCGGCCTCCTACAATTGGCGGCCTTCTACAATTGTTGCTCCACCCAGGCTCGTATGTTGGCATCCAGAACACTTAGCGGCACAGCGCCTTTACCCAGAACTGCATCGTGGAAAGCACGGATGTCAAAATTTTCACCCAGCGATGCTTCGGCATAAGCGCGCAATTCCTTGATCTTCAGCTCACCGAGCTTGTAGGCCAGCGCCTGGCCGGGCCAGACGATATAGCGATCGATTTCCACCACGATATCGTGTTCGGATTTACCTGCGTTTACCTTGAAAAAGTCGATCGCCTGCTGACGATTCCAACCAAGGTAATGCATCCCGGTATCAACCACCAGGCGGATAGCGCGCCACATTTCGTAGGTTAGCTGACCGAACTTGGAGTATGGGTCTTTATAGAATCCCATCTCTTCTCCCAGGCTTTCAGAATACAGGCCCCAGCCTTCGCTGAAGGCGGTATACGAAGGATTCTGACGGAACCAGGGTACATCCTGCAATTCCTGCTGAATGGAGATTTGCAGGTGATGGCCGGGCACTGCCTCGTGCAGGGTCAGCGCTTCCATCTCCCAGCGCGGGCGGGTATCCAACGCATAGGTATTGGCAAAGTAATAGCCGGGCCGCCCTGCTTTCAATGAGCCACTCTGATAGTAAGCTGTGGTAGTTGATTTCTCAGCGTAAGAAGGCACCACGATCACCCCATACGGTGTGCGGGGCAAATGCCCAAACATTTTGGTCAATTCCGGGTCGGCGCGCTTGGCTATGTCGCGGTACTCTCGCATCAGGTCTTCTGCGCTAGTGTGATAAAACTGCGGATCAGTTCGCAGAAAGTGCAGGAATTCCGCGAAGCTGCCTTCAAACCCGGTCGATTCAATCACCAGGTTCATTTCAGCACGAATCCGTTGCACTTCACTCAGACCTATCTCGTGGATTTGCTGTGGCGACAAGTCCGTAGTCGTGCGCAGGGCTACATTGTGCTTGTACCAGGCTTCACCGTCGGGCAGGTCACTGGCAGCTATGGAATCCCTGGCGCCGGGCAGGTACTCGTTTTCGGTGAATTCAAGCAGGCGTTCGTAGGCTGGCACTACTTCTTTGCGATAAACGGCCTGTGCGCGTTTGCGGAGCGCATCGGCCTGCAGGGAATCCACCGTAGCGGGGATTTCCACGAAACCGGTCAGCAAAGGGCTTTTCGATGCGTCGTCTACCAGTTGGTTGCGTATTTGCTGGGGCACGTCGCGCAGGGTGACTTTCGGTGGTGTGATACCCACTTCCAGCCCTTTGCGCATCAGTGCAATCGACTGGTCGATGTAGGCTGGCATAGCTTGCATGCGGGCGATCTGGTTTTTGAGATCGCCGGCACGGCTGTTCGGCATCATGGCAAGCAGGCTGGCCACATTCTGCTGCGGCCCACCCATCTGATTCATTTGCAGATACTGAGCCGGAAATTGCTGTCCGCGAACATTGGCAGCCAGCCTGTTCAGTAACAGATCATGGTTAACCCGGTTGTCTTCGGATAGCACATTACGATCAATGCTTTTCAGGAGCGCCAGCGACTCTCGCTCCGCCGCCTGCCGCCGGGCTACCCCGTTTTCAGACAGGTCAACCAGGCGATCCTGCCCGCGCGGATCTCCCCGTCTGGTGGCAAAACCGGGGTTTTCCAGCATGGTCAGGTCATGGCTCAACTGAAAATAGCGCTCCAGTCTTTGTGTTTCGCTGAGACCCTGTTCATTGGCAGTCAGGTTCCGGATTTCGCTATGTATTGCATCGACTTCATCCAACCAATCTCCGTAAACCGGCCTGGAAAGAAGCATCACTGCACCGAGAAGAATTATCATATTTTTCATTAAGAACATATCCTGTCTGTATGTTATTTATTGTTCAATTATCTTGTTTTATTTTCAACAATAGCCTTCTTTTCCTCTTTGGGCAGAAATGCCATTTCAAGTGCATTGGCCTGCGCCTGACGTGTCATTTGTGGGCTCAGACCGGCCATGGGCGCCGCGACCTCGTATTCATGGCGAAGATCAATACCGCTGATCGCAGGGTCGTCGGTGTTCAGGTTGGCCAGAAGACCCAGCTCCAGAATTCGTTTAACCGGGTGGACTGAATAGTCCGCCACCGCGCCGATCTGCACATTGGAGCTTATACTGATTTCAAGCCCGATGCGGTGCTCACCCAGGTAGTCGATCAGCGCCGGATCTTCCACTGATCGAATACCGTGGCCAATCCGCGTGGCGCCCAGTTCCCGGATCGCTGACCAGACGCTTTCCGGTCCACCGACTTCACCGGCATGGACGGTGATCTCCAGACCCGCATCCCGTGCCCGTTTAAAATGTTCACGAAACAGGGAAGCAGGAAACTTCAACTCATCACCAGCCAGGTCGATGGCGACCAGGTGGTCCCGGTGTTCAAGCAGGGCATCGAGTTCACGATGGCAGGTTTCTGTGTCGTAGGTACGGCTCATGATGCCGATCATTTGCGCCCGGACACCGGTATCCCGTTCAGCAGCCTTGATGCCGTCAGCCACGGCATCGACTATTCCAGCCGGGTCCAAGTCATGAGTTTCACTCATGAACCAGGGGCTGAAGCGCAGTTCGACGTAGTCGATGCCTTCGCGCTGTGCATCTTCCACATTTTCATAAGCGACGCGCCTGCAGGCATCGAGGTCATGCAGGATGGCCGTCAGATAGCGAAAGCGACCTATAAAATCCATCAGACTGTCTGCCTTGCCATCAATCACCACGTACGGCCGCAGCGCTTCGATATCGTAAGCCGGCAAGTCGATGCCCTGTTCCTGAGCCAGTTCGATAACGGTTTCGAGGCGGATAGCACCGTCCAGGTGACGGTGCAGGTCGAAAAGAGGTAAACGGGGATCGATATATGTTTCCTGGTTCACTTAATGTTCAACACAAATAAGAGGCTCATTCTGTCACGAAACCGGCTAACCCGCATAATTCCTGTTAATAATTCCCGCAAGCTACAGCAAGCACAAGGTAAATGAATGGCCACCGCTCCTGCGGGTCAGTTCAGGCCGCGGATTGTGAGCAGGGGTTCGATCGAGGGGTCTGCGCCACGAAAATCACGGTACAGCACATCGGGATCGCGGCGGCCACCGGCCTGGTAGATATTTTCTTTCAGTCGCAGGGCCAGTTCCGGGTCAAAGATATTCCCGGCTTCCTTGAAGGCGACAAAACCATCCTCGTCCAGAACTTCCGACCAAAGGTAAGCGTAATATCCAGCCGAGTAGCCTCCGGCAAATATATGCGAGAAATAGGGACTGCGGTAACGCGGTCCGATCTCCGCCGGTTTGTTATAGCTATCAAGAACGTCTTCCTCGAACTGCCAGGTGTCCTCCACCGCGGCTGCCTGTTTGGCGGATAGCTTGTGCCAGTTCAGATCCAGCAGTGAGGCGGCGATGAACTCGGTGGTCCTGAAGCCCTGGTTGTGCTTGAAGGAAGCACGGACTTTCTCGACCAGTTCCTGGGGAATCACTGCACCTGTCTCCGCGTGTTTGGCGTAAACGGCAAGTACTTCCGGTTCCGACGCATAGTGTTCCATGAACTGCGAGGGAAACTCGATGTAGTCTCTCGGGCTGCCGTTGGTGCCGGCGAATCTCGGGTAGCGGACGGTGGTCATCAGGCCGTGTAATCCGTGCCCGAATTCATGAAACATCGTTTCCACCTGGCTGAAATTCAACAGGGTCGGTTCACCCTCAGCCGGAATACTGAGATTGAGGTTGTTGGTCACGATGGGCCTGATATTCTTACCCTGGATATTGGAAGTATTCCGATAAGTGCTCATCCAGGCGCCTCCGCGCTTGGAGTCCCGCGCGTAGTAATCCACCATGTACACACCCAGGAACTCACCTTCCGAACCATGTACGGTGTAAGACTGGACCGCCGGGTTCCACAGGGGGACATCTTCCAGTGCTTCGAAGGTCACGCCGAACAGCTTGTTGGCAACATGGAACAGGCCCTCACGCACATTCTGTAACTCGAAATACGGCTTCAACTGGGACTCATCCATGGCGTATTTTTTCTGCCGCAGTTTCTCAGCGTAGTACCACCAGTCCCAGCCCTCGATAATGAAGTCATGGCCCTGTTCTTCCACGATGACCTGCATTTCCACCAGCTCCGCCTGGGCGCGTTCAAGGCCGGGCCGCCAAACTTCCAACAAGAAGCTTTCCATCCTCTCCGGCGTTTTCGCCATGCCGGTTTCCAGTTGGTATTCGGCATGACTTGCATAACCCAGAAGCTCTGCCCGCTCAGCTCGCAATTTTACTATTTCGCCCAATACGTCACGGTTGTCGTTGTCGCCACCCTGGCTTGCGCGGCTGCGGTAACCTTCGAACATCTGCTTGCGCAGTTCACGATTATCGGCGAAAGTCATGAAGGCCTCGAAAGTCGCACGATCCAGGCCGAAAACCCAGCTATCCGGCCGGTCTTTTGATTCAGCCTTGTTGCTGGCCGAACCGATCTGAGCGGCGGGGAGGCCGGACAGGTCAGCCTGGTCCGTAATGACCAGTTCAAAGCCCTTGGTCTCTTTCAACAGATTCTGGGCAAAAACGGTATTGAGTTCTGATATTCGCGCGTTGATGTCTTTCATCCGCACCTTGGATTGCTCGTCCAGAGCCGCCCCCTGGCGAACGAAATCACGCTGCCTGAGTTCCAGCAGCCGGGCTTGTTCTTCATCCAGGTCCAGTGAGTCTCTCTGATCATAAAGCGTGCTTACCCGTTGGAAGATTTTTTCGTCCATAAAAATCGCATCATTCTCTCGAGTAAGAACCGGGCTGATCTCGACCTCCAGTTCCTGTAGCGCGTCATTGGTATCGGTATTGGTGATATTCCTGAATACATTGGATACGCGGTTCAGCGATAAACCCGCCAACTCGAGGGCTTCGAGGGTATTCTCGAATGTCGGTGGCTCGGGATTGTTCCGGATGACTTCGATATCGGCTCGCTGCTCCTCGATGGCGCGCTCGAAAGCGGGCTTGTAGTGTTCATTCCGGATTTGATCGAACGGTGGAATGTCGAATGGCGTTTCCCATTCCACGAAGAACGGGTTAGGTTCGTCAGGGGTGGTCACGGCAGCATCAATGGCGGCCGGTTTGCTGGCACTCGCCGTCTCTTGCGCTTGCTCCCCTCGGTCGGAACAGCCCCAAAGCACCGCTGCTGCGGCAATGGCAAAAAGTATATGTACTGGAAATTTTTTTTGTTTGGACATGACCTTGACCCATCTGAATTAAGAACCGTATTTTGTTGATAGCTATCACATCATAGTGAGGTACACGGGGTCAGATAGGGATGACCCACCAGAGTTCAAATGATCTCGGTCAATCAGACAGGGACTATCATTTCCAGGTGAAATGGGGGCAACAGCCTGCCATCGCCCGGAAAAAATGAAAGAAGTTGAAATTCTTCCATGAATTTTCCGGTCTTTTCCAAGGGTGAACTTTATTACCGTTCTGTTATCATAATTCTTGCCCGGAATATTTTCTGCCGAGGAATTCAAATGAACAAGACATTCAACCTGATGCTTGCGTCCATTGTGCTCTCTCTCGCTACTACTTCCGCTATGGCGAAAAGTGATCCACCCGAAGTGTCTATCGAAGGACTTGAGCTGGTCGAGAAAGACCGTCGCGGAGAGATTTACGCTGACCCCGATGTGGACTGGAGCGAGTACTCCCAAATTCAGCTGGAGCGGGCAAGCGTTGCCTTCCGGAAGAACTGGAAACGGGACCAGAACCGCTATGATCACTTCAAAGTCAGGGATCAGGATGTGGAAGAAATCAAAAGCGGATTATCTGATTTGTTCCACGATGTGTTCACCGAAGAACTGTCCGGCAATGGTGGTTACGCCATGACGGATTCAACCGGTGACAATGTGATGACCATCAAACCACAAATCGTGGACCTCGACATTTATGCACCGGGTACCATGCGAAGCGGTATGAACAGAAGCTTCACCGAGCAAGCCGGACGCATGACGCTGATTCTCGAAATCTACGATTCTCCGTCAGGCTACCTGATGGCTAAAATGAGCCATCGCCAGGATGCTCCCAATTATGGCTATATGCAGTGGACAACCAGCGTTTCCAACAATGTAGAAGCCCGCAGAATGTTGCAAAAATGGGCTAAAGCATTGCGCGTCCGATTGGACGAAGCCAGAGACGTTGCGCCGGCAGAAGGCTAAGGCGAGATCCCTGCCCCAGCGCCCGCGGTGCCGGTCAATTCAGGCCGGCCAGCAGACCATCCGCGGGGCCTGCCTCGGCGATGCGCATGTTCAGTCCATTGCAGTGAATGGTGCAGCTTGTCATGCCGGTGGGTGTCGGCAATGAACTCAGTCGGTTCGATGCAAATCCAGCTTATTGACTGGATTCGCTGGCCTTGCGTTCCTTGTAGCCGCGTATCGCTTCATTGAAGCGCTCTGCAATCCGCTCTTCCATTTCAACTGAATAATTGAATGAAGAAATAATCGCCTGCTTATTGCCCGCAGTATTGTCCGGGTGTTCTTCCGCTGCCTGGAGGCATTCACGGAAAACCAGGACTTCATCCTGGAAAACGGCAATCTGACTTTTTGCCGCTTTTAGTTGATCATAAGTCGCTTTTTTGGGAAGGGTGTCGGGCGCCGCGGGCAGAATGCATTTTTGCGCCTCCGCAGGCAATATGACTTCGTATTCTTCGGCGTCATCCTGGGCATGGGCCGTATTGAAAAGAAAAGCGCCCGCAAGCAGAACAAGTATTCGTCTCACAATAAAATTCCTCCGTATGCCAGTCGCGATTATATATGAAAGCATGAGGATTGTTGACATTGCATCAGCAACAATTGAGTCTTAGGCGCTGAGTAAGTTCATGGAGCCTGAAATGCAGCATTCCGCCAAAATAAGAATCCTCGCTCGACTCTTCATTTTTTGTCTTGGCTTCACTGCCGGAACGAGCGTGGCTGCGCTGGATGGGGATCTTCTCGGAGGCCTGTCCGCCCGGGCTTTGGGACCAGCAGCGGTCAGTGGGCGGATAACCGCCATCGATGTCGTATCCGCGCACCCGAACCACATAGTCATCGGAGCAGCAACAGGCGGGGTATGGATCTCCGAAAACGGTGGATTGACCTGGACGCCGGTGTTCGATGAACAAGCGGTTGCCTCCATTGGTTCTGTTGCTATCAACCAGTCCAACCCGGACATCATCTGGGTAGGCACGGGCGAAGGCAACACGCGCAACTCGACTTCCATCGGTGGTGGTATGTTCAAGTCCATTGACGGCGGAAAAAACTGGAAACACGTCGGCCTGGAGCATACCGAACGCATCAACCGGATTGCGTTGCACCCGGGCAACCCGGACATCGCCTATGCCGCTGCGCTGGGAACGCTGTGGGGAGAAAATGAAGATCGCGGCATTTTCAGGACCACCAATGGTGGTGAATCCTGGAAAAAAATCCTGTACGTGGACAGCAAGTCGGGTGGAACAGACATCAAGATCGACCCATTCAATCCGGACAAGCTCTATGCCAGCCTGTGGCAACACCGCCGCTGGCCTTATTTCTTCAAGTCAGGCGGACCGGGCTCAGGCATGTATATTTCCTGGAATGGCGGCGATTCATGGAAACGCAAAACAGAAGAAGACGGCCTGCCCAGGGGTGAACTGGGACGCATCACCTTCGCGCCCTCACCCGCTGAGCCCGGCCGGGTCTATGCGCTGGTGGAAGCCGGGAAAAGCGCCATGCTGCGCTCTGACGACGGCGGTGAAAGCTGGATCAGGAGCAATGAAGACTACGATATTGCCATTCGGCCTTTTTATTACACCGAGGTGGCCGCGGACCCCGAAAATGCCGACCGTGTTTACAATATTTTCAACCGACTCAGTGTTTCCATCGATGGTGGCAAGACCTTCGAGCTGAACCCGGCGATTGATTGCTGTGCGCCATCCAATACCATTCATATTGATAACCATGCCTTCTGGATCAACCCGGCCGACCCGAAACACCTGATTATCGGCAATGACGGCGGAATAGCCATTAGCCATGATCGTGGTGAGACATGGCGTTTTGTCCGCAACCTGCCCCTGTCCCAGTTTTACCACGTCAGGGTGGATAACGATCATCCCTACCACATCTACGGTGGCTTGCAGGACAATGGCTCCTGGCGCGGCCCTTCGGAAGTCTGGGAAAATGCCGGCATCCGTAATCTGCATTGGCAGGAAGTTGCATTCGGTGATGGATTCGACACCATGCCTGATCCGGAAAATTCCCGCCGCGGCTACGCCATGTCACAGGGCGGCAATTTGCTGAGCTGGAACGTGGACACGGGAGTCCTGCGCAATATCCGCCCTGCCCCGCATGCTCCCGGCGTGGACCTGCGCTTCAACTGGAACGCCGGCCTGGCGCAGGATCCCTTCGATGCCGCCACCATTTATTACGGCAGCCAGTACCTGCACAAATCCACCGACCGGGGCGCCACCTGGACCGTAATCAGCGGCGACCTGACATCGAACATGCCTGAAATGCAGACTTTTCGCGAAAGCGGAGGCCTGACCCCCGACGTCACCGATGCAGAAACCTTCACCACCATCGTGGCGGTGGCGCCCAGCCCGCTGGAGCAGGGCACGATCTGGGTGGGGACCGATGACGGCCGGGTCCACCTGACCCGGGATGGAGGTGAAAACTGGAACCGCGTTGACGACCGGGCGAGGGGAGCCCCTGGCGGCGCCTGGGTACCGATGATTACACCATCACCACACGATGCAGGAACCGCCTTCGTGGTATTCGATGACCATCGGCGGTCTGACATGAGACCCTATGTTTACCGCGTTGAGGACTATGGCAAAGACTGGCACAGCCTGGTGACAGAAGACCTGTCCGGCTACGCACTGTCTGTGCTGCAGGACCATGAAGATCCTGATTTGCTGTTCCTGGGCACCGAATTTGGCCTTTTCGTTTCCCTCGACGCGGGTCAGAACTGGACGCGATTTACCGCGGGAGTACCGACAGTGTCAGTTATGGATATGGCCATTCAGCGCAGAGAAAACGACCTGGTGCTCGGCACTCACGGCCGCTCCATCTATGTGCTCGATGACTACAGCGCCCTGCGCGGCTTGTCCGAATCAGACTTCAGGGCACGCCTGAAAATCCTGTCCACAACGCCCGGCCAGAAGTACCGGGCACAGCAGACTCCCTCCACACGCTTTGCGGGCTCGGGAGAGTTCCGGGCTGAAAATGAACCTTATGGTGTGTTGGTCACGTTCATGGCCAGCGGCACAGATCTCCCACACCCGGACGCAGACATTGAGCGCGAGCGGAGCATCAACAGGAGGGCTGCTGCTGCACCCGTGGATGATGATAAGGACAGCACGGCGGAGGATGCGAAACCCAAAGTGGAAATGCGGGTGAGAAACGAGAGTGGCGAGCTTATCAGGACCCGCAGGTTCCCGCTACACCAGGGTGTCAACCGCATCGTCTGGGAGATGAAGCATGATGGCATACGGCCGATGCCGGGGCCGGAGCCTCGCGAGCTGGAAGATGGCCTGCCGGGCGGGCCGGAAATCCCGAGCGGTGAATACGAGATCACCCTGCACCTGGATTCAGGCGAAACCGGTCCCGCGGACAGTTCTGCCCGCGTCACCGTGTTGCCTGATCCACGCTCACACGTCACCGTTGAGGAACAACGAAATGCTTTCGGAGCGCAATTGGCCTTGCTCGAAATGCAGGAAACTGCGGTCAGCGCAGTCGAGCGCATCGTCAACGCCCGTGCAGACGTGGATACCGTGCTCAAACTGATCGGGACACAAGCCGGGGCGAAAGAAAACGAGTCCCTGAAGACATTGGGGGAACAGGCAATTGAAGTCAATAAGGGCCTGGATGAGCTCGAAAAACGCTTTCGTGCACCTCCCAAAACCCGCGGAATGCCCTACAACGACAACAGGATCAGCAACATGATCGGCATGGCGCAGTCATACGCAGGGAGTTCGGATGGCGCCCCGACCGCAACTGCTGAAATATACATGGACCTCGCCAGGCAAGCCCTCGACCAGGGCCTGGAAGCCCTGAACCGATTTATGAGTGACGATCTCGCGGCTTTCAGCAAAGCGGTGGACGAAGCTGGCATCGGCCTGTTCAGAACAGCTGCGCCACTTGTTTCGGGGAGCCACTGAGACAGACCATGAGCATCATTAACGGCGTTGCCCAGGTTATCCTGGATGGTTTCAACAGGCATTACTACCTGTTCAGGAAATACAGCTACGAGGGTAAGTTTTGCTTTGAACAGGCCGACTGGGCCCGCACAGCAGAAGCCAGCAAACAGCGCATTCAAGGTTATGAGGAACGTGTCAGCGAAACGGTCTATTACCTGCACAAGAATTTTCCGGAAGCCGGCCTGGACTATGAACTTTGGCCAAAAATCAAGATAGCTTTTATTGGCGCACTGATGGGGCATCTTCAGTCTGAATGCGCAGAAACATTTTATAATTCAGTAGCTTGTCGAGTTTTACACAGAGAATACTATAATAGTGAATATATATTTTGGCGGCCCGCCATCAGCACTGAACACCTCGAGGGCAGCAAGCCGACATACCGCAGTTACTACCCCGGCGTGGATGGCCTGCGGCGCTGCCTGCTTGAAATCCTGACCAGCTATGGACTGGCCAATCCATATGAAAATCTGCGCCGGGATCTGCGCTACATCGAACGTTCCTTGCTTGAGCACCGACCACCGGACTGGAAGGCCGAAGCAAATTTTCAGATCCAGGTTCTGGACAGCCTGTTTTTCCGCAACAAGGCAGCCTACATCGTCGGCCGGATTGTCAACGGAGATCTCCGCCAGCCCTTCGTGATCCCGATTCTGCAAAGTGCGGATTCCTCGATCCATATTGACGCGCTGTTAATGAGGCAAAAAGACGTGGCCATCCTGTTCAGCTTTTCACGGGCCTACTTCCTGGTTGACATGGAAGTACCATCAGCCTATGTCTCGTTTCTGCTCTCCATCATGCCCCGCAAATCCATGGTCGACCTGTATTCACTTCTGGGTTTGCAAAAACAGGCCAAGACCCTTTTCTATCGTGAACTGCAACATCACCTGACGCACTCCAGGGACAATTTCCAGATCGCACCCGGTGTGCGCGGCATGGTCATGCTGGTTTTCACGCTACCTTCTTTCCAGTTCGTTTTCAAAATGATCAGAGACAAATTTGATCCGCCGAAAACCAACACCCGGGAGGAAGTCAAAGCCAAGTATCTGCTGGTCAAGCACCACGATCGCGTCGGTCGCATGGCCGACACGCTTGAATACTCCAACGTCGCCATTCCGATCAACCGTATTGATCCGGTACTGCTGACGGAGTTGCGTGAAGAGGCGGCCGGTTCAATTGAAGAAGTGGGTGACATGCTGGTGATCCGGCACATCTATATTGAGCGCCGCATGGACCCCCTGGACAAGTACCTTGCAAACGCATCAGAAAGAGAACGAATCAGCGCCATTCGCGAATACGGCAACGCCATTCGAGACCTCGCCGGCGCCAATATTTTCCCCGGCGACATGCTGAAAAAGAACTTCGGCGTCACCCGCCACGAGCGCATTGTTTTCTATGATTACGATGAAATCTGCTACATCACCGAATGCAATTTCCGCCGGATACCTCCGCCCCGGGATTTCGATGATGTGATGTCCGACCAGCCCTGGTACTCGGTCGAAGAGCACGACGTTTTTCCGGAATCATTCGGTCCGTTCTTTTTCCCCTTCAAAAAAGACATGAAAATCTTCAAAAAACACCATGCCGACCTGATGGACCCCGCCTGGTGGACCCAGGTCAAGCAAGACATCCTTTCCGGTCAGCAAGCCGATGTCTTCCCTTACCCCAGGAAACGCAGGTTCAGGTACCGCTACGGATAAGCTGTGCTCAGACCCCCATCCACTCTACGACGGCTTTTGCCCAGGTTTCGCCATCTTCTTCCTGGATGAAGTGACTGCCCCTGAGCGTGATGTGGGGCTGGTTCCGGGTGCCGGGGACCAGTTTGAGGAAGGGACGGTCAGCACCTGCAGTGATCGGGTCGCTGTCCGAGAAACACATCAAGGCCGGTTTGTCCCATTGCATCAGTGATTGCCATGCCCTGCGGTTGTCTTCCGCGGCCGGGTCGTCAGGGGATGCCGGCACCAGGAGCGGGAACTGCCGGGCGCCTTCCTTGTATTCATTCGATGGAAACGGAGCGCGGTAGGCCATTATCTCCGCTTCGCTGAGACTCCCGCGGCCAAACTGGTTAACGATATTACCGATATCGAACTCCGGGTCTTGCTGGCTGAATTGCCGCCAGCGATCGAAGGCCTCGCTCATAGCCTGGTCTCCGGTCGGCAAGCCGGCATTTGAAAGTGAAAATCGCGAAAAAAGCCCGGGATTTTCAGCCACCAGGCGCAAGCCGATCAGGCCACCCCAGTCCTGTCCCAGCAGGGTGATGTCAGTGAGCCCTGCTGCATCGAGCCAGTCCTTCATCCATTGCACGTGCTTTTTATAACTGTAGTCGCTGCGTGAGGCAGGCTTGTCGGAACGCCCGAACCCGACCAGGTCGGGTGCCACCGCGCGAAAACCCGCGGCCGTGAAAACCGGGATCATTTTGCGGTAGAGAAAGCTCCAGCTGGGTTCACCATGCAGGCACAGGACGACCGGTGCATTGCGCGGGCCTTCATCCACGAAATGGATTCGCAATGTACCAAGGTCGTCATCAGATACTTCCAGATAATGGGGTTCAAAGGGGAAATTCTGAAGCTCATCAAATCGTTCGTCGGGTGTGCGCAATACGGTCATGTCCATTCCTTGTGATTTGCCTGAAAGCCGCCCGGTTGCGGCGCCACCGGACCACCAAACGGTAACACAGCAACAGGGCAAGAATAAGTGCGTAGATCAGGGGCTCAAGAATATCCTGCTTGACCTGCCAGTAGAAATGGCACACACCGAGGATTGCGATGACATAGACCATCCGGTGCAGCTTTTGCCAGCGCCTGCCAAGGCGCCGCATCATCGAATTGGTCGAAGTAAGCGCAAGCGGCAGTAGCAGTAGCAGGGCTGTCATTCCAATCGTAATGTAGGGTCGCTCAATCACATCCTCGACGATCACCGGGATATCGAAGCGCTGATCCAGACCGGCATAGGTCAGGAAGTGCATCAGCAGGTAGAAAAACGCGAACAAGCCCAGCATGCGCCTGAAACGCATCAACCAGGCAAGGCCACTCAGGTGACGGACAGGCGTCACCGCCAGTGTGATCAACAGGAAATTCAATCCCCATTTACCGAAGCGATGGATCAGTTCCTCAATCGGGTTTGCGCCCAGGCTCATGCCGGCCACGCCGAAAACCTCCAGGGTTAGCTTCCCCAGCGGCACCAGGCAAAGCAGGAACAGCGCGGCTTTCAGGATACGAACAGACTTCTGTGTCATACCTGCGGCGACCGGCTATTCAGAAATTCCTACGCAGGTCCAGCCCGGCGTACAGTTCCGCAACTTCCTCCGCATAGCCGTTGAACATCAGGGTCGGCTGCTTCTCATCGAACACGCCTGCGCCGATGCGCCGTTCGCGTGCCTGGCTCCAGCGAGGGTGATCCACTTCGGGATTCACGTTTGCATAAAATCCGTATTCACGTGAATTGGCAATTTCCCAGGATGTATGGGGCTGACGGCTGGTGAACTCGATTTCAACAATGGATTTGATGCCCTTGAAACCGTATTTCCAGGGTGTGATCAAGCGCAGAGGTGCGCCATTCTGATTAGGCAGAGTTTTGCCGTAAACACCAACGACCATCAGGGTCAGTGGGTGCATGGCCTCGGCAATTGTCAGGCCCTCGACATAGGGCCAGCGCAAAACCGGACGGCGTTGCCCGGGCATCTGTTCCGGATCATGCAGCGTTTTGAAACGAACGAATTTTGCATCCGAATTGGGATCGAAGCGTTTGAGCAGATCACCCAGTGGAATGCCCACCCATGGCACTACCATCGACCAGGCTTCTACGCAGCGGTGCCGGTACACACGGTCTTCCAGTGTGTGGGGGCCGATGATGTCCTCGAAATGGTATTCCCCCGGTTTGTCGCACTCACCAGAAACCTTGACCGTCCATGGCTGTGAACGGAATTCCTGTGCATTGTCGTAAGGGTCGTCTTTAGCCGTACCGAACTCGTAGAAATTGTTATAGGTCGTGATGTCTTTCCAGCTGTTGGGTGGTTCGTCGGTGCTGTAGGGGCCCTGCACCGATTCAAGATCACCAGTCGCGGCCATCAATTGCCCCGGCAGAGCCAGTGAAGTCATTCCCGCCGCCGTCGCGAGGCCGGCAGCGAGCAGAAACTGCCTGCGATCCAGGTAAACCGATTCACTGGTGATTTCCCAGGGATGAATCTTGTTCTTTGTCTTCATGGCATGATTCCATTGTGTTCGGGAAAAAGACCCGCTCAGGGGGCGTTACATTTCAGCGGATTTTACTTGCCCACCTGATCCTTTACAGTGCACTATGCGGACCGGGCTGCAATTGATTCGGAAACTATACACCACGACATTTTTTTCGCTAGCTGAAGAAATGTTTGAGGAAAACTCATGAATAAGGAAGTAGAAACAGTAAAAACCGGCTTGTTTTTGGTCATGCTGACCCTGGTTTTCGGAATCGGCCTCGGCGTCACTTTTGGTGTGATTGAAGATTCGGTCAAATCCTACATAACTGAAGGTGTTGCGGCCCATCCGGAGGTACATGATGAGCAAAGCTCTGCCAAGATATGGCGCTATGCACAAAGAGCTCATTTCCATGCTACCGGCATCGCTGCTTTTTCTATCGGCCTGATATTGTTGGTCATGCATTCATCGCTTGGACCAGGACTGAAAAGAGTGTCAGCGGTTCTGGTCGGTCTGGGCGGCCTGTATCCGTTGTCGTGGTTCACGATGTTCATCCTGGCTCCATCCATCGGCAGAGGCGCCGCTCACCATCACATCGTCACTGAGATTTTTACCTATGCAGGCGTGGGTGGCCTGCTTTTGGGCATCGCAATATTGTGTGGCAACCTGTTCCTGGGAATGTTCCGCGACGCCTGATCAACTGTCGTCGGAGCATCCCCGGTTCATAATCTGATGATGATAGTAATCTGATGATGATAGGTAAATTGAAAATGGTATTGTTTGTCGTTGGCCTGTTTGTGCTGTCCAGCACGCAGGGTGCGGCCGGTGATGCGCGTGCACTGCATTTCTACCATACGCACACGGGCAAGTCCCTGCATGTCACCTATTTCTCAGGCGGCCTGTATTTGCCCGACGGCATGGCTGAACTGAGGGTTTTTCTGGCCGACTGGCGCAACCAGGAACAACGGGACATGGACCCGAAACTGATGGATGTGCTGTGGCAAATCCAGCAGATTACCGGCAATAATGATACCTTCGAAGTCATTTCTGCTTACCGGACCAAGGAAACCAACGCGCTATTGCATAGCAGGAGCAAGGGCGTGGCAGTAAACAGCCAGCACCTGTATGGCAAGGCCATTGATGTCCGGCTCCGAGGTCTTGACCTGGATTTGTTGCGGCACACGGCTCGCGAACTGCGCCTGGGCGGCGTAGGTTACTATCCCGGGTCAGATTTCGTACATGTCGATACCGCCAGAGTGCGCTACTGGTAAGCATCCATACCCAAACACCCACGGAGAGAAATATCCAAGATGAAAACCAGACCCTTCGCTCAAGCCTGTCTTTTGGCCATCTGCCTGTCACTGGCGGCCGGTTATTCCCACGCCGCTGGTGAGGAGGCCACTCTCGATGTCAACAGGGATATCGAAGAGTTGCTGCTTACGGAAAATCTGGCTATTCGCGGGGTGGACATTTTGACCCAGCCGATCTTGCTGGAAGTCTACCGGGATCATGGCTTTTACCCGTTCTGGACTGAATCGAATAACCTGCAGGAACTGATGGACCTGATTGATCAGTCCGCAGACCATGGCCTGAACCCAGCTGATTACAATAGCGGTCTGCTACACAGCCTGGTTTCCCTGCAATCGCGCTCCCCCTCTGCGGAACTCGAAGCCGAAGAGGAAATACTGTTGACTGAAAGCCTGTTGCGATATGGCTATCACCGTCGCTTTGGAAAAGTCAAAGCCAGCTCTCTGGACCCGGACATCAATTTCCGCAGAGAACTGTTTCATGACCAGCCTCCCGCAGTCACTATCGAACAGGCACTGGGTTCATCCTCCCTGGCGGATTTCATCCAGATGGCAGCACCTGCCGGCCCGATTTACCGTCATCTGCAGGCGGCACTGGACCGCTACCGTGAAATGGCGGCAGCCGGCGGCTGGCCAGTCGTAGCTGGAGGACCCACGCTCAGGAAAGGAGACCGGGACAGGCGCGTGTCCTCTATTCGCCAGCGCCTGTCAGCTACTGGCGACCTCCCGGCCGGTATAGACATCACATCGCAGGAATTTGACGAAAACGTGAAGCGGGCTGTCATCTTCTTCCAGGCCAGACATACACTCGATGATGATGGAATCGTCGGCAAACAGACCATCGAAGCGCTAAATGTGCCGGCCGAAGTTCGCATCAGGCAACTGAGAATTTCCCTGGAACGCTTACGCTGGGTCACCCAGGAAGCCGCTGATACGCTGATTGCGGTGAACATTGCCGGTTTTCGGGTATTTTTCTATAAAAACGGGCAACTCGAGTGGTCTACCCGCGCCATGGTTGGAAAGCACTATCGCAAGACCCCGGTTTTCCGCGGTGACATGGCCTACCTGGAATTCAATCCGACCTGGACCATTCCACCCGGGATACTGCGCAACGATACGCTGCCGGCGATCAAGAAAGATCCGAATTACCTGGCCTCAAAAAACATCAGGGTCATCGACCGCAACGGAAAAATCATCGATCCGGCCAGCGTGAACTGGAACCAGTACAGCAAAGGTGTCCCCTACACGCTGCGCCAGGACCCCGGGCCGGAAAACTCTCTGGGCACCGTTAAGTTCATTTTTCCGAACGAGCATTTCGTATTCCTGCACGATACCCCGCACAGAGAGTTGTTCGTACATACCCAGCGCGCTTTTTCATCCGGCTGCATCCGGGTTGAGGACCCTCTGAAGCTGGCGGAACTGGTGCTCGATGATCAGGACAAATATCCACGCTCGACGCTGGAAGGTATCGTGGCTTCACGCAAGACACAGAGAATCAACCTGTCCCCCAAAGTGCCGGTCGTGATTGTCTATCTGACCGCCAGCGTGGATCCTGATGGCAAGGTGCGGTTTTCCAAGGACCTCTATGACCGTGATCAAAAGGTACTCGATGCACTGAATGGGCCGGTCATCATTGATCTGCCGAAACGGAGCTAGGGCCTGTTAACAGGCCCTGGTCAACCCGCATACTGCACCAGTCGTTGCTTAATTCGAGCCGTTAGGCGATTGCTCAGTTTTTACGGCGGGATCGGCACGATGCCGGATGAGCTTCAGCTTCTCTCGCGCATATTGCATCTCAGCCTCGTTGCCCAGTTTTTCATGGGCGCTGGATAGCCCAATCAGGGCAGCCGTTCTGAGGCGGGTTCTTTCCAGCTGGGTCTCAAAGGCGCTGACTGCATCCCTGTATTTTCGGGCATCCAGCAGCAGTTCACCAAGAAATCCGGCTGATGGCAAGTCCACAAAAGGTGGACCAAACGAGAAAGGCATTTCGCCCTCCCGGCGGTTGGCTTCACGGGCAAAGAGCAGAGCCTGCTTTTTTTCACCTTTGGCCATCTCGATCGCAGCCAGCATTTCCTGCTCCATCACTTTGAGGCGGTCCAGGTACAGCAGATTGCTCGGCGCCTGTTCCTCCTGCCTGGAAATGATTTTTTCCAGCTCGATCTTCAGTGTTCTGAACTGGTCCAGGTATTGTCCGGATTGCGCTACCTGCCCATCGTAGGCGGCCCGCATGGCCTTGATGAAGCTGATGGTCAGATTGGGGTCGAATGCATCTCCGGCATTAAACACCCAATCTATCACCGCGCCACTCCATGCGCCCGTATCGATAATGAAGCGCGACCACATCTGCACCACCGAGCCCACCAGTGAGCGATCAGGGTCAAGAATCAGGCGGTCTGCGGGTGATTTGCCATCGGCCCGGACCTCAGCGTAGGCTGCCTTCAGCAGTTCCAGTGCTCTTTCTTGCCTGCCCTGCTGCAGGTAACCATACAGCAGCCAGAAATTGTAGTGGCCCCAATGCCTCGCCGGCTCGCCACGTTCCACCCGCATCGCGTTCGCCACTTCCACCGCCGCCTCGTTAGCGCTCACAACATCATCCCACATGCCCACGGCAACAAAAATATGCGAGGTCATATGCTGTGAATGCCCGGCATCCGGAGCCATTACGGCAAGCGCCCGGGCGGCCTGCAGACCCAACACTGCGTGCACCGGATCATCCACACCGTGGATCAGGTAATGCGCGGCGCCCGGATGCCGTGGGTTTTCGCTAAACACGGATTGCGCCAGTGCCGTGGAGAGCATGTAACTGGGAACATCCCGCACGCCTGCCTGAACGCCGAAAAGTGAGAGGGCGTAAAAAAGCTGAATTTCATGATCTTCGGGGAACTGTGCGGCCATTTGCTCCATCGCGCGCATATAGGCCCGGTCACGCTGGGCCTTGGTCCCGGGTCCGTAAAGCAATTCCACCGCCCCAAGGAGACCTTTCTCCCGGACGGCCGGAGTCCTGGACCGGCGGGTCTCGGTCGTGGCGCCCAGTTTCATCAAAGCATCGCGCCCGGCAGGAAGGTTTTGATCATCCCAGATTGGGTGGTTGTAGCTCATTGCTTCTCCCCAATAGGCCATGGCGAAATCGGGGTCGAGTTGCTGGGCCAGCAGAAACTGATCACGCGCGAACGGGTACTCGAACAGGTGTAGCAGCAACATGCCCTGGATGAAAGCATCCTGGGCCTCGGGTGATTTCGTACTGGTGGGAAAGCTGATCGATCCGAGCACGCGGCCGGATGACGGATTTTCGGCTGGCGCATGGTCATCACCTTCGTGGGCCAGCAGGCTGGCCGCCATGAAGATCAATAGAGTCGCCAGCAGCACTTTGGGAAATTTCATATGGCCACCTTAACGGGTCCCGGGCGATATAGCATAATGGACTTTGGAGCACACCATACCCGGGTTATTGATGGCTGATCGAAAATTCATCGCAATCGCAGGAAATATCGGCGCCGGCAAGTCATCCCTGCTGGATTTTCTCACCAGCACCTACGATATCGCTCCTTTTTACGAGCCCAACGATGAGAATCCCTATCTTCCCGATTTTTACAAGGATATGAAGAGGTGGGCTTTCCAGTCACAACTCTTCTTCCTGAGCAACAAGTTTCGTATCCACCAGGAAGCAGACCGCCTGCCTGGTGTAGTGATCCAGGATCGAACCATTTTCGAAGACGCTGAGATTTTTGCCACCGCCTTGCATCAGATGCGAAAAATCGATAAGCGTGACTGGCTGATCTACTGGAATTTTTACCAGACCATTCTCGAAGCCATTCAGCCCCCTGATCTGATGATTTACCTGCGATGCTCAATGCGTACTCTGCGCAAGCGAATCCGGCTGCGGGGCCGGCGCATGGAACAGGACATCCCTCTTTCCTACCTCAAACGACTGGAAGGCCTGTACGAAAACTGGATTGAAGGCTATTCACTCAGCGAAGTCCTTGTGCTGGAATCCGACAAGCTGGATTTCGTCCACGACCTGGTCGACCGCCAGGATGTCCGGCAACGAATCGAAGCGCTGCTCCCTTCGACCTTGAAGCGCGCCGGAACCGGCCGTGCTTGAGAGAATTGTCCTTCTCAGATCGATTGTGCAGGGACTTCCTTATCGTTTTCTTATCAGGGCATCAATTCACGTTTCCATCAGGCCAGAAATCAACCAGGGGCGAAATTCACAGATGAACATTCCTGGAATTTCCCGAACACAACACATTTGGAAAAAATCCTTCCTGAAAGCTGTGATCAACACATTTCCGGCCGGTCTTGTCCCCGAGGTAATGATACGAAATCCATTTCGTATGTTTTTTGATTATTATCTGATTCTATATTCACGTATTAGCCTTCGCAGAAAGATCATTTTTGTTAATTTTCGGTAAAAACATAACGCTAAGTAAATGCGTTTTGATACTAAAAACAGCAAAAAATATACTCCATTAATTATTGTTTATATAGCTTTTATATTGATTAAGAAAGCAGAACCTGTAGAATGGTTCGCCCTATTTGCGCCCCGAAATGTTTTGATGCCCAGGCTGTCAAATTCACAAATAACCGACTTGCTTGCACGGAATGCCCGTCCGAAAGACCGGCGATACGAAATCCGGGACTCGCTTTTGAGGGGGTTTATGCTTCGCGTTAATCCAACGGGTACCAAATCCTGGTACGTCCAGCTCGACAGAAACCACAAGCGCAAGATCGCGGATGCCGGATTATTGACTGCGGCAGTGGCGCGTTACCGTGCCCGGGACGTTCTGGTACAGCAGTCCATCGCCTCTGGGAAGCCCCTGGGTAAGGCGGGACAACAGACACTGGGGACGTTCCTGGAAGACCGTTATTCGAAGTTCAAAGCGCAGCGAAGTAAATACATCACGCGAGACATCAAGAGACTGTGCACTGCCCTGGGTTCGCTGACAAAGGAACGGCTGGAGCATATAGGAACGAGCAAACTGGAACGCTGGAAACTGAAAAGGGTAAGACAGGTCAGCCCGGCCACAGTGAACCGTGAGCTATCCATGCTGCGCACTGCGCTGAACCAGGCCTGCATTTGGGGCCTGCTGGCTGACAATCCAGCCAACAGAATCCGGCTGAGAAAGGACCAGCAGAGCAAGAAACCGAGGGTTCTCAACAAACCGGAACGGGAGCGCCTGAATGAAGTCCTGGCGGAGCGAAGCGACCGGCTCGCTGCCATGGTAGAACTGGTCCTGAACACGGGGCTCAAGCGTAATGAACTCTTTGGCCTGCGCTGGAAAGACATCTATTTTGGGCCCAATCCTTCGATCATTATCGAGAAATCGGGAACGTACCAGAATAAAAATCGACGCATTCCCCTGAATGAGGCCGCTGTGAGCGCCCTGACCCGCTGGCAATCGGTCCGGCGCAAGCGAACCTACCTGGTTTTTCCCGGCCCATCCGGGGGTCAGCTCAAAAGCGTTAACACGGCCTGGAAGCAGTTAATGGAAGAGGCGCAGATCCGCAAATTCCGCCTCAAGGATTGCCGTGACGATTTTGCCATACGTCTGGTCAGGTGCGGTGTGCCGTTGACCCAGGTCAGGGATCTGCTGGGGCACTCCACTATTGCCCTCACAGAACGGTACGCAGCGTTTGCTCCGGGCAAACTGACCGATGCGGTGGCCTGCCTGAACCAGTGATAAATGGCCCGTTCGATTCGCAGCCCGGATTTATCCTGGCTTGCTCTGCACTATTGGATACGACCCCAGGATTCCGGGCTGCGGCCTGTCAGAACAGCGATTTCCCCCGCAGGAAATAGGTGATGGCGTCGGCCAGCAGTGCGAGACCCACCAGGCCGAGCATCAAAGGCATCAGGAAGCCACTGATGCGCTCCATGACGGCATTGACCTTCGCCAGAAGAGGTTTGCTTTTCTCACCCATCACGGCAGACAGGATCGGGACCAGCAGGAAAGGCAGCGCGTAAACGAAGTTATAAACCAGCAAAGCCAGCAGCACGCCGCCCGTATTCAGATCAGATTTCAGGAACTGGTCTATGGCCGCGAAATAGGGTACAGCGAACGGTATGCCAATGATATTCACCAGGGCGCCGAATTTGAAAGCATCCCAGGGGCTGAACTCGGGTGTTTCTTCTTCGGGCCGTTTACCGGCATCTTTGCGGGTACGTAAAGCAAGCCATAAAAGTACGGCACCGAGCACAACTTCGATCACAAAGTCGATGGAGTGGGGATTGGCCAAACGTGTCGAAATCCCCTCCAGGCCCAGGGCCAGGATGATGCCGCCAATGAAATAGGCCAGCGTGTGGCCCAGCAACATGGCACTGCTGGACAAAACAGGCCGCGAAGAGCCTGCTGCGTAAACCATGAATGCGAACAGCACCGGATTAATGACGTCGCTCAGCAGTATGGGCAGCAGCATTCCCCAGTTTTCCATGTACAGACTCCATGTATCCAGCTTGATCAGCCATCATAATTCAATCACGGCCCGGCCATGCACAGCATTTGCTAGACTCTTGTGATAATGAATGACTACCTGACAGTCGAGCAGAAAGACGGGACGCTGGAAGTCAGCCTGAATAACGACTGGGTGTTTGCGAACATCCCGGAACTCACAAAGGCGCTGGATCAGATAGAAGTCAATGCGGCAAATAAAGTCATTTTCATATGCGGTGGCCTCAGGGAATTTGACTTGTCCGGGGCGTGGCTGCTGTACGACAAGGCGCTGGATATCGAAGATGAAGACCGGAAAACGGACTTCCAGGGCTTCAGGGAAGCACATTTCAAATTCCTTCAGCACATCATCGACGTGGCGGCCGTCAATGAATACATTCCGGGATTCTTCGACAAACAGCCGGGGCATTTCTGGCGCGACAGCATGGAGAATATCGGGCGGAATACAATCGAGGCCGTCGAATCGGTAGGCTATATAGCCCGTTCTGTCCTGGATGGGGCCAGGAATCCGTCGCGTCTCGTGATTGGAGAAACCATCCGTCAGATTCACGCTACCGGCAATACCGCCATCCCGATCGTGATGATCGTCTGTTTCCTGATGGGTGTTGTGCTCGCCTATCAAAGCGCCAGGCAACTGGAGCAGTTCGGGGCCAACATTTTCATGGTCGACCTGGTGGCCAATTCGATATTACGCGAATTGGGCGTTCTGTTGGCCGCCATTATGGTGGCCGGCCGCTCCGGCTCAGCGTTTGCCGCTGCTCTGGGGACGATGAAACTGAACGAAGAGGTGGATGCACTCAGGGTGATGGGCCTCAACCCCAATCAGATTTTGATCCTGCCCCGTGTTCTTGGCCTGGTCATTGCGCTTCCATTGCTGACCATGTTCGCCAATGCAGCCGGCCTGGCCGGCGGTGCATTCATCGGCGCCACAGTGCTCGACATCAACTGGCTGATGTTCACCGAGCGCCTGGCGCTGACGATCGATGTCAACGATGTGCTGGTTGGACTCACAAAAGCGCCTGTATTTGCGTTCCTGATTGCGGTAACCGGCACGCTACGCGGAATGCAGGTGCAGGGATCGGCCGAGGAGCTTGGCCGGCTCACAACCGTTGCGGTTGTGCAGTCCATTTTCCTGATCATCGTAGCTGACGCAATATTCACTGTTGTGTATGCAAGGATTGGCTTTTAGTGGACACAACGGTGGAACACGTAATCGAGGTCAAAGGGCTGAGCAACCGTTTCGGAAGTCAGATCGTGCATGATGATCTCAACCTGCGAGTCCGCCGTGATGAAGTTCTGGCCATTGTCGGCGGTTCTGGCACGGGTAAATCCGTGCTGCTTCGAAGCATACTCGGCCTGCATCAACCAAACGCCGGCAGCATCGATGTGCTGGGTCATAAAATCCACTACCAGAAACCCGGCCCACACAAAAAGTGGGGTGTCCTGTTCCAGGGTGGTGCTCTGATCTCAGGCCTGACGGTACAGGAAAATGTCGAACTGCCTATCGCGCTGCATTCCAACATACCGCTGGATACACGGCGCGAACTGGCCGTTCTGAAAATTTTCATGGTCGGTCTGGACCTGAACGCGGTCAGCAAGTACCCCAATGAATTGTCCGGTGGCATGCGCAAACGGGCGTCCCTGGCGCGTGCTCTCGCACTCGACCCCAAGGTACTTTTCCTGGATGAGCCAACCGCAGGGCTCGACCCCATTTCCGCCACGGAATTCGATGAACTGATAAGCTATCTGCATGCCAACCTTGACCTCACCACCGTGATGATCACACACGACGTTGATACATTGTTCACGGTTTGCGACCGTGCGGCCGTGCTGGTCAACCACGGCGTGATCGTTGATACACTGGAAAATATCGTCAGGAACGAAGATCCCTGGATCCAGGAATATTTTGGTGATCCGCGCGCAGTCAAGGCAAGAAAAGCGGCGAGGAAACATGTTCAAGGGCAATAAAAATTTCGTTGTTGGCCTGTTCGTCACTATCGCCATTGCTGCCTTTATCGGCTTCGTCCTGTGGCTGACCGGCCGCAGCGGTGTGGAAGACATGAAACGCTATTCCATGATGTTCGAAACAAACGTCAGCGGTCTGGCGGTTGGCGGCCCGGTGAAATTCATGGGAGTCAACATTGGATCCGTGATCAAGATGGAGATCATACGTCAGGGGGGCGTCCTGATCCGGGTGGACATCGAGGTGCTGCAAGATACCCCGGTTGACAGCGGCACCTTCGGCAGCCTTGCCTTCCAGGGTATTACCGGTGTGGCTGTGATCAACCTGGACAGCGATAGCGGAGAGCACGATCCACTGGGCATGACCCCCGGATTCGAATACCCGGTGATACCCGTGCGCGACGTCGGTTTTGCCGCTGTGCTTGCCAGCGCGCCCCGCATCATGAACCGGCTCGATGGCCTGCTCAGCCAGGCCAACCTGCTATTAGGCGAGGAAAACCGGGATTCAATCACCCGTTCTCTTGGGAATGTGGAATCCCTGACCGAATCGCTCGCTGACAGCCGGGAAGTAATCGCCGCGCTACCGGCCGACCTGAACCGGACTCTGACTGATATACAAACCGTGGTCGGGCAGCTGAACGAACTCGTCGGTCAGCTTCAGCCAGGCATCAACTCGACCCTGGACAATCTGAACCGTTCGAGCGAGAACCTGGCCAGCCTGACAGCCAGCCTGGATACCTGGATGAAAGAAAACGAGGCAAACCTGAGCCAGTTCGTCGACCAAGGACTGGGTGAGGCCCCGGCACTGATCAGCGGCGCCCGCCAGGCTCTGCGTGAACTGGAAAAGCTGGTTGCAGAATTGAAGGATGACCCCTCACAGCTGATTTACCGGCCCCGCGAGGATGCATTGGAGATAGAACCCTGACATGAAAAGGATATCTGCCATAACGTGCCTTTTGGCCATGACCAGCCTGACTGTTGCCTGTGGCGGCATCATGACCAGTGATCACCCCAGCAGGCAAATCTATCTGCTGGAACCCTACTCTGTTCAGTCGGATGAAAATACGGGAGATCCATGGCCGGCACTTGCATTGGCGGTGACCGCAGTGCCGGGTCTTGACACCGATCACATCCAGGCACTCAGCACAGATGCCAGCCTGAAGCACTACGCCAACGCCCGCTGGGCGGATTTCCTGCCCGAAGTGCTGAGCTCGGTACTGCGTCGCAGCCTGGCGTCGACAGGCCGGTTCGAGGCTGTCAAAGCGACCGTCGCTCCCGACAGTGGTGACTGGACGCTGGCGCTGGAAGTCCAGCAGTTTTTTGGCAACCAGGATGCTTCAGGCAACACATCATCCGTCGAGGCCCGATTTGAAGGCCTGCTGCATTGCAACGACGAAGACCATCAGCTACAGATGTCCGTGTCCAGGACGGTGCGGGAAGAGCGCCTGTCAGTAGTGGTAAGGGCGCATCAGCAGGCCCTGGATGGCATCACACAGCAGTTAGTGGACCAGATCATGGAAAGCTGCCATTGATGATTTCGGATCGAATCCGAAATATTCAGTCCTTTTTACTTTGGGCAAACTCAAGCAATTGGGCGCCACCGTCCACCTGGTCACCGGCCTGGAAATGGAATTCAGTGACTGTGCCATCGGCAGGCGCACATAGCGTGTGTTCCATTTTCATTGCTTCCATAATGAGCACGGGCTGACCCTTTTCCACCTGCGCACCCTGATCGACCAGCAATTTGACCACTACCCCGTTCATGGGTGCGGTAAAGGCGCCCGGCCCGGCGCCCGCCTCCTCATCACCATAGTCAGGCTGCCTGAGTGCAAACTGCATGGCGCCCTGCTCACTGAACAGGGTGAATTGGCCGTCATGCGGCACCACCACGACGCGCCTGCGATGGCCATCGATATCGGCGTGCAACTCATTTCCATTGAGCACACCTGCGGCGATCACGGACTTGTCACCCACGGTGATCCGGAAGCGCCTGTTACGTTCCGTTCCAATTTCCTCCACCGGCACATCGTAGTCCCTGCCATTGAGCACTATGCCTCCGGAATGCACGCCCGGCTGATTCAAACGCCAGGCATTGGCGGCATTCCATGGCGACCAGGAATCGGTACCCCTGGCTCGCGCGCGTGAGGACTGCTCCAGTCTGAGCAACAGGTAAAGCGAAGCCAGTGGAAGGTCCTGAACGCGGTCCTCATGCGAGGTATGGAAAAGCGAATCCCGGTGATTTTCGATAAAGCCGGTGTCCAGTTTCGCATCCGCAAAGGCCTTGCTGCTGGCCAGGTTATACAGAAAAGAAATATTCGTGGTCACGCCGCTGATCCGGTATTCGGACAAGGCCTTCGCCAGCCTGGCCAGCGCGCGCTCCCGGTTTTCATCCCATACCACCAGCTTGGCGATCATCGGGTCATACCAGGTACTGACTTCGTCGCCTTGCAATACGCCGGTATCTACCCTGACATGCCGGCCCTCGGCTGGAGGCTGCAGGAAACTCAGTGAACCCGTGGCCGGCAGGAAATCGTTAGCCGGGTCTTCGGCGTAGATTCTGGCCTCGAAGGAATGCCCTTCGATTCGCAACTCGTTTTGTTGCAGTGGCAGGGGTTCCCCCGCGGCTACCCGGAGTTGCCATTCCACCAGATCCTGACCAGTGATCATTTCGGTGACGGGGTGCTCTACCTGCAGGCGGGTGTTCATTTCCATGAAATAGAAAGTTCCGTCCTCATTGAGCAGAAACTCGACCGTACCGGCACCCTCGTATGCGATGGCGCGGGCGGCTTTTACGGCAGCCTCGCCCATCTCCTGCCTGAGTTTCGGGGTCATTCCCGGTGCCGGTGCTTCCTCTATCACCTTCTGATGGCGGCGCTGCACGGAGCAATCCCGCTCGAACAGGTAAACCGCGTTGCCATGGCGGTCGCAAAACACCTGCAATTCCACGTGGCGTGGCTGGGGAAGATATTTCTCCACCAGCATATCGTCATCGCCAAAGCTGGCGGCCGCCTCACGCCGCGCACCGGCAAGCGCCTGATCGAATTCCTCTGTTGACAACACGCGGCGCATCCCTTTGCCTCCACCGCCGGACACGGCTTTCAGCAATACGGGGTAGCCTATTTCAGCAGCGGCCTTTTTCAGCAAATCCGGCGACTGGTCCTCACCGTGGTAACCAGGCAGGACCGGTACACCGGCGTTTTCCATGATCGACTTGGCCGCTGACTTTGAGCCCATCGCCTCGATCGCCGATCCGGGCGGCCCGATGAATATCAAACCGTTGTTCTTGCACAAGCGGCTGAAGTCCGCGTTCTCGGACAGAAAGCCATAGCCCGGATGCACCGCTTCAGCACCGGTCTGTTTGCAGGCTTCAATGATCCGCCCGCCCAGCAGATAGGACTCCCGCGCCGGCGAAGCGCCGATGTGCACGGCCTCGTCGGCCATGGAGACATGCAAAGCGTCACGGTCAGCGTCTGAATAAACGGCAACGGTCTTCACACCCATTTTGCGGGCGGTGCGGATCACCCGGCAAGCGATCTCGCCACGGTTCGCAATCAGGATTTTACTGAACATGCCTTAACCTCTGCCTCACATCCGGAATACGCCGAAGCGTGTCTCGCCAATGGGTCGATTCAGCGCGGCGGAAATGGCCAGGCCCAGCACCTGCCGGGTCTGCGCCGGGTCGATGACGCCATCGTCCCACAATCGCGCCGAAGCATAATATGGATGCCCCTGTTCCTCGTACTTATCCAGAATGGGCTGCTTGAACGCCGCCTCTTCCTGGTCGGACCATTCTTCCCCCGCCCTTTCTTTCTGATCGCGTTTGACCTGCGCCAGTACGCCGGCAGCCTGCTCTCCGCCCATCACCGAAATGCGGGCATTCGGCCAGGTAAACAGGAAACGGGGATCGTAGGCGCGGCCGCACATGCCATAATTGCCCGCGCCATAGGAATTCCCGATGATCACGGTGAACTTGGGCACCTGCACACTGGCCACTGCGGTCACCATCTTGGCCCCATGCTTGGCTATGCCATCCGCTTCGTACTGTTTACCCACCATGAATCCGGTGATGTTCTGCAGGAACACCAGTGGTATTTTGCGCTGGCCGCACAACTCAACGAAATGCGCACCTTTCTGGGCTGACTCCCCGAACAGGATGCCATTATTTGCCACAATGCCTACCGGGTAGCCGTGAATCCGGGCGAACCCACAGATCAGGGTGGTGCCGTAAAGTGTCTTGAATTCGTCGAAGTCAGATCCATCCACCACGCGCGCAATCACCTCCCGAACGTCATACGGTTTCCTGGCATCCCTGGGGATAATGCCGTAGATTTCCCGGGCATCGTATAGCGGCTCCTCAACTTCACGCAGGTCCAGGCTGACCGGTTTGACACGGTTTAAACGGTTCACTGCCCGACGAACGAGTTTCAGAGCATGATGATCGTTTTGTGCATAGTGATCCGCAACACCCGATTGGCGGGTGTGCACATCGGCTCCACCCAACTCCTCCGCAGTCACAATCTCACCGGTGGCTGCACGAACCAGCGGCGGCCCGCCGAGGAAAATCGTGCCCTGCTGCTTCACGATGATGGATTCATCGGCCATTGCCGGCACATAGGCGCCACCGGCCGTGCAGGAGCCCATCACCGCCGCTATCTGCGGGATATTCTGCGCCGACATATTGGCCTGGTTATAGAAAATACGGCCAAAATGCTCGCGATCAGGGAAAACCTCGTCCTGCCGTGGAAGATACGCGCCACCGGAGTCCACGAGGTAGATACAGGGCAGGTTGTTCTGCTCGGCGATCGCTTGCGCGCGCAGATGTTTCTTCACCGAAATGGGGTAATAGGTGCCGCCTTTCACAGTAGCGTCGTTGGCCACGATGATGCATTCCTGGCCGGCAACGCGGCCTATACCGCTGATGACGCCGGCAGCCGGAACAGAATCCCCGTAAACCTGGAAAGCAGCCAATTGGGACAGTTCGAGAAATGGTGAGCCCGGATCGATCAGGGCATTGATGCGGTCGCGCACCAGCAGTTTGCCGCGGGCTACATGCCGCTGCTGATATTTCTCACCGCCGCCTTTCCTGATCGCTTCGATGCGCAAACACAAGTCATCAACCAGGCCCTGCATGTGAGCAGTATTGGCCACAAATTCTTCCGAGCGCTTGTTCACTTTCGATTGAATTTTGCTCATGATGGATCCCTCATTGAGACCAGCGAATTAAATCATATGCTGGAATAATTCCCGGCCGACCAGCATACGGCGGATTTCCGACGTACCGGCGCCTATCTCGTAGAGTTTCGCATCCCTGAGAAAACGGCCCGTGGGATAGTCGTTGATATAGCCATTGCCACCCAGCGCCTGGATGGCCTCCAGCGCTGTCTGAGTTGCCTTTTCCGACGTAAACAGGATCACACCGGCGGCATCCTTGCGGCTTTCCAGCCCCCGGTCACAAGCCCTGGCCACAGCATAGAGGTAAGCCCTGGAGGCACTGAGCCCGGTGTACATGTCCGCAAGCTTGCCTTGCATCAACTGAAATTCCCCAATGCTGCGGCCAAACTGTTTGCGTTCGTGGACGTAGGGAACGACCACATCCAGGCAGGCCTGCATGATGCCCACCGGTCCGGCAGCCAAAACGGTTCGTTCAAAATCCAGACCGGACATCAACACCCTGACGCCGCCATTTTCCCGGCCCAGAATGCTTTCCGCCGGTACTTTGCAATCTTCGAACACCAACTCACAGGTGTCGGAGCCACGCATGCCCAGCTTGTCGAGCTTTGGTGACCGCGAGAATCCGGGGGTATCGCGCTCAACAATGAATGCCGTGATGCCACCTGATCCTGCACTCACATCGGTTTTCGCATAAATCACGAAGGTACTGGCCTCCGGGCCATTGGTGATCCACATCTTGCTGCCATTGAGTACAAAATGCTCACCCTGCCTGTCGGCGCGCAGCCCAAGGCTCACGACGTCGGAACCGGAATTGTGTTCGGACATGGCGAGGGCGCCAACGTGTTCGCCCGAACACAGTTTGGGCAAATACTTGCGCTTCTGTTCTTTGCTGCCGTTCCTGCGAATCTGGTTGACGCACAGGTTGGAATGCGCACCGTACGATAAACCCACGGAAGCGGAAGCCCGGCTTATTTCCTCCAGGGCTACACAATGGGCCAGGTAGCCAAGCTGTGTGCCTCCGTATTCTTCTTCCACAGTGATACCCAGCAACCCCATGTCGCCGAGCTTGCGCCACAGGTCCGCGGGAAACAGGTTATCCCGGTCAATCTGTTCAGCGCGCGGTGCAATCTCGGTCTGGGCGAACTGATAGACCGCTTCACGCAGCATGTTGATGTCTTCGCCTAAATCAAAATCCAGCGTCGGATAGTTGCTACTCATAAAATCATCTCTCTGTTAATTTCCAGTTTCAGCGGGCCGTTTCTGACCCAGTTCCCCAAACGCGGCGAGGCATTTCTTTTCGGCGTCCTGCAAATCCGCCAGCATGACCGTGAGGTCCTGCTGCTGCTGTTGCAGGCCGATACGCTTCTCCCGAATCCGGGAGATCAGTCTTTCCAGCTGTCTTCGATTGTTACCAGGCGAGCCATACATCAGTACAATCTCGGCGCTCTCATCCAGGCTGAAGCCGAGTCGTTTGCCACGTAATATCAGTCTCAGACGGGTGCGGTCGGCCGGGCGGTAAATGCGCCTGTTGCCTTCGCGGGCCGGATTCAGCAGACCTTTTTCCTCGTAGAACCGGATGGTGCGGGTGGTCACATTGAATTCAGCCGCAAGGTCGCTGATGCTGTAATTGATACTCATAAGTTCAGTCTTTTTCGAAACCTGCAGAAGTATAACTTACGTTTACGTTAACGTAAACTAAATTTCTACTTTAGACGCATAGCCGATGACGACCAGGCAGTATAAAATTCCACACCTACAGCTGTTGAGAAATGGCTGCATTCACACCAGATAGGGTGTAATCACGACGTTTTGTTTTTTCAGTCAAAAACGCAATAAACAAGCGAATATCAGGTTCGGACAGATGAATTCAAGAATTGAGGCAGCCGGCTTATCCATCGCCGCTGTGCTGTACAAGTTGATCAATGAGGAAATTATTCCCGGAACGGGAATCGATCCGGATAATTTTTGGCGGTGCCTCGCTGACATCGTCACTGACCTGGGCCCGAAGAACCAGGCCTTGCTGGCAAAACGGGATGAGATCAAGCAACAAATTGATGAGTGGCACCACAGTAATCCCGGCAGTCTTGACTTACCAGCATACAAGCAGTTCCTGTCCGAAATTGGCTACCTGCTGCCCGAAGGGGAAGACTTTGAAATCACAACGGCCAATGTCGATTCGGAAATTGCCCGCGTTGCCGGCCCGCAACTGGTGGTGCCGGTCAGCAATGCACGCTTCGCCCTGAACGCAGCCAATGCCCGTTGGGGCAGCTTGTATGACGCTTTCTACGGCACCGATCTGATCCCGGAGGATAAGGGACGTGAAAAAGGCACAAGCTTCAATCCCGTGCGCGGGGAGCAGGTCATTGAAAGAGCGGCCGGGTTCCTCGATGACGTATTTCCCCTGGCCAATGGCAATCACCTGTCGGTGCGCGAATATGTGGTAGATGACTCTGCCAATCCAAGCCGCCTGCAGATAAAGCTGAAGGATGGGTCAAGCACGAAACTGGCGCGACCGGATCAGTTTGCCGGCTATAAGTTCAGGAATAATACACAAATTATTTTATTAAAGAACAATGAATTACATGCTGAACTTCAACTAAATCCTAACCATCCTATTGGCAAGATGTCGGCCTCAGGCCTGAAAGATGTGATCCTCGAATCAGCAATCACCACAATCCAGGACTGCGAGGACTCGGTTGCCGCTGTAGACGCGCAAGACAAGGTCAATGTTTACCGAAACTGGCTGGGCCTGATCCAGGGTGACCTGACTGCAAGCTTTGACAAAGGCGGCAAGACTCTGATTCGCGAACTCAACCCGGACCGCACTTACCTCGCCCCCAACGGCGAAGGCTTCACACTACCGGGCCGGAGTTTGCTGCTGGTGCGCAATGTCGGCCATCTGATGACGAGCAATGCCGTGCTTGATTCCAGGGACCAGGAGATCCCTGAAGGCATTCTCGATGCGATGGTCACCTCGCTTTGCTCGGTTCACGACATCAGGGGCAACAGCCAGCTGCGGAACAGCCGCAGCGGCAGCATCTACATCGTCAAACCCAAGATGCACGGCCCCGAGGAAGTCGCCTTTACCAATGAGTTGTTCAGCAGGGTAGAGGATTGCCTCGGCCTGGAGCGCAATACCCTCAAAGTCGGCATCATGGATGAAGAGCGCCGCACCACGGTCAACCTGAAGGAATGCATTCGCGCCGTCAGCGAACGGGTCGTGTTTATCAACACGGGTTTCCTCGACCGCACCGGCGATGAAATCAACACCAGTATGGAAGCCGGCCCCATGCTGCCCAAGGAAGCCATCAAAGAGCAGCCCTGGATCCTGGCCTACGAAGACTGGAACGTGGATACAGGCCTGCAATGCGGCCTGCGCGGCAAGGCGCAAATTGGAAAGGGGATGTGGGCCATGCCCGATGAAATGAAAAAAATGGTGGAAACCAAGATGGCCCACCTGCAGGCCGGCGCCAACTGCGCCTGGGTGCCCTCGCCCACCGCGGCCACGCTTCATGCGACCCACTACTTCCGCTACAGCGTCAGTGAACGGCAACAGGAACTGCTTGACCGCAAAAAGGCCAGCCTGGACGACATCCTGACGCCGCCTCTACTCGGCGACATGGAATTGGCTCCCGAAGTGATCCAGGCTGAACTGGACAACAACACCCAGGGTATTCTCGGTTACGTGGTGCGTTGGATCGAGCACGGCGTGGGTTGCTCCAAGGTGCCTGACATCAACCATGTCGGCCTGATGGAAGACCGTGCCACGCTGCGTATTTCCAGCCAGCACATTGCGAACTGGCTGCGCCACGATATTTGTACAGAGGGCCAGGTCAGGGAAACCATGCAGCGCATGGCGAGAATTGTCGATGGGCAGAATGCCGGCGACCCGCTGTACCGCAACATGGCGCCGGACTTTGACGACAGCCTGGCGTTCCAGGCGGCCTGTGACCTGGTGTTCCTGGGCTGTGAACAGCCCAGCGGTTATACCGAGCCCCTGCTGCACAAACGCCGCGCGGAAGCCAAGGCAAAATTCGGCTGAAGGGAGACTAGTCGGCCGCTACCGCCATGGCAGCCCGCAAATAGCACCAGTATGCCGGCCCTGGCTTGTCCATGCACGTCTGGACTTGTGCTTCCTTCAAGCCATAGCTATTGCTATGCTTCGAGAAGGATTTACCGACATGTGAAGGCAGATACGGTGCAAAACCGGCTAGGACAAAGTGTCAGCAGCGGATTCTGGCAATATAAGCTATATACGT
>PVMK01126208.1_pt1 | contig 52033 bp, 52 predicted proteins | sample 1853481 | NCBI WGS metagenome assembly PVMK01 (sample SAMN08533507, study PRJNA380276) | Marine sediment metagenome, whole genome shotgun sequencing project.
CCGCTGCCTTGCTGAACTTCGCCATCCCCTGTTCCGCCCAGATCGGGGTGATTGCCGGCATGCTGGCCGGTGTCGGCGGCGGGCTCGTCTTTCTCTACCTCGGGGTCATCTTCTCCGTGCTCGTCGTCCTCGGCACCGTCCTCGACCGCCTGCTCCCCGGTGAGTCCTCGCCGCTGCTGATCGACCTCCCGCCGATGCGCCTTCCACGGCCGAAGAACGTCATCCGCAAGACGGCGACCCGTTCCTGGTTCTTCATGAAAGAGGCCACCCCATGGTTCATCTTCGGCTCCCTGATCGTACTCTTCCTCCAGCTTACGGGTGGCCTTGATCTCTGGCAGAGCCTGCTCACACCCGTTATCGAGGGGTGGCTTCGGCTCCCCGGGGAAACGGCGACCGCTTTCGTCATGGGGATGGTCCGCCGCGATTTCGGCGCCGCCGGGCTGACCGACCTCTCCCTTTCTCCCGTTCAGGTCGTCGTCTCCCTCGTCGTCATCACCCTCTTCGTTCCGTGCATCGCCTCCCTCATGGTCCTCTTCAAGGAGCGCGGACTGCGCGAGGCCTCCCTTGTCTGGGTGGGATCGTGGGTGACGGCCTTTGTCGTCGGTGGACTCGTCGCTGGGTTCCTCGTCTAGCCCGGGCTAGCCCCATGATGAAGGAGCTCTCGACCTTGAAGAGGAAGAAGCCGACCTCGCCGCGGTGTCCGCGCTGTGGCTACGTCTCCGAGAGGCCTCACGCCGCTCTCTGCGCGCGCTGCGGGGAAGTTATCCCCCAGGCTGCCGGCTGTTCAGGATGCGGGCGGTGCCGGGGAAGCTCCCGGTGATGTCGCCAGCCCTGTCATGCCCGGCGGGATGTTGTCAAGAGATGAAGCAGGGGTGTGAAAAGAGGTTCTCACAGGGGATCGAAGGAGAACTTCTGGCCCCCTATCGACGCTTCGTACATCAGGCCTCCCTTCGGGAGGGTGAAGACGGCCACGCCGTCGCTGTAGGCGGCATCGGCCGACGCACCGACGGTGACGGCAATCGCCGATGCCTGGGCCCCGAACTCGAAGTTGCCGTCCGTGAAGTGATCGAGCGCCTTCTTGTCCTTGAAGAAGATGATTTCCCGGTAGGCCTGTCCGCCGAGTTGAAAACCGATGGTGAGTTGGGCCATTGTTGAGGAACCGATCAATTTCCTCTTCTTGTAGACTTTCCCCTTCCCGTAGGCGCCGCCGATGCCGAACCCCCCCTTGCCGATAGTGGGAAAGACGGCAAACCCGTAGGCCTTGTCAAAAAAGACCTTCATGTCGGGATCACTGTTCTTGAAGGCGGCGATCGTCTCGGCCACCTCGCTGTCGTCTATCTTCTGGTTCCTGGCCTTCTCCTTGCTCAGCGGATTCCACCCACCCACCGCCGACTGCGCGGTGGACAGAAGAAGGACCGCCGACAAAACAAGGAGGAAACTCTTCGCCAAGGAGGAAACCCCGTATCTCTTCATCGACCCGTCCTTCCGGTAAAGACAAAAGCCCCTGGCGGGCAAGGGCTTCTTATAACTGGCTCCTCGGGTAGGACTTGAACCTACAACCTAGTGGTTAACAGCCACCCGCTCTGCCGATTGAGCTACCGAGGATCATATTCCAAAAAAGCAAACTAATGGCGCGATCCGGACCTGTCAAGAAATTTCGCGTCCTATCCCTCCTGGCCCTTGCGCAGTCGTATGAGCACCAGCCGGGCCGTCGCTTTCAGAGTGTCGAAGACTCCCTCGCCCGTCGTCGCGCAAGCCTCGAAGTCCGGCACACCCTTGGGATTCAGGAGCGCCCGCATCTCTTCGACGGGGGCAATGTTCGGGAGGTCGCGCTTGTTGTACTGGATGACGTAGGGGAGGGTGTCGAGATCGTACCCCTGCTCCTGGAGGTTGATGCGGAGGTTCTCGAGGCTCTCGTCATTGGCGTCCATTCTCTCCACCTGGGAGTCAGCGACGAAGATCGCCCCATCGACCCCCTTGAGGATGAGCTTCCGCGACGCGTCGTAGAAAACCTGCCCCGGAACGGTGTAGAGGTGAAAACGGACCTTGAAACCCCGGATCATCCCCAGGGCGAGAGGGAGAAAGTCAAAAAAGAGGGTGCGCTCCGTCTCCGTGGCCAGGGAAATCATCTTGCCGCGGATGTCGGGGTTGGTTTTCTGAAATATGTACTGGAGGTTGGTGGTCTTACCGCAAAGACCGGGACCGTAGTACACGATCTTGCAGTTTATTTCCCGGGAAGCATAATTGACAAAGGACATGGCAGGTCGCCTTCAACGAAACAGGTTGTCTATGTCGTCTTCGGTTATTTCGGCAAAGGGAGACTCGGCTCCCCCAGCGGGGGATTTGCCTTCCATCGCCTTCTTGTTCATGTCATCGAAAATCTTGGCAAGATTTTCAGAGACCCTCTTGACCCTGAGGCGAACGAGACCCATAGAAGTGCGATTGTCGAAGATGACCACCAGGATGACGCGGTCCCCAACCAGGGATATGTGGAGGTGGTCCTTCTCCCCTTCGTGGAAGAGAATCGAGAATTCTTTTTCTCCGAGAAGCTTGGCCAGTCCGCCGGTGGCGGCGATGTTGCCGGCTGTCAGGGAGGCCAGCGAGGTGGTGTCGATGTCCTTGTCTTCCCCGGCCGAGGCGATGAGCTGCCCGTTCTTGTCGACCAGGAAGACGACCTTGGAGTTTGAATCCCGGCAGAGGCGCTCGACCTCCTTGACTATTTCCTTGTATTCGTCCTCATAGAGGACCATGTCAAGATTGGCCGTCACCGGAAAACTCCTTTTTTCTCACCCGTTGAATTATCAAGCGCTTTATTATACAACAAATATACGCTCCTGTAATCCTCGTATTATTGACGGTCTTGGAAAAAGCCCATCTGCGGCGTTGCGCGGCATCTGGACCTTTTCCAAGACCGTCCGTGCATGAGACTTTTTACGGGTCCGTCATTATTCACATTTTTTTTCGGTTTTCAATCGCCCCGGCCAGGGTGACCTCGTCGAGGTACTCCAGCTCCCCGCCCACCGGCACGCCGCGGGCGAGGCGGCTCACGGAAAACTCCATCTCCTTGAGGATTCTTTCCAGGTAGAGGGCCGTCGCCTCCCCCTCGACGGTGGGATTCGTCCCCAGGATGACTTCGCGAAAGGCGCCTTCACGCAGCCGCCCGACCAGCTCCTTCACCTTCAACTCGTCGGGACCGATCCCTTCCAGCGGTGACAGATAGCCCCCGAGTACATGGTAGAGCCCCCGATAGACACCGGTCTTCTCGAGGGCGGCCAGGTCCTGGGGCCCCTCGACGACACAGAGGAGACCGCGATCCCGCTCCTCGTCGGTACAGGTGGGGCAGGGGTCGGTTTCCGTCAGGTTGTGGCACCGGCCGCAGTGGATCGTCTTCTTCTTGACCTCGATGATAAGACCGGCGAGCCGGCCCGCCTCTTCCTCGGAAAGCTCGAGGAGGTGGAGGGCGATACGCCGGGCCATCTTCCGACCCACGCCGGGGAGGCGGTTGAGTTCGGCGATGAGCCTGTCGGTCGATCTGGTGTACTCCATGATGGACTGTCCCGTCGGAGGAAACCCGGCCGGCCTACATCATCCCCGGCAACCCCATTCCCCCGGTCGCTTTTTTCATCTCTTCCTCGACCGCTTCCTTCGCCTTTCTCAAGGCCTCGTTCGCCGCCGCCAGCACGAGATCCTGGAGCATTTCCACTTCTTCCGGCTGCACGACATCGGGAGATATTCTCAGCTCCACCAGGTCTCCCCCACCGGTGGCGACGGCGGTTACCACGCCCCCGCCGACCGTTGCCTCCTCACGATGATCGGCCATCTCTTCCTGCAGCTTCATGATCTTGGACTGCATCTGCTGCGCCTGTTTCATTAATTTGTGCATGTTCTTCACGGCCTGTTCCTCCGTTTCGGTGTTTCGCTCGCACTTGGCAGAGTATGCGGCTACAACAGCTTGATGTCGACAACCTCGGCCTTGAAGACCTCGAGCAGGTCCTGTATTAACTGATGTTCAAAGGCCTCGCGCCTGTATTTTTTTTTAGGTCCGACTCCCGGCTCTTTTTTTTCTCGCTCTTCTTTCTATCGACCCCGACGGTCACCAGCCGCACCTCCGTTCGCCGTCCGGTCTCTTCCCGCACCACCCGACGAAGAAGCGTTCTGTTTTCAGGTTCGTTGAAGGTGTCAAGAAAGAGCCCGTTCCCTTCGTCGAAAGCGATTTCAATCTCTTCGGGGCTGATCTTCGACAGGCGGCCGTGCTCGAGAAAGGACCCGAGGACAATACCTTCCTTCCTGATTCTCCGCACGATGCGGCGGAAGAGTTCCTCCGGGTCATCGGGGTCGACCGGTGATTTCGTAACTTCCGGTTCCGCGACTTCAGCGACGTCAGGTTCCGCGGCGTCCAACACCGCCTCCGGCGCCGCCGCGCTCGCGAGCGGGGGGGGAGGAACGCTCTTCCCGGTCCCGGCCGACGGAGCACTCTTTTCGCGAGGCGGGGAGGGTGGCGACTCCTCCCGGCCGGCAACGACGGTCCCCTCGTGGTCGGCCGGCAACTTTTCCCCGAGCGCTTCGAGCCGCTCAACCAGCCGGCGGAGATCTTCCACCTCCTCGACGCGGACGGATTTCAGGATCGCCAGTTCCAGGAGAATACGGGGGTGGGAGGTACTCCGGATATCCCCCTCGGCGCGAAGAAAGATGTCGAAGAGAGACTGAATCCTCCCGGAACCGGCGGAACCGGCGAGCCGGCGCAGCTCCTGGATTCCCTCTTCCGACGCCGGGACGAGATCGACGAGGTCGGGCGAGGTGTTGAGAACCGCCAGGTTGCGGAGGCCGGTGAGGACCTCGCGGATAAACGCTTTCGTATCGTACCCCGTGTTGGCCAGACCGTCGACGATGCGTATGCACTCCGCCCCGTCGCGGGTGACGAGTTTTTCCAGAAAGGTAAGAATGGTGCTCTCTTCGGCGAGTCCCAGCGCCTGGGCGACGTCCTTCTCCTGGACCTGGCGACCGCTGTAGGCGATGACCTGGTCGAGGAGGCTCTCGCTGTCACGCAGACTTCCCTCGGCGGCGGCGGCAATGGCGGTGAGGGCCCCGTCGTTGATCTCGATTTCTTCGGCGGCCACGATCTTTTTCAGCTGCGCCAGAATTTCCTCCCGCGAGAGGAGGCGAAAGTCGAATCGCTGACAGCGGGACTGAATCGTTATCGGGACTTTGACGACTTCAGTGGTGGCGAAGATGAACTTCACATGAGCCGGCGGCTCTTCCAGTATCTTGAGAAGGGCATTGAAGGCCGCCGTGGAGAGCATGTGGACTTCATCGATGATGTAGATCTTCAAACGGGCGGCGGCGGGGGCGTACCCGGCGTTCTCACGCAGTTCCCGCACGTTGTCGACGCCGGTATTGGAGGCCCCGTCGATCTCGAGGACATCGAGCGACCGGCCTTCCTTCACCTCGACGCAGAAGCGGCATTTCCCGCAAGGCTGAGGGGTTGGTCCATGCTCGCAGACGAGAGCTTTCGCCAGAATCCTGGCGGTGGTCGTCTTTCCCACCCCCCGGCTTCCGGTCATGAGGAAGGCGTGAGGAACCCTCTCCAGTTTGATGGCATTCTGGAGGGTGCGGGTCACGTGCTCCTGCCCCACCACGTCCTCGAATGTCTGCGGGCGCCATTTGAGCGCGAGCACCTGGTACGTCATGTCCGGAAATACCGCCTGTCTCTCAAGAGTACTGCAAAAACACTTGGCCGCGCACTTCTCCTTGACCGTCCCGAACCCGGTGGCACCTTCCGAAAACTGGCTCCGGCCAGGCAACCCTGCGGCACCCGGGAGAGCCTGCTTACCGCTGCTTCCTTCCGGACCTGACGGGGTTCACAGGTTCCCGCCGCGCAGGACCCGGCCTTCAGCACCGGCCTCGTCGGCCACCACCGGACGGTACGTCCTCGAAAGAAGAATTCGGCCCCGCTGGAGCGGATCTCGGGTGACAGGGAACCGCTACCTCCCCGCTTAGCGCGACCAAGCAAAACCGCTGGTGATGTAAAAACTTCTTCCAATCTCTAATATATGGCGGAGAGAGTGGGATTCGAACCCACGAGAGCCTTACGACCCTACACACTTTCCAGGCGTGCTCCTTCGACCGGACTCGGACATCTCTCCGCTCTCGAATGCTGCGTCCTGCCTGGGCCGGCGCAACTTATATAGCATAAGACCTGCCTCGCGCGAGAGCAAGACATTTTACCCGGCCGCGAGACCTGCCATGAACTGCCGCCGGCCGTGCCCGGAACAGTCTGGCGGAGAGGGTGGGATTCGAACCCACGAGGGCCTCACGACCCTACCGCTTTTCGAGAGCGGCGCCTTCGGCCAGCTCGGCCACCTCTCCTCTCGCACCGGCACGGTGAATACGGCTCAACAGAAGTGGAATACTACCACAAAATGCGACTTTTCCGGAGCTCAATCAGATAACCCTCGGCGGCGGCGAAAGAATCTCTGCATCAGCTCACGACATTCCTCTTCCCGCACTCCGGCGATCACCTCCGCCCGGTGGTTGAGCCTTTCGTCATCCGGCACCCGGTAGAGCGACCCCGCCGCTCCCCCCTTCGGGTCGGCTGTTCCGTAGACCAGCCGTTCGAGCCTGGCCCAGACCACCGCCCCGGCGCACATGCAGCAGGGCTCCACGGTGACATAGAGGGTGGCCCCCGAGAGACGGTAATTACCCGCCCTCGCCGCCGCTTCCCGGATGGCCAGTATCTCCGCATGGGCAGTGGGATCGTTGTCGCCTATCGTCCGGTTGTGGGCCCGGGCAATGATATCGCCTCCCCCGTCCACGATGATCGCTCCGACCGGCACTTCCTCCTTCGCAAAAGCCTCTTCAGCCTCGCGCAGCGCCATATCCATGTGTCTTTCCGCTTCAGAACCCATGTCTCACCGCTATCGTTGTCTTTCCATACACCGCCGTCTGCCCCTGTGGTGGACACAGAAGACCGGCACATCGCCACGTCGTCGGATATTCTGCCCTGTGCGCCGCGAAAAGGAAACGGCTTCGGGCGGGGGAGGAGCGGTGACTCTTCAGGCTTCCAGCAGCTGATAGAGCTTGCGGCGCACCGGGCAATTGCAGATGGTGGAGGTACCGAAAGATATTTTGTATTCGCAGGGCCTGGTCGGCATCGGCTCCATGAATAGTATTTTGCCGGCCATGAGGTTGCTCACTTTGCAGGTGCACGCCGTCCCTCCCGTGAGGCAGGAATAGTCGTTCCGGCACTTGGTGGCGGCAAAAAACTCCTTTTTGATCTTGTCACAATCATCTAGTATAAATGTTTGCATATTGTCTCACTATATTTCGTAACAGCTCGTTCTTATAAATATAATATATGTTTACTTGCTTACCTTTGTCAATACCCTGATCAGGGTAGTGGGGGTGTTGCGATTGACAGTCCCCCTCCCATGAGGTAAATAGACGGATCGGAATATCGTGTGCACGCAGGCGGTCGAGTCGGCCGGCGCGTGGTGTCGCCAAGACAAGGAGAAGAGCGCATGCAGAACAAAGCTCATGGCAACAAACTGAAATCAGTGAAGAAGGTCAAGGTTCACTATACGGGGAAACGGGTGGACGGGACTGTTTTCGACAGTTCCCGGGACAAAGAACCGCTCACGGTCCCTCTCGGCCAGAAGAGAGTAATTCGCGGCTTTGAGGAGGCGCTGAAGGATCTGGCGGTCGGTGATACGAGAGAAGTGACGATACCCCCCGAGAAAGCCTACGGGCCATACCGGGAAGGACTCGTGACCGAGGTCGACCGGAGCATGTTCTCCGAGAACCTCAAACTCCGTGAGGGGCAGCCCCTCCAGATCAAGAACTCCGACGGCATCGTGACGAGGGTACATGTCAAGAAAGTGGGAGAAGAGAAGGTCACCCTCGACGCCAACCATCCCCTGGCGGGAGAAACGCTCATCTTCGACATCGAGGTCATTGAGATCCTCTGACACCCGGAGGGGGAAAAGAGGAAAAGCCGTTTCTGCTGCTTCTATAAAACTGGCGCGCCCAGCAGGATTCGAACCTGCGACCTACGGATTCGTAGTCCGTCGCTCTATCCAGCTGAGCTATGGGCGCGCATTTTTCTCTTCTATTCGACGGGAATCGCCCGGGTCAGAGCGATCGAGAAGCGGGGATCCTCGAAAGAGTGCATTCCCGGAAAGTCACGGAACGACCATCCGGTGAAGAGCACTTCTTCCCCTTCGGTGACCTCTATCTTCGCCGCCGGATTGACGTCGTCGAGGGATTTAGTCCCGATCGTATCGGCTCCCATGGAAAAATCAGGGACGAAGCCGAGCAGCTTGATCTTGAAGGGTGTCCCCTCGACAGCAGCCTCTCCCCCGAGCGGAATCTCAACTTTGAATTCCTGTCCCCCTTCTTTCGTCTCAGCGACGGTAATTTCGACCCCCTTCCAGCGGGCGCTGACCTCCTCGTCGAGGACGGTCCGCACGGTTGCCGGCTGGAGCGAAGGATCGCCCTGGAGCTGCATCCCGGGGGGAGGTAACGCATTGGGGTCTCCCGTCATCGGACCCGGCACATCCTGCGGCTCATCGACGACTCCGGCCTTGTCACACCCCGCAAAAAAGAAAAGTGCTGCCGCCGGAATGAGCACGGTCATTGTTATCAGCTTGTTCATGGTGTTCTCCCTTTCAACATACCACCCACACAGGGGCGGACAAAGTGGCGGAGAGGCAGGGATTCGAACCCTGGAACCCGGTTTCCCAAGTTAACCGCTTAGCAGGCGGTTGCCTTCAGCCAGCTCGGCCACCTCTCCCAATTAACCCGACACAAAATACGGTCTAATGACTCCCTTGACAACCTTTTTTTTCTCCCCGCCGCCCTTTCAATGGCCGGAGAATCCCTGCGGACCCTGAAATAACAGCTCGACAGCGGTGAAGAATCATGGGTGAACTGGCGGAGGGAGTAGGATTCGAACCCACGGTTCCGCTCAGCACGGAACAACGGTTTTCAAGACCGCCGCCTTCGACCACTCGGCCATCCCTCCCTTCGATTCGCTGACCGCTCACGTGCCTATAGACCCCCGCTCGCGGCCATGAGTTCCCTCGCGCGGCTCAATGAGCTCCCTCCCCCCGAGGTAGGGCACCAGAACGGGGGGAACCTTTACCGTACCGTCTTCGCGCTGAAAGTTTTCGAGAATTGCCGCCACTGTTCTCCCGACGGCAAGCCCGGAGCCGTTGATAGTGTGGACAAAGCGGGGCTTCGCTTTCGGGGACCGTCGATAGCGGATCCGGGCCCGCCGCGACTGAAAATCAAGGAAGTTGCTGCACGAGGAAATCTCCCGGTAGCGCCCCTGGCCCGGCATCCAGACCTCGATGTCGTAGGTCTTGGCCGCCGAGAACCCGAGGTCCCCGGTGCACAGGACGACCACCCGGTAGGGTATTCCCAGGCGTACCAGCACTTCCTCGGCGTTCCCGAGGAGAGACTCCAGCTCGTCAAACGACCCTTCCGGCTCCACGAACTTTACCAGCTCCACCTTGTTGAACTGGTGCTGCCGTATGAGCCCCCGCGTGTCCTTCCCGTGGGAGCCGGCCTCGCGGCGAAAACAGGGGGTGTGGGCGACGTAGCGGGCCGGCAACTCTTCGAAGGAAAGAATCTCGTCCCGGTGAATGTTCGTCACCGGGACTTCCGCCGTCGGCACCAGGTAGAACCTCCCGCCGTCGAGACGGAAGAGGTCTTTGTCGAACTTCGGAAGCTGTCCCGTGCCGAAGAGACTCTCCTCGTTGACTATGAAGGGCGGCAGAACCTCCCGATAGCCGTGCTCGACCGTGTGCAGGTCGAGCATGAAGTTGATGAGCGCCCGCTCGAGCCTGGCGCCGAGGTCCCAGTAGAGGGCAAAGCGGGCCCCTGTGATCTTGGACGCCCGTTCGAAATCGAGAATACCCAGCGTCTCTCCCACCTCCCAGTGGGAACGGGGAGCAAAATCAAAGACCGGGGGCTCGCCCTGTCGACGGATCTCGACGTTTTCCTCTTCACTCGCTCCCTTGGGAACCGACGCGTCCTGGAGATTGGGGAGGTAATGAAGCCGTTCTTTGAGGGACTCCTCGCATTCCCGCAGTTTCTGCTCCAACTCCTTTATCGTGTCGGAGACTTCTTTCATCGCGCGTATTTCCGCTTCAGCGCTCTCCTGCTTCTGCTTCTTCGCCGCGATTTCCCGGGAGGCGACGTTCCTCTTTTGGCGTCTGTCCTCGATGTTTCTCAGGATCTGCCGCCGATCGGCCTCGAGCTCGCGGAGCGGTCCGAGATCGATGTCGAGCCCGCGTTCGGCTATTTTCTGTCCCAGGAGGGAGAGGTTCTCCCTGACATACTTCAAATCGAGCATCGTTATTTCTCAGTCTCCGCCCGTTGAGGCTGGCCCGTTCCGCTGTTGAGATGTTTCATGTGCGCATCAGGTGACAGCCAGCATGCGTTCGAGAGCGGACACCGCTTTTTCCCGGATCTCTTCCGGAACGTTGACTTCGTTGTTCTCTTTCTCGAGCACTTCGAGAAGGTCCTCGAGGGTGGTGATCTTCATATTGGGACAGACCATCTCTTCCGAGGCGGGGTAGAGGATCTTGCCCGGGTTCTCGTTTCTCATCCGCGGGATCACGCCGGTTTCGGTCCCGATAATGAACTCCTGTGCCGGACTCTCCTTGACATACCGGAAGAAGCCGGTCGTGGACCGAACGGCGTCGGCCAGCTCCAGGACCTCGAGCCGGCATTCCGGGTGGGCAATGAATTTCGCCTGCGGGTGCTCCCGCTTCAGGGCCAGGACGTGCTCCGCCCGGAGACGGTGATGAGTGGGACAGACGCCTTTCCAGAGAACAAGCTCTTTGGAGGTTTCCCTCTGCAGGTAGCGGCCCATGTTCCGGTCGGGAACGAAGATCTGCCTGGCGGCGGACATCGACTCCACCACCTGGAGCATATTCGCCGAGGTGCAGCAGATGTCGCACTCGGCCTTAATCGCCGCCGTCGTGTTGATATAGCAGACCGCCGGAAGCCCCGGGTTGTCTTTTTTCAACCGGCGCAGGGCATCGACGGAGAGGGTGTCGGCGAGGGGGCAGCCGGCTTCCAGGACCGGCATCACGACTTTTTTCCCCGGCGAAAGGATTTTGGCGCTTTCCGCCATGAAGAAGACCCCGCAGAAGACGATCATCCGCGCTGACGTCCTGGCCGCCTGCTGGCTCAGTCCCAGCGAGTCTCCCACCAGATCGGCCGCCAGCTGAACCTCGTACCGTTGATAGTTGTGCGCCAGAATAACGGCTTCTTTCTCCTGCGCCAGCCTTCTTATTTCCCTGATGAGTTTTTCGTCCTTGCCATCCATGGCTTTCTCGCCCCCACTCCAAGCAGTCGCAACCTACCGGTAACTTTTCATTGTAATAAGGAAAAGGTTCATAAATCAACAGCCACCTTGTCACTTTCCCGGCGGACTCCTACAATGCCCCCATGAGAAAGCGCCGCCAAACCGGCCCGGTCCCCCTGGCCGACATCCTCCGGGAAAGGTTCTCTCAGCTCGGCTGGGAGCGGAAGATACGGGAACAGGAGATACTGAGCCGGTGGGACGAAGCGGTGGGGCCCCAGATTGCCGGGCGGACGAGACCGGTCGCGGTCAGGAACCGCCGGCTCACCGTCGCCGTCGACAGCCCTGCCTGGGCGCAACAACTCTCTTTCCTCAAAAAGGACCTCCTGCGACGCTTCGAGACTCTTCTCGGCGCCGGAGTGATCGAGGACATCTTTCTCACGAGCGGCCCGGTCGAGCATAAACCGAAAGAAGAGCCGCCGACCGAGGCCGAGGAACTCCCCCTGACTCCGGAGACCATTCGCGCCATAGACGACGAAGCCTCCCGCATCTCCGATGTCGATCTGCGGGAGGCCTTTCGCGACACCCTCCTGGCCGCTAGCCGCCGACGGAAGGATCCTCGCTGACGGGAGGCTCCCAGGTCTGCACGAAATCGTGCACCTCGATCTCCTTCATGCTGTGAGTCACCAACGCGGAGCTGGTGCGCGTTCCGACCCTCATCACTTGAAGCTGTCCGATAACGGTGATGTTCCCGGCGACTACCTCCCGGTACACGACAAACATGTCGCCCGGCTTCACGCCTTCATTCGCGCCCCGGTCGAGATAGACGACGTCTCCCTCTCCATGACCGTATCTTGGCTCCCGGGTCGCTACAATTAAACCTTCCTCGGTCTTCTCGAGGCAGAAGGTCGTCTCCCGCGGTCCGATGATGTTCTTCTCGAGCACATCGTCGGGATCGAAGGGGAGCGCCAGGTCACCGATCTCGATGCTGTCGACAGTCTGGCGCAGCATGGCCCTCGAGGTGCCTTCACCGGGGCAGTTGACCTCGGCCCACCCCATGATTCTTACCAGCCACCCCAAATCCTCCTGGGTGCGCGGGTGAATAACTTTCTTAATGGGGCGCACGATGGTGAACATCGTCCCTTCGTCGGCGACGGTTCCAAGGAAGATCTCGTCACCCTCACTGAAGCCGATCTTGTCGGCGACGGCCGCCACCACCGCCGTCTCGGGCAGCTCGGTGGTGATATAGCCCGAAGCTCGGTAGAAATGGCTGTTGATGAAGGGAATGAGCTTCATCACGACAGACGTGTCATCCTCCTCGAAATCGGCGGGCGTCACGACTTCCACCGGCAGTTCGGGGGGCTCTTCCACGATGACCTTTTCGCTCTCCTCCACCTCGGTGCCGCTGCTGACGGCGATGGCGTCAGCCGGCTTCTCGGCGGGAAGCCCAGGCACGACCAGCGCGTCCCCGGGATATATCAGCTGCGGGTCCGTAACCTGCGGATTCGCCTCAAGGAGCTCGCTCCACTTGTTCACGTCTCCGAGAAGCTCGCCGGCGATGCCGGAAAGGGTGTCTCCGGACCTGACGATGTAAGTGTTCTCCTCTCCTTCTCCGGCTTCACAGACACTCGCCGGCGACAGGAGGAAGGCCGGTTGCGCGAGAAGTACTGCCAGCAGCCATAACACTGTCCGTTTCATTGGATACTCACCTCTCTCTCCCTGCGATTTGTTTCCATTCGGCCACCAAGGGCATTCCCGGTTTTCCGCTACCTCCACTGGGAAAGCCTCTTTTCCGATACCCCGGCCTCATCCGACACCGGGTATTTGCTGATGACATCCTCAAGGACCTCCCTGGCTTCCTGGTCACGGCCCAGTTCCCTGAGGGCCAGCCCTTTCTTGAGCAACGCCGCGGCCGCCTTGTTGCCGGTGCTGTAGTACTTCTCCACCCTTCCGAACTCGATGACCGCCTGCTCGAATTTCTTCTGGGCGTAATAGCACTCTCCGATCCAATACTGGGCGTTGTCGGCGAGATCGTGATCAGGGTGGTTGACGACGAACTCCTCGAACTCCAGGATGGCACGCCGAAAATTCTCCTGGGTGAAGCTGTCCAGGGCGGAACGATAGAGATCGGCCGCCCCCTTAGGCGGCCTGACGACGATTTCCTCGGGCGGCTCGGTTGCCGGCAGTGATTTTATTACGAACGGCGCTGGAATCTCCCTGACCATCGGCCGGGGCGGCGGCGATGTGCGGCGGGGCGGGGCGGAAAGAACCCTGCTTCCCGGCATCTCCATCTCGTCGAGGCGCCGGTTGGCACCCTCGACCCCTTCGCCGAGCATCCTGAAGCCGTTGTCGAGCATCTCGATCTTCGCCTGCTGCTCGCCCTGCCGGGACTGGAGGTCGACAATCTGTTTCTGCTGCAGCCTCACCTGCTCTCGCAGGGTCTGCATTTCCCCCCCGCCGGTGGCACAGCCGGTCAGCAGAAGCGGGCCTGCGATCCACACCCACGCAAAGCGGCGACTCTTCATTGTTCACCCCCCCCGCTGTAGTTTCATGGTCATGCAGCGCGCCAAAATGAAACTCCGCCATAATCCTAAGCATTTTCATTGCTGAATGTCAAGCAAGATATCAAGAAAAAATGTCCCTTCGGTTCCCGAGCCGCGGCGAAAAAGCGGCACTCCCAGGGGAGGGGAGCTAAAGTTGACGGTCTCGTAAAAGGTCCAGATGCAGCGCCACGCCGCAGATGGGCTTTTTCCGAGACCGTCAAAGTTCGTTTACTACCAGGCCGGTGATGAGTTTGGGATGAAAGTTTGTGGACTTCTGCGGCATCTTCTGTCCCGAAACGGCGATGTTCCACACCTGGTCGATCCCCGTCGGCCGCAGGAAGAACGCCGCCCCTTTTTCCGTTGCGCGCACCCGGGTGACGATTTCCTCCGGACGGGCAACGAAGGCCATCTTCCCCTCCTGGACCAGTCGCGGCTCTTCGAGACCGAGAAGGTTCCCGAAAATAACGTGGTGCAGCACCGTCACATCAAGCTTCGCGACCTCCGGCGACGTTCCCCGGCGGCAACGGGAGGAAAGATCGACACCCTCCTTCACTCTCAGGACGCTGAAAGTTTCCCGGCCGTCGTAGAACACAAAGGCCGTCTTGTCACGCGGTTCGGCCGCCAGGGCGTCAAGAATTCTTTTTCCCGTTTCCTCTCCACTCCCCGCGGCGGGGTGTTCCGTCAGTTCGAAGGCTTCCCCCACCCTGGCGGAGATCGCCGCCGGATCATCGATCGTCAGGAGGCGGTGAAAGGGAAGAATCCTCAGCCCCGGAGATTCGATCGGAACCAGGAACATCATGACGTAGTCGTAGTCACCCCGGAAGCCCCCCGGGTTCTCGCGCATCCGGCGACGATACTCCAGGGCCGTCTCGTAGCGGTGGTGCCCGTCGGCGATGATAAACTGCTTTTCGTACATCTGGCCGTTAATCCAGCTGTGAAACTCCGGGCGCGACAGGCGCCACAGCCGGTGGGCGACCCCGTTTTCATCTTCGAAGGCAACCTCGGGAGGGGCAGCCGTTTCGGCCGCCAGCCTGTCCTGAACCTGACCGCCGGCATCGGAAAAGAGCGAGAAGATGGGACTGAAGTTGGCGCGGCAGGCGGTGAGCAGCCTGAGCCGGTCGGCTTTGGGTCCGCTCATCGTCGATTCGTGCGGATAGGCTCCTTCCCCGAACTCCGTCAGGGCCACCCTCGCGATGAAACCGAGTCGCTGGTAAAGCTTTCCCCCCCACTCGTAGTCCTGCCGGTAGGCATAGATCGACGGTTCGCTGTCCTGTCGCAGTACGCCCTCCTGCCGCCACTGGCGGTAGTAGGAGGCGGCCCGCTCGTAACGGCTTGACAACCCGTCTTCCTCTTCCCTGGTGAGAATGAGTCGCACCACGTTGTAGGGGTGACGGGCGTAGAATTTTTCCTGCTCCGCCGGAGATATCATGTCATAGGGAGGCGCCACGACGGGAGAGATGTCGGGTACCTTTTCCGAACTGTAGCGCACTCCCGCAAAGGGTGCGATCCGCAAATGGTCCGTCAACGTTTTTCCTCCAGACAGGAATGCCCGCACATGGTGATTAGCGATTGACCGCCGTGAGCCAGCGACGGTACTTTTCTTTCTCCCCCCGCACGGCAGCGAAGAACTCCGACTGTATCAGTTCCGTCAGCGGTCCGGGCCTGACAGTTCCGATGTCCCGGTGGTCGACCTCGCGAATGGGAGTGATTTCAGCCGCCGTGCCGGTGAAGAAAGCTTCGTCGGCGCTGTAGAGCTCATCACGAGTGATATTTTCCTCCCGCACCTCGATACCGTTGTCGGCGGCGATCTCCAGCACCGACTGCCGGGTGATCCCTTCGAGCACTGAATTGAGAGGGGGGGTTTTCAGCATTCCCCGCCGGGCGATAAAAACATTTTCTCCCGATCCTTCCGAGACGTTCCCCCCGATGTCGAGGAAGAGCGCCTCGTCATAGCCGTCCTGCACCGCCTCCACCTTGGCCATGATGGAGTTGACGTAATGGCCGCAGACCTTGGCTTTGGTCATGCTGATATTGATGTGCTGCCTTGTGAACGAAGAGGTCTTGACCCGGATGCCGTTCTTCAGGCCGTCATCCCCCAGGTACGCACCCCAGGGCCAGACGGCGATAGAGCAGCGCACGGGATTATTGCCCGGATAGAGACCCATGGCACCGTAGCCAAGGTAGACCAGGGGGCGGATATAGCCGGAAGAGAGTTCGTTGACCCGGAGCGTTTCCAGGACGGCCTCTTTGAACTCTTCGTTTTTATAAGGTATTTTTACAGCTGAAATGTGTGCCGACGCATAGAGGCGATCGATATGCTCCCCCAGGCGAAAGACGGCCGGACCTTCCGCCGTCTGGTAACAGCGAATGCCTTCGAAGAGTCCCAAGCCATAGTGAAGAGTGTGGGTCAGCACGTGCACCTTGGCGTCCGCCCAGTCCACGAACTCCCCGTCCATCCAGATTTTTGAGGTTTCCTGGATCATATGCCTGCTCCTTCTAACTCGCCGGTGGATATCGGCCTCCGGGCCGGAAAAGTGCCCCACATCATAGGCGATTCATCCTTCTATTGTCAACGACGCGACTCTTCCTTCTTTTCCGGTTCTTCTTTTCCGGTTCTTGCGTTAAGATTGTTTTCATGATAATCACTTAGCGATGGATGCGTCCCTGGCTGAGACTCATAAACCGATGCAGGTCGTGGTTTTCACTCTCGAGGGGAAGTCCCTTGCCCTCGACATTCTCAAGGTCCAGGAAATCCTCAGGATGGTGGAAATCACACCGATGCCCAAGATGCCGTCTTTCGCCCTCGGGGTGATAAACCTGCGGGGGAAAATAGTGCCGATCATCAATATCCGCGAGAAACTCAACCTGCCGGAACGCAAGCCGACGGTCAAGACCTGCATCATCCTCATCCGTTCCGGTGAGCGGATGCTTGGCTTTCTCGTCGATGATGTCGCCGAGGTTCTGTCGTTACCGGCCGACTCTCTTGCCAAGCCTGAAAGCGGGCCGGACTGGGTCGAGTCCGATCTCTACCTCGGCGTTGGAAAGCTTCCCGGAAAGCTGCTGGTCGTCATCGACAGCGACCGGCTCCTTTCCCCGAAGGAAGAAAGGCAGCTCCAGAAAGCCCACAAGGGCCCGATGCCTTTCCAGGAATGATGCTGTACGGGATTCGGTCTTACTCTGACGGGCTCGGAAAAGGTCCAGATGCAGTGCAACGCCGCAGATGGGCTTTTTCCGAGCCCGTCAGGTCAGATGATTCGTTTTTCTCCTCGGATAGTCCTGACGAGAAGCACGCCGCTGTCGATCCTGAACTCTACCGACCGACCCTCTTTTCCCTCCCGTGTCCTCGCCGACAAGCGGCAAATTATGTGATTTCAAGATGTTTTTCACTGCTTCTACATTCCGTTGTCCGATGTCGCCCTGGCCTTCACCGGCGAGATCGAACATGCAAGACCCGCCGGCGATCTTTGCCGTCATGAAGGAGCGCTTTCCGCCCATTTCTTCAAGGGCTAAAATGGCCGCTGGAATCGCTATGTCGGCATACTTGTTCATGTTTTCTCCCTCGCGCCGTTTCCCGGAAGATTTCCGTGGAAGCATGATATGCGTCAGCGATCCTATTCGGCTCTCGCCCTCGAAGATGGCAATGACTACGCAAGAGCCGAGACCGAGAGTCACCAGCACGCCACCCGGACCGGCTGTCTTGAGCTCTGCCATTCTGACGGCCTGACGTTCCATGCCCGCCTTCTATTCCCCGCGGCCGGTCCCTTCCAGAGCCCGCAGCATCACGTCGAGGGTGTGCGGATCGGGGAGGAGGAAAAAGTGCCCTTTGATTTCTTCCCTGCCTTCAGTGAAAGCCGTCTCAATAACGAGCGCCTTGTCGGCGAGACGGGAAATCTCGATCAGGACATAGTCCAGAATCGACCCGGCCATGTCGTAGGCGAACCCCGGTACCGAAGGAATCAGGCTGAGGCCGGTCAACTGGCTGATGGCACTGAGAAAGGCCGATGAGAGAATGTTTCCCACTTCCTTGATAGTCGAAACGCTCATCTCGTCCTGGAAATCGGACAGCATTTCCTGTCCCGTGGCCAAAGCGACGATGGCGCGCGCGCTCGCGGCGGGAAAAATCATGAAGATGTTCCCCCGGGAGTCACCGAGGATCTGAAAATAGAGACCGGCGACGAGAGCGTCGGCACCACCGGCAATTTCCGCCACCTTGCTGATGTCTTCAAGGACGACTTCGGGCACTTCGAGGTTGATCCGGCGACCGATAAGCTGTGAGAGCGCCGTGGCGGCGTGACCGGCACCGATATTCGACACCTCCCTGAGGATGTCGATCTCCCTGCTGTTCAGTTTTTCGAACATGCACCAGTTAAACATAGCATTCCGGAGATCGTCAAGCTCTCTGCTTACCCCTTTTTTCTCCTTGTTTCAAAAGACGTTTTTTGGTATTATCACGGGCGTGGAAGCAGGCTCGGCATTTCCCTCGGAAAAACAATCTAATGATATCCAGTTACGAGCCAGATTGCTTGACTGTAACGCTTTGTTTTTAAATCGTTTTTTCTTTTCTCCACAGCTGTTGAAAAGCCTGTGTGTAACATAGGCCGTCTGAAAGCCGATTATAGCTGATGAATTAGGAACTTAGGGCCTTCGGCAGGATGGAAAGAAGGCCCCCTCAGGAAGGGCATTAACCGCTCTCGCTCACTGCTCCATGGAAAACGAATACCAGCCAGACAATATCTGGGAAGAAGTCAAAGAAAAGATCCGCGCCCAGGTGAACGACCAGAGTTTTCTCACCTGGTTTGCACCGACCACGCAGGAATCCTACCAGAACGGTTCCCTCGTCATCAATGTTCCGAACAAATTTTTCAAAGACTGGCTCAGCGAGAATTACGGGAACATTGTCCAGGAAACAGTCTCCTCGATTGTAGGTCGGGAATGTGTCGTTCTCTTCCGGATCAAGGAGGGAAAACAACGCCGCGGTGCTTCCGACAACCGGCAACTGCCTCTGCCGGAAGTGAGAAGCCTGCAGCACGGCCTTCCCGCTCTCAACTCGAAGTACACCTTTGAGAGTTTCGTCGTCGGTTCGAGCAATCAATTTGCCCACGCCGCCTGTCTCGCCGTCGCGCAGTCGAAGTCCCGGACATACAACCCCCTTTTCATCTACGGCGGTGTCGGGCTCGGCAAGACGCACCTCCTCCACGCCATCGGCTGTCGCTTTCTCGACAAGAACCCGGGAGCCAAGATATCCTACCTCTCGTCCGAGAAATTCATGAACGAGTTGATCAACTCCATCCGTTATGACCGTATGCACTCTTTCCGCAACCGCTACCGCAACATGGATCTTCTCATGATCGACGACATTCAGTTCATTGCCGGAAAGGAAAAAACACAGGAGGAGTTCTTTCACACCTTCAATTGCATTTATGAATCGCACAAGCAGATCATCATTTCGAGCGACAAAGTGCCGAAGGACATACCCGACCTCGAAGAGCGTCTTCGCTCTCGTTTCGAATGGGGACTCATAGCCGACATTCAGTCACCCGACCTGGAAACAAAAATAGCCATTCTGAAAAAGAAGGCCGACCTCAACCGGATAAAACTTCCCAATGATGTCGCCCTCTTCATCGCCCGCAGCATTACTTCCAACATTCGGGAACTCGAAGGCTCACTCATTCGGCTGGGGGCCTATGCTTCCCTTTCCGACCAGGAGATAACCGTCGATTTTGCCCGTGAAATCCTCAAGGACACCCTGGCCAGCGCCGGCAGGGGGGTAACGATAGACGCCATAAAAAAAGAAGTGGCGGCCTTTTTCAGTCTTAAGATTTCCGATCTTACTTCCAAGAGAAGAACTCAGAACATCGTCTTTCCCCGGCAGGTCGCCATGTACATCTGTCGGAAAATGACCGACTTGTCGCTGCCAGTCATCGGCAAGGCCTTCGGCGGTCGCGATCATTCTACCGTTATCCATTCCATCAATCTTATAGAGAGAAAGATGGCCGACAGTATCGAAGTAAAGAACAGTGTCAACGTTATCTCGAAGAGATTGAGCGGATGATTCTTTTCACCGGAACTGCTGTAGAAAGATTGATCTTTCTCTTGTGGAAAACCATATCGCGGACTACCTGTTGAAAAGGAGAGAAAATACCCACATGTTGTACACGAATCTAAGTTATTTCACGGATAAGCTTTTTTCGTGTTTTAAGCTTTTAAACAGCTCCTATTACTACAACGGTTTTAGATTCTCTTATACAGGAAAAAGAGGAGGAACCTGTAGATGGAAATAATCGTCAAGAAATCCGAACTCGTCAATGCTCTCGCCAGGGTCCAGGGAATAGTGGAGAAAAAGAACACTGTTCCCATACTTTCCTGTGTTCTTCTCGAAGTGGAAGGATCACATCTCTTTGTTTCCGCCACCGATCTTGAAATCTCCCTCCGCAGCCGCTATGAGGCTGATGTCTCGAGCGAGGGAGTTGTCACGGCACCGGCGAAGAAATTGTTCGAGATAGTTCGGGAGCTTTCCGACGGCAACGTGAGAATTACGGCGGATGAAGGCGGTTGGGTGAAAATTGAACAAGGACGGTCGCGTTTTAAGGTGATGAGTCTTCCCAAGGAGGATTTCCCAACCAATCCCCAGGTCGAAGATGGTGAAAAAATAGAGTTCGAACAGGCGGTTCTCAGTGAAATGATCGACAAGACGGGATTTGCCATGTCTCATGATCAGACGCGGCACGCCCTGAACGGCATTCTCTGGGAGATGACACCCATCGACGGAGGCGAGGTTGAGTGTCGAATGGTGGGAACCGACGGACACCGTCTGGCTTATATCAAGAGGCTCTGCCGCGGAGAAGTGGCGGAAGTGAAGGGGGCGATTGTTCCGAGAAAGGCGATCGTGGAATTGAAGAGGCTCATTACCGAGAGTGGTGGGGAAAAAATTGAAGTCTTTCTGCAGGAGAACAGAATGTCTTTTCGCCTCGGGGAGAGCATCATGATAACTCGCCTGGTTGAAGGGCAGTTTCCCGACTATCAGCAGGTTATTCCCAGTGAGATTCTACGGAAAGCGGTCGTGGATCGTGAGGCTTTCTATCGGGCCGTGAGAAGAGTTTCCACTCTTTCGACGGACCGTTCGACACCGCTTAAATTCACCTTTAAGGAAGGTGGTGTGACGATTTCGGCCGTGAATCCGGAAGTAGGCGAAGCGACGGAGGATCTGGAAGCGGATTTTCATGGAGATGATCTCGAGATCGGTCTCAATGCCCGGTATGTGATCGACACTTTTTCGGTCATTAGTGAAGACAAGGTGAGGATAGGCATGAATGAGTCGCTTAGCCCCGGACTGGTTCAGCCAGTCGGCGACGATGACTATCAATGCGTCATTATGCCTATGAGACTCTAGAATAAATAGACAGGGAGAAGGAGCAAACATATTCATCGGTTGCAGGCAGCTGGAAAAGAGATAATAGAGGCGGGAAAAGAATTGAGCGAGAAAGCAGTTATTGATAAAAAGAAGTATGGAGCTGATAGCATCCGTGTGCTGGAAGGACTCGAAGCCGTTCGCAAGAGGCCGGCCATGTACATCGGCAGCACAGGGTTCGATGGGCTGCACCATCTCGTTTACGAAGTGGTGGACAACAGCGTCGACGAAGCACTGGCCGGTTTCTGCACGGAAGTGAACGTGTTCATTCACAACGACAATTCCGTGACAGTTGTCGACGACGGTCGCGGAATCCCCGTCGACATGCACCCGACGGAAGGGGTGTCGGCCGCTGAAGTGGTCATGACGAAACTGCATGCCGGCGGGAAATTCGACAAGGACAGTTACAAGATATCCGGCGGTCTTCACGGTGTTGGCGTATCGGTGGTCAATGCCATTTCGGAATGGCTGGAAGTGGAAATACGGCGGGAGGGAAAAGTCTATCAGCAGACTTACGACAGGGGAGCACCGAGAATGCCCCTGGAGGAAGTGGGCAAGACACGTTCGAGAGGAACGAAAGTCACCTTCAAGCCCGATTCGAAGATATTTGAAGTCCTGGAGTTTAATTTCGACACTCTTTCGAAGAGGCTCAGGGAACTATCCTTTCTTAACAAGGGACTCAAAATAACCGTCAAGGACGAGCGGAGCGGAAAGGAACACGAGTTCTGCTATGCCGGCGGCATCGTATCCTTTGTCGAACACCTCAGCCGCAACAAAAGCCCGATTCACCGTAAGCCGATCTATGTGGAGAGAGAAAGGGAAAAGGTTCAGATAGAAATAGCCCTTCAGTACAACGACAGCTACCAGGAGCAGCTTTTCTCTTTTGCCAACAGCATCAATACCAGGGAAGGCGGGACGCATCTCTCGGGTTTCAAGGCGGCTCTCACCAGGACCATAAACAGCTACGGAACCCAAAAGGGTCTTTTCAAGGATCTCAAGAGCACCCTTTCCGGCGATGATGTGCGTGAAGGTCTCACGGCAGTCATAAACGTGCGGATCGGTGAACCGCAGTTTGAAGGTCAGACAAAGACGAAACTCGGAAACTCCGAGGTCAAGGGAATCGTGGAATCCGCCGTCAACGAGGCCCTCGGTGAGTTTTTCGAGGAAAATCCGAAGATCGCCAAAAAGATAACCCAGAAATGCGTCAGCGCCGCCACGGCCCGGGATGCGGCTCGCAAGGCGAGAGATCTCGCCCGCCGCAAAGGAGCCCTCGAGGTCAGCAATCTTCCGGGAAAGCTGGCTGACTGCAGCGAGAGAGATCCCGCCCTGAGTGAAATATACATCGTCGAGGGAGATTCAGCCGGCGGATCGGCCAAACAGGGAAGGGACAGGCGTTTTCAGGCCATCCTTCCCCTCAAGGGAAAAATTCTCAATGTCGAGAAGGCCCGCTTTGAAAAAATGCTCAATTCCGAGGAGATAAGGATCCTCATCACCGCGCTGGGAGCGGGAGTGGGCGTGGACGATTTCAACATCGACAAGGTTCGGTACCACAAGATCATCATCATGACCGACGCGGACGTCGACGGAGCACACATCAGGACCCTTCTTCTGACCTTCTTTTTCCGGCAGATGAGGGAATTAATTGAAAGGGGATATCTCTACATAGCCCAGCCGCCGCTCTTTCGCGTGAAGAAGGGAAAAGAGGAGCAGTACGTGAAAAACGAGCGGGAACTCGAGGAAATACTCCTCGAGATTGGCAACCGCAACCTCACTCTGGAGGCCGGCGAGAAAACAATCAAGGGGAAGACGCTGCTGAACTTCCTCAAGCAGATGGTTCGTCTGGAGCACAACATTCAGAGCCTTGCCCGAAAAGGATACAGTCACGCCCTGATCCGTGCTCTCGTGCGGACGGGCTTCGTCAATACGGCTCTTCTGAAGAACAAGGAAGAGCTGGAAGAGCAGATAAACAGGATCAGTGCTTTTCTTGACGATCGCTTCGAGCACGTGAGACTCGTCGACGCGACACTGGCGGACGACGAAGAGCACAACACTCACCGGGTGATCTGTCAGATCGACGACCAGGGAGATATGGTGCGCAGCGTCATCGATACGGAGCTGCTGAAATCGCCGGAAATAAAGGCCATACGGGAATTGAGCGGAAGTCTCGGAGAACTCGGAAAAGAGGCCTTCACTCTCACTCACAACGGGACGGAATCAATAATCCGCGGGATCGACGAATTGATAGAGTACGTTCTCAAGGAAGGGCGAAAGGGAATGTACATCCAGCGTTACAAGGGGCTCGGCGAAATGAATCCCGACCAGCTCTGGGAAACTACCATGGATCCGGCGGCGAGAACGCTGTTGCAGGTGGTCGTCGAAGACGCCGTTGAGGCGGAACACACCTTCAGCACGCTTATGGGAGACCAGGTCGAGCCAAGAAGACAGTTCATCGAGGAAAATGCCCTGAAGGTCAAGAATCTCGATATTTGATATGACTTCCAGCGCACCCCTCCCTACCCTGAAGGATAGACAACGGAGAACGGACCACTGATGGACGTGACGAAAAGCCGGACAACCATGCCCGAGAAAAAACTGCCGGTAAACATCGAAGACGAGATGCGGCAGTCCTATCTGGATTACTCCATGTCGGTGATCGTCGGACGGGCGCTGCCCGACGTGCGGGACGGCCTCAAACCCGTGCACCGGCGGATTCTGTACGCCATGGAGCGGGAAGGTCTGCAGAGCAACAAGAGATACAGCAAGTGCGCCGGTGTCGTCGGAGAGGTGCTGAAGAAGTATCACCCCCACGGAGACTCGGCCGTCTACGACGCCCTGGTGCGCATGGCCCAGCCCTGGAACCTGCGCTACCCGCTGATCGACGGTCAGGGCAACTTTGGTTCCATCGACGGCGATCCGGCCGCCGCCTACCGTTACACCGAAAGCCGCATGATGAAACTTGCCGGAGAGCTCCTGGTCGACATCGACAAGGAAACGGTGGATTTTACCGACAACTTCGACGGCACCACGCAGGAACCCACCGTGCTGCCGGCCGCCTTTCCCAACCTTCTCGTCAACGGCGCTACGGGGATCGCCGTAGGAATGGCAACCAACATACCGCCCCACAACCTGGGCGAGATAGTCGACGGTCTCGTGGCGATGATCGACAACCCGGAAATCAGCGTCGATGATGTCTGCGCCATCATACCCGGACCGGACTTCCCGACAGCGGGCTTCATTCACGGCCGCCGCGGGATTTACGAAGCCTACCGGACCGGAAGAGGGGTCATCCAGATGCGGGCCCGGGCGGTGGTGGAAAAATCCGCCCGCAGCGAGAAGGAGAGCATCGTCGTCACGGAGCTTCCCTATCAGGTGAACAAAGCGCGTCTCGTCGAGAAGATTGCCGACCTGGTGCGCCACAAGAAGATCGAAGGCATCGCCGACCTGCGGGACGAATCGGACAGGGACGGCATGCGGATCGTCATGGATTTGAAAAGAGACGCCATCTCGAAGGTTGTTCTGAACCAGCTCTATGCCCACACGCAGATGCAGACGAGCTTCGGCATCATCATGCTGTCTCTCGTCGACAATCAGCCGAGGGTCCTCGGCCTCAAGCCGCTTCTGAGCGAATTTCTCGATTTCCGGCGCGAGGTTGTCATCCGCCGGACCCGCTTCAAGCTCGCCCGTGCCGAGGAGCGGGCCCACATCCTCGAAGGCCTGAAGATAGCCCTCGACAACATCAACGCCATCGTCGAGCTGATAAAGAAGGCGCCCAATCCGGCGGAGGCCAAAAAGGGGCTGGTGAAGAAATTCTCCCTCAGCGAAGCCCAGGCCCAGGCCATCCTCGAGATGAGGCTGCAGCGCCTGACGGGACTGGAAAGAGGGAAGATCCTCGCGGAGCTGAAAGAGCTGAAGAAGAAGATCGCCGAGTACACGGCTCTCCTCAAGAGCGAAAAGCTCATTTTCAAGGTGATCAGGGAAGAACTGCTCGAGGTGAGGAAGGCCTACAGCGACGAGCGGAGAACAGAAATCATCGACTCCCAGGCGGAGGTGAACTTCGAGGACCTCATCGCCGAGGAAGAGATGGTGATCACCATCAGTCACCAGGCGTACATCAAGAGAAACGCCGTCTCCCTTTACCGCAGCCAGCACCGGGGCGGAAAGGGAATCATCGCCATGGAGACGAAGGCCGAAGATTTCGTAGAGCAGATCTTCATCGCCTCCACCCACAGCTATCTCCTCTTCTTCTCAAGTCTCGGCCGCCTCTACTGGCTGAAGGTGCACGAACTGCCTCAGGCCGGCCGGGCGGCGAAGGGAAAGGCGATCGTCAATCTCCTGCCGCTTCAGAAGGGCGAGTGGATTTCGGCGGTCATGCCGGTGCGGGCGTTTGAGGAAAACCAGTATGTGGTCATGGCGACTTCAGGGGGAGTGGTGAAGAAGACGAGCCTGGCCGCTTACAGCAATCCCCGCTCGGGGGGCATCATCGCCCTCAATCTCGACGAGGGAGACACGCTGATCGCCGCCGTGCTTATCGAAAAGGGTCGGGAGATCTTTCTGGCCACCGAAAGGGGCAAGGCCATACGGTTCGACGAGAAGGAAATCAGATCGACGGGGCGGGTCTCCCGGGGCGTCAGGGGCATCAAGTTCAGCCCCGGCGACAAGCTCATTGGGATGGAGGTGAGCGATCCCAACGCGACGGTCCTGACGGTGACGCTGAAGGGCTACGGAAAGCGTTCCGACGTCTCCAAGTACCGCCTGCAGAAGAGAGCCGGTTTCGGGACGATAAACCTCCGGATTACGGATAAGAACGGACCCGTGGTCGGCGTTCTCCAGGTGACCGACGAGGATGAAGTCATGGTCATCACTCAGAAGGGAAAGGCGATACGGATGCCGGCGAAGGGCATATCCAAGATCGGGCGGGCGACCCAGGGAGTGCGGCTGATCAATATGGCGGCCGGCGACCGGGTCGTGAGTGTCGCCCGGTTGGGAGAGAAGGAATAAGGGGGCGTGCGCCAGTGGCTGGCGACATCACGGTGGCCGCGGCTCCTCGGTCTGAGTCTGGCGCTGGCCGTCGTCGGAGCGTTCCTCCTCTTCACCGTCGGGCACCGCTACCGGGTCAAGAGGAGCTACGCCGTTGCCGAGAAGAACTGGGAAGAGGGTAACTATCGGAAAGCCGTGGAACTTTATCAGGCCGTGCTCGACGAACACCCATCCGATCCCCTTGCCGGTCAGGCCCATTTTCGCATCGGCAACACCTACTATCTCTTTCTTCGGCAGGAGAGAGAGGCCATTCTTGCTTTTCGTGACCTGACCAAGAAGGACCCGTCCGGTCCCTGGGGACTAAGGGCACAGAAGAAACTCGGGGAAATCTTCGAGAAGGGCCTGGAGGACTACCGGCAGGCCATTGTCGAGTACCAGAGGCTGATGAACCTCTCGCCCTCGGCGGCGGAGAGTGAGGAGGCGCAGCTGGCCGTGGCCCGGTGCTATTTCAAGCTCGGCGACTTCACCCAGGCCCGTGAGGAATTCGAGATTTTTCTGGAACGCTACCCCGGCAGTCCCCGCCGGGACCGTGCCCTCGACGGATTGGCGAGCACCTGCTACGTCACGCGCCGCTACCAGTCGGCCATCACCTACTATCGAAGGGTGATCGATGAGAGCCAGGACCAGGGACTCAGGGCCGAGGCCGGGTTCGGAATCGCGAGCTGCCTGGAAGAGGCCGGCAGCCACCAGTCGGCCCTGGAGCAGTTCATGGACATCAGGGGAGAATATCCGAACGCCGAGCTCGTCCAGCAGCGGATCGATCGACTGCGGGAAAAGCTCGCCGGGAAGAATTAGGAGAATGACATTGGATGACGCGACTCGCAAGCTGGACCTCTACGAGTTTCTGATGGACTTTGTGTCCCATGAGATACGCAACCCTCTCAATTCGATCATCATGTTCACCAATATGATGGCCGAAGGAGCCTATGGCGAACTCACGGAGGAGCAGCAGGAAATCATCAAGAGGGTTCTCGTGAGCGCCTACCGCATTGAGCACATGACCGGCGACTTCCTCAACATGAGGAGGGTGGACAGCCGCGAGGATCTCCTCCACCGGGAGTGGCTCAACCTGAAGAAAGACATTATCCTGGTGGCCCTGAACGACCTCTCCGACAAGTTTCCACACCTCGCCGGCCGTCTGTCGAGAATCTCCGAGGGGGACTGCAGTGCCGGGAAAGTGTTTGCCGACCGACAGCTTCTCCTCACTCTCTACGACAACCTGTTCTTCAACGCCATCAAGTACGGTCGCGAGGATGGGCGGATAAGCTGGGACTGTCTCCTGGAGGACGATCACTGGCTCTTCCGTGTCTACAATGAAGGGAAGGGGGTCCGGAAGGAGGATCTGGACGCGATCTTCAGCAAGTTTGTCCGCATCAAGGACGATGAACTGCCTCGCCAGCCGGGGACGGGACTGGGTCTCTACAACGTGCAGAGGATCGTTCATCTCCATCAGGGGAAAATCTGGGCGGAATCGGAATACGGAAAGAATTTTGCCGTGTGGCTCACCATCCCGCGGCCCACGAACCAGTAGGGAGAGGGAGCCGACGTAAGGGCAGTGAGCAGGTATCCGCGAGTCTTTGTTCCGCCGGAATTGATAAAAGAAAGAGAAGTCCGGTTCACGGTCGAACTTCTCCACCATCTCCGGCGGGTGCTCAGGATCCGCGGTGGCGATCATTTCCTCGTCACCGATGGGGAAGGGTGTGAGTATGTGGTGAAGTTCACAGCGGAGGAGGGGGGTGCGCGCGGGGAGATACTGGAGACCCGCCCGTCGACGTCGGAATCACCGTTGCGAAGCATCCTGGTCCAGTCCGTGCCGAAGGGAGACCTTATGGGACAGGTTCTCCGAAAATCAGTGGAACTCGGCGTGGGAGAAATCTGGCCGATTGCCACCGCGCGAACGGTGGCGGTGATGAAGGGCCGATCGCGGAAGGGGAGGCAGGAGCGCTGGCAGCGGATCGTCGAGGGGGCTGTCGCCCAGTCGGGCCGGGCGGGAAGGCCCCTTCTTCGTGAGACGCAGACCTGGGAGAAATGTCTGTCCGGCACGGTCGACGTGGAACTGAAGCTCCTCCTGCGGGAAGGGGAAGGACGGGGACTGAAAGAGGCCCTGCGCGAGATTACGGCGCTCTCCTCCGTTCTCATTGCCGTCGGCCCCGAAGGAGGATGGCAGACAGAGGAGGTGGCGGCGGCGGAGCGGGCCGGTTTTCTGGCCGTGGGTATGGGGCCTCGGACTCTCCGGACAGAGACGGCCGGGCCGGCCGCCCTGAGTGTGCTGCAGTTTCTTTATGGCGATCTGGGCCACCCCGCCGGGCGGGGAAAGCATTCGGTATTTCTTCCCAAAGACGTATAATGATCTTCCCGTGGCAGAGGGCCCAGGGGGAGGGCGGAGATTCATAAGCCGATGGAGGACGGTCTCGATGAAGTGTCCGGCATGCGGATATGTCAGCTTTGACGACCTTGAAAAATGCAAGAAATGCGGGGGACCTCTTCTTTCCCTTGAGCGGGAGCCGTCGGAAGAGAAGGAGTCGCTTCTCCAGGAGGAGCTTTTTTCACTGCGCCTGGATGAGGAAATGCCGCCGGAGGGAGAGACGGTGAACTCTCAAGAGCTGGGCGACGGAGAGGGCGAAGAAGAGGTTACGCCGTCCCCGTCCGATGAAGACGACGACCTCTTCCTCCCCGATCAGGAGTCTCCGGTATCGGTCACCGCGAGCGCGGACCTGTTATCGACGCAGGAGGCCCCCCTGCCTGCCTTCCCGGCCGAAGAGTCGCTGTCGGTCATCGATGACGAAAGCGAGATCCCTGAAGACCTGTGGGTTGAGGAGGGAGCCGGATTCCTCACGCGCCTGCAGGCTCTGGCCATAGATCTTGCCATCCTCGGCGGAGTCCTGACGCTCTTTATCGCCGCCGCCGGCCTGGTCCTTTCGACAAGCGGGTACGGGTGGACCAGGCTGAAGACACCCGAAGGCCTCGCCGCCCTCTTTCTCCCCTTCTACCTGCTCAGCCTCCTGCTGAGTTTGAGCTATTTCACTTTCTTTCTCGGGTGGAGCGGCCGGACGCCGGGCAAAGCGCTGCTCAAGCTCGATGTCAGACGCACCGACGGCGGGGAGATGACTTATACTCGAGGCTTTCTGCGCGGTGTGGGGTACCTCGTTTCACTCACCTTCGTCGGTCTCGGCTTCCTCTGGATCGCATTTGATGAACGCAAGAGAGGATGGCACGACTACCTCTGCGGAACCTGGGTCAAAGACCTCAAGAGCGAGATATGACGGAAAGTTGACAACCTCGGAGCGGGGGAGTAACATCGGCGTGCATTTGGCCGAGGTAGCTCAGCCGGTAGAGCAACGGACTGAAAATCCGTGTGTCCGCAGTTCGATTCTGCGCCTCGGCACCACGAGATTGGAACGGGGAGCCTGGCTCCCCGTTATTTTTTTTCCCGCGTCGAATCGCATCCGAAAAACATTGTGGTAAGGGTTCGCGCAAGAATAAGTTCACGGAATTCGCGCTCAGATTCAGGTCAGATTTGGTCGATCTGATCGAGTGAAACCGCAGGAATAGCAGGGCTCTTTTGAGGATTTCGCGATTGAGGATCGGCCGAATACGGCTTGGAGATGAGATGCGAAAATGGGAAGTTATTCTTGCGTGAGCCCTAATAAAAAGATCGTCCTGGGCCAGATAGGCGTGGGAAACTGGGGACCGAACCTGCTTCGCAATTTCATGAAAAGCGGACTCGGTGAGGTCCGTCTCGTCTGTGACCTGAAGAAGTCCCGGTATGAAAAACTCGACCTGGGAGAGGACGGTCCTTCGTACACCGGCGATTATCACGACATTCTTCGCGATCCCGACATTGAGGGGGTCATCGTCGCCACCCCCTCGGAGACTCACTATCCCCTGGGCCGGGAGATTCTTCGGGCGGGAAAACACCTTTTCGTGGAAAAGCCCCTTGCCCTCTCCAGCCGTGATGCCGGCCGGTTGGTCGATCTCTCCCGCGAGGCCGGGCGGATCATAATGGTCGGACATCTGATGATGTACCACCCCGGCATCCGGACGCTCTCCCGGATGGTTCGTGAGGGGAGCATCGGGAAGGTCTTCTTCATCGGCATCCGCCGCCGAAATATGGGGCGCCTCCAGAACGACTGCAGCGTGCTCTGGGATCTGGGGCCGCACGATATCAGCATTGCCCTGAAGGTGGTCGGACGGGCCCCCCTCCGGGTAGTGACGACGGGCCAGTCGTACCTTCAGCCTGAAATGCCGGAGGTGGCGTTCACGACGATCACCTTTGAAGGAGGGGTGCAGGCCCACCTCGAAGAGAGCTGGCTCGCTCCGGAACGGGAAAGAGAGCTCGTCGTGGTCGGTGAGAAGGGGATGATCGTCTTCGACGAGCTGGCCGCCGCGCCCCTGAAGCTTTTCAAGAAGTTCGTTCAGCTTCGGGGACGGCCCGAGGCCAGGGAATTCGATTATCTCGACAGCGGAACGGATACGGTCGAGGTGGCGACCGAGGAGCCCCTGGCGGAGGAGTGCCGCCACTTCCTCGAGTGCATCCGCGACGGGAAGGAACCGCTCAGCGGCGGCGAGAACGGCCTGCAGGTTCTCCAGGTGCTGGAAGCGGCCGACCGGTCCCTCAAGGCGGGCGGAAAAATCACACCAGTTGCGGGAGGAACGCAATGATACCTTTTATCGACCTGGGGGCACAGCACCGGGAAGTCGCGGAAGAGATCCGGTCGCGTCTGGAAGAGGAGATTCGGGCGGCCCGCTTCATTCTTGGTCCGGCGGTAACGTGTTTTGAGGAGGCCATGGCGAAATATCACGGGGTCCGGCACGGCATAGGTGTCGCCTCGGGAACGGACGCCCTCCTGCTTTCCCTCCTGGCGGCCGGTGTCGGTCCCGGTGACGAGGTGGTCACCACCCCTTTCACTTTCGTCGCCACCGCCGAAGTGATCCTGCACGTCGGAGCGAAGCCGGTCTTTGCGGACATCGAGGAAGAAACATTCAACATCGATCCCGTCCTGGTCGATCAGGCCGTGAGCGAAAAAACAAAAGCCATTATTCCCGTGCACCTCTACGGCCTGCCGGCCAAAATGGAGGAACTCGGCTCCCTGGCCGCCCGCCGGGGCCTGAAAGTTATTGAAGACTGCGCCCAGTCGACGGGCGCGAAGGTCGGCGGTCGACTGACGGGGAGCTTCGGTGACGCCGGGGCGTTCAGTTTCTTTCCCACCAAGAACCTCGGCGGATTCGGTGACGGGGGAATGGTGTTGACCGATGACGACCACCTGGCCGGGAAAGTGAGGATGCTGCATGGTCATGGGTCCGCCGAGAGGGACAGCTACGAGATGGCGGGGTACAACAGCCGGCTGGACTCGATTCAGGCCGCCGTTCTCGAGATCAAGCTGGGCCGCCTGGAAGAGTGGAACGAAATGAGGCGTCGGAGCGCCGCCCTCTACCGGGAACTTCTGGACGACCTCGAGGAGATCCGTCTTCCCGCCGAGCCTGACGGCTGTACGCATGTCTACAACCAGTTCACTCTCGTGGCCGAGAAGCGCGATGAACTGCGCCGATTTCTCGAGGAGAGGGGAGTCGGCACCATGGTGTACTATTCCCGGGTCCTTCACCGACAGCCGGTTTTCTCGGCTCTCGGCCTGTCTGCTGGCGACTTTCCCGTCTCCGAGAAGGCCGCGGAGACGGTGCTCTCCCTGCCGATCTATCCCGGACTCCCCAGGGAGTCAGTCCGGACCGTGGCCGCCGCGATCCGCGATTTCTATCGCCCCTGAGTCTTCCGGCAGCGCGGGAGAGCGGCGGCCTCCCGATATCCACCGCCGCACCGCGATCGACACATTCTCGACGGCTATCCCGTCCAGGCAGTCGAAGTGAGGGCAGCGGCGGCCGCGGCAGCGATGCTTTTCCGGGCAGTCGACGGGGGGAAGAAAGATGGTTCCCCTGGCGTGGTAGGGTCCCCAGCGCCTGGGATGCTGCACCTGCACCGGGCTGAAGAGGGTGACCACCGGCGTGTCGAGAGCGGTGGCGAGGTGCATCGGTCCCGTGCTGGGGCCGACGAAGACCGCGGCCCGGCGCAGGAGGAGGCCGAGCTCCACCAGATCGAGTTCTCCCACCATGTTCACGAACCGGGGGTGGCGAAGGTCCGGGATCTTTCCCATGTACTTCCCGTCGGCCGCTGTTCCCGTAGCGACCACGGTTGCGTTCCCTTCATGGAGAAGTTCGTCAATCAGCTCCCGGTATCTTGCCGCCGGCCAGTTTCCCGCGCTCCCGCCCATGCCGGGGTGAACCACAATGAGGGGCAGGCCCCCCTTTTCCGGGAAGAATCGAGCGGCCGGTCCTTGATCTTTTTTTTCCTTCGCCGGGGGGAGGAAGATGCGGGGCGGCCGGGGCTGGTACGACACCCCGAGTTCCCGCAGGAGAAGGCCGTTGAAGTCCGCTTCGTGTCGATGAGAGCGGGACCTTCCCTGTCGGACAGGGTGATTGAAGAGGAACCAGCTCCGGGGTTTTGAGACGGGCCCGATTTTCAGGGGTATCGGCAGCCGCCGGATGAGACGGGCAACGTCACGGTCGACGAAGAGGGCGACAAGGGCGTCAAAGTTCCGGGACGACAGCTCCCGGACAAGGTGGTCGGGGTCCCGTTCTTGCTCCGCCGGGATGGTGAAGACCCTGGCCAGGGAAGGATCATGCCGGAAAAGAGGGAGAAGGTCCTCCCGGATGAGAAGGGATATCTCGATGTCCCGCCGGTGCTCTTTCAGGGCCTGCCAGGTCGGGGAGGCGAGGATGGTGTCGCCGAGGCGATCGGTCCGGACAATGAGAACGTTCACTAAAGTTCAACTTCCTGCGGGTCACGATCCGAGGGAGAGACGCGCCAGTGCTCCGCGACGTCGAGGTCGGATATTTCCTCGAGGGGCAGCTTGAGGTATTTCCCCTTCCCTTCGACGGCGACGCTGCCGTCGGCCAGGAGGATCTCGGCCGTTCCTTCGAAGAGGCGGCTGGTGTTTCTCGTGATCCTCGCGATGACCCGTACTTCGTCCTCCAGGGGGATCGGCTTTCTGAACCGGGTCGTCAGTTCAACCGATACGCCCCAGACGTCGCCCCGGCCGGCCCGATTGATGGCGCGGCCGATCGTCTCGTCGAGGATGGCGGCCGCCAGGCCCCCGTGCAGGCGTCCGGGATACCCCTGGTGCTCGGGTCGCGGCTGGAAGACGGCGAGCAACTCCTCCTTTTCCAGTTCATAAAAAGACGCCTGCAGACCGGTGCCGTTGTTGAGCCCGCAGACGAGGCACATCGACGCATTCGGCTGTTTTGCGGTCACGCGACGGCGCATATTGTCCCGATCGAGACCCGTCACCCTGAGGGGGAGCGCAGGAAAAGCGTCTCCTCCAGCGACTTCCGTGCCCAGTGACAATCACTCTCGAAGACCGAGAGGGTGAGCATCCAGGTGGAGACGGCCAGGCCGAGAGGGAAGGCCAGCAAGAGGAAGCGAGCCAGGTGGCCGCGGTCGGCGGAAAGAAGAATGAGGAAGGAGACGATGAGGAGGAAGAAATACCAGACCGCCGAAAAAATGAAGATCTGCCGGTGGGGCCGCATGGTCACTTCAACCTCTGTTCCCGTCGTTCCGGCAAATAAACGGCCCTTGATGAAAGGCATGTAGGTGCTGCGGTAGGCATTGATGCGGTTGATTTCAAATCCCTCCTCCCCAACCCGTCCGCGGTAGACGAACGGCACCGCCCCCGGAGAGGAGTCGTCGCCGATGCTTTCGCCGATTGCCCCTCGCAGCCGGTCGAGGAAAGGAGCGGGGGGAGCGTCGACGGCAAAGCGGAACCGGCGCAGGGGAAGAGGGAGTTTCATCGTTCCCCCCAGTCAGAGTTCGCGTTCTTTTTTCGTCTGCAGGATGGTGTCGATCCGGCCCTTGAAGAGCTCCTCCTTCTGCCGCCGGAGAAGGTTGGAGGTGAAAGTGTCTATTTTGCCGGCATCTGATTCGCTGAGCTCACTGAAGGCCACGCCCATCATTATCGGGGCGTCGTCACTGGACGGTGTTACCATCCAGCCGAGCCTGCTGCTGATCCAGGTTGTCTTCACCGCGTATGTCTCAGTCGGGCTTCCGGCATCCCTGAGACTGAGAGATATCATCAAGCCGCGCGACATGTTGTCGACAAGCTTCAGCATTTCCGGCGTCTTGTCCTCTACCCGCAGGCAGGCGCCGCCGCGGCTGATGTTGTTTGTTTCGGCATGGAACAGCTCCCGGCCGTCGTCGACCTCCACTTTGACCAGCGCCTGCAGCGATACTTTTATTCTCGCGAACCGTCGTTGCGACTTTTCGCGAATATTCCCCTCATCGTCCCGCATGCCTTGCCCTCGTCTCGGGTCCCGCCGGACCCTTTCCCCGGCAGTTGAATTAGTGGCGGGAACGTGTGGGAATCGAACCCACCGCGGACGTGATTAGCGCCCGCCGGCCGGATTTGAAGTCCGGGGGGCCCACCAGTGACCCATCCGCTCCCGTACGATGAGTATTATAGTCTTGGGCGGAAAAATGTCGAGGCTGGATCAGCCGCCGGCCTGGAAGAGCGTCTCCCATCGATCCCCGGTGCGGCGATAGATCCCCTCGAGGTCGTCCTTGAGCTGATCGAGCAACTCCCTGGCCCTCTCCATGTCGGTCATGAGAAAACGGACGGTCACCCCGCAGTCGGAAGAGATCTGGCTCGGCACGGGGATGAGACGGACCTTCTCGAGACCGGCCTCTTTGAAAATTTTTTCCGCCTTCAGGACGGAATGGGTCGAGTGAAAGGTGACCACCCCGAAGTCGCCCTCTTCCTCCTTCATGACGCCGATCCTTTCTTGCGCGCGATGTAGGCGCAGGCATCGATGACGTGGTCGATATCCTCATTTGTCGTGAAGCAGCCCGGCGAGAGACGTACGGTGCCGGTGGGGAAGGTTCCGATGGTGCGGTGAGCTCCGGGGGCGCAGTGCAAGCCGACTCGCGTGAGCACACCGAAGGCCTCGTCGAGGAGGAATCCCACCTCCGAGGGGGCGACTCCCGGCACCGTGAGAGAGACAACCGACGTCCTCGGTTCATCGGGCCCGGGCCCATGGAGGGTAAGATTGTCGACGGCTCTCAGTCCCTCGATGAGGCGGCCGGCCAGATTTTTTTCGTGCCGGCCGATTTCCTCGACGCCCCTGTCGGCGATATACTTGATAGCCGCCTCCAGCCCGGCGAGACCGACGGCATTCTGGGTCCCGCTTTCGAGGACGTCGGGATAGAAGTCGGGCTGTTCTTCCAGCTCTGAATTGCTGCCCGTTCCCCCCCTCATGAGGGGGCGTATCACAACGCCCTCCCGCACCCAGAGGCCGCCGGTGCCCTGGGGACCGAGAAGGCCCTTGTGTCCGGTAAAGGCGAGGAGATCGACGCTGTCCCGTTCGACGTCTATCGGCACGACACCGGCGCTCTGGGCGGCGTCGACGAGGAAGAGCGTCCCGGCGGCGCGGGACATTTCTCCGATCCTCGACAGGGAAACGAGGGCGCCGGTCACGTTGGAAGCGTGAGAGACGACAAGGAGCCTGGGTTTCGACTGCAGGGATTGCTCGATGAGGTCGGGGTCGATACGGCCGGCTCGATCGCCGGGAATGACCTGAAGGCTGATTCCGCGGCGGCGGACCAGGTCCCGGAGGGGCCGCATGACGGAATTGTGCTCCACCGAGGTTGTCACGACCCGGTCGTTTTCCCGGAGCAGCCCGAGAAGGGCGATGTTCAGTGCCTCGGTGGCGTTCAGGGTGAAAATGATCCGCCGGGAATCGGGCGCACCAAAGAGCCCGGCCAATGCCTCGCGGCAGGAAAACACGGTCCGCGCCGCTTCCTGGGAAAGACGATGACCGGAGCGGCCGGGACTCCCGCCGACACGGTGGAGGAAGTGGACCATCGCGTCGGCGACGACCGGGGGCTTGGGAAAAGAAGTGGCCCCGTTGTCCATGTAAATGAGCTTCGCGTCAGTGTCCATCTTTCATGCGTGCCGAGGGGCGGAAGGAGAAACTCGAAAAGCGTTTTTCCCTCACGAGGGGTGCCGCCGCGCCGGCGACCATGGCGGCGTTGTCGGTACAGAACCGGGGAGAGGGGAAGAGCACTCTCCGCCCGGCGGAGCTGCCGGCGGCGGTCATCTTTATGCGGAGGCGGGAATTGGCGGCGACGCCCCCGGAGACGACGATCGTCGCGAGGTTTCTGTCGCAGGCCGCCTGGATGGTTTTTTCGACAAGGGAGTCGACGACCGCTTCCTGAAAGCTGGCCGCGAGATCACAGCGCGCCTGCTCGTCGAGCGGCGGGGCGTAGTGGTCGGCGAGGGGGCCGTCGATGGTGTGAGAGCCGAGGACATGATTCACGACAGCCGTCTTCAGGCCGCTGAAAGAGAAGTCGCTGGTGCGCGAGCGCTGCAGGCCGCGGGGAAAACGGACCGCCTCAGGATCACCGTTCCTGGCGAGAGAATCGATGACCGGGCCTCCGGGGTAGCCGAGGCCGAGAAATTTGGCGATCTTGTCGATGACTTCTCCGGCGGCATCGTCGCGGGTGCGGCCGACGAGCTTCAGCTGAAGGGGGGATGTTACTTCGAAGAGGCTGGTATGTCCTCCCGAGGCGACGAGGGAGAGAAAGGGAAAGCGGGGGCGGCGACGGTCGATAAAAATAGAGAGGGCATGGGCGTGAAGATGATTTACTTCCACCAGGGGAAGTGACCAGCCCATGGCGAGGGACTTGGCGAATGTCGTTCCGACGAGAAGAGCTCCGAGGAGGCCCGGACTTGAAGTTATGGCGACGGCCGCCAGGTCCCGGGGTTCCACGCCGGCCTCATCGAGGGCGGCCTTCACGACGGGTATGAGGTTTTCGAGGTGCTTTCTTCCCGCCAGCTCGGGCACGACGCCACCGTAGGGCGCGTGGGTCCGGACCTGTGAAGCTACTTCCGAGGAGAGAACGGTGAGACCGTTTCTTACCACCGCCGCCGCCGTTTCGTCGCAGGAAGTTTCGATGCCGAGAATGAGAAGGCCGCGCGATGGCGGGCGAAGTGCCATCCGGGTGCAAGCTTGGCTCATGAATAAACCGGGTTAATCAACGCGGCTGCCGGGAAGAGAGGAGAGGGCCTTTTCCCCGGGGCGGTAGCTCTGTATTATGAGTTTCGAGGCGGGAACCCAATCTATTCCGCTCTCAAGGAGCTGATCCCGCATCTCTTCCAGCACGGAGAGAGTATTGTCGTAGGGGTGTCCTATGGCGATGGCGCTTCCCTTGCGACGGGCCAGAGCCAGCAGTTTCCGGAGCTGTTTCTGAACGAACTCCCTGCTGTTCTCGGCATCGAGAAAGATGTCTCTCCGCGAGGCCGGCAGGTCGAAACGATAAGCCGTCTCGAAAGCGAGACTCTGGGAGGAGGTCTTACTGTCGAGAAAGAAGAGATTTCTCGACTTCAGTTCCAGCATGAGGAACTCCATTGCCTCCCGGTCGCTCGTGAGACGAGAGCCCATGTGATTATTTACGCCCTTGGCCCAGGGAACCGCTTTTAAGTCCCTGTTCAGCTGGTCACGCATCTCTTCTTCTGACATCTCGATGAAGAGACCTCCGGGACCGGGGTGTTTATCCGGGTAGCCGAGGGGCTCCATCGGCAGGTGAAGCAACACCTCGATACCGCTCTTGGCCGCCTCCCGTCCGGTCCAGCGGGAGTAGGGAAGGTCGGGAAGAATGGATGCCGTGAAAGGCAGTCCCAGGGCCGCCAGCCGCCTGAAGTGTGCTGGATTCTGGCCGAGATCATCGATGACGAGGGCAATCCGGGGGCGCTTCCCGGAGAGGTGGGCCGTCAGGGTGTCGGGAGAGGGGCGAGTTCTGACGACAATGGTTTCGACGATGACTTCCCCGCCCTTTCCGCGTATCGGGCGAGAGACCTCCACGATCATCTTTTCCGGACCGTCCCGGACCGTCATGACCGCGCCCGCCCGGCCGAGGGAGGACGCAAGCTCCAGGAGCCAGCTCTTGGTCGGGAAAGAGAGGGGTATCAGGATTTCCCGGCGATACTCCCGCCAGGCACCGCTGCTGCCGTGGCGCGGGTAAGACTCTTCACTGACGATCTCCTCGGGGTGGAGGCCCGAAAGATCAAGGGTCTCCGATACCGTGGCGTGCAGGTCTTCGCTGATCCGGTTGAGGGTGGTCGGCTCTTCCATGACGTGAACCCAGGGAAGAAAGGTTATGGCGGCTGTGCTGAGGGCGGCGAAAAGGGAGAGGAAGGTGACGAGGGCGAGGAGAATATTGCGTTCGATGGAAAAGAACCTTTTCAAGAACGCGGCAAGGACGGAAGGTCGGCGGGAAGGTTCCATGAACTGCTCCTAGGAAAAGCGGGCGGCCGCTTTCGGGACGATAGGGCGGATCAATTGACCGGCCCGGCTTTGGCGGTGGCCGTTGACTTGATCTTGTGGAAGATGTCCCAGGACTTGAGAAGGTCGAGGGCCCGCTGAAGCTGGTAGTCCTCGATCAGCTTCTCCGCGTCCTCGACGGTCTCTTCCGGTTTTTCTTCCTCGGCGGTATCGTTGGCGAGGTGGCCGTCAAGGTCCTTTTCCTTTATCAGGTCGTCACCGTGGCCGGCACTGGTTTTTATCGTGGCGGCGGCCACTTCGATATCGGGGATAATGCCGGTGTTCTGGATCGAACGGCCTTTGGGGGTGTAGTACTTTGCCGTCGTCAGACGGAGGCCGGAACCGTTCTCGAGGGGAAAGACGGTCTGCACCGAGCCCTTGCCGAAAGTCGGGGTTCCGAGAACAATAGCCCTTTCCCAGTCCTGAAGCGCTCCCGCCACTATCTCGGAGGCGGAAGCCGAGCCCACATTGACGAGAACCACCATCGGGTAGTCCGTTCTTCCGCCGCTCCTGCGAACGGTGAACTCGGAGTTATTGTTTTCTTTCCTTCCCTTGGTATAGACGACGAGTTTGCCCTTTTCGAGGAACCGGCCCGACACTTTCACCGCCTGGTCGAGGAGTCCGCCGGGATTGTTGCGCAGGTCGAGAATGAGACCTCGTAGATCGGGGCGCCGGGACCAGAGCTCCTGAAGGGCGGCGCGCAGGTCGCTGTCGGTCCGCTCCTGGAAGGAGGTGATCCGGACATAGGCGACTTTGTCGTCAAGGACGCGGTACTTGACGCTCTTGAGCTTGATAATGTCCCTGACGATCGTAAAATCTTTCGGTTCCTTGAACTCGTCGCGCATGATGGAGAGCACAACGGAAGTCCCGGGAACGCCGCGCATTTTCTTCACGGCGTCATTGATGGACATGTCTTTGGTGGGGTGCCCGTCGACGGCGAAAATCTTGTCGCCGGCCTTGATGCCGACGCGCCAGGCCGGGGTATCCTCGATCGGTGAAATCACCGAGAGGGTTGTGTCGGGCTTGCTGATGGTGATGCCGGGACCGCCGAATTCCCCCCTGGTGTCGACCTGCATCTCCTTGTACATTTCCTCGGTCATGAAGGAGGTATGCGGATCGAGCTCCTTGAGCATGCCGTCGATGGCGCCGTAGATGAGCTTCTGGCGATCGACGGTTTCGACGTGGTTGGATTCCACGAGGGAAAGGATTTCGGTGAAAAGCTTGAGCTGAACGTAGGTTTCCGACCCGGTGGCCACGGTGAAGCCGCTGCCCAAGAACACTAGGCCCGCCATGACGGCGACGCCGAGCAGAACCCCCCTGTGAAGTCGTTTTTCTCTCAACCATCCCATTATTACAGACCTTTCTCGCATTGTCCTGTCGCTCTCAGGCCCCCGGAGACGGACCGCTTTCGAAGCTGGCCAGGAATCCGAGGATCGCTTCGTCGAGACTCTTCGGCTCGTTAGATGCGGAGACTTCTTGCGGCGGTGCGGCTGCCGGGCTGGTCGCCTCTGCGGCCGGTGGAGAAACGGCTTTCTCTGCCGGCGGTGGCGGGCCGGCCTCGGCCGTCACCGGCTCGACCGCCTCTTTCTTCGGTCCTTCCTCGAACTGTCCGGTCAACACCGATTTCATCATGTTCCGGTGCTGCGACTTCATAATCTCCATAAGCTTGCCCTGGAAGGCTTCCTCGCCAAGGAGGTCGCTGTAGGAGGTCTTCTTCGAGGACAGGATGGCGCCCTTGAGGTAGAGAAGGGTCACGACTACCGGGTTGTCCACCCCGTTGTCTTCGGTCTGGGCATGGTAGGTCTGGCCCTTGAACTTGAAGTCAGTGTTGAAGCCCGTAAGTACCATCTTCTCTCCGGTTAGCGCAAATCACACACAGTCTATAATATATATCAACAAAAAGGAGGGCGCAAGAAGAGTTTGTTTTGTGTTTTTGAGAAGATAGCACACTTGGTCATCCCTGGCCGCCGCGGAGCATCCCGGCTACCTCCGCGGTGTAGCTTCCGGGGGAGCGGAATATTACGAGGGGTGGAAGAACCTTGAGTCCCCGACGGCCCCCCCGGCGGGCTGAGATCAGGGCCATCTCCGGGGCGGAATCAGGAAAGGAGTGGACGAGGCGCAGCCGCTTGGGCTCCAGGCCCTTGCGGGAAAGAACCTGGAAGATCTCCGGCAGTCTCTCGGGGAGGTGAATGAAGTCGAGGATGCCGCCGTGACCGAGGAAGAAAGCAGCGGCGGAGGCGAGATCGTCGAGGGTGAGGGCCAGTTCCTGCCTGGCCAGGGCCCGGCCGGGCTGGAGGGCTATCCTGCCCGCTCGAGGGGCGCGGAAGGGAGGGTTGGAGACGATCCGTTGAAAGTGCCTTTCCTTAAAGAGGGACTGGAATTCCCTGGCATCCCCGTGGAATATGGTGCAGCGGTCGTCGAGACTGTTGCGGCGGACATTCTGTTCTGCCAGGCGGGCGAGTTCGGCCTGGAGTTCGATTCCCCAGAGCCGCAAGGTCGGCCAGCGGTGGGCGAGGAGGAGGGCTATTATGCCGCAGCCGGCGCCGAGATCAAGGACTCTTTCCCGTCTTCTCGGCTGAACGAAGGCGGCGAGCAGTACGGGGTCGATGCCGAAACGGTAGCCCTTGCGCGGCTGGGAAAGGCGAAGTCCGGCTATCTCTTCAATTGTTTCGTTTTCAGCCGCCTGGGACGCAGCCTCTCGGGCGGCGTCTCTATCTCGCATAGCCCGAAACAGTACCGACCGGGAATCGGGGCACCGTCTTCGTCGGTCTGTACTTTCTCAAAAAGATGATCATGTGCGGTGAGAGAATCGGGCGTCTTGGCGTCTTCAATGCTGTGCCGCTTGCGGGAGTATATCTGCCGGTCCCGTGATCTGCTCGTTCGCAGAAGACAGACCGGCCTGGTGCAGTACCGCCATGTTTCATCCATGTTACGTAGGATGCTGAGGCGGGAACTTCGATTTCGAGATATTCCCGCCGGCGCAAAGGCGCCCCGGCCTTCGCCAGGAAGTCAGGGTGCGGAAGCAGGGGTGGTTATTCGGCGTCTTTGGCAACCTGCAGCTGAATGTCCAGCAGGAGCAGTTCCTCCTCCAGTTCCTTCAGCTTCTTGGCGTGGGACTCCTTGTCTATCTCTTCGACAAGGACGGTGCGCCGGGCCTCGAGGTCATCAATCTTGATCTCCTCCCGCAACGTCGCCTGATTCACGAGAATCCGGACCTCGTTGTTCTGTATTTCGGCGACACCGCGTCCCAGGGCGGCAGTGTCGTTGCCGTCGGGAGCGCGGTAGGAGAGTTTCCCGGGAATGATACCGGTCAGGAGGGCGGCGTGCTGGGGAAAGATCCCCATTTCACCCTGGGTGCCGGGGATCGTCAGATCGTACACTTCCCCTTCCAGGACCGGCCCGTCAGGGGTGAGTACTTTCAGGTTGAGAGTTGAAGAACTCTTCTCTTCGCTCACCGTTCAAGCTCCTTCCTGCACATCAGGCAGCGGAGGCCCCGGGTTCTACCTTCTCCATCTTCTTGGCCTCCTCGACGACCTCGTCGATGGAGCCCTTCATGTAGAAGGCCTGCTCGGGGATCGTATCCAGCTCACCGGAAAGAATTGTCGCAAAACCCTCGATCGAATCGGCCAGCTTGACGTACCTGCCCGGGATGCCGACGAACTGCTCAGCGACGTGGAAAGGCTGGGAGAGGAACTTCTGGATCTTCCGGGCGCGGGCGACGAGGAGTTTGTCGTCCTCGGAGAGCTCGTCCATGCCGAGGATGGCGATAATGTCCTGAAGCTCCTTGTATTTCTGGAGGACCAGCTGAACTTCACGGGCAACGTTGTAGTGTTTATCGCCGAGGATGCGTGGATCGAGGATACGGGAGGTGGAGTCGAGGGGGTCGATGGCGGGGTAGATGCCGAGCTCGGCGATCTGACGGGAGAGAACGCTGGTGGCATCGAGATGGGCGAAGGCGGTGGCCGGCGCGGGGTCGGTCAGGTCGTCGGCGGGAACGTAGATCGCCTGCACCGAGGTGACCGAACCTTTCTTCGTCGAGGTGATGCGTTCCTGAAGGTCGCCCATCTCGGTGGCCAGGGTCGGCTGATAGCCGACGGCCGAGGGCATACGGCCGAGGAGAGCCGAAACCTCACTGCCCGCCTGGGTGAAGCGGAAAATGTTGTCGATGAAGAGGAGGACGTCGGACCCTTCGTCGTCACGGAAGGCTTCGGCGACGGTGAGACCGGTGAGGGCCACGCGGAGGCGCGCCCCGGGCGGTTCGGTCATCTGTCCGTAGATGAGAGCCGCCTTTGACTTGGCGCGGGCCTCGACATCGACATGGGTGAGGTCGAACTCGCCCGTTTCCTCCCAGTGCTTGTTGAATTTCTCGCCGAAGTTAATGACCTTCGATTCGACAAACTCGCGGAGCAGGTCGTTTCCTTCACGGGTCCGCTCACCCACGCCGGCGAAGACGGAGAAGCCGCCGTGACTCATGGCGACGTTGTTGATGAGCTCCATGATGAGAACCGTTTTGCCGACACCAGCGCCGCCGAAGAGGCCGGTCTTGCCGCCCTTGGTGTAGGGCTCGAGGAGATCGACGACCTTGATGCCGGTTTCGAACATTTCCGTAGAGGTGGAAAGATCGACCAGGAGAGGAGCGGGCCGATGGATGGGAAGGGTCTTCTTGGCGTTGATGGGCCCCATTTCGTCCACAGGCTCGCCGACGACGTTGATGATGCGTCCCAGCACTTCGCGACCGACGGGGGTGGAGATGGGACTGCCGGTGTCGAGGGCAGTCATGCCGCGAACGAGACCTTCCGTTGGTTTCATGGAAACGGTGCGAACGGTGTTCTCGCCGAGATGCTGAGCGACCTCGAGTACGAGGTCGATCTTCTGGGTTCCATGTTCGGTCTCGACCTCTCCCCTAAGAGTAAGGGCGTTCATCAGGGACGGAAGTTCCCCGGGCTCGAACTCGACGTCGACGACCGGTCCGATTACCTGGGCGACTCGGCCTTCTTTCATCAGCGTGCTCCTCCTTGAAAAATCACTTTACCCGGCCAGGGCGTCGGCGCCGCTCACCACCTCGATCAGCTCTGTGGTGATGGCGGCCTGGCGGGCGCGGTTGTAAGTAAGTGTCAGTCTGGCGATCAGGTCCCCGGCGTTACGAGTGGCGGCGTCCATGGCCGCCATTCGGGCACCGTGCTCACTGGCCGAGGACTCGAGCAGAGCCCTGTATATCTGGGAAAACATCAACTCGGGAAAGAGCTGGCGACCGAGCGTCTTGAGGTCGGGCTCAAAGATGTAATCGGGCGGCAGGGAGAGGTCTTCTTCCTCGTTGGGCGGCTGGAGGGGAAGGATCTGCTGGAGGACTACTCTCTGCTGAATGACGGTAATAAATTCGTTGAAAATGATGTAGACGGCGTCGCTCTCGCCGCTGATGAAGCGGTCGGAGATGTTGGCGGTGATGCCGTCCGCCAGGGAGCGACTGACGCCGCGAAAGGTGTCGAGATGCTCCTCGATGATCGGCCAGGGACGCCTCTTTAAATAGTCACGGGCCTTCTTGCCGGCGACCACCAGGTTGATTTCCGCGTCTCCCTCCTTCTCTCTGAGGAAACGGATCGCCTGATTCAGGACGTTGTTGTTGAAGCCGCCGCAAAGACCCTTGTCGGAGGTGACGACCATCAGTTCCAGTTTCTTGAGGGGTCTCTCCGCGGCGAGGGGGTGTCCCTCGGCGGCACCGACGGCGGTGAGCCGACTGCAGACGCCCGCCAGTTCGTTGGCGTAGTCGCGGAAGGCAAGGGCCTTCTCCTGGGCGCGGCGAAGCTTCGCCGCCGAGACCATTTTCATGGCCCTGGTGATCTGCTGCGTATTCTTTACGCTCTTTATCCGCTGCTTGATATCGCGGAGGCTTGCCATATCGTTACCCGACTATTCTTCCGAAGAGGCGTTGAACTTCGTGCCAGCCTCTTCCAGGACCTCGCGGAGCTTCTTCTCCGTGTCGGGAGAGATCACCTTCTGCTCCTTGATGTCGCGGTAGATGTCGTTGTAGTTGGTCTCGATGAATTCCAGCATCATTTTCTCGAATTCCTTGATCTTCTTGACGGGGGTGGAGTCGAAGAAACCGTTGGTGCCGGCGAAGATGGTGACAATCTGTCTTTCGACCGGAAGAGGGGCATACTGGTCCTGTTTCAAAGCTTCAACCATGCGCTCACCGCGGGCGAGCTGGGCCTGGGTGGCGGCGTCGAGTTCGGAACCGAACTGGGCGAAGGCGGCCATCTCGCGGTACTGGGCGAGGTCGAGACGGAGGCGCCCGGCGACTTTTTTCATCCCCTTGAGCTGCGCGTTGCCGCCGACGCGGGAGACGGAGATGCCGACGTTGATCGCCGGCTTGATGCCGGAGTAGAAAAGGTTGGCTTCAAGGAAGATCTGGCCGTCGGTAATGGAGATGACGTTTGTCGGGATGTAGGCCGATACGTCGCCGGCCTGGGTTTCGATGATCGGCAGGGCGGTGAGGGAGCCGCCGCCCAGTTTCTGGCTGAGTTTCGAGGCGCGCTCGAGAAGGCGGGAGTGGAGGTAAAAGACGTCCCCGGGGTAGGCCTCGCGTCCCGGGGGCCGGCGGAGAAGCAGGGAGAGCTCGCGATAGGCGGCGGCCTGCTTGGTAAGGTCATCATAGATGATGAGGGCGTGGCGACCGGAGTCGCGGAAGTGCTCCCCGATAGCGCAGCCGGCGTAGGGGGCGATGTACTGCAGGGGGGCCGGGTCGGAGGCGTTGGCGGCGACGACGATGGAATACTCCATGGCGCCGTATTTTTCCAGGGTCTGCACAACCTGGGCGACGGTGGATGTCTTCTGGCCGATGGCGACATAGATGCATATGACGTCGCCGCCTTTCTGGTTGATGATGGTGTCGATGGCGATGGCGGTTTTGCCGGTCTGCCGGTCGCCGATAATGAGCTCGCGCTGGCCGCGGCCGACGGGGATCATGCCGTCGATCGCCTTGATGCCGGTCTGAAGGGGTTCTTGCACGGGCTGGCGATCGATGACACCGGGAGCGATGCGCTCGACAGGACTGCGTTCGGAAGTCTCGATGGGGCCCTTTCCGTCAATGGGCTCGCCGAGGGCGTTGACGACGCGGCCGACCATGGCATCGCCGACGGGAACCTCCATGATCCGCTTGGTGCGGCGGACCTCGTCGCCTTCCTTGATGGTCCTGTCGCTGCCGAGAAGGACGACACCGACGCTGTTCTCTTCAAGGTTCATCGCCAGCCCGAAGACACCACCGGTGAACTCGAGGAGCTCGCCGAACATGACCTTTTCGACGCCGTAGACACGGGCAATGCCGTCACCGACGGCGATCACGGTCCCGACTTCTTCGACCTTGACCGTTTTCTCGAAGGATTCAATTTCCGACTTGATGACCTGGCTTATTTCTTCGGGCTTGATTTTCATGAGGAGGACACCTCTTCTAAGAGTTGATTCTGAATATCCCTGAGTTGAGAACGGATACTCCCGTCAAAGCTGACACTGCCTGACTTGATGATCAAACCGCCGATGAGATCGGGGTTTGTTTTTTCATAGAGGATGACCTTCTTGCCGAAACGGCGTTCCAGGATGGCAGCGATGGTGCTGCTGTCTGCAGGGGACAGTTTCCCGGCGGCGGTCACCGAGGCACGGACGACACCGGCATGCTGGTCCGCTTTCTTTCTGAACTCGCGGACGATGTCGGTAAAGAAGTCGATTCTACCCCGGCGCAGGAGGAGCTGAATAAAGTGGCGGACGAGGGGCCGGACCTCGGACTTGTCCAGCATCTTGTCGAGCAGTTTCTGTCTTTCGGCGAGAAGGACATTGGGATTTGACATGGCCTGGAGAATGCGCGGGTCTCCGGTTAGGGCGGCGCGGAACAGCTCCAGCTCTTCGTAGATCTCCTCGAGGGAGGCCTTCTTCTCGAGAGACAATGAAATGAGGGCCTTGGAGTAACGCCGTCCCAGTGTGCTCGAAATCACTTATACGGTCTCCATCTCTTTCAGGTATTCGCCGACAAGCCGGTTGTGGTCTTCGGTGTTGATATTCTTCTTCACGAGTTCCTCGGCGAGAGTCACGGCCAGGGTCGCGGCATGTTTATGCAGGTCGTCACGGGCCTTGAGCACTTCCTGGCGGATGGTGTCGCGGGCGTGCAGGCGGATATGCTCGGCGGCCTGCTTGGCCTCTTCAAGGAGGAGCTTCTGCTCCTTGTCGATCTCGCTGCAGGTTTGCTTCTGGAGTCCCTCGACCTTGGCGTCGAGCTGAGACATCTTGTCCTTGAAGGCCTGGAGTCTCTCTTCGGCCTCACGGCGTCCGGCCTGGGCGTCCTCCAGTTCCTGCTGCACTTTCCGGGAACGGGCGCCGACAAACTCGTTGAGGGGCTTGGAGAGAAACCAGAAAGCGAGTCCCCCGAGAAGTGAGACATTGAGGACCTTGATGCCCATGTCCCAGAGAATAGCGGACATCTCCATCGGTTCATGGCCGCCGCCGCTGGAGGCCATGAGGAGTGACGGAGCGAGGACGAGGCCGGCCACGAGGGAGGAGAGGAGGGCGGAGCGCATCGTCGCGGCGGGGTGTTTCACTGACAGGCCCTCCCGAGAATCTTGCCGGAAATGGCGGTGGCCAGAGCCCGGGCTTCCTGCTCCAGGTTCTGGCGGGCGGAGACAATATCCTTCTTCAGCTCCGATTCCCCCTTCGAAAGCTCCTGGTAGGATTCTTTCTTCGCCTCTTCGAGAATGGAAGTCTGGAGGTCAATGGCTTCCTTCCGGGCGGACGTCCTCTGGGCGAGCATCTCGTCGTGAGCCTCGTTGAGCTTCCGGGTGTAGTCCTTCTGGATAGCCTCGAGGGCGGCGTCCTGCTCTCCGCCCGACTCCTGAAGGCCTTCGATGGTCGCTTTTCTCCGGGCGACGTACGCGGCCAGGGGCTTGAGAAGGAAGTTGTTCAGGTAAACCACGAAGGCCAGAAAGATGGCCATCTGCACAAAGAGCGTCCAGTCGAGATTAATCATTGTAGTGGCTCCTCCTGGATATGGAGAAAAACGAATCTCTAATAACTACCATCCCGGATAGCCGACTGTCAAGAAAAAAATCAACAAACCCCCCTTATTTGCTAAGGATTTTTTCCGCGGCGCTCTCCGTCGATCCCCCGCCACTCACTACTTCGGGTTTGCCGGATTTCTTTCCCATCGTGCAGCTCCCCTCGAAGACGACGCCCTCGGCGATGCTCAGCAGGGGAGTGCTGATGTTGCCGTAGAGCCGGGCACTGGCGTGGAGTTCCACCTTCTTCTCGGCGGTGATGTTACCTTGGACCGTTCCGCTGATTATGATCATCCCGGCACGAATTGACGCCTTGACGGTGGCGGTTTCGCCGATGACAAGTGTGTCCTTGGTGAAGATCTCACCCTCCAGCTTGCCGTCGACTCGCACCGTTCCCTCAAAGGTGAGATTCCCGTTGAAGGAGGTGCCCTCCCCAAGGAAAGCGTTGAGATTGTCATTGCCCGTCGGCATCCTGTCGCGCTCTTTTTTCATCGATTTTTCCTCCTCTCCGAAAAATCCCTTCATGGCAGTGTCTCTCCTGTGATGTGTCCTGTCACGCGTTCCAGTTCGGCGACGGAATAATACTGAATGGCAATGGTGCCCCCTTTCCCGCCTGGCCGAATCGCCACCTTGGTCCCGAGCGCGCGACGGATCTTGGCCTCCAACTCATTGATAAATAAGTCTTTTTTGTCTTTTTTCCTGGTTGGTTTTGACTCAGGCGCGGTCCCCAGTTTATTGACCAGACGCTCCGTCTCGCGAACGGAAAGATCTCGAGAAATAATGGTTTTTCGCGCCTGGAGCTGCTTTTCCCTGCCGTGCAGGGAGAGGATGGCACGGGCATGTCCCATGGAAAGCCTCCCGAGAGATACATCCTCCTGTATTTGAGAGGGGAGCTTGAGGAGGCGGAGGCTGTTGGTGATCGAAGAGCGGTTCTTGCCTACCCGGGAGGAGACCTCCTCCTGGGTCAGCGAGAACTTGTCGATCAGCTGCTGGTAGCCGAGCGCGGCTTCAATGGGATTGAGGTCCTCGCGCTGGATGTTTTCGATCAGGGCCAGTTCAAGGGTCTCGGCCTCGTCGGCTTTCTGGATGATGACGGGAATTTTCTCAAGGCCTGCTTCCTGGGCCGCGCGCCAGCGCCGCTCTCCGGCGATGAGTTCGTAGGTACTGCCGTCGGCCGGCCTGACGAGTATCGGCTGGATGATGCCGAAGGCCTTGATGGACCGGGCCAGTTCCTGAATACTCTCGAGGTCGAAATTGTGACGGGGCTGATAGCGGCCCGGGTGAATCTGGTCGACGCTCAGCTCCAGCAGTTCCCGCCCGGAGGCGGCTTTGGTGTCAGGGATGAGGGCCTTCAGGCCCCTCCCCAGGGCTCTTCTGGTCATGTGAAAGAACCTCCCTTGCAAAGGAGAAATATGCCTCCGCCCCCGAGGAACGGACGTCATAGAGGATCACCGGCTTCCCGAAGCTTGGAGCCTCGCTGAGGCGGACGTTTCTCGGGATGACGGTGCGGAAGACTGAATCGGAAAAATGCTCTCTCACTTCGGAGGCAACCTGGCGGGAGAGGTTGGTACGGGATGAGTACATGGTCAGGAGAATGCCTTCGAGCCTGAGGGCGGGATTGAAATTGTTTCTGATGAGTTCGACCGTCGTCAGCAGCTGGGAGAGACCCTCGAGGGCGAAATATTCGCACTGCAGAGGGACGAGAACACTTTCGGCGGCGGTCAGGGCATTGATGGTCAGAAGACTGAGCGAAGGGGGACAGTCGATGATGACATATTCATACTCCCCGCCCCTCGATCCGAGCGCCTCGCGGAGACGCGTTTCCCTGTCGGGAAGAGAGATCAGTTCCACCTCGGCACCTATGAGGTCGATGTTGGCGGGGGCGATGGAAAGAAAAGGGAGATCAGTGGGCCGGATGATATCGCTGAGCGACTTCTCACCGATGAGGACATCGTAAATGCTCTTGTCGAGGGTGCCGGTGTTATGTCCCATGCCGCTGGTGGCATTTCCCTGGGGATCGATATCGATGAGGAGAGTTTTCTTTTCCGCCACGCTGAGGGCGGCCGCAAGATTTATGGAAGTGGTGGTCTTGCCCACGCCGCCCTTCTGGTTGGCGACAGCGATGATGCGTGACATCTCGTCGTGCGGATTGGCTGCGCCCGGTCCGGCAGGCAGTTCCGACACCCCCTTGTTTTTTTTTCGAGAAATGAGGCCTTATCCTAGCACAAAGAAAATGAATGCAAAAGTAAAAAGGGCTTGTCGAGACGAGATATGTTCCACGTGAAACATTTCGGGTCAGGGCCGGAGAGAGCCCCGCCCCTCCTGCCTGGTGCCCCCCAGACAGAGGATCAGAGTGCCGGACCGGGCATGTTTCACGTGGAACATTTCCTGACGAGTACCAGGGTGCGGTGCGCATCGAGGTAGGGTACCCGAACGGGTTGAAGGGTGAAGTCGGCGCCCAGGCGAGCGGTTTCCTTCTCGAGCGCGCGAAGCTCCTCCTTTCCCGGGTCCCCCTTGTAGAGGATCAGGGTGCCTCCCGGGCGGAGAAAGGGAAAAGAGAGGCGCACCATCTTGGCCGCCTCGCCGACAGCCCGAATCACGGCCCAGTCAAAGGCCCCGGCGAGATCCTCTTCCATGGCGACGGCCTCACCCCTCCCCTCCACGACAGCCGCATCGGCCAGGTCAAGGCGCCTGATCACCTCCCGGCAGAAGGAGACTTTCTTGTGCGCGCTTTCCACGAGTACCACTGAGAGGCCGGGAAGACAGATCTTCAGCGGAAGGGATGGAAAGCCGGCCCCGGATCCAATGTCGATCAGCGAACTTTCTCTCGCGGCGGTCAGGAGAGGAAAGGCGGCGAGCGAGTCGAGGAAGTGTGTGCTGATGATTTCCCTTGTCTCGAGCCGCGAGGTGAGATTCATTTTTCGGCCCCAGAGCTGAAGAAGCTCGGCATAAAGAGCGAACCGTTCTCTCCCGGTGGCGTCCAGGGGCACACCCATTTCAGCCGTTCCCCGGGTGAGGATTGTTACGGCATCGTCTTGCAGAGGCATCTATTTCCCTATGCAGAACCGGCTGAAGATGCGGTCAAGAATCTCTTCGGTCGCCGTATCGCCGGTAAGTTCTCCGAGGGTAGAGAGGGCCTCCCGAAGGTCGGTGGCCGCCAGCTCCAGCGGTCGCCGGCGCGTGAGGTTGTCGCCCGCCCTCTCGAGGCACGTCTGCACTCGCTTCAGAATGTCAAAGTGACGGCTGTTGGTGATACGGGGGTCTTCCGTGCCGTTGGTGGAAAGAAAGTCCTCGAGGGAGCGACCGAACTGCCGGCGCAGATCGTCAATGCCCTCTCCTGTCCTGGCGGAAGTCAGGACGACCGATCTTCCCTCGGCGAGGGCGGAAACCTCCGCCCTGTCAGTGACCGGGGGGAGGTCGACTTTGTTCAGCACCACGATCGAAGGGCGGGCAGCCGTCTGGCGAAGGATCTCGCGATCGGTCTCCTGAAGGGGCTCCGAGGCGTCGATCACGATGGCGGCGAGGTCTGCCTGCTCAAGGGTCTGCCTGCTGCGGCGGATGCCTTCTTCCTCCACCGGATCCCGTGCGACTCCGAGGCCGGCGGTGTCGGCGAGAACGATCTCGAAGCCTCCGTGGGAGAGGGTGCCTTCAAGCACGTCACGCGTGGTGCCGGGGTGCGGCGTGACGATGGAGAGCTCTTTTCCAAGCAACGCATTGATGATGCTTGATTTGCCGACATTGACCCGGCCCGTGAGAATGATATGGAGTCCCTCGCGCACGACGCGGCCGTCCCCGGCGCTGTCCAGAAGCTCCCCGATGGTACGGCGAGCTTCGTCGAGCAGAGGGAAAGCGGCAACTTCAGGGAGAAGGTCGTCTTCACTGAAATCGAGCAATGCCTCCATCGTGGCGGAAACATCGGTCAGAGACGATCGGATCCCCTCTATTCTCCGGGAAAGGAGTCCCTTCAACTGGCGGAGTGCTTCCCGGCGCGCCGCACTGGTGCGCGAACGTATGAGATCGATAACAGCCTCGGCCTGGGTGAGGTCGAGGCGCCCGTTCAGAAAGGCGCGCCTGGTAAACTCTCCCGGCTCAGCCGCCCGTGCCCCGGAGAGGATGGCCGACTGCAGGATTTTTTCAAGGACCGCCCTTCCCCCGTGGGCCTGGAACTCCACCATGTCCTCGCCGGTGTAGGAGTGGGGAGAGGGCATGAAGACGGCAAGGACTTCATCGATCTCATCGGAGGCCTCCGGGTCGAGCACATACCCAAGGGTGAGGCGGTAGGGCACCATCTCCTCGAAAGAGAACCCCCCATGTGCGCGGAAGATGCGTTCACCGA